>Ga0335076_10000268_pt1 | contig 45857 bp, 36 predicted proteins | sample Lox_Sample_25_FD_206717 | JGI IMG/M metagenome (GOLD analysis project Ga0335076, IMG submission 206717) | Soil microbial communities from Loxahatchee National Wildlife Refuge, Florida, United States - Lox_Sample_2.5 | ecosystem: Environmental > Terrestrial > Soil > Wetlands | place: USA... | reverse complement strand
ATCGTGACCTGCTGTTTGTCGGTTCCGCGCACGCCAACCTCCGTGCACGGAACAAGATCACGGCCGAATGGACCTGTCGATCCTTCGCCCTGACTTTCTCAACAGCCTGCTAGGCGCTGCGGCCCACGGCGCGCCCGCGCCGCGGAATCTCCGGGGAAGGGGCCGGCGACCGGCCCCTGGCCCGCCGCTGGCCAGGGCGGGGCGAGGGCGGTTAAGGAGGGGGGGTGAGCGAAAAGCTCTGCCTCGTCACCGGGACGACGAGCGGGATCGGGCGCGCCGTCGCCGAGGTCCTCCTCGAACGCGGCTGGGAGGTCCTGGGGATCGCCCGCCGCGAGGCACCGCTCGCGCATCCCGAGTACCGGCACGCGAGGGTCGACCTCGCGGACACCGCCGCGCTCGAGGCGCGGCTCGACGGCGACCTCGGTCGCGAGCTCCGGCTCTCCGAGCGTTCCCGCCTGGGCCTCGTCAACAACGCCGCGGTGGTCTCGCCGGTGGGGCCGCTCCGCCGGCTCCCCGGCGCCGAACTCGCCCGCGCGCTCGCGGTGAACGTGGTGGCGCCTGCCTGCCTGCTCGGCTTCCTCCTGCGGCCCGCCGGGCGAGCCAGGCTCCGCGTCGTCGACGTCTCCTCCGGCGCGGCCACGCGGCCCTACGCCGCCTGGTCGGCCTACTGCTCCAGCAAGGCGGCGCTGCGGATGCTGGGGATGGTGGCCGGCGAGGAGGCGGAGAGCTTCCCCCCCGGGGGCGCGGCCCCGCTCGACTTCGCGCTCGCGAGCTACGAACCGGGCGTCGTCGACACCGCCATGCAGGCCTCGGTCCGCTCCGCCTCCCCGGAGGACTTTCCGGCGGTGAAGCGCTTCGTCGACCTGCACGCGAACGGCCTCCTGCACCGCCCCGAGGAGCCGGCGCGGGAGATCGCCGCCCTGCTGGAGCGGGACGACCTGCCGCGCTTCAGCGAGCACCGGCTGGGGAGGTGAGGCCCCCGAGGCGCGGGAGTGGCCGGGGACTCCCGCCTATCCCTTGAGCAGCTCCTTCACCAGGTGGCGGCCGAGGGAGTGGAGCCCCTCCTCGAGGAGCTGGCGCCCCTTGTCGGTGGAGAGCGGCGCGCGCATCTGCTCGGGAGCCATCCCGATGGCGAGGTTCATCCGCACCATCACCGCCGACAGCGCGGGCGTTGCCTCGGCCGGCCGCACCCGCGCCCGGCGCTTCTGCACGCCCTGGGAGAGCTTGTCCACCAGGGCGTCCTCGGAGGTCCTCGGCCCCTGCACGTCCCGCAGCCCGGCCGAGATGCCGCGGTAGAGATCGTCCGCCACCTCCGGCTGCTCGAGCGCGCGCCCGATCCGCTCGCGCGCCTCCTCCTCGTCGACCCCGAGCGCGGCCGCGTAGGTGGGGGCGACCGCGAGGGCCAGGTCGGCCCGGGTGAGGACGTGGGGCAGGCGGCGCGAGAAGTAGGTCACGGGCCGGAATCATAGCGGGTGGCGGCCCGCTCCGGGCGCCCGTCCCGGGGCGCGAGACCCGGAGGCCAGGGCCTACCCGTCCGCACGGCCGCCCCCCACGCGGCGGGCGACGAGACGGGCGAGCGGCGGACCGAGGAAGAGCACCGCGATGGCACGGACCATCTGGAGCGCCATCACGAACGGGACGTCGGCCTTGCCGGAGGAGGCGGCGATGATCGCCGCCGAGTCCGCGCCGCCGGGGCTCGTCGCCAGATAGGCGGTGAGGGCGTCGACGCCGGCCAGGCGCGCCAGGGCGGCCGCGAGGAGGCCGCAAGCCGCGATGAGGGCGAGGATCGACGCCAGGACGCGGGGGAGCGCGCGCGCCGCGTAGAGGAGGATGTCCCGCGTGAACCGGAGCCCCACGGTCCAGCCGACGAGCGCGTAGCTCAGGGCGAGGAGCCAGGGAGGCAGCTCGGGCGCGAGCCATCCGGCGAGGTGGAGGGAGGAGCCCAGCAGGAACGGCACCAGCAGCGCCCCGGCGGGGATGCGCGAGAGGCGCCCCAGGGCGGCCCCGCCGAGCACCAGCACGAGCGTCTCGGCGAGGCGCCCGCCGTGCACCGGTCCGAACCAGGGCGGGCTCGAGGGCGTGGCGCCCCCGGGCACGGCGAGGCGGGCGACGCCCGAGGCGATGAGGGCGACGAGGACCACGCGCAGGTACTGCATGAAGGCGACGAGGCGGACGTCGGCGCCGTATTCCTCGGCCATCACCACCATGGAGGTGGCGGCCCCGGGAGAGGAGCCCCACACCGCGGTGGTCCCGGGGAGGACCCGCCAGCGGGCGAGGAGCCACCCGAGCAGGCTGCTCGCGGCGAGGACGCCCGCCGTCACGAGGAGGTAGAGCTTCCAGCCCCGCGCGATGCCGGCCGCCAGGTCGGGGGAGAAGCGGCTCGCGATCATGGCCCCCACGACCCCCTGCGCGAGCAGGAACGGCCAGCGCGGGACCGCGATCGTCCCGTGGGAGGCGGCGATTGCGATGCCCGCGGCCATGGGGCCGAGCAGGAGGGCCGCGGGCACGCTCGCCGCCCGCAGGAGAAAGGTCCCGAGGAGCGTGGCGGCGAACAGCGCCGCCCACTGCAGCGGGCGCGGAGCGCTCCGCAGCCCGGACCGGCCAGCGCCGCCCCCCGGGCTACCGGGGTCCGTTGCCATCGCTCCACCTGACACGGCGCCTCACGGGAAGGGATCCTGTCACAGCCGCCGGCGGTCAGAAGTTCTCGTTGATGTTCAAGTAGAACCCGTGCGAGCCGGCGAGCCCGATGCCGAACTCGATGAGGCCGTTCGCCCGGGTGGGCCGGTTCACGAGTGCCCGGAGCCCGATGGTCGCCGCCGGCCACCAGTACTGGAATTTCGGGGCGTTCTGCACCTGGTCGGGCGCCGCCGGCTGGCTGACCGAGTGGACGTTCATGCCCACCACGCCTCCCAGGAACTCCCAGATGTGGAAGCGGTACTCGGCCTCGGCATAGAGGAGGGACTTCCCGATGTGGCGGCCCTCGATGTAGCCGCGCCCCGAGCGGACGTCCGGGTCGCTGCCGATCGAGGGCAGGTCGAGGTACGGGGTGTTGCCGAAGGAGAACCAGCCGTAGGCCCAGAACGCGAGCACGTGGGGCGCCGGCAGCTCGAAGTAGGCGCGTCCGTTCAGGTAGAGCGACTGCCAGGAGGTCGTGCTCCCGAGCCAGGTGGGGAAGGCCCGGTAGGTGAGCGAGGCGTAGTAGCCGCGAGTGGAGTTCACCGGGTTGTCGCGCCCCTCGTAGAGGACGTCGGCCGACGCCCCCACGTTGTTGTAGGAGCCCTCGGTCCCGTAGGGATAACTGGAGAACGGGTTCGCCACGCCCGGCGGCGATCCGCGGTTGCTCACGGCGTAGTAGTGGTCCCAGTAGAGGCCGGCTCCCAAGTAGAGGTTCGAGTAGAGCTGCCGGTAGACGGTCTCCCAGATCCTCACCAGCCCGTAGTCCACGATGGTCTCGTTGATGTCGGGGGTGTTGCCGCCGAGCCCCCAGGTCGGGCTCGGGAACCAGCTCCAGGTCGTGTATCCGACGAGGCTCCACTCGTTCCCGGAGAAGAAGATGGTGGTGCGGATGGGAATCGACACCTGGTTCTTCACGGTGAAGAGCAGGTTGGTGGCGAACTTGGAGAGCTTGGTGTCCGAGTCGCCGATGCGGAACACGCCGGCGCTGGCGACGCCCAGCCCGAACTCCACGAGCGGGTTGGTGAGGATGAAGGGCACCACGTTGAAGTGGAAGCGCCGCTTCGCCTGTGCCGCCTTCTCCTCGGGCGTCGGCTCCTCGTAGAGGCCGGCGCTGCGCAGCAGGAACTCGGGCAGGTCCATGGACGGGCCCGGCTGCCCGGTGGGGAGCGGAGTGGGGACGTCCGCCGGCCCCGGCACCATGGCGGGCGGGAAGCGCTCCGGCCCGGGCGCCTGCGGCCGGGCCACCAGGGGGAGGGGGAGGAGAAGGGCGACAGCGAGCCGCAATCGGGGCCTGCGGCACGCACCCTCGGACATCCGGCGAGGATAACAGAGCGCTTCCCGCCGACGGCCGGAAACGTCTCCCGAAACGACCGCCCGTCTCCCGCCGGCGCCGGCCGGGCGAGAGGCGCCGCCGCGACTGTCGGTGACGAGAAAGGAGGCGGGCGCCGGATCCCCTGGGGACCCCGGGCGCCCGCCTCCGCGCTTCCCGGGACTACTTCTTCTTCGCCTTGGCGGGCTCGAGCCCGATGGCCAGACCTTCCTGGTAGACGGCGTAGATCTTGTCGCCGACCTTGAGCTTTTCGATCTTGACGTCCTTGCCCGCCTTCACGCGGTACACCCCGCCCTGCGGGCCGACGAGCGTGACGACGCGGGACTTCTTGTCGATCGACTTCACGGTGACGGTGCCGCGCACCGTGGCGACCGCCTCGCCGCCAGGGGTGCCGCCCTTGGGGGCGGTCTCGACGGCGCCGGAGACCTCCGTCGGCGCCGGGGCCTGGTCGGGCGGCATGTAGGTGAGAGCCACTCCGCGGTAGAAGCGCACCACCACCTTGTCGCCGACCTTCACCTTGTCGAGGTTCTTCACCTCCGGGCCGGCCTTCACGGTCTCGACGTTGCCCTTCGGGCCCTTGATGGCCACCTCGCGGGTGTCCATGTTCACGGACTCGATGGTGCCGGTCACCTGCTCGACCGACCCTCCCGCGGCCGTGCCCTTCACGGTGGTCTTCTCGACGGTCATGGGCTGATCGTCCGCTCGCGCCGGAAGTGCGTACGCGGCAGCGAGGACGAGCAGCGGAATCAAAAGTCGACGCATGCAATCCTCCAGTGTGCGCCGTGAGCCCGGCGCGTGGCACGCGACTTATCGGTCGACGCCTTGAGAAATCCAAACGCCCTCTTGGGTCGTCCGACGCCAGGGGGCTCGGCTCGCGCCCGCGCGGACGGCGGGAAGCCTCCCCCCTTGAGCCTGCCGCCGGGGCGCGGCGCTACCATGGCGAAGTGAACTTTTCGTGTCTGGCGGCGTTGGCCGGCGGGGCGAGCCTCGCCGGCCTCCTGTGGGCCGAGGCGCGGGATCGGAGGTCGGCCCGGGCGGCGCCGAAGGTCGCCACCTCGCTCGGCTTCGTCGGACTCGCGCTCTCCTCGGGAGCCCGCGACTCCTACGGGCGGCTCGTCCTCGGAGGGCTCGTCCTCTCGCTCGCGGGAGACGCGATCCTGCTCTCCCGGGAGCGGAGGGCCTTCCTCCTCGGCCTCCTCGCCTTCCTCGGCGCGCACCTCGCCTACGCCGCCGCCTTCGCCCTGGCCTCGCGCCCCCGGGGCCTCGCCCTCCTGCCGCTGGCCGCGGTCTCGGGGGTCGCGCTCCGCTGGCTCTGGCCCCACCTCGGCTCCCTGCGCCTGCCGGTGTCCATCTACACCACGGCCATCACCGCCATGCTTTGGCCGGCGCTCGGGTCCTCCCGCCTCGAGGTCGGGTGCGGCGCGCTCCTCTTCTACCTCTCCGACCTGCTCGTGGCCCGCGGCGCCTTCGGCGCCCCGGGGAAGGTGAACCAGCTCGCGGGCTGGCCCCTCTACTACGCCGGCCAGTACCTCATCGCGGCATCGGTGGGGTGATGGCCACCCCGGGGTGGCGCCGGGCGGGCGCCCCGGCGCCGGCCCGCCGCCAACCGCCCGTGCCCCCGGAGGATCGCGCCGTCCGGCGGTGGCACTCTCCGTGCAATTCCCGGCGGAGGTGATGGGGAGCCGCGGCGGAAGAGTGCCTACACGTGACGACCCCGGCGCCGGCGAGCGCCGGCCGGGGCTCGTCGCCTGGGTCCTTCGCCGCGAGATCGCCCTCTCGCACCGCTCCCACTGGCGCTGCCACGGACCGTGGAGCGTGCTCTGCGCCGTCCTCCTCTACCCGCTGTGGGTCGCGGTGGAGATGCCGCTCGCCGCCGTTCTCGGGCTGGTGAAGGTGGCCGTCATCGCCGCCATGCTGGCGGCCCTCGGCGCCGGCGTCTGGAGCGCCTCGCGCGCCCTCTCTCCCCAGCCGCTGCCGCTCCGGGGGCGTTCCTCCCCCCCGCGCCGGCACTGAGGGCCGCCCCTCAGTTCGGGGGGTAGCGGGCCCAGGAGCCGCACTGCCCGCCCTGGCAAGGGACCGTCCGGCTGCCGAAGTGCCGGTGCAGGTCGTCGGCCACCTGCTCGATGACGTCCCGCAGCTCGAGCCGCTCGAGCCAGCGCGGCGGGATGGCGTGCTCGCCGAGGGCGAGGCCGAGCAGGTTCCCGGCGATCGCTCCGGTGGTGTCGCTGTCCCCGGAGTGGTTCACCGCCAGCAGCACGCCGTGCTCGAAGCCCTCCGCCATGAGCGCGGAGTAGAGCCCGATGGCGAGGGCCTCCTCCGCCACCCAGCCTTGCCCCAGCCCCTCGAGGTCCTCGGCGGTCCCGCGGGACTCCCGGGAGAGCGCGAGCGCGCGCTCCACCGCCAGCGAGGTCTCCTCGTGGCAAGGCTGGCGCGCGAGGACGTCGAGGGCGCGCAGGGCGCCCTCCTCGATGCCGCTCCCCTCCGCCACCTCGTGGACGAGCTGGGCCAGGTACCCCGCGGCGAGCCACCCGGTGGGGTGCCCGTGGGTGAGGGCGGCGAGCTCGCAGCCGAGCCGGAAGGGCTGGCCGGGAGCGAAGCCGGCGGGGGCGATCCGCATCACCCCGCCACAGCCCTTGCTGTCGTTGAGCGGGCGGGTCGCACTCCCCATGCGCCCCTTCTTCAGGCCGTTCGTGCAGGTGACCCCGGGGGCGCGCCGCACGTGCAGACCCTTGAGCGTCACGAGCCACCCGTCCTCGTCGGGGAGGCCGCGGCGCTGCACCACCTCGCCCTGGGTCACGAGCCAGCGGAGGTAGGCGTGCCAGGCCACCTCGACCTCGTCGCACTTCGCCCGCCGCACCCGGCAGTGCTCCGCGCGCAGGAGCGCCTCGGCGGTGAAGAGCGCCATCTGGGTGTCGTCGGTGATGGCGCCCAGCCGGCCGTAGGCGACGCTGTAGTCGCGCAGGCCCGCCGGTCCGAACTCCTCCCGGATCTCGTTCAGCTTCTTGAACTCGATGGCCGCCCCGAGGGCGTCGCCGACGGCTCCGCCGAGGAGGCAGCCGCGGACATGTCCCCGGGTCCGCCCCCCCCTGATTCGTCGCGCTCCGCTCACCCCGCCCACCCCCATCCGAGTCTGCGACATTGTCGCACAAGGTCGGCAAAGCACATCTCCCAAGGGTGGCAAAGGGCGCTCGGGCGGGGCTCCAAGACGGGTGGCACCGGCGCCAGGGCACGGCCGGGGGGGAGGCGCGCGGCTTCCGGGCGGTCAGTTCTTCCAGATCGCGTCCGCCGCCTCGAGGGCGTGGGCCCCGAAGGCCTGCGACAGCCAGGGCGGGGGCGGCAGCGGCGCGAGCTCGTGGTTCGGGCACTGCTGGAAGCGGCCCGGCAGGATGGTCAGGTAGGCGTCGGGATCCACCTTGGCGGGGTCGAGCTTCACCACGCTCTCCCGGTCGACGAGCACGTCGAGCACGTACTCCACCGCCCCGGCCTCCGCTCCCTGGCGGTAGCCGGCGAGCTGCACCTTGCGCAGCCTCGGCGAGGCGGCGAAGGCGGCGCGCGCCAGCAGGAGCGCCACGCCGGCGACGTGCTCGGCGTAGGTCTCGTGCCGCTGCGCCTCGTCGATGAGCACCTCCGCGAGCGCCAGGTCCTCGTCGACCTCGGCGCGGGTGAGCGGCACCACCGCGTCGAGTGGCGGGAGGTCGACGAGGAGGAAGGCCGTCTCCCCGTCGGTGGCCACCTCGCACGCCGCCTGGTACGGGAAGTCGAGGTCGGCGAGGGTGGCCTCCAGGCAGTCCCGGGACGCGTCGAGGTCCCCGGCGCGGAGGCGGCGGACTCGGCCGACGCGTTCGAGCTCGACCGCGTGCCAGACCACCCGCGCCTGCGCCCTGCGGAGGTCCCACTCCGCCCAGGCAAACCGGAAGGCGGCGGAGGCCCGTTCCTCGTTCACCGGCCACTCGGCGTCCAGCCGCCGGAGCGCGCTGCGCTCCCGGCACCACCAGGAGGCGCGCGCCGTCGCCGCCAGGAGGGCCGCGCCGGTGGCGGCGCCGACGAGCGCGCCGAGCGGGGCCGAGAGCGCCCCGGCACCGAGCCAGGCGAAGGCCACTCCCGCGGCGATGGACAGCCCCACCCCGAGGAGAACGGCGGGCCAGGCTCCGGGGCGAACGCGGTCGCGCCGCACCTCGCTCCGGACCCGCTCCTCGAAGGCGGCCCGCTCCTCCCCGAGGTCGGGCGGGCAGGGCGGGTCCTCCTCGAACTCGAACGGCCGCGCCGCCGCGGCCTCGGCGAGGCCGCCGGCGCTCGGCACCGCCGGCATGTCCCGCCAGAAATGGACCATGGAGTCGAGCTGCTGCATGGCGCCGGCCGCGGCGGCGGCGGCGTCCCTGCGCTCTTCCTCGGCGCGGCGGAGGAGCCGGAGGACCTCGGACTCGCGCCCGCTGAGGGACGGCCGGGCCTTCCCCTCCTTCCCGAGCAGGCGCGCGGCCGAGAAGGAGACGTCCCGGATCCAGGAGTAGCGGCGCCCGGGGAGGCCGAACGTGGCCCAGGCACTCCGCGTGGAGAAGCGGAACCGCTCGCCGCGCGGGCCCAGGCGGACGTTCGTGCTCTCGAGGCCGGCCGTCGCCGGCAGGAGAAACAGGCGCGGTCCGCGTTCGCCCACGTTCGCTCCATCCTCTTCTTACAAAGGTATGGCTTCGAGGCGGGCACACCGTGATGGCCGTCAAACGGTCACGCAAGGGACGCGCCGGGCCCCGGGGCCGATCGCACCGGACCCGCCCATTCCCGCCGCGTCGCCCGGATCCCGAGCGGGGGGCGCTCCGCCGGGGAAGAGTCCCGGAGCCCTCGACGCCCTGGGTTGCTAGACTCCGCGTCCATGCCCCCGGTCGCGGCCCCGCTCGTCGCCCTGGCTCTGGCCGCCGGCCCTCCCTCCCCGGCCGCACCCGCGCCGGGCCCCTCCCCGCTCTCCCTCACCGTCAGCGGGGGAGTCTCGCTCGGCGCCTACCAGTCCGGCTTCCTCTACTACGTCGCCGCCGCCAACCAGGTGAACGCGGCCCGGGCGGCCGAGGTGAAGCTCGCCACCGGGGCGTCGGCCGGCAGCGTGAACTCGCTCCTCGCGCTGCGCTACTCGTGCGGAGGGCTGCCTCTCGATCCCCGCAAGAGCCTGTTCGCGCGCGTCTGGCTGCCGGTGGGCTTCCGGGAGCTCTTCCGTCCCGCGGATGCGGAGGCGCTCGGCGCGCTCTCCCGCTCCGCCCTGGAGAAGAGCGCTCACCTCGTCGAGGAGGAGCTCGAGGCGGGGCTCCCGCTCGGCTGCGACGTGGTGCTGGGGGTCGCCGTCACCCGCGTCAAGCCCCGCGAGCTTCCCCTCGCCGGGGGGCGGACCACCATTCCCAGGACGGCGGAGAAGTTCGTCCTGCGGATCGAGGGGCGGGGGCCGGGGGCGATGCCGCGCATCACCAACTACCTCGACCTGGAGAGCGAGGTGGCGCAGCCGGCGCTCCCGGAAGGACCCGATGGCGCGGTGGCCTTCGCGGAAGTGCGGGACCTGCTCCTCGCGTCGGCGGCCTTCCCGGTGGCCTTCCCGCCCCAGTCCATCCGCCACTGCCTGGTGGAGACGAAGGGGAAGAAGGCGCCCTTCTGCCGGCCGGAAGAGGCGACGAGCGCCCTTTTCATCGACGGAGGGGTCTTCGACAACGACCCCCTGCGGCTCGCGGCCCAGGTCGCGGCCGGCGGCCTGGAGGCGGGGCCGAAGGGGCTCCGCTGGCGGGAGGGAGGGTTGCGCGAGGGCGACCGGACCCCGCGGGACCTGCAGTTCGCCTTCGTGTCCGCGGACGCCACCGCCTACCCGGTGGCGCCCGCCCGTCCGGCGGGGACGCGCCACGACTCGCTCCTCTCCTACCTGGGGGAGGAGCTCGAGGCCTTCATCGCCACCGCTCGCTCGAAGGAGCTCGACCTGCTGCTCGCCGAGTACCCGCACGTGAGCGACGCGCTCATCTATCCCCAGCGCCACTACCCGGCGGCGAGCGAGCCCATGTTCGCCTTCTTCGGGTTCTTCGAGAGATCGCTGCGCGACTTCGACTTCACCCTGGGGATGTACGAGGCGCGCCGCTACCTCGTCCGCTTCTCCATCCCGCGCCTCCGGCGGGCGGGGTGGCGCGGGAGCTTCGTCCTGCCCGAGGAGACCGAGGAGGCGCTCGCGGCCGGGCCGGCGTGGCAGCCGCTCGCCTGCATGCGCGCGGTCGTGGACGGCGAGGGGGAGGCGGGGCCCCTGTGCGCCGGGCCCGACCTGGAGCAGTTCCGGTCGCTCCTGCAGGCCTCGCTCGATCGGCTCTGGAACGACTGCCGAATCGCCTCCGCCGGCCCCAAGCCCTCCTCCTTCCGGGCCTGCGAGCCCGTCCTGGCCGGATCCGCCGAACCCCGGGTGCCGGGCCTCGCCGCCGCCCCGGCCGCCCGCGCGGACTCCGAGTCGGACACCGAGTACGTGGTCCGGCTGCTCGCCGCCTACGGCTTCGACTGGCGCGACATGGGGTACGGGCGCTGCGACGCCACCCGGGCGATGACGGGGCTGCGCCGCGACCTGGGGGCGGCCGGCCGCGCCCTGGCGAGCGCCCAGCCGGACCTGGCGGCGCGCAGCGCGGTCGGGGCGGCGGCCTCGCTGGGGATGGACCTCTTCTACTACCTCCCTCCCCGGGACGCCGTCTGGGCGCTCCTGGGGCGGGCGCTGGAGCTCGGAGGGGCGGTGGCGCCCTTCGAGCCCTACTGGTGGCGGGTGGGCGGTGCGCTCAAGGTGCAGAACCTCTTCCAGAGCCTGTCCTCCGACCCCGCCACGGTCTCCCTCTTGCCGGTGGCGGGCTTCGAGTTCGTGCCGGCCGCGCTCGGGTCGGCCTTCTTCCAGCTGAGCTTCCTGGCGCGGGGCGGCTACCTGGTGGCGCTCCAGGGCGACGGCTCCTGCAGCGGGAGCGCCGGCAAGCAGATCGGCAGCTGCTCCCGGCCCGAGGTCGAGGCGGGGGCGGCGGCCGCGGTCGCCGGGCTGCTCCGCATCCAGCTCGTCGCCGAGTGGTACCCGCCCGCGCGCGGGGCGCCGGGCCTCTGGGCCATCGCGCCCGCCATGGGGCTCCAGGTGAGCTTCTGACGGGGGCGCCGCCGCGGGCCAGGGACGAGCCGCTCCCCGCGAATGGTGCTATGTCTCCCTCGGCTCGCCGGGGCGTGGAACGCGACCCCGGCCTCGGCTAAAGGGCGATCGGCGTCGCCAAAGGGGCGAAGGGGCAAGACGCGTGAACGTGCTCGTGACCGGCGGCTGCGGGTTCATCGGATCGAACCTGGTTCGCCTCCTTCTCCGGGAGCGCCCGCAGTGGCGGGTGGTGAACCTCGACAAGCTGACCTACGCCGGCAACGCCGAGAGCCTGGCGGACCTCGCTGGCCACCCGCGCTACCGCTTCGTCAAGGGCGACATCTGCGACGGCCGCCTCGTCGCGAGCCTCCTCGCCGAGGAGGCCGTCGAGGCGGTGATGCACCTCGCGGCGGAGAGCCACGTCGATCGCTCCATCCTCGAGCCCGCGGTGTTCATCGACACCAACGTCCGCGGTACCCAGGTGCTGCTCGAGGCCTGCCGCGAGCTCGGAACGAAGCGCTTCCTGCACGTGTCGACGGACGAGGTCTACGGGTCGCTCGGTCCGACCGGCCTCTTCACCGAGGCGACGCCGCTCGCGCCCTCCTCTCCCTACTCGGCGTCCAAGGCGGGCTCCGACCTCCTGGCGCTCGCCTACGCGCACACCTTCGGGCTGCCGGTGCTGGTGAGCCGCTGCTCCAACAACTACGGCCCCTACCAGTTCCCGGAGAAGCTCATCCCGCTCATGATCGCCAACGCGCTCCGGGACGAGCCCCTTCCCGTCTACGGCGACGGCATGAACGTCCGCGACTGGATCCACGTCGAAGACCACTGCCGCGGGCTGCTGGCGGTCGTGGAGGGCGGGCGCGCCGGCGAGGTCTACAACCTCGGCGGGCGGAGCGAGCGGCACAACATCGACATCGTCCGCCAGGTGCTCGCGCTCCTCGGCAAGCCCGAGTCGCTCATCCGCTTCGTCAAGGACCGGCCCGGCCACGACCGGCGCTACGCCATCGACGCCACCAAGTCCGAGCGCGAGCTCGGCTTTCGGCCCCGGCACCGCTTCGAGGAGGGGCTCGCGGCCACCGTCCGCTGGTACCGGGACAACCGCGGCTGGTGGGAGCGCGTGCTCTCCGGCGAGTACCGCGCCTACTACGAGCGCCAGTACGGCACGAGGACGTGAGGAGGGCGGGATGAGGGTCGCCGTCACCGGCGCGAACGGCCTCCTCGGGGGCGAGGCCGTCGACCTCTTGCGGGGGGGCGGCCACGAGGTGCTGGCGCTCGGGCGCGGCCCCTGCCGCCTCCCCGGGGGCGGGTTCGCGTGGGAGGACGTCGACCTGGGCGACGGCGCCGCGGTGGGCCGGGCGCTCCTCGACTTCCGGCCGCGGGCGGTGCTGCACGCCGGCGCCATGACCGACGTGGACGCGTGCGAGCGCGACCCGCGCGAGGCCTGGCGGGTGAACGCCGGCGGCAGCGAGGCGGTGGCCCGGGCCTGCGGCGAGCTCGGCGCCCGGCTCGTCGCCGTCTCGACCGACTACGTCTTCGACGGGAGGGCCGGACCCTACCGCGAGGAGGACGTGCCGAACCCCCAGGGAGCCTACGCCCGCACCAAGCGGGTGGGGGAGGAGGCGGCGCTGCTCCTCGCGCCCGACAGCGCGGTGGCGCGGGTGGCGGTGGTCTACAGCGGCCGCCCCGGCGCCAAGCCCACCTTCGCCACCCAGGTGGTGGAGAAGCTCGGCCGCGGCGAGACGGTGCGCGCCTTCCACGACCAGCTCGTCTCCCCGACCCTGGCCCGCAACGGCGCCGCCATGGTGCTCGAGCTCCTCCTCGAGACCGACTACCGGGGGATCCTCCACACTGCCGGCGCCACCATCCTCGACCGGGTGGACTTCGCGAGGCGGGTGGCGCGGCGGTTCGGCCTCGAGGGGGAGATCCTCCCGGTGCGCACCGCGGACGTGAAGCTCCTGGCCCCGCGGCCGCTCCGGGCTGGCCTCTCGGTGGAGCGGGCGCTCGGCCTGCTGCGCACGAGGCCCCTCCCCATCGACGAGGCGCTCGACCGCTTCCACGAGGAATGGGGGAGGCGGGCGAGCTGACGGGCGGCGCCCGCCGGCACCGCTGCTCTCGCCCGCGACGGCGAGGCCCCGCCGCGGCGGGGCCCTTCCCTTCCGGAGAGACGCGGTGCGTCCCGGCGAGGGTCCGCCTCCCCCCGGCGCGAACCGACCCGCCGGGAGGCGAATCCTCCTAGTCCCAGCGCCGGGCGCGCTCGGCCTCCTCCCGCGTGGGAGCGAAGCCGAGGGCCGAGGCCATCCCGCCGCCCAGGGCGGAGAGGCCGACCGCCAGCACGAGGCCGACGAGGGCGTAGCCGACGCCCATCACCCCGAGGGGGCCGATGACGATGCCGACCGCGAGCGCCATGCCCAGGTATTTCATCCTCCCCCGCCTTCCTGCGCGCCCGCGCGCGCACCATGGGTGCAACTCCTCCCGGTGGAGCAAGGAGGGGGCCAAGTCGCTGGCGGCCCTGTCGCACAGCGGCGCCATCCGGCGAACCGCCCGCGCCGCGCGCCCTTTTCGCGCCGCCGCCGCGGGGCGGCCTCCGGCGAGGGCGGACCGCCGGCTTGACCCAGGGTGTCTGACCCCGCCCACCATGATCGGGGTCCCCGCGTCCGGGCCGGCGCCTTCGAGGCGATGTGGGAGGGCCTCCTCCGTGCCTGCGCGGAACCGTGCTAAGCTCCGGCCTCCGGCCACACGGGACGGGCGCTTCGCAGGAGAGGATCATGAGCCAGAAGAGATTCCGCGTCGGCGTGCTGGGCGCCACGGGCATGGTGGGGCAGCGCTTCGTCTCCCTGCTCGAGAACCATCCCTGGTACCAGGCGACGCTCGTCGCCGCCAGCGCCAACTCCGCCGGCCAGCGGTACCGGGACGCGGTGAAGGGGCGCTGGTCGCTGGCGCGTCCGGTCCCGGAGCGGGCGGGAGAGCTGGTGGTGCAGAACGCCTCCGACGTCGCCCGCATCGCGGAGCAGGTGGACTTCCTGTTCTGCGCGGTCGACATGAGCAAGGAGGAGACCGCCAAGCTGGAGGAGGACTACGCCCGCCGCGAGACGCCGGTGGTCTCGAACAACTCGGCCCACCGCTGGACCCCCGACGTCCCCATGATGGTCCCGGAGATCAACCCCGAGCACGCAGCCGTCATCGAGGCGCAGCGCCGGCGGCTCGGGACGAAGCGGGGGTTCGTGGCGGTGAAGCCCAACTGCTCGCTGCAGAGCTACGTGCCGGCCATCCACCCTCTCCGCAAGTTCGGACCGAAGCGCATCGCCGTCGCCACCTACCAGGCCATCAGCGGCGCCGGGAAGACCTTCGAGGCCTGGCCGGAGATGGTGGACAACGTCATCCCCTTCATCAAGGGGGAGGAGGAGAAGTCCGAGAAGGAGCCCATGAAGATCTGGGGCGCGGTGCGCGACGGCAAGATCGTGAACGCCGCCGAGCCCGTCATCTCGGCCCAGTGCATCCGGGTGCCGGTGAGCGACGGCCACATGGCCGCGGTCTTCGTGCAGTTCGAGCGCAAGCCGGCGCGGGAGGAGATCCTGGAGCTGTGGAGGACCTTCGAGGCGAAGCCGCAGGCCCTCTCCCTGCCGAGCGCTCCGAAGCCCTTCCTGAGCTACTTCGAGGACGACGCCCGCCCGCAGACCAAGGTGGACCGCGACCTCGGCAACGGCATGGCGGTGGCCATCGGCCGCCTGCGCCCGGACGCCCTCTTCGACTACCGGTTCGTAGCGCTCTCGCACAACACCGTGCGCGGGGCCGCCGGGGGCGCGGTGCTCACCGCCGAGCTCCTCACCCAGGACGGCTACCTCGCGCCGAGGTGAATCGGCGGCGCCTGGGTCCCTTGACCCAGCCGGCCTGCCGCCCCGCGTCATAAGCCCCACTGGCCGGCGCCCGCGCCTGCACGGGCGGCCGGAAAAGGGCAGTGGTTCCCCGGTGTGCACCCAGCTCGGCTTGGCACCCACCTTGCTCCCGGGGAGAGGAGGGACCGCGGCAGGGCGTCGCAGGTAGGCTCGCGCGGGCTGGCTTTTTGTGCGTCGGCAGGGTGTGGCGGTTTCTGGAGGGGGATCGCCAACCCCGGCGACGCGAGGCGGCGGGGGTCTCCCCCGCGGCACCCCGGGGTTCACCGGGAGAGAGCCGGCCTCTAGAGCCTACCTCCGCGCTGTCGCGGTCCCGAACCCTCTTCCCGCCCCGCCGGGCGGCAGGGCCTCAGTCGCGGCGGCCCCCGAAGATGCGCAGGATGGCGAGGAAGAGGTTGATGAAGTCGAGGTAGAGCGCGAGCGCTCCGTTCACCGGCAGCGCCGCGACGTTCGCGCCCGCCGCCGCCATCCGGCGCAGCTTCTGGGTGTCGTAGGCGGTGAGGCCGGTGAAGACCACCACCGCCGCCGCCGACACCACCCAGGAGACCATGTCGCTCTTCGTGAACACGTTCACCACGCTGGCGATGACGATGCCCACGAGGCCCATGAAGAGGAAGGTGCCCCAGCCGGTCAGGTCGCGGCGGGTGACGGTGCCGTAGACGCTCATGGCCCCGAAGGTCCCGGCGGTCACCGCGAAGGCCGACGCCACCGAGGCCCCGGTGTAGGCGAGGAGGAGGATGGAGAGGGTCGCCCCGTTGAGCGCCGAGTAGAGGAGGAACAGCCCCCCGGCGACGCCGGCGGAAAGCCTGGCGACGGCTGCGGAGAGCCCGATCACCAGGCCGAACTGGGCCAGGATGAGCCCCCAGAAGACGATGCGGTTCCCGAAGACGAAATGGAGCGCGCCGGGCGTGCTCGCCACGTACCAGGCCACTCCCGCGGTCACGAGGAGGCCGAGCGTCATCCACCGGTACACCGCCGACATGAAGCGGCGCTCGACGTCGGCGGCGCCGCGGACCAGGACCTGCGCATTTCCGTATTCCATGGCGTGCAGTGTAAGGCGACCGCGGGGCGAGCGCCACCGCGAAACCCGGGCTAGCCGAGGCGATCGAGGACGGCGAGGACGTCCGCCGCCCGGGCGGCGAAGGCCCTGGGCCGCGCCGGCTCGAGCTCCTCTCGCGTGAACGGTCCCCACAGCCCCGCGACCGTGGCCACGCCGGCGCGGTTGCCGGCCACGACGTCGTGCGGGGAGTCGCCCACGAAGGCGGCCTCGGGGGCGCTCGCCCCGAGGAGCGAGAGCGCGCGTCGCACCGGCTCCGGATCCGGCTTGTGGCGCGAGGTGGCTCCCAGGCCCACCACCGCCCGGAAGTGGCGGGCGAGGCCGAGGCGCACGAGCGACCGCGACGCCGACGCCTCCAGCTTGGAGGTGACGACCGCGAGGAGCGTCCCCCGCGCCCGGAGCCGCTCGAGCAGCTCCGGCACCCCGGGGAAGGCGCTCACCATGGCGTCGTGGTGCTCCCGTTGGTGGCGCTTGTAGCGCTCCTTGAGGAGCGCCACGTCAGCCTCGTCCTCGGCCCAGCGCCGGATCATCCCGTCGAGAGGGGTGCCGATGCGCGCCACCCATTCCGGCACCGTCGGGGCGCGCGCCCGCCCCGCGAAGGCGTGCTTCATCGACTCCACGATGAGCGGGATGGAGTCGATGAGGGTGCCGTCGAGGTCGAAGAGAACCGCGCGCGGTGCCATCTGGGCCGCGATCCTAGACTTCCCCGGGGCCGCCGTGCAGCGGAAAGCGAAGGGCCCCGCGCCGGCGGGGCCCTCCGTCCGCGGCGGTGCCGCCCGCGGGGCGGCCTAGAGCATCCCGGGCTTGCCCTGCTTGAAGCGGTTGTACTCGGTGGCGAGGAGGTCGACGTGCTCCCTCTCCTCGGCGGCGAGCTCCTTGTAGAGCTGCTTCTCGGCCGAGCCCTCCTTCGCCTGAGCGCCCTTCTCGTCGAAGAACTTCACCGCCCGCTGCTCGAAGGCGACGGCGATGCGGAAGAGGTTGGCGGGGTCCTGCGGGTCGTGGTCGATCCCGGCGTAGATGGCGGCCCGCTCGGTCTTGAAGCCCTCGGCGCTGTGGCGCACCTCGGCGTGGTAGCGGCGCGAGAGCGTCTCCATGTGCTCCTGCTCCATCTTCGCGAACTTCCCGAAGAACTCGCGCAGGTAAGGGTCCTTCGCCTCCTGCGAGGCCCGGGTGTAGAAGGCCATGCCGCCGAGCTCGATCTCGAAGGCGGTGCGGATGGCCTCGAGCGCGTTCGCCCCCTCGATGGTGCGGTCGGCGAGCGGCTTCAGCTTGCCGCCGCAGGCCGGGCACTGCCCGTACGGGAAGGCGAAGCCCTCGCTCACCTTGGAGCACTTCTCACAGCGCCACTGCGCCTGGGCGCCGGCGCAGCAGATGTACTCCTCGTCGCCGTCGATGGGCTGGTGGCACTTCGGGCAGAGCTGGCCGCCGGAGGGCATGGGGGTCGCTTCCTTTTCGTGGCCGTTCCCGCCACGGGAGATCGCTCCGGGCTCGGGGAGCGGCTGGGCGGGGACGAACGCCTCCGCCTCCTCCTTGGTCACCGGCCACTTCGCCTTGCCGCCGGCGAGCCAGGTGGCGATGCCCTTGGCGGCGCGGCGCCCGGCTCCCATGGCGAGGATCACCGTGGCTCCACCGGTGACGATGTCGCCGCCGGCGAAGACGCCGGGGAGGTTGGTGCTCTGGGTGGCGTCGTCGGCGACGATGTTGCCCCACTTGTTCAGGCCCAGCCCCGGGGTGGACTGGGTGACGATGGGGTTCGCCTTGGTCCCGAGCGCGTAGATGACGGTGTCGCACTCCAGGTCCTTGAACTGGCCGGTGGGGACGGGCTTGCGACGGCCCTTCTCGTCGGGGTCGCCGAGCTTCATCTCCTCCACCTTCATGCCGCGCACGTTGCCCTCGGCGTCGACGTAGATCTCCGCCGGCGCGTGCAGGAAGAAGAAGTCGATCCCCTCCTCCTTGGCGTGGCGGATCTCCTCGATGCGCGCCGGGGCCTCGGCCTCGGTGCGGCGGTAGACGCAGCGGACGGTGGCGGCGCCGATGCGCTTGGAGACGCGCAGGCAGTCCATGGCGGTGTTGCCGGCGCCGATGACCACCACGCTCTTGCCGATGTTGATGGGGGTGTCGAGGTAGGGGAACTTGTCGCCGCCCATCAGGTTCACGCGCGTCAGGAACTCGTTGGCGCTGTAGACCTGACCGGCGAACTCGCCCGGGATCCCGAGGAACGCCGGAGCGCCGGCCCCCACGCCCAGGAAGACGGCGTCGAAGCCCTTCTCGCCGATGAGCTGCGGGACGGTGAAGGTCTTGCCGATGACCTTGTTGGTCTCGATCTTCACCCCCATGTCCCGGAGCCGGTTGACCTCGCGCTCGATGATGTCGCGGGGGAGGCGGAAGGAGGGGATGCCGTAGCGGAGCACGCCGCCGACCACGTGCAGCGCCTCGTAGACGGTGACGTCGCAGCCGTAGCGGACCAGGTCGGCCGCCGCCGAGAGCCCCGCCGGGCCCGAGCCCACCACCGCCACCCGCCCGAGCTTGCTCGCGAAGCGGGGCGGCGTGGCCTTGGGCGGCCGGGCGTTGTCGCCGACGAAGCGCTCCATGCGCCCGATGGCCACCGACTCCACCTTCTTGTTGATGATGCACTGCGCCTCGCACTGCGTCTCCTGCGGGCAGACCCGGCCGCAGATGGAGGGGAAGATGTTCGACTCGTAGATGGAGGCGAGGGCGCCGTCCAGGTCGCGGACGAGGAGGTGGCGGATGAAGCGCGGGATGTCGATCTGCACCGGGCAGCCCGCGATGCAGGTGGGCTTCGCGCACTGGATGCAGCGTTCCGCCTCGCGGAGGGCGTCCTGGAGCGAGTAACCCAGGTTCACCTCCTTGAAGTTGCGGGCGCGCTCCTGCGCGTCGCGCTCGGGCATGTGCACCTGGTGGGGCTCGAGCTCCTTGATCTTCTTGTAGTTGCGCTTCTCCTCCTCGAAGAGCTGCTTCTCCAGGTTGCAGACGTGCTCGTAGTCGGTGTTGGCGACCTGCTCCTGCCCCTTGAAGCGCTTCTGCCGCGCCAGGAGCTCCTTGAAGTCCACCTTGTGGCCGTCGAAGTCCGGCCCCTCGACGCAGGCGAACTGCACCTTGCCGTCGACGGTGACGCGGCAGGAGCCGCACATGCCGGTCCCGTCCACCATGATGGCGTTCAGGGACACCATGGTCTTCACGCCGAACGGGCGGGTGGTCTCGACGCAGGCATTCATCATGGGGAGCGGCCCGATGGCGACGACCAGGTCGGGCTTCTCCTTCTCGACGATCTCCTTCAGCGCCACGGTGACGAAGCCGCTCTTGCCGTAGCTCCCGTCGTCGGTGCAGACGACGAGGTTGTCGGAGTAGCGCTTGAACTTGTCCTCCCAGAACACCAGGTCCTTGTTGCGGAACCCGATGACGCTCGTCGTCCGGTTGCCGGCCTCCTTGAAGGCGCGCAGCTGCGGGAAGACGGGCGCGACGCCCAGGCCTCCGCCGACGAGCACCACGTGGCCGAACTTGCCCACGTGCTGCGGCAGCCCGAGCGGCCCGACGAAGTCCTGGAAGGTGTCGCCCTGGCGGTAGTTCTCCATCATCTCCTTGGTGGTCTTCCCGAGCGCCTGGATCACCATGGTGATGGTTCCGCGCTTGCGGTCGTAGTCGGCGACCGTGAGCGGCACGCGCTCCGACCCCTCGTGGAGGCGCAGCATGACGAAGTGGCCCGCCTGGGCGGACTGCGCCACGTCCGGAGCCTCCACCTCCCAGAGGAAGGTCGTGGGGGAAAACACCTGGTGGGTGACGATCTTGTACATGCGCAGCCGTCCTCTTTGGGCGAGATGAGCGCTTGGGACGCTCGGAGGGGATCGCGTTGGTAGCAGGCCGCCGCATAACCCGTCAAGGGGTACCGGGTGGCGGGCGGGAGGGGGGGAGGGGGCCGGGGCCTTCCCGGAAAACCAGCGGGATCCCATGGCGTTAGCGAGCGGCGCTTGCGCCGCGCTCCCGGCCGCTACAGGTAAGGGACATGGCCAGCGAGCGATCCGCCACCCACCTCGCACCGGGCTTCCTCGTCGCCGCTCCCTCGCTTCGCGATCCGAACTTCGAGGGGGCGCTCGTCCTCATGGCAGGCCACCGCCACGAGGGGGCAATGGGCTTCGTCGTGAACCGCCCGGCGCCGGTGAAGGCGCTCGACGTGCTCGCCGGAGTCGACGACTCGCTCGTGATGCTGGCCCGCCGCAGCGGGCGCGCCGAGCACCCGGTCCTCGTGGGCGGCCCGGTGAGCCAGGAGCAGCTGTGGATCCTCTACCGGCCCGGGTCGTTGGAGAGCGTGGACGAGGAGGAGGAGGGAATCCGGGTGGGCCGGCGGCTCGCCATCGGGAGCTCGCGGCCGCTCCTGGAGGCGCTCCTGCGCTCCCGCGAGCCCGGCCCCTTCCTGCTCATGATGGGCTATGCCGGCTGGGCCCCCCTGCAGCTCGAGAACGAGATCGCCCACGGCGCCTGGGTCCCGCTCGCCTTCCAGGAGGACCTCGCCCTCTCCATTCCCTTCGAGACCCGCTGGGAGGAGGCGGTGAAGCGCCTGGGGATCGATCCCCAGGCCTTCGTGGTGGGCGGCGGCGGCGCGATGGCCTAGAGCGCGCTGGGCGCCGCGCCCGTTCCCCTCCGCGGTACCTCGACGGGGGGCAGGCACGGCGGCCTCCGGCGACTACACTACCGGACCCGACAGAAGGCCTTCCCCCCGGCGACCCGCGTCGCCAGAGCGGCCGCCACCGCGAAAGGACGAACGACAGATGGCCACCATCACCCTGAAGGGCAACACCATCCACACGAACGGCGACCTTCCCGCGGTCGGAGCCAAGGCTCCCGACTTCAAGCTCACCACCGTCGACCTGAAGGACGTCTCCCTCGCCGACTACCGCGGCAAGAAGAAGATCCTGAACATCGTCCCGAGCCTCGACACCTCGGTGTGTGCCACCTCGACGCGCAAGTTCAACGAGAGGGGCGGCTCCCTGCCGAACACCGTCGTGCTCGTCATCTCGGCCGACCTGCCCTTTGCGATGAAGCGCTTCTGCACCACCGAGGGGCTGAACAACGTGGTGAGCCTGTCCCTCATCCGCGGCAAGACGTTCGCGAAGGAGTACGGCGTCCTCATCGAGGACGGGCCGCTCGCGGGCCTGACGGCGCGAGCCGTCCTGGTGCTCGACGAGAGCGACAAGGTCGTCCACCGCGAGCTCGTTCCCGAGATCGGCCAGGAGCCGAACTACGACGCGGCGCTCGCCGCCGCCCGCTAGCTCCTCGCTCTCGCTCTCGCTCGCGCCCCGGGGGAGCCGGGGCGCCTCCCGGGTCCGGCCCTCCCCCGGTTCACTGACCGGCAACCCCGCGCAGCCTCCGCTTCCTGCGCTCCTCACCGGGGGTGCGCGAAGGTGAGAGGGCGGCCCCGGGGTGGTCGAGCCCAGGCGCGCGCGTCACCCCTCTTTGGGTCCCGGCCGGCGGCAGGGGCTCCTCCCGCGGCGACGGACCCTTAGGATGAAGGGGTCGCATCGCGACGAGCCCAGCGAAGAGCCAAGAAAGGGACCGTTCTCATGAAGACCCTTCCCACTCGCACCCTGGCACGGACCGCCGCCCTCGCCCTGGCGGCGATGCTTATCCCCGGAGCCGCCGCAGCGGACGGCAACAGCTACGTGGTCCTGAAGGGCGGCGTGTACGTGCCGACGGCCTCCAACGTGGTCGGCAGCATCAACTTCAGCTCGTTCCCGCCGTCCGGCGACATCGAGCTCGGGGTGGGGACCTCCCTCGGCATCCTCGGCCTCCAGCTCGACGCCGGCTACCTCTGGACGAGCAAGAACCAGGACGCCGGCTCGGTGCAGGTGAGCGGCGTCCCCATCACCGGGGTCCTGCAGCTGCGCTTCCCCATCGCCATCGTCGTCCCCTACGTCGAGGCCGGGGTGGGGCTCTTCATCAACACCGCCAAGCTGACGGCCGTGTCGAGCTCCTTCTCGAACACCAAGGTGGCCTTCATGGCGCCGCTCGGCGGGGGAATCGACGTCCTCCTCGGGCCCATCCTGGTGGGGGCGGAGGCCCGCTACCTCTACATCAGCCCGCAGAGCTACACCTTCGGGACCTTCCCCGTCTCCACCCTGCACATGGACGGTGTGGTGGTGACCGGGAACCTGGGCTACCGGTTCTAGCCCTCGCCGGCTCCGGGCGGGCCGCCCTCAGTGCGGGGCGCCCGCCTCCACCTGGGCGGCGTCCTTCGGCGAGACGCGCGCCAGCACGGCGAGTTCCATGTCGAAGTCGCGCCACTCCCGGCCCACCCCGATCTCGCCGCTCGGGTTCTCCTGGATGGCGGTGATGCGGACCTGGCACCCGTCGATGCCCTCGGGGTACCCCTTCACCCGGTAGCGGCGCCGGTCCTTCGTCCAGTCGGTCTCGGCCTCCAGGACGCCCTTCGAGTTCTCGGTGGTGGCGTGGCCGGCGGAGAAGGTGTTGCCGAGGAAGCCGCGCTCGTCCTGGCCGGTGCGCTGCCGGTCCGATCCGGTCATCTCGTACCCCTGCTGGGCGATGACCTTGAGGGCGTCCGACCAGAGGGCGCGGCAGGTGGCCGGGAAGACCCGGTCGGCCATCTGCTCCTTCAGGTAGGAGTCCCTCGCCTGCTCGGCGCTCAGGCCCGCGCACCCGAAGGCACAGAGGGCGAGCGCCGTCCGCCACGGCCTCGTCTTCATCGTCCGTCGTCCTCCAGGCGTCGCAGGAGTCCCTCGAGGCCAGTGAGGTCCTCGGACCAGAGCAGACCGAGCTGCACCTCGCCCTCCTCGCTCCCGGTCGCCCCGGTGTGGTAGCAGACCTTGAGCCGCCAACGCTCCTGCTCGCAGGCCTTCTTGATCTCGAATCGGACGTCTCGGCCGTTTCGGCGCACGAGCTCGAGCGCGCGGGCCGCGTCCGGGGGCAGTTCCATGCGGGCGGAGTAAAGCACGAGGCCGACCGGCGGCCAATCGCCGCGAGCCCGCGGGGCGCGACGACGAGTACCCCGCGCCGGGTACAGGTGGGAATTCGTCCTACGTCCACGGGATGGCGGCGAAGTTCCCCCTTTTGCAGGATGGGTCGGCCGGTGAGCCTCGCGCGTCGCCGATGGAGGGAGATGACGGACCAGGTACAGAGGGCGCGCCGAGCCCTGCAGCGCCGGGTTCGGGAGGTGCGCTGCGACCTCGCCGAGCTGGAAGCGGAGATCGTCGACCTCGGGCCGGGGGAGCGGCTGCCGGGCCTGCACCTCGTCCTCGAGGCGGGCGGGCGCAGGGCGCTGCTCTCCGCCTCCCAGGTCGACGAGATCGGCCGGGCGCCGGACCTCTCCCCGGTCCGCGGCGGCCCGCCGGAGGCGGCCGGGCTCCTCTCCGCGAACGGCCGATCGCTCGTGGCGCTCGACCTGGCGGCCTTCCTCGGGCCCCGCCGGGCGCCGCCCTTGGATTCGGTGCTGGTGGTCTTTCACTCCGAGGTGGCGGTCGGGCTCCTCGCCGACGCCGTCTCGCCCGCCCCCGGCCCGGCGCTCCTCGTCCCCGACGGAGACGGCGGCGACGCCGAGGCGCGGCTGCGCCACTCGAGCGCGCTCGCGCGGGTGGGCGACGAGATCCTGCCGCTCCTGGAGGTGGAGCGCCTCGCCCGCGTCCTGGAGGGAGAGGCGGGCGCGCGCCGCGCCGACGCCCAGGTCTCGCGCCAGCTCTCGCGACTGGAGGCCCGCCTGGAGGGGCGCGGCCTCAAGCTCTGCGACCGGCTCCGCTCCCGCCTGCGCTCGCACCTCGGCGGCGTGGCCCTCGAGCTCGGCCTGGAGGTCGAGCAGGTGCTTCCGCCCATCCTGGCGGGGGACCCGTCGAGCATCTGCGCGCTCCTCGAGAGCTCGGCCGCCCACGAGACCTACTTCTTCCGCCACCCGCAGCAGTTCCACGCCCTGCAGCGGCTGCTCTTCTCCTCTTCCGATCCCGGGCGGGCGCTGCGGCTGTGGTCGGCCGGCTGCGGCAGCGGCGAGGAGGCCTACAGCCTGGCGGCGCTCCTGCACGCCTCGGGGCGCTCCCGGGCGAGGGACCGCGTCCTCGCCACCGACCTGTCGGACCGGGCGCTCGAGCACGCGCGGGCCGGGCGCTACGGGCGCTGGTCGTTCCGCGGCGTCGCCCCCGAGCTGGAGGCCCTCTTCGCCGGAGCTCCCCACGGCACCGCCGTCGCCGAGCCGCTCCGGGCAACGGTCGAGTTGGGAACCCACGACGTGCGCGACCCCTCGCCCGAGACGGGCTTCGACGCGGTGCTGTGCCGCAACGTCCTCGCCCTCCTCGATCCGCAGGACGTCGCTCCCACTCTCCAGCGCCTGCTCGCCGGAGTGCGGCCGGGCGGGTACCTGGTGCTCGCTCCCGCCGAGATGGCGCTCGCCGACGGCCTGGACCTGGAGCGGGTGGAGTCGGACGGGACGGTGCTGCTGCGCCGCCCCTGGTCGCGCGCCGAGGTCTTTCCCCTTCCCGCCTCCGCCTTGGGCGCCCGCCACCGCTGAGCGGCCGGCGATCAGTCTACGGGGTCGCAGCGCATCCGGCCGATGAGCGGGACGTGGTCGGAGAGGCCGGCGAACCGGCTCGCCCGGTCCCCGTAGGGCGCGGTTCCGTCCAGGTCGAGGAAGCGCACCCCGTTGCCGTAGAAGATGTGGTCGAGGTGCATGCGCATCCGCATGAACCCGGCGGTGGGGTAGAGCTCGCTCGAGCCGTCGACGAGGCCGAGCTCGCTCTCGGCGCAGCGGAAGCCGGCCGCCCCGGTCAGGTAGTGGAACACCGGCGAACCCGGGGAGGCGTTGAAGTCCCCGCACACGACGAAGGGCTCGCCGCGGGAATGGCGGTGGACGTAAGCCGCGAGGGTGTGCGCCTCGTGGAGCTGGTTCACTCCCCAGCCCATGCGGGCCCGGCGCGTCCAGAAACCGCGCGCGAACGGAGTCGGGAGCGAGAGGTGGGTGTTGAAGACGTGGAGGGGGTGCTGGGCCGAATCCACGAGCTTCATGTGCGCGCAGATCCGCCCCTGCTTGCGGGCCCGGAAGAGCTCGACGTGGTGGTGGGTGATGCGGGCGGGGGCGTCGACGTTGTGCGCCTCGACCTTGAGGCGCCGGGTGTTCACCAGGATGACGAGCCCGTGGGTGGTGATGCTGAGGTTGAGCCGGCGGATGCGGTTCGCATGGGCCCGGAAGTAGAAGCCGGCGTAGGGAAACGTCCTACCCGCCTGGACGAAGGCGTGCTCCAGCTCGGTCATGAACGAGTCGAGCTGCGTCTCCCCCGGCTCGGCGCGCCCGTGGGCCATCCGGGACCGCACCGAGATGGTCTCGATCTCCTGCAGGCACACCACGTCGGCGAGGGGGTCGAGCAGCGCCAGCCCGGCGGCGATGCGCCGCTCCGAAGAGCGCGTGCTGGCGAGACCTTTCAGCGCGTGGCCGAAGTAGCGCACGTTGTAGCTGATCACCCGCATGGGAGTGGATCGCACCAAGCGTCATCATGCGCCCGACCGGCAGCCCCGACAACCATCCTCCCAGGTATGGGGGACAGGCCCCGCGGGCGCCTCCGGAGCGGCGAGGGGCCGACTGGGATAGGATATCTCGTCGATGTCCCTCGAAACCAAAAGCGGGGAAACGACCGACTCGTGGTCCCTCGTCCCGCGCGGGCCCCAGGCGGACCGGCGACCGTACCTGCTCGTGCTCTCGGGCCCGCAGCTCGGCGAGATGTTCCCGGTGGAGCGCGGGGTGGAGCTGGTGATGGGGCGCGACGCGGACTGCCACATCCGCCTTCGCGACCCGGGCGCCTCCCGGCGCCACGCCAGCTTCTTCGCCTCGAGCGACGGGGCGCGCGTCCGCGACCTGAGCAGCCAGAACGGCACCTACCTCGACGGCACCCGCGTCTCGGATTGCCGCGTGCAGGAGGGGCAGCGCATTCACATGGGGATGCACAGCACCCTCAAGTACCTCCTCTGCGACGACCTCGAGCTCGAGTACCAGAAGCGCATCGCCGAGGGGGCGCTCCAGGATCCGCTCACCGGCCTCTACAACCACCGCCACTTCAAGCAGCGGCTCTCGGCGGAGCTGGCGGCGGTCCAGCGCCACGGCCGCCCGCTCTCCGTCCTCCTCGTGGACGTCGACGACTTCCACCGCGTCAACGACGCCCACGGCCAGCTCGCCGGGGACGAGGCCCTGAAGATGATCGCCCACGTCATCAAGGGGGCGGTGCGCCGCGAGGACGTCCTCGCACGCCTCGGCTCCGAGGACTTCGCGGTGCTGGCCCGCGAGACGCCGGCCTCGGGCGGCCGGGCGCTCGCCGACCGGATCCGCAAGGCGGTGGAGCGATCGCGGCTGTCCTTCCGCGGTCAGGACCTGGCCCTGACCGTGACCGCCGGGCTGGCGGTGGTGACGAGCATCGCCACCTACGAGCCCGGAAAGACCGACCGGGCGGTGCTCGCCGCGGCCGAGTCGGCGCTCAAGCAGGGGAAGCAGGCCGGGGGGAACGGCTTCGGCTCCGCCCCGGCCGCGATCTCCGCCTAGCGCCTAGTTGTTCGCCTCGGAGTACGCCCCCACCGCGTTCAGGAGCCGCAGGGTGGCGAGGTCCACGTTGAGCGACTCCGCCACCAGGCTCACCTCTGCCTGCCGCAGGCTCTGGATGGAGTCGGTAGACTCGAGGTAGGTGGCGGCCCCCGCCTTGTAGGCGACGTCGACGAGGCGCGCGTTCTCGCGGGCCAGATCGGTGCGCTCCTGCGCCTTGGCCCGGTTGGCCACCGCCGCCTCGAGCTCGAGCTGCTGCTGCTTCACGTTGGCGGTGGTGTGGACGTCGAGAGAGGCCTGGGCCGCCTTGGCCTCCGCGATCTTCGCCGTCTGCTCGCGGATGTTGGCCTCGCGCAGCCCGCCGTCGAGGATGGTCCAGGTGAGGGCCACGCCCGCCTGCCAGGTGTAGAGCTGCCCGGTGAAGATGGTGATGTTGCTGTAGCGGTAGTCGAAGAACCCGCCGATGCTCGGCAGGTAGCGCATGATCTCCATGGTGCGCTGCCCCTCGGCGAGCTTGACGCTCTCCGCCGCCGCCTTCACGTCGGGCCGCAGGTCGAGCGCCTGCTGCTCCAGGTCCGCCCCCTGCGGCGGCTTGGGCGGGTCGGGGTTGTCGATGTCGAACTGGTCGTCGCGGTAGAGGATGGTGGCGAGGGCCAGCTTCGCCTTCTGGTAGTCGATCTGGGCCCGCTTCAGGTCCTCCTCCGCCTGGGCGCGGTCGATCTCGGCGCGGAGCAGCCCCACCTTGGGCGAGGTGCCGGCGTTGTAGCGCACCCGGGCGTCCCGCTCCCGCTCCCGGGTGAGCTCCACCTGCCGCTCCTGCACGATCTCGAGCTGCTTCAGGCCGGCAAGCCCGTAGTAGAGCTGCGCCACCTGGAAGAGGATGTCGCGCCGGGCCTGCTGGGCGTTGTAGTCGACGACGCGCTCCCCCGTATAGGCGTTGGCGATGCCGAACCACAGGGTCGGGGCGATGAGGGCCTGGTTGAGGCCGACCTGCCCGTTCCACTGGTTCAGGATCTGCACCGCCTCGTTCTGGAAGGACGAGGGGACGATGGTCTGGTAGGTGGTCTGCTTCTGCCCCGGGGCCAGGGTCGAGGTGGGAGGACCGAGCTGTCCGGTGTCGGTCACGTAGTAGCTCACCGGCAGGGAGATGTCGGCCTCGAGCTGGTTGCGGGTGTAGTTCACCCCCGCGGTGATCTGCGGCAGGTAGTAGGACCAGGCCTTCCAGGAGAGCTGCCGCGCCTGGTCGACGCGGGCGTTCACCACCTGGATGTCCTGGTTCTGGCGGCGGGCGAGCTGGAGCGCGTCGCGCAGGCTGAGGACGGGGAGCGGCGGCGCGGGCGCCAATGCGGTGGTCACCGAAGTCGCGAACACCGGAGTCGGGGGCGCGCCCTCGGCAGGCGGGGGCGGCTGGGTCAGGGTCAAGGTCACGAAGAGGCTGGCTGCGATCATGCATCCTCCAACTCCGATGAGCATGCGAGGTCTACACCAAGAGGGGCGCTGGTGCTGCGAAGAATTGTGTCGGGCCGTCCCCCGCGGGTCGCCTTGGCCCCTGCGCCGGTCTCCTCGCCGGCTCGGCGCCAGGCGCGAGGCGGGCGGAGACGCCCGCCCTTCCGCCGCCCCCCTCCTAGCCCCCCAGATCCTCGATCTCGCGCTCCACGTCCTTGCGGTCGTCGGCGTCGGGGCGCCCCTTGAGGTAGGCCTTGAACTCCAGGACGGCGCGGGTCTTCTGGCCTCGCTCCTTGTACGCGTACCCGAGGTAGAGGTGGGGCATGGGGTTCTCGGGATCGCCCTTCAGCGCCTGCTCGTACCAGGGCACCGCCGCGCGCAGCCCCTGCCCGGCGTGCACCGCCTGGGCGATCTTGTAGTAGGTGGCGACGAGCTTCGGATCCCGCTGCAGCGCCTGCCGGTAGAGGGCCACCGCCTCGGCGTGCTTGCCGAGGTGCTCCACGGCGTCGCCGAGCTCCACCCGGATGCGCTCCGCCTTGGGGGCGGCCTCCAGGGCCTTCTGCAGCTGGATGGCAGCGTCCGCGTAGGCGCCCTCCCCGGCGTAGAGCTGCCCCAGGCGCTCGTAGCCGTCCGGGACCTTCGGCGCCGCCGCGATGGCCGCCCGGTAGGCCTCGGCCGCGTCTCCCTGCTGGCCGAGGCGCTCGTAGCAGAGCCCGAGGAACAGGTGGTGGGCGGGCTCCTGCGGGCCGAGGGCGGCCGCCTTCTGCAGCCGCTCGAGCGCCTCCTTCGACTCGCCCTTCACGAGGAGCGCCCGGCCCAGCCAGAACTGGGCCTCCGCCAGGCCGGCGTCCAGGCCGGTCGCCAGGTCGAGCTCGTGGAGCGCCTCGGCGGTCTGCCCCTGCTCGAGGCGCAGCGCGCCCAGGCGCGCGCGGGCGAGGGCGTTCTTCGGGTCGAGCACCACTGCCGTCTCGATCGCCTTCTTCCCGCCCTCCAGGTCGCCCTCCCTCCACAGGATGGTGCCGAGGAGCAGCTGCGCCTCGGGCCAGAGCGGGTCGAGCTTCACCGCCTGCTCGAGCAGCCGGCGGGCCGTGGCCAGGTCGCCCCTCGCCAGCGCGATGCGGGCTTTCCCGGTGAGGGCGCTTGCGCACTCGGGGTCGATCTCGAGCGCCTTCGCGTAGGCGGCCTCGGAAGCTGCCACGTCCTTCTGCGCGAACCTGAGGTCGCCGAGCCCGGCCTGCGCCTCGGCCTCGCCGGGGGCCTTCTCGGCGACGAGCGACAGCTGCGCCGCCGCCTTGGAGAGGTCGCCATCGGCGAGCGCCAGGCGCCCCAGGGCGAGGTGGGCGCGCCAGTCTCCCGGCGCCCTCTCGGCGGCGCGATCGTAGAGCTTCATCGCCTCCGCCCGCCTCCCCGCCTGCTGCTCCAGCCAGCCCTTCATGAGGGTGAGCCGGGCGTCGTCGGGCGCGCGCTGCACGGCCGCGTCCACCGCCGCCTGCGCGTCGGGGAGCTTCCCGGCCCGCACCAGCGCCCGGGCGTAGAGGAAGAGGACCTCGCGGTCGGGCGAGCCCGCCACCACCGGCTTCAGCCCCTCGGCGGCGCGGTCCGCCTCGCCCCGATGCAACAGCAGCTTAGCCAGGGTGACCCGCGGTGCCGGGTTCCCGGGCTGCGTCTCGATGGCCGCCTCGAGCTCCGTCTGGATGGCCTTCGCCCAGGCATCCCCGCCGGGCCGGCGAGAGAGGAGCTGGGCGAGCAGGATGTGCACGCGGGCCCGCTCGGCCGGGCCGAGCCGGGCCCAGCGATCCTTCTCGGCGAGGAAGCGCAGCGCCGCCTCGGCCTCGGGGTCGCCGGCCCGGTCCATGAGCGCCGCCAGGTCGAGCGCGGCGGAGGTGTTGCCCGCGTCGCGCGAGAGCGCGGTCTCGAGCAGGGGGCGCGCCGCCTTGTCGTCCCCGCGCTGCACCGCGAGCAAGGCGCGCGCCCTCGCCAGCCGCGACGAGTTGGGCTGGAGCGCGTCCGCCCGGTCGAGCCAGGTCGCGGCCTTGCGCCAGTCCCCGTGGGCCGCCGCCGCCCGCGCCAAGAGCAGCGCCACCTCCACGTCCTTCTCGGCGCCCCGGACGCGCTCGAGCGCCGCGGCCGGCGCCTGGGGGTCCGCCCCCGACCCGAGCGCGACGGCGAGCACGCTCGCGTGTCCCTCCACTCCTTCCGGCACCCGCGCCTCGAGCTCCCGGGCGAGTTCCCCGGCGCGCGCGAGCCCCCCGTCGCTCCCGCGCTGCGCCAGGGAGCCGGCGGCGAGGGCGAGGAGGAAACGCGCCTGCGGGTCGAAGGAGTCGCCGGCGAGGGCGCGCTCGGCGACCTTGCGCGCCTGCTCGTCGCCGGGAAACACGTCCTGCGCGAGCGCGGCTCGCCCGGAGGCGACGAGCCTCGCCACCTCCGGGTCGGTGGAGCGCCCCCGCAAGGCCTTCCAGAAGAACGGCCCGTAGCGGGTGAGGCTCCCGCCGAGCCCGGCCCCGCCGAGCAGGAGGAGGAGAAGCGCGACCGCGGCCGCGAGCGCGCGCTTCTTCGGCGCGGGCAGCTTCGCCACCTTCTCCTTCAGCCCGCTCTCCATCCGCGGCTTGAAGGGCGCCGGGATGCGCGAGGAGTCCTTGGCCTGGACGGGCTGGGTGACGACCGGCGCGTCGTGCAGGCGGCGCACGGCGTCCGCCAGGTTGGCGACCGCGCCGATGGGCGTCCAGGTCTCGCCGCCGTCCGAGGAGACGTCCTCGTTTCCGAGGAGCTCGCCCTTCCCCAGCATCTCCATCACGTCGCGCTCGGCGAAGGGGCCGAAGACCTTCCCCGACGGCCGGCGCACCTTGAAAGAGACGGCCCCGTCGGCGCCGCGCGCCGGCGCGGGGGCCTCGGCCTCGCCGCCCGGCAGGCCAAAGAGCATCTCGAGCTCGTCCTCTCCCTGGGGCGGCGGCGCGGGAGGAGCCTCCTGGGCCACTCTCGCGGGAGCCGGCGCCGACGGCGGCTCGTCGCCGCTTCCGAGCCCCTCGAAGGAGAAGGTCTCCACCGGCTCGGCGGCGCTGTCGAGGCTCGAGGGCACCGCCTCTGCCTCGGAGTGGGCGGCCGGGCCCGGCGGCGGAGGCGCGGGCTCCTCCTCCACCGCCGGCCACAGGTCGCTCTCGGACGCCGAGGGATGGGGCAAGTCGTCGGGAGACGGAGGGGACGGGAGCGCCACCGCGTTCGCCGCCGCCGGCTCCTCCGCCGGGGCGGACCCGGGAGACGGCCCCGCGCCGGGGAGCGGGATCGCCGGTCCGCGCTCCGGAGCCGGCACGTCGGGAACGAGCGCCGCGCCTCCGCCCGGCTCCTCGGGCGGAGGCGGAAAGGGAGCGCTCCCGATCAGGGTCGCGCCCGGGAGCGGCACCGACTCCCCGGCGAAGTCGAAGTCCGCCGACGGGATGCCGGCCGCGACCGGCGGCGGAGAGGCGCTCGGCAGGGGGACCGCCTCCTCGGGCGCGGAGGGGGTGCCGATGAGGGTGGCGCCCGGCGGGGGAGGAGACCCGGCGCCGCCCGGAAGCGGGACCGCCGGGGGGATGGGAGAGGGCACGCCCGCCATCGTCCCGCCCGGCGGCGCCCCCACGGGAGTGGCCGCGGGCGGCCGCGCGGCCGGGCTCGCCCCGGGGAGCGGGACCGCCGGCGGAGTGGGCGCGGGCCTCCCCACCATCGTCGCGGACGGCGCGGCCGGTGGCCTGCCCGCCCCGGCGCCCGGGCCGCCCGCGTGGGGGCTCGCCCCTTCCGGAACCGGGACGGCGGCGGAGGTCCGGGGAGGAGTGGCGGCGGCAACCGCGGCGCCGGGCCGCGGCGCCGGGGGAGAGCCGACGAGGGTGGCCCCGGGAGCGCCGGCGCCCGGGAGCGGCACCGGACCGCCCGGTCGCGTCGCTCCCGGCCGGGGCGGCGGCGGGGAGCCGGCGAGGGTCCCGGGCCCGCGCGCCGACGGGCGGACGGGCGGAGGCGTCGGAGTTCCGGCGATCGTCGCGCCGGCGAGCGTGGCGGGCGGCACTCCCACCGCGGTCTGTCCGGCCGGCGCCGGCCTCCGCACCGGGAACACCTTCTGGCACTTGGGGCAGCGGACCTTGAGCCCGGAGGGCGGAATGCGCGTCTCGTCGACGTCGTACTCGGCTTGGCAGTGAGAGCAAGCAACCCGCATTCTTGGTCCTGGCCTCGAGCGCCCGCACGTCTGGCGCGGGGCGGCACCGCATGCTAGCTAAGGGGTCATCGTACCGCCGGCCGTGAATTCCGCGCCACCTAACAGCGACGTCCTCGTCCTGGGGGCCGGCCTCGCGGGACTCTCCGCCACCCTCGAGCTCGGCGGCCGATATCGGCTCGTCGAGCGCGCCGATCGGCCCGGCGGCCTGTGCCGCACCGACGAGCGCGGCGGCTTCCTCTTCGACGCCACCGGCCACTGGCTCCACCTGAGCCGCCCGGAGGCGCGCCGGCTCGCCGAGGACGTCCTTCCCGGCGGCTGGCTCACCGTCGAGCGACGCGCCGCCGTGTTCTCGCACGGGGTCTTCACCCGCTACCCCTACCAGGTGAACACGCACGGGCTCCCTCCCCGGATCGTCGCCGACAACCTCCTCGGGTTCGTCGAGGCCCACTACGGCGAGCGCGGCCGGGCGCTCCGGGAAGGGGAGCCGCGCACCTTCGGCCAATTCATCCTGCGCCACCTGGGGGAGGGCTTCGCCCGGAACTTCATGTTCCCCTACAACACCAAGCTCTTCACCGTTCACCCGGACGAGCTCGACGCCGGCCCGATGGAGCGCTTCGTGCCGCGGCCCACGCTCGCCGACGTGGTGCTGGGCGCGCTCGGGCAGGGCGGGGACGCGACCGGCTACAACGCCTCCTTCCTCTACCCGCGCCAGGGCGGGATCGAGACCCTGGTCCGCGCCCTGGCCTCGCGCCTCGCCCGGCCGCCGGAGTGCGGCCGCTGGCCCGTCGCCATCGATCCGGTCCGGAAGGTGGCGACGCTCTCGACGGGCGAGGAGGTCGGCTTCCGGGCCATCGTCTCCACCATCCCGCTACCCGAGCTGGTGCGGCTCGTCTCGGGCGCACCTCCCGCGGTCCTGGAGGCGGCCTCGGCGCTCCGGGCCATCGCCGTCACCTACGTGAACGTGGCCGCGCGCGACGTGGGCGCTCCCGGCTTCCACTGGGCGTACCTGCCGGAGGAGAGGTTCCGCGCCTACCGGGTGGGCTCCGCCTCCGCCGCCGTGCCCTCGTCCGCCCCGGCGGGCTGTCGGAGCTTCTGGGTGGAGTTCAGCGCCCGCGAGCCGCTCCCCGCGGCCGAAGTGGAGCCCGCCGCCGTGCAGACGCTCCTCGCGCTCGGCTTCCTCCGCTCCCCCGGGGACGTCCTCTTCCTCGAGACCCGGTCGATCCCCCACGCCTACGTCCTCTGCGACCGCGCCTGTGCACCGGCGCGCGACCTCCTCCTGGGCTGGCTCGAGGACCGCGACATCCTCGCCGCCGGGCGCTACGGCCGGTGGGAGTACTCCTCGATGGAGGACGCGCTCCTGCAGGGCCGCGCCGCGGCTCGCCGCCTGCGCTAACGGCCGGCCCACGGGCCGGCGAGCCGGTTCGCCGCCTCGTCGAGCCGCACCCACTCCCCCCCGAGCCAGCGGGCGAGCCCCTCGATGCGCGCGATCTTGACCGCCGCCGGGACGCGCAGGTCGAGCTGGCGGCGGGAGAGCTCCGGCGAGACGTCGGAGGCATCGAGGAAGTCGATGCCGTGCAACTCCACGTTGAGGAGCGGCAGGGAGCGGGTTCCGGCGCAGAGGGAGCGGGCGACGGCGCCGGGGAGGGTCCCGAGAAAGGTGCCCACGAGCGGGAAGCCGAGGAGCCCGGTGGCGACGGGAAGCTCCAAGATCTCGAGGTCGCCGCGCGCGTAGGGCTCGCGCTCCGAGGGGTGGTAGGGGACGCGGGGGGCGAGGAGCGACCGGGCCCGGTCGAGGATGGCCTCCGTCCTCCGCCCCCGGAGCGCCATCATGGCGATCACCCCCGCCTTGGCGAGCCAGTAGGGCGCGGCCGGAAAGGCGGACGAGTCGTAGCGGTACCCCTGGCGCGCGAGCTCGCAGAGGAGGGGCCCGGAGAGGGCGTAGCCCGGCGCCCGGAAGCCGAGCGGAGCGCGCCCGGTGGCGGCGGCGACCGACTCGGCTCCCCGGCGCACCTCGCCGGCCATCTCCGCCGGCCCTCGCCGAGTGAGCCGGTAGTCGTGCGAGAAGCCGTGGTTCGCCACCTCGTGGCCGGCGCGAGAGAGGCGGCGGACCCACTCGGCCGCTCCCGGGTCGAGGAGCCGCTCCCCCACCGCGAAGGCGGTGGCCCGGATGCCGAGCCGCCCGCACAGGTCCCCGAACCGCTCGAGCGCCCTGCCGTACACCGGGTCGGGCCCCGCGGGCGGCGGGAGGCCGTGGAGGCGGTGGTAGCAGTCGAGGCCGTCGAGGTCGACGGAGAGCGAAGCCACCCTCATCGCCCGCCGTCCTCCCCCGCCCGGGCGCGGCCCGACGGGGCCCGCACCCGCATCGCCCAGACGAGCCGAGCGAGCTCCCGGAGCACGCTCGGGACGCGCTTCAGGAGCCCCACCGACGGGGGGCGCTTCTCGCGGAGGGCGACCGGGATCTCCACCACCCGCCTCCCCTCCGCGGCCGCGCGCAGGACGAGCTCGCTCGCGAACACGTCTCCCTCCACCACGCAGCGCCCGGCGACGGGGGCGATGCTCTCGCGGGCGAAGGCCTTCACCCCGTGGGTGTCGGTGCCCTCGAACCCGAGCGCCAGCCGCAGGAGCGTGTTGTGGGCCCAGGTGGCGGCGCGGCGGTAGGCGGGGCGCCGGTCCGAGGAGCCGGGGGCGCGCTTCGAGCCCACCACCATGTCCGCCTCGCCGCGGCGCAGGATTGGCAGCGCCCGGTCGTAGAAGGAGAGGTCGAGGAGGTCCACCTCGTCGGCCACCACCAGGCGACCGCGGGCCGCGAGGATGCCGCGCTTGAGCGCGAGCCCGTAGTTCGGCTCGCCGGTGTGCAGGAAGCGCACCCGCGGGTCGGAGGCGGAGAGGCGCTCCAGGATGGCGAGGGTGCGATCGCGGGACCCGTTCTCGGAGAAGAGGAGCTCGAAGGCGAGGCCGCGCGCCGCGAGGCCGGAGCGGAGCTCGAGGTAGGCCTCCTCGAGGATCCGCTCCTCGTTGTAGACGGGAACGACGACGGTGAGCTCGGGCGCCCCGGGCATCGCGATCCCCCTGCCTATCACGATGGGCGCAACCGCCCAACGGCCGGGGGCCCGCGGCCGCTCTCGGCGGAGGCTCGTGGGCGTGGTAGATCCTCGGCGATGGCCGCCCTCACCGAGGAGATCAAGGAACGGCTGAAGCGCTGGACGGTGGAGCTGGGCGGCCCGGGGATGCGCGAGCGGCTGGAGAAGCTCACGCCGCCGCGCAACGAGTTCGGGGTCGACCCCTACGGCTTCGACGTCGACTACCTTCAGGCCGCGGTCGCCCCCTTGCTCTGGCTCTACCGCAACTACTTCCGGGTGGAGGCCCACGGCCTCGAGAACGTCCCGGCCGAGGGCCGGGTGCTGCTCGTCGCCAACCACTCGGGGCAATTGCCCTTCGACGCCGCCATGGTGGAGGTGGCTTGCCTCGCCGACAAGGACCCCCCGCGCGCCGTGCGAGCGCTGGTGGACCGCTGGGTCCCCACCCTGCCCTTCGTCTCCACCGTCTTCGCGCGCTGCGGCCAGATCGTGGGGACGCCCGAGAACTGCCGGCGGCTCCTCGCCGCAGACGAGGCGCTGCTCGTCTTCCCCGAGGGGACGCGTGGCCTCAACAAGCCCTTCGCCCGGCGCTACCAGCTGCAGGACTTCGGGCTCGGCTTCCTGCGACTGGCGCTCGAGAGCGAGGCGCCCATCGTCCCGGTGGGCGTGGTGGGCGCGGAGGAGCAGGCGCCCGCGCTCTTCGACCTGAAACCGGTGGCCCGGCTCTTCGCCTTCCCCCACTTCCCCATCACCCCGACCGTCCTCCCCTTTCCCCTCCCGGTCCGCTACCGGCTCTGGTTCGGGGAACCCATGCGGTTCGGCGGCAGTCCCGACGACGAGGACCCGGTGCTCGAGGCCAAGGTGGCCCGGGTGAAGGCGGCGGTTGCCTCCCTCCTGGCGCGCGGCCTGGAGGAGCGCCGCCACCTGTTCTGGTGACCGGATGATGCCCCCCGAGAGCCCGAGCCCGGAGAGGCTGGCGGCGCGCCCGGAGTCGGCCCCGCTCCCGAGGAGCGTGGCCCTCACCGGCATCGCCGGCAACCTGGGAAAGAAGCTGGCCAAGCTCCTGCACGGGGAGACGAGGATCGTGGGGGTCGATCGCCGCCCCTTCCGCGAGAAGCCGAAGGACGTCGAGCACCACCAGCTCGACATCCGCAAGAACCGGGTGGAAGAGGTCTTCCGCCACGGGCGGGTCGAGGCCCTCGCCCACCTGGGGCTCATGCACGATCCGCGCGTGCGCTCCTCGGAGGCGCACAGCTTCAACGTGGCCGGGACCCACAAGCTCCTCGACCTCGCCGCCCGGCACGGCGTGAAGAAGGTGGTGCTGCTCTCGAGCGCCAACGTCTACGGCCCCCTGCCCGGGAACCCGAACTTCCTCCCCGAGGAGACGCCCCTGCTCGGCGCCGCCCGCTTCCCCAACGTCCGCGACCTCATCGAGGTCGACATGTACGTCCAGTCCTTCATGTGGAAGCACCCCGAGATGGAGACGGTCATCCTGCGCCCGGTGAACATCGTCGGACCGACGGTGCGGAATGCTCCCTCCAACTACCTGCGGCTGGAGCGCCCCCTCACCGTGCTGGGCTTCGATCCCATGGTGCAGCTCATCCACGAGGACGACGTGTGCCGAGCGGTGGCGCTCGCTCTGCGCCCCGGCGTCCGGGGCGTCTACAACGTCGTCGGTCCCGGGGAGGTGCCCCTCTCGGCCGTGCTGCGGGAGCTCGGCCGGGAGCCCATCCCCGTCCCCCACTTCGTCATCCGCCCGCTGGCGCGGCGGCTGTTCGAGGCCCGGCTGTCGGACTACCCTCCCGGGGAGATCGACTACATCCAGTACCTGTGCGCGGTGGACGGCTCCCGCTTCGCCCGCGACGCCGGCTGGACCCCCAAGTACTCGCTTCGCGAGACGATCCGGAGCGTTCTCTCCGCGCGCGGGTAGCGGTCCGGCGCGCTTTTTCCCCTGAATCGCCGCCCCCAGCCGCTTATCCTTGCTCCGAAACCGCATGCGCGACGCCCTCTTTCGCGCGCTCCTGCGCTCCTCCGATCTCCGGGTGATCTGCGTCGAGAACACCGATCTCGCCCGCATGGCCCGCACGCTGCACGGGCTGGCGCCCACGAGCGCCGCCATCTTCGCCGAGGCGCTCGCCGCCGGCCTCCTCCTCGGGGCGCTCCAGAAGGAGAAGACCCGCGTGAACCTCCACCTCCAGGTCGACGGCCCGATCCAGGGGCTCCTCGTGGACGCCGACAACGAGGGGAACATCCGGGGGCGGGTGCGCAGCCCGCACGTCCACTTCCCCGGCGACCCGGCCATCGGCCCCCGCGCTGCCCTCGGGGGCGGCGGGACCCTGTCGGTGCTGCGCGACCTCGGCAAGGGAGAGTTCTACCGGGGGTCGGTGGAGATCGGGGCCGGGACGCTGACCGAGCACCTGCGGCGCTACTTCGCCGAGAGCGAGCAGGTCCCCACCGCCCTCGACGTCCGGGTCCTCCCCGCCGCCGACGAGCCGCTCGGGACCGTGGCCGGGGTCCTGGTGCAGAAGCTCCCCGGAGGGAGCGCCGAGGCGCTCGCCGCGGTCGCCCGCCGCCTGGGGGAGGGCGCGCTCGAGAGCGGGCTCGCGCGCGGGCTCCCCATCTGCGCCGCCGCCGCCGAGGCGCTCGGCGAGCGCCCCGACGTCCTCGAGGAGCGGGAGATCGCCTACCGCTGCGCCTGCAGCCGCGACCGGGCGGTGAACGCGGTGACGGCGCTGGGGGTGGAGGGCATCCGCTCGGTGCTCTCCCGCGAGCGGGAGCTCGTCATCGACTGCGAGTTCTGCAAGCAGCGCTACGTGGTGGGCGAGGAGGAGCTCCGCGATCTGGCCCGCCGGCTCGCCGCCGGGGGCTCCGGCCAGGCGAGCGCCTAGGCGGGGAGTGAGGTACGGCGCCCCGGGGGTCCCCGTGGTAGATTCCTCTGGCCGCGCCGCGGCCACGACCCGGAGGCCCGCCATCGCCGCCCAGAGGAAGAAGAAGACCCCGCCGTCGCCGAAGCGACGCCGGAGCGCCGCCAGGGGCGCGAAGCCCCGCTCCGGCCGCAGCCCCCCTTCCAGGCGGGGGAAGAGGGAGCAGCCGCTCGGGGTGGGGGTGGGCGACGCCTTCGCGGTGCGGCGGCTCGGCATCCCCGCCGGCCGCCCCCAGCTCAAGGCGGTGCGGGAGATGTCCTGGATCGAGTTCGGCGAGGTGGTGCGCGAGCTGGCCGCGCGCATCGCAGACCGGTTCGAGCCCGACCTGGTGCTGGGCGTCGCGCGCGGCGGCATCGTGGTGGGGGGCGCCTTGGCGAGCCCGCTCCGGGCGGAGTTCCTCCCGGTGCGGGTGGAGAAGCGGGCGCGCGACCGCCGCGGCCCGGCCACCTTCCGGGTGCCCGAGGCCCGCGGCCGAAGGGTCCTCGTCGTCGACGACGTGACGAACTCCGGGGCGACGCTGGAGAAGGCCCGCAAGCTGGCGCAGCGCTCCGGCGCGCGCGAGGTGCAGACCGCCGCGCTGGTGACTCGCCCGGGGAGGTTCCGGCCCGACTGGGGCTCGCTCGAGACCTCCCAGCTCGTCGTCTTCCCCTGGGACTACCAGCTCGGGGAGAGCACCGGGCCCGCGGGCGACCCCGGAGCCCTGGGCGTCTAGCGTCTCGTGAAGCGCGTCGTCATCGGCACGGCCGGCCACATCGACCACGGCAAGACGTCGCTGGTGAAGGCGCTCACCGGCATCGACACCGACCGCCTGGCCGAGGAGAAGCGGCGCGGCATCACCATCGAGCTCGGCTTCGCCCACCTCGCCCTGCCGGGCGGGACGGTCGCGGGGGTGGTCGACGTGCCCGGGCACGAGCGCTTCGTCCGGGCCATGGCGGCCGGCGCCGGGGGCATCGACCTCGTCGTTCTGGTGGTGGCGGCCGATGAGGGCGTCATGCCGCAGACGCGCGAGCACCTCGACATCTGCCGGCTCCTCGGCGTCCCCCGCGGCGTGGTGGCGGTGACGAAGAGCGACCTCCTCGGCGAGCTCGGGCCCGACTGGCTGCCGCTCCTCGAGCAGGAGATCCGCGTCGCCACCGCCGGCACCTTCCTCGAGGGGGCCCCCATCGTCCCGGTCTCGGCGCGCACCGGGGAGGGGCTCCCCCGCCTGCTCGAGGAGCTCGAGGCCCTCGCCGGGAAGGTCCCGGAGCGCCCCGCGGACGGCCCGCTCTTCCTGCCGGTGGACCGGGCCTTCACCCTGAAGGGCTTCGGGACCGTGGTCACCGGCACCCTGCTCTCCGGGACGGTGACCGAGGGCGACGCACTCGCCTTCGTCCCTCCGTCGCCCGGGATCGGGGCGCTGCGCGCGAGGAGCATCCAGGTCCACGGCAAGCCGGCCCGCTCGGCCCTGGCGGGCCAGCGAACCGCCGTGAACCTCCCCGGCGTCGAGCCCCAGTCGGTGGAGCGCGGCCAGGTGCTCGCCCACCCCGGGGCGTTTCCGCCCTCGTCCATCCTGGACGCGGAGGTGACGTTGCTCTCGGTGGCGGCGCCGCTTCGCCACCGGGCGAGGCTCCTCCTCCACGTGGGCACCGCCCAGGTGGCCTGTACCGTGGCCCTCGTCGACGGCCGCTCCGAGCTCGCGCCCGGGGGCACGGCGCTCGCCCAGCTCCGCCTGGCCGCCCCGGCAGCGGCCCTGCCCGGCCAGCGCTTCATCCTGCGCGGGTTCCGCGCGCTCGAGGGACGGGGAAAGACGGTCGCCGGCGGCCGCGTTCTCGCGATCTCGGCGCGCAACCGGAGGCGCGGGCGCCCCGAGCAGCTGGAGCAGCTCCGGCTCCTCGCCGGAACCGACTGGGAGGCGCGGGTCCACGCGGTGCTCTCGATGGCGGGACCCGCCGGCCTGTCGGCGGAGGCGCTCCCCGGCCGGACCGCGCTCTCGCCCAAGGCGGTGCAGGCCGCCCTCGACCGGCTCGGGGCCCGGGGGATGGTCGTCCTCTTCGACCGCGAGCGCCGCGGGTTCGTGGCCGGGGAGGTGGCGCGCGGCCTCCAGGAGCGCCTTCTCGCCGCGCTCCGCGCCTTTCACGAGGCGCACCCGCTCGCCGCCGGCGTCGGGCGCGAGGAGCTGCGCGGCAGCCTGCCCCCGGTCACCGACCCCCGCCTCTTCCAGCGGCTCCTCTCGCAGCTCGCCGAGAAGGGCGAGCTCGTCGCCGACGGGGACCTGGTGCGCCGCAAGGGGTACGCCGCCGCCGCGAGCGGCGGCGGCAGCGCGCTGAAGGAGAGCGTCCGCGCCATCCTCTCCGGCGGCGGGCTGACCCCGCCCTGGGTGCACGAGATTCCCGACCTCGCCCGGGCGACCGGCGAGGACGTGGCGGCGGTGCTGAAGCTCCTCGCCGCCGAGGGCGCGGCGGTGCGGGTCTCGCCCGACCTCTACTATGACGCGGCCGCGGTGGCCGGGCTGCGCGAGCGGCTCGTCGCCCACCTGCGAGCCCGCAAGGAGATCACCACCCCGGAGTTCAAGGACCTGGTGGGAGCGACGCGCAAGCACGTCATCCCGCTCGCGGAGTACTTCGACCGCGAGCGGGTGACCCTCCGGATCGGGGACAAGCGCGTCCTGCGCGGAGACGGGGGCCACCCGTGAGCGCCGAGAACGGCGACGACCTACCCGTCCCCTACCTCGCGGTGCGCGAGGGCCGGCTCGTGCGCGCCAACCGCGCGTCCTCGGCTCTGCTCGAGGCGGACCCGCCGGAGCTCTTGGGCGCGCCCCTGGAGCGCTTCCTGCCCCCCGAGAGCATCCGCTCCATCGCGGAGCAGGTCGCCTCGGGCGAGGGGGCCGAGGCGATCCACGACACGGTGATCGCAACCGCCCGGGGTCGCATCGTCCCCGTCGAGGCGCGCGTGGTCCGCCGGGGTCCGGAGCTCTCGTTCGTGCTCCTCGCCCGCGGCGACCGGCCCGCGCGCCGCTCCGAGGAGGCGCTGGCGCGCCTGGGCGCCCGCCTGCAGCGCGAGCGCACCCCGGAGGCGATCCTCTCGGCCGTCCTGGACGGGCTCGCGGCGCTCGGGCTGTCCTCGAGCCTGTTCCGGCGGGTGGCGGGGGGGTACCGCCACCAGCGCCAGGTCGCGACGCCCGAGGTCGCGGCCGCCCTGCAGGGCACCGACCTCGTCGACCAATCCTTCGAGCGCGTCTGGGCGGTCGCGCTCGAGGGAGCCTGGAACGAGGGGGTCGACTTGCTCGACGACGTGCCCGCCGAGATGGAGCGGTTCTTCGGGGCGGAGCGCGGGCCGATGGCGCGGCAACTCCTCCGATCGATGGGACTGGAGAAGGCGATCGCCTTCCGGGTGGACGGGCCCGGCGGGGAGGGGATGGCGTGCGTGGCCTCCGGCCCGGGCCTCGCCGCGGCCGACCTCCCCGCCTTCCGCCTCTTCGCCGCGCAGGTGGCGGCGTCGCTCGGGGCCGCCCGGGCGCTCGCCGACATCGCCGCCCGGGAGGCGGAGCTCATCGCCCGGAACCGGATGAGCGAGGTAATAGCCACGGCGCCGACCGCCTCCGAGTTCTTCGCCCGCGCCGCCGCACTGGTGCAGGAGACGGTCGGCTGCCAGGCATTCGCGGTGAGGCTCGTCGACGCGGAGCGGGAGGAGCTGGTCCTCGCCTACCAGGTGGGCGGGCCCGAGCACCTGGCGGCGACCTTCGCCCGCGTGCCGGCGACGGGGGCCGCCCTCGACTGGCTCCGGAGGCTCCAGGCACCCGTCCTCCAGGGCTACGACGAGCTGGCGGAGCCCCTGCGGGCGCTCCTCTCCACCGCTCCCTTCCGCACCTTCGCCTCGGTACCGCTCCGCATCCGCTCCCACCTGGTGGGCGTGATGCACGCCGCCTACGACCGCACCCTGGACGCGGGCGGGGCGCGCCTCCACCTGCTCGAGGTGTTCGCCGGCCCCGTCGCCGCCACGGTGGAGTCCCATCGGCTCCTCGAGGACGCGCGGCGGCGGGTCCTGGAGCTCGAGCTCCTGAACGACATCGCGCGCGCCTCGGCAGCGGTGGACCCGCGCGCGCTCCTCACCGCCGCCCTCCCCCGGGTCTTCGAGACGGTGGGCGCCGACGTGGGGGCCGCCTTCCTGCTCGACAAGGACGTGCTCTTTCGGCAGGTGGCCATCGGGATCTCCGACGAGACGCGCGGCGCCTTTCCCTCGCGCATGCCGGTGGCGGGTGCGCTCGCCGAGGCGCTGCGCACCGGACGCGCGGTGGTGGTGCCGGAGATGTCGACCGGCTCCTGGCAGGCTCAGCTCCTGCGGGAGCGGGAGGGGGTGCTGACGGCGGCGATCGTCCCCCTCACCGTGAAAGGGGAGTCCCTGGGGATCCTCACCGTCGGCCGGAGGAGGCGCGAGGTCTTCGGGGAGCGGGAGCTCGGCCTGCTCGGGGCGGTGGCGGCGCAGCTCGGCGTGGCGGTGGAGAATGCCCGGCTGCTGCGAGAAACCCGCCGCCAGGTGGCCGGCCTGGAGGCGGTGAATGCGGTGGCGCTCTCGGCCTTCGACGCCGCCCCCGCCGCGGGTCCCGGCCTGGAGGCGGCGGCGGCGGAGAACGTGGCCAAGGCGCTGGGCGCGAGCGCGGCGATGCTCCTGATGCTCGACGGGCGGGGGGCGATGCGGGCCGTGGCCACCTTCGGCTCCCCCGTCTCCCCGGGCACCGGCTTCGCGGTGCCGGTGGAGCGGGCCTGGCTGTCGCGGGAGGTCCTCGGCACCCAGCGCCCGGCGCAGTGCGAGGACGTGAAGAGCGATCCGCGCTGCGCCATGGCCGGCGTGGCCGGCGGCCCGAGCTTCTCCATGCTGCTCGTGCCGGTGAGCTCCCGGCGAGCGGCGCGCGGGGTGCTGGCCGTGGTGGGGGAGCGGGGGCGTCGGTACTCCGACTCCGAGGTGGCCCTGGCCTTCGCCATGGGGACCACGGTGGCGATGGCGCTCGAGAACGCGGAGCTGCAGGAGGAGACGCGCCGGCGCGCGGACGAGCTCGCCCTGACGGACGAGGTGGGCCGGCACATCGCCGCCTCCCTCGACCTGGCCGAGGTGCTGCGCCAGGGGGCGGAGGCCACCCTCCGCCTGGTGGAGGCGTCCCAGTGCCTCGTCACGCTCGTCGACCGGGACCGCAAGGAGCTCCGGCTCGCCGCGAGCACCGGGGACGTCGGGCGAGTGGCCGAGTACCACCAGGCGCTCGACGGCGACGGCCTCTCCGCCACCACCGTGCGCCGGAAGGAGCCGGTGCAGTGGGCGGAGGCGGAACTCGCCCTGGGCTCGAACGCCTGGGTCTCCGGGGAGCTGGGGGTGAAATCGGCCCTGGGCGTGCCGCTCATACGCGGCGGGAACGCGGTGGGGGCGCTGGTGGTCGTCCAGCGCCAGGCGCGCGTGTTCACCCCGGCAGAGGTGAAGCGGGTGGTGGCGGTCGCGAACCCGCTGGCGGTGGCGGTGGAGAACGCCCGTCTCTTCGAGGAGCTGCGCCGCAGCTACGCCGACCTCTCCCGCACCCAGAAGCGGCTGGTGGAGCAGGAGCGGCTCGCGGCCCTGGGCGAGCTCTCGGCGGTCGTGGCCCACGAGGTCCGCAACCCGCTCGCCGCCATCTTCAACTCGGTCGGCTCGCTGCGGCGGATGCTCGAGCCCACCGGGGACGCGGAGCTGCTCCTCGGGGTCATCGACGAGGAGGCCGACCGCCTGAACCGCACCGTGGGCGACCTCCTCGACTTCGCGCGCCCGGCGCAGCCGAGCCTGAGGCCCGAGGCGCTCGACCGCCTGGTCGAGGAGACCCTGGCCGTCGCTCTGGCCCGCGAGGGCGGGATCCAGGTGACGCGCGACTACGCCCCGGTGCCGCCCGTCCCGCTCGACGCCCGCCAGGTGCGGCAGGCGCTCCTGAACCTCGTGGTGAACGCCGTCCAGGCCATGCCGCGCGGCGGGAGGCTCCACGTGCGCAGCCGGGTCGACGGCGCCTACGCCCGGCTCGAGATCGGCGATTCCGGGCCGGGCATCCCCACCGAGATGCGGAAGAAGGTGTTCGAGCCCTTCTTCACCACCAAGGCCACCGGGACCGGCCTCGGCCTGGCGGTGGTGCGCCGCATCGTCGAGAGCCACGGAGGGACGGTGGAGGCTCTCGACGCAGCCGGCGCCGGCGCCCTCTTCGCATTGCGCTTTCCCCTCGTCCCCCCCTCCGACGTTGAAACCCTGGGACCGTTCCAGTGAGATCGACACCCATGCCGAGCGCCAGCCGGGAAGCGAAGGTCGCCGCCGCGGGCCGGATCCTGGTGGTGGACGACCAGCGAAACATGCGGGTCACCACCGCCTTCGTGCTCCGGCAGGCGGGCTACGAGGTGGCCGAGGCGGAGGACGGCGCCGCCGCCATCCAGCGCGTGGCGGGCGAGCCCTTCGACGTGGTGCTCACCGACCTGCGCATGGGCGAGGTGGACGGGATGGAGGTGCTCCGGAGCGTGGTGGAGCTCTCGCCCCTCTCGCAGGTCATCGTCATGACCGCCTACGGCAGCATCGACTCGGCGGTGGAGGCGATGCGACTCGGCGCCTACGACTACATCTCGAAGCCCTTCAAGGAGGAGGAGCTCCGGGTGCGGGTGGAGAGGGCGCTCGAGAAGCGGCGCCTGCTCGGGCAGGTGAGCCTCCTCGCCGGCGACTTCCGCGACCGCTACGGGCTCGAGAACATCGTGGGGCGCTCCCAGGTCCTGCGCGAGACCCTGGACCGCGCCGTGCGCATCGCCCCCACCGACGCCACCGTGCTCCTCACCGGCGAGTCCGGCACCGGCAAGGAGCTGGTGGCGCGGGCCATCCACGCCGGCAGCCGGCGCAGCGACCGCCCCTTCGTCCCGGTGAACTGCGCCGCCATCACCGAGACGCTGCTCGAGTCGGAGCTCTTCGGCCATGCCCGGGGGTCCTTCACCGGCGCCACCCGGGCGCGCCGCGGCCTCTTCGAGGAGGCGAGCGGCGGCACCCTCTTCATCGACGAGGTGAGCGAGACCGCGCTCGGCTTCCAGGCCAAGCTCCTGCGCGCCATCCAGGACGGGGAGATCCGGCGGGTGGGCGAGTCGACGTCGGTGCGGGTGGACGTGCGCATCATCGCCGCCACCAACCAGGACCTGAAGCGCGCCATCGCCGAGAAGCGCTTCCGCGAGGACCTCTTCTACCGGCTCAACGTGCTGCCGCTGCGCATTCCGCCTCTGCGGGAGCGGCGCGAAGACATCCCGCTCCTCGCCGCCCACTTCCTCGACCGCTTCAACCGCCGCGGCGCCACGTCGAAGAGCCTCTCCCCGGAGGCGCTCGCGAAGATGATGGCCCACGACTGGCCCGGCAACGTCCGCGAGCTCGAGAACATGGTGGAGCAGGCGGCGGCCCTCTCGGAGACCGCCGTCATCCGGCCGTCCGACGTCGCCTTCGCCTCCGACCCGGGGCGGGAGGAGGTCGGCTCCGGGACGCTCGCCGAGGCGGTGGCCGCCGCAGAGCGGCACGCCATCGAGGCGGCGCTCCTGCGCTGCCGCGGAGATCTGGGGCTGGTGGCGAGGGAGCTCGGCGTCTCCGCCACCACGCTCTGGCGCCGGATGAAGCGGCACGGGATCCGCCCCGGGCCGGTCC
>Ga0335076_10000267_pt1 | contig 45931 bp, 45 predicted proteins | sample Lox_Sample_25_FD_206717 | JGI IMG/M metagenome (GOLD analysis project Ga0335076, IMG submission 206717) | Soil microbial communities from Loxahatchee National Wildlife Refuge, Florida, United States - Lox_Sample_2.5 | ecosystem: Environmental > Terrestrial > Soil > Wetlands | place: USA... | reverse complement strand
CGCGGGCATCCTGCGCGACAAGACCATCTTCTCGATGGAAGAGTCCGACTGGGACGCCGTCATCGCGGTGCACCTGAAAGGCCACTTCTGCTGCTCGCAGCCGTTCGCGCGCTACATCCGCGAGACCAACCGGCAGGGCTGCCGCATCATCAACTTCTCGTCGGTGTCGGGCCTGTTCGGGAACTTCGGGCAGTCGAACTACGGTGCCGCGAAGGCGGGCATCGCCGGCTTCGCGCGCGTGCTCGCGCTCGAGCTCGCGAAGTACGGCTGCACGGTGAACACGATCTCGCCGGGCGCGGCCACGCGCATGACGATCCCGCTCATGGAAGGCCGCGGCGTGAAGCCGAACCTGGAGGACCCGCTCGTGGGCCCGCAGCAGATCGCGCCCGTGGTCACCTGGCTCGCGTCGCCGGCCGCCCAGGAGCTCACGGCGCAGATCATCCACGTGAGCCGCGGCCAGGTCGCGATCATGCAGCAGCCCGCGCTCATCCGCGCGTTCAAGAGCGACCACCTGTGGACGCAGGACGACCTCGACCGCGTGATCCCGGCGCTCTTCGACGCGAAGCGCGCCGCCGATGCGCGTGCGAAGAAGGAAGCCGAGCCCGAGGCGCTGTCTTGATCGAGGTCCATCACCTCAACAACTCGCGCTCGCAGCGGGTGCTGTGGCTGCTGGAAGAGCTCGCGCTGCCCTACGAGCTGGTGAAGTACCAGCGCGACGCCACCACGAACCTCGCGCCCGAGTCGCTCCGGAAGATCCACCCGCTCGGCAAGTCGCCCGTCGTGCGGGACGGCGACCTCGTGCTGATCGAGTCGGGCGCCATCCTCGAGTACGTCGTGCGCAAGTACGGCAAGGGTCGCCTCGCGCCCGCCGAGTCGTCGCCCGACTGGCCGCGCTACCTGCAGCTCATGCACTACGCGGAAGGCTCCGCGATGCTGCCGGTGATGCTGAAGCTGTACCTGTCGCGTCTCGGCGACGCGGCTGCGCCGCTCGCGCCGCGCGTCACGAGCGAGATCGAGAACCACTTCGGCTGGCTGGACGGCCTGCTCGCGCACGGCGAGTTCTTCGTCGGCAAGGAGCTCAGCGCCGCCGACGTGAACCTGTCGTTCCCGATCCAGGCGGCGCGGCTGCTGCACGGCCTGGACAAGTTCCCGAACCTCGCCGGCTTCCTGGAGCGCATGCACGCGCGCCCCGCGTACAAGCGCGCGCTCGAGCGCGGCGGCACGTACCTATTCGGGAGCTAGAGAGCTAGCCTTCTCGCCATGCCGCGGGCCCCCCATCTGCAGGTCATGGACACCACGCTGCGCGACGGCGAGCAGACGCCGAACGTCGCGTACGCGCCGTCGGAGAAGCTGCAGATCGCGCGCCTGCTCCTGGAAGAGGTGCGCGTCGACCGGCTCGAGATCGCGCAGGTGTTCGTGTCGCAGGGCGAAGCCGAGGCCGTGCGGCGCATCTCGGCGTGGGCGCGGCGCGCCGGACACGGCGAGCGCATCGAGATCCTCGGGCTCGTCGACGGCAAGCGCTCCGTCGACTGGATCTGCGAGCACGGCGGCGGCGCGATGAACCTGCTTTCGAAGGGCTCGCGCAAGCACTGCGAGCTGCAGCTGCGCAAGACGCCCGAGATCCACTTCAAGGAGATCGCCGAGACCGTGCGCTACGCGCGCCGGCGCAAGCTCGTCGTGAACGTGTATCTCGAGGACTGGTCGCAGGGCGTCCGCGACAGCTTCGACTACGTGTTCGGCCACGTCGAGAACCTGGCCGGGCTCGGCGTGCGCCGCGTCTACATCCCCGACACGCTCGGCACGCTCACGCCGGACGACACCGCGCGCTACGTCGAGCTGATGACGCGCACGTGGCCCGAGGTGCACTTCGAGTTCCACGCGCACGGCGACTACGGGCTCGCCACCGCGAACTGTCTCGCCGCGGTGCGCGCGGGTGCGCGCGGCGTACACACCAGCGTGAACGGCATGGGCGAGCGCGCGGGCAACACGCGGCTGGCCGAGGTCGTCGCTGCGCTGCACGACCTGACGCCGTTCCGCACCGGCGTCGACGAGAGCCGGCTCATCGCGATCTCGGAGCTCGTCGCGCGGCTGTCGGGCAAGCGCGTCGCCGACAACGCGCCGATCGTGGGCCGCGACGTGTTCACGCAGACCGCGGGCATCCACGCCGACGGCGACGCCAAGGCGGACCTGTACGCGAACCGGCTGCTGCCGGCGCGCTTCGGCCGGCGGCGCCGCTACGCGCTGGGCAAGATGGCCGGCAAGGCGTCGCTCGAGCAGAACCTCCGGACGCTCGGCATCAAGCTGCCGCCGGAGCAGCGCGACCTCGTGCTGCGCCGCATCGTCGAGCTGGGCGACAAGAAGCACTCCGTCACGGCCGCCGACCTGCCGCTGCTCATCGCCGACGTGCTGAAGACGCCGGTCGAGTCGCTCGTGCGCATCGAGCGCTACGAGACGCACTCGACTTCGGACGGCCTGCCGTCGGCGTCGGTGGCGGTGCGGTATCGCGGGAAGCTGCAGTCGGCGAGCGCAAACGGCGACGGCGGCTACGACGCGTTCATGAAGGCGCTCGCGAAGGCGACCCGCGGCTTCGGCCTGCAGCTGCCGGAGCTCGTCGACTTCAGCGTGCGCATTCCGCCCGGCGGCAAGACGGGCGCGCTCGTCGAGACCGTGATCACGTGGCAGACCAGCGCACGCGCGCAGCCGTTCAGCACGCTCGGCGTGGACTCGGACCAGATCGCCGCTGCCGTCGTGGCGACCGAGAAGATGCTCAACCTGCTCGCGGCCCGGCGCACGGCGCGGCTGTGACTCCCCGCGGCGCACGCGCCGCGGTCGCGCTGCTGGGCGCCCTGCTCGCGGCCTGCGCCTCGGCGCCGCCGTCCGACCCCACCGACCTGCCGACTCAGGACCTGCTCGAGGTGGTCGCCGTGCTGCGCTTGCACGTCGACGACGACACGTACCGCTTCCCGCCTGCGCGCGACATCTCGGGGCTGAACGTCTACCGCGCCGCCTTCGAGCGGCTCGAGACGCTCGAGGCCGCGCACCCCGACAAGGTCGGCAGCGGCTACGCGACCGACGTCTTGTGGTTCTCGAAGGCGCGCGCGCTCGAGCGGCTCGGCGAGTACGAGCTCGCGACCTTGCACTACGAGCGCGTGTCGCAGCTCGACTCCGAGCTCGCCGAGCCCGCGCGCCGCGGCTACGCGGTGTGCCGGCGCCTCGCGCTCGCGACCGCGCCCGACAAGCTCCCCGTCGAGCGCACGCCGCAGCAGGTGGCGGACCGCTGGACCGAGCGGCGCAAGCAGCTCGAGGAGCTGCGCAGCGACGTCGCCGGCGAGCACTGGCGCTACGTCGTCGAAGAGGAGCTCGAGCGCGGCGACGTCGCCGAAGCGGCCTACTTCGCCTCGCAGGCCGCGATCGAGCCGAAGCTGGAAGCCACGGCGCTGCAGCGCGCGCAGCAGGTCGTGGAGGTCCACCGCGAGAGCAAGTACAAGAACCGCCACATGCTCGCGCTGGCCGACCTGTACGCGGAGCTCTCGCGGCGGTACGCCCGCAACACGCCGCCGACCTCGCTCGCGTTCGACCCGGCGACGTTCGACGAATACGCCGAGGACGCGACGCGCATCTACGAGATCGTCGCGCAACAGGACGGCTCGGTGGAGAAGCTCGAAGCCGCGCACAAGCTCGAGGCCTATCTGGGCTACATGTTGCAGGTCCATGAAGAAAAAGTGCCGCAATAGGCGCCGGCTCGGCGTCGCATTTCTGTGTAGCGTCGCACTCTGCGCCGCGGGCTGCGCGGCTCACCGCGCGCCGAAGCCCGCCGAGTGGAGCCCGCTCGAGTCGGCGCGCGCTCCGCACGATCCGCTGCCCGACGACGCGGAGCGCAGCGCCGCGCGTCTCGCGGCGGCGGTGCTCGCGGACCGGCGCGGCGACGCCCGGGCCGAGGCCGCGTCGATCGACCGCGAGGACGCGGCGCGCGAGGCGCGCGGCGAGAAGCCGTCGGGCCTCGCCGACAACGCTGCGGAGCTGCTCGCCGCGTGTGACGGCAGCGACGCGTTCGCGGAGGACGCCGACGATCTGCTCGACCGCGACGACCTCGACCCCGCGCTGCGCCGCCGCGTGGAGCACGCGCGCGACTCGGCCCCGCTCGCGGTGGCCGACACGCGCCTCGCCGAGGAGACGCGCTACAAGCTCGGCGCGATCTTCAACCGCATCATCGAGCCCGCTTCGACGCTCGCGATGACCGGCGCGCTGAACCCGATCACCGCCGCGCGCGGCGCGATCTCGACCCTGCTCACGGCGTGGACGTTCCCGAGCGCGAGCCCGCGCGAGCGCGAGGCGCTGCACGAGTACGACGAGTGGCTCGCGCGCCATCCCGAGGCGCCGGGCGAGCGCGAGATCCGCGCGCGCGCGGACGAGCTGCGCGCGAAGCTCGCGCGCGAGCGGGCCACTCGCGACATGCGCGGCGCGCAGGCGGCCGCGGACCGCCGCGACTGGGAGGTCGTCGACATCCTCGCGAGCCGAGCGCTGCGCCAGCTTCCCGACGACGCCGACGCGAAGGCGTTGCTGGCCAAGGCGCACGAAGAGAGCGCCAAGGAGAGCGCGCGCGACCGCGCCAGCCTCGGCGTGCGCGCGCTCGCGCCGGCTTCGCTCGCGCCGGAACAGGAAGCGCGCTGGCTCGCGCTCGCGCGCGCAGCCGCGAACGCGCCGCTCGCGCAGGTGGCGGGCCAGGCGCGCGCGTTCGCCGACGCGGGCGCGCCGCCGGAGCTCGCCCCCACGCTGCGCCTGCTCGAGAGCTACGAGCCGCTCGCGCGCGGCGACGAGGACGAGACCGCCCGCGCGCTCGCGCGCGTGCCCGAGCACCACGGCGCACCCGACACCGCGTCGCGTCAGGCGGGGGCGGCGCTCGCCGACCCGAGCCGCAACGCGTACGCGCACTTCCGCGCCGCCGAGAGCGCAGACGACACGGCGCGCTGGAAGTGGCTCGCGCTCGGCCACTTCGCGAACGGCTTCCCGCACGGCACGATCTGGCGGCCGCTCGAGCTCGTGCTCGACGTGCCCGGCGTCGCGACGACGCTCGCGACCATTCCCTTCCGCATCGTGCAGTACCCGGCGGCGCGCCCGCAGTTCGGCGGCGGCGTCATCGTGGCGGGCGAGCGCTACGCCGCGCGCCATCCCGACGGCGCGCACCGCGAGGAGGTGCACGCCGAGCTCGAGGAGCTCTACGCGCAGCGCAACGAGTACGCGGCCGCGCTGCGCCACGCGGAGGCGCGCGCCGAGCCGAACGCGAAGGAGATCGCGCAGTACCGCGCGAAGCTGGCCGACCAGCTCGTGGCCGCCGCCGAGAAGCAGAGGCGCACCGACGTGCGGCTCGCCTACCTGGCCATGGTGCTGCGCGACCTGCCCGACACGCCTGCAGCCGACAAGGCGCGCAAGAAGTTCATCGCGGAGCGCGCCGACGCCTCGCCGCAGCGCATCCGCATGACGCACGACTTCCTCGTCGAGCACCCCGCGCTGTGGGGCCCGGGCGCGCTCGGCATCGCGCCCGAGCTCCTCGACGGCAAGCGCGCGAACGGCGAGATCGCCGAGGACGGAGTCACGCTGCTCGGCAAGAACGTGATCCGGCTCGAGCTCGAGGGCCACGAGCCCGTGACGACGCGCGTGCCGCCCGACGACTTCGCGCACTTCGTGGCGCTGCTCGAGGAGACGAGCCGCTCGCACCTCGCGCGCGACGCCCGCGAGAAGGCCGACCCCGACGCCGCGCGCGACGCGTTCTTCGACGACACGAAGCTCGGCATGCTGGACTCGGCCGACCCGCGCGGCTCGGCACGCTCCGACGCGGTGTACGAGAGCACGCACGAGAAGTACGGCTTCGTGCACTCGCGCGACCCGATCCTGCCCGTCGACATCGTGCTGCAGGGCGACCTCGAGAGCCTGGGCCTGTCGGCTTTCCCGCGCATCCGCCTGCCGGAGCCCGCGCCCGACGCGCTGCTCTACGAGTGAGTCACGTAGGACTCGCGGCGCGGTGCGCGCGTGCGAGCAGCTCGAGCGGGTGCAGCACGAGCACGTCGAGCCCCGCTGCGGCGACGCCCGAGCCGATCTGCAACAGGCAGCCGGGGTTGCCGGTGGCGAGCGCGTCGGGCCGCGTGTCGCGCAGCGCCTGCACCTTGCGCGCGAGCAGCGCCGCCGACATCTCGGGCTGCGTCAGGTTGTAGATGCCCGCGGCGCCGCAGCAGTCGCGGCAGCCCGGCAGGTCGAAGAGCTCGAGCCCCGGCACCCCGCGCAGCAGCGCACGCGGCGCCGCGGCGATCCGCTGGCCGTGCAGGAGATGGCACGGGTCGTCGTAGGCGACGCGCAGCCGCAGCGGCGCGAGGGGCGCGCGCAGGCCGGCGTCGGCGAGGAACTCGGTGGCGTCGCGCACCTTGCGCGCGAACGCGTCTCCCGCGTCGCGCATGGCGGCGCCGCAGCCCGCCGAGTTCACGATCACCGCGTCGACGGCGTCGATGCGGAACGCGGCGCGGTTCCGCGCATGGAGCGCGTCCGCGGCTTCCGGGTCGCCCGCATGCCGGTGCAGTGCGCCGCAGCAGACCTGCGCGGGCGGCACCTCCACCTCGAAGCCGTTCCGCGCCAGCACCTCGACCGTGGCCGCGTTCGCGGCGCCGAACATCTCCGGCATCACGCAGCCCGCGAAGAACGCGACGCGGCCGCGGCGCGCGCCCGACGCAGGCACGAGCACGGGTGGGCGGTGCGGCTCGCCGAGCGGCGGCAGCATGCGCTCCATGCGCCGCAGCGGCGGCACGAGCGCGAGCAGCCGCGTGGCGCGCACGGCGCGCTGCAGCCCGCTGTTCTGGTACGCGCGCAGGACGCGGAAGAGCGCCGCGAGCCGGCGCGGCTGTGCGACGACGCCGCGCAGCGCCGCGCGCTCGAGCCACGGCGCGAGACCCTTGCGCACGCCGCGCGCGGCGATCTCCGCGCGCATGCCTTCGACCAGGTGGCCGTAGCGCACGCCCGCGGGACACGCCGACTCGCACGCGCGGCAGGCGAGGCAGAAGCTCATCTCGTCGACGACGAGCTCGTCGAGCGGGATGCGCTCCTCTGCGACGCCGCGCATCAGGTAGATGCGCCCGCGCGGCGAGCTCGTCTCGCGGCCCGTCTCCTGGTATGTCGGGCAGTGCGGCAGGCAGAGCCCGCAGTGAACACAATCCAGTGTCGCCTGGTAATCGAGAAGCGACGCCTCGCTCATGCTAGATGCCCGCCACGAAGCGGCCCGGCGCGAGCACGCGCGCGGGGTCGAAGCGCGCCTTCAGCGCGCGCATCAGCGCGAGCGCCGGCGGCGGCGAGCCGAACGCGTCGAGCGGCGTGGCGCGCGCGCCCGGCGCGCGCTCGAGCGCGAAGGTCGCGCCCAGCCGCTCCGCCAGCGCCGCGAGCTCGGGCAGCGCGGCTTCCTCCGCGCAGGCGAACGCGAAGCCCGCGCGCGGCAGCACCAGGCGCGTCGCGCGGTCGAGCGCCCGACACAGGAGCGTGACGTCGCTGGGTCGCCCACCGAAGCGCACCCGCGCGGTGCCGGGCGCGGGCGGCGCGGCCAGCTCGGCGCGCAGCTCGGACCAGCTCTCCGCCGGGACGCGCTCGCCCGGCGCGCGCGCACAGCGCCCGGCGACGTCGGCCTCGGCGCCGCGGAAGCGGCACCACAGCTCCACGCCGCCGTCCTTCGGGCGCAGCGCCGTGCCGTCCGCCGCCGGAGCCTGCGCCAGCGCCGCGAACGCAGCGTCGAACGAGGCGAAGCGCGCGCGCGCGGTGGCCGCCGCCTCGGGCGCCGCGCGCAGGCGCACGGTGGCGCGAGTCACGACGCCGAGCGTGCCGAACGCGCCGCAGTGCAGCCGCACGAGATCGAAGCCGGTGACGTTCTTGACCACGCGCCCGCCAGCGCGCGCGAGCTCGCCGTTCGCGAGCGCGACCTCGAGCCCGAGCAGGTCGTCGCGCGTGCGCGCGTCGGGCGAGAAGTCGAGCCCGACCGGGTCGGCCGCGATCGCCCCGCCCACCGTGGCGCCCGGCCGCAGCGCCTCGAAGCTCGTCGTCTTCCCCACCGCCGCCGCCGCGCGCGCGAGCGGCTCGAGCTCGACGCCCGCGCCCACGTCGGCCACGCCCTCGTCCGGGTCGAGCGCGAGCTCGCGCGACAGGCGGCCCAGCTCCAGCCGCACGCACTCGCGCGCGTCCAGGTCGTTGCCGAAGCCGAGCTTCGTGCCGCCGCCCACGGGCACGACCGGCACACGCGACTCGGTCGCGGCGCGCAGGCACGCGGCGACCTCGGCCGCGTCCGCCGGCCGCACCACGGCGAGCACGCGCGCGCCGCACAGCTCGCCGGACTCCGGGCGTGCGACGTGCTCCGCGCCGACGATCGCCTCGAACGGATCGCCCATGGGCTAGAAGCTTACCTGGGCGTATCCGCGGTGTCGGGGATTGCTCTCCGCGCAGGCGCGCGGCGCGGGGATCTGCTTGCCGGGATTGCAGCGGTCGGCCGGGTCGAACGCGTCGTGCACCCAGCGCATGGGCTCGAGGTCGGCTTCCGAGAACAGCAGACACATGTGCTCGCGCTTCTCCAGCCCGATGCCGTGCTCGCCCGACAGCACCCCGCCCGCGGCGATGCAGATGCGCAGGATCTCCGCGCCGACCTCCTTGACGTTCGCGAGCTGCGCCGGGTCGCGCCGGTCGAACGTGATGTTCGGGTGCAGGTTGCCGTCGCCCGCGTGCAGGATGTTCGCGATGCGGATGCCGCGCGACTCGGCCATGCGGTTGATGGCGTCGACCACCTCCGGGAGCTTCGTGCGCGGCACGACGGCGTCGTGCACGTACAGGTCGGGCGCGAGCCGGCCCATCGCGCCGAACGCGCCCTTGCGCCCCCGCCACAGCGCCAGGCGCTCGGCGTCGTCGCGCGCCACTCGCACCTCGAGCGCGCCGCAGGCGCGGCAGCTCGCCTCGATGTCGGCGCGCTCGCGCTCGACAGACGCCCGCTCGCCGTCGAGCTCGACGAGCAGCACCGCCCGCGCGTCGCTCGGATAGCCCGCTGCGAACACCGACGCCTCGACCGCCGCGATCGTGCGGTCGTCGATCAGCTCGAGCGCCGCCGGCACGATGCCGCGCGCGATGATCGCCGACACCGCCTCGCACGCGGCGCGCAAGCTCGAGAAGCTCGCGAGCAGGGTGCGCACGCACTCGGGCAGCGGCACGAGCCGCACGGTCACCGCCGTGGTGATGCCGAGCGTGCCTTCCGAGCCGACGAACACGCCGCGCAAGTCGTAGCCGTGCGCGTGCCCGTCGCGCCGGCCGAGCCAGGTGACTTCGCCGTCCGGCAGCACGATCTCGAGCGCCAACACGTGCGGGCTCGTGGTGCCGTACTTCAACGTGTGCGGACCGCCGCTGTTCTCGGCGACGTTCCCGCCGATCGTGCACGCCGACTGACTCGACGGATCGGGCGCGTAGAAGAGCCCGAGCGGCTTCACGGCCGCGGAGAGCTGCTCGTTCACGAGCCCGGGCTGCACGGTCGCCGTGCGGTTCGTCGCGTCGATCTCGAGGATGCGGTTCATGCGCGCGCACTCGATCACGACGCTGCCCGCGACCGGCGTCGCGCCGCCCGACAGCCCCGTACCCGCGCCGCGCGGCACGAACGGCACGCCCGCGTCGTTGCACGCGCGCACGATCTCGCGCACGGCCTCCGTCGTGGTCGGGAACGCGACGCACGACGGCGTGCCGCGCAGGATCGTGAGCCCGTCCGACTCGTACGCGAACAGCTCCGCGGGCCGCGCCAGCACCTCGGCGACGTCGCGAATCCGGCGCAACCGGTCGATCAGGAGCGTGGGTAGGGTGCCCACGCGATCATCGGACGGAGTGGCTAGGATGCCCACGCGATCACAGGTCTGGAGCGTGGGTAGGGTGCCCACGCGATCACAGGTCTGGAGCGTGGGTAGGGTGCCCACGCGACCACAGGTCAGGCAAGGCCGAGTCGCTCGACCTCTTCCTCGTCCATGCCGAGGAAGTGGCCGATCTCGTGCTTCACCGTGATCTGGATCTGCTCGACGAGCTCGGCGCGCGTCATCGCGATCTTCTCGAGGTTGCGCTTGAAGAGCAGGATGCGGTCGGTGTCCGTGCGCGGCACCGTGCCGAGCGTCGGGCTCGCACCCGGCTCGGTCGCGGGCACGCCCGAGAACAGGCCGAGCACCTGCGGCGACACGAACTCCTGCCGCACGAGCTCCTCGCTGGGCAGGTCCTCGACGATCACGGGGCAGTTCTCGGTGTACTTCCGGATGGGCTCGGGCAGGCTCTTCAGCGCCTGCTCGGCGGCCGCGTCGAACTCCGCGTCGTCGATGCGCGTGGGCAGCGGGTAGAGCTCGGGCGCGAGGCGCGCGGCCTTCGCGAAGGCCCGCTCCGCCGTGTCGAGCTGGCCCGTGTGCTCGTGGACGAGCGCCATGTGATACGTGCTGTGCGCGCACTCGGGCTCGAGCGCGAGCGCGCGCTCGAGCGAGCGGCGCGCCTCGTCGAAGTTCCCGAGCTCGAACAGCACCTGGCCTTCGAAGCCGCGGTAGATGCCGACCTCGCCCTGGATCTTGATCGCGCGGCGCAGCAAGAACAGCGCGCCTTCGAGGTCGTCGAGATAGAACAGGCCCTTGGCCTTCAGGTAGTAGACCTCGGCCTCGATCGGCTTCTCGAGCGAGCCCTGCAGCAGGTCGTCGGCGAGGTCGAGCGCCTCCTCGTGCTCCTGGAACTCCTCGATCAGGATCTCGATGCGGTTCAGCTGCGCGGGCTGGTACTCGGCGTCCGCCTCGATCGCGCGCTCGAACTCCTCGAGCGCCTCCTCGGCGCGCGAGTTGTCCCACAGGATCTCGCCCCGGCTGTTGTGCGCCTCGGCGCCCGTCGGGTTGGCGCGGAGCGCCTCGTCGAGCCAGGCGAGCGCCTCGTCGGTCTGGCCGTTGGAGGACGCTTCCATCGCCTGGTCCAGGCAATCCCAGTAGCGATCTCGATCCAGCATGTCTGCCCCCAGGACCGCCGCCATACTAGCAAACCGCGAAGTCGGCCTGCTGCGCGGTTCACCGACGAGCCTCGCGCGTAACTCATCGGAATACAAGAGAAAAATCCACTCGTTCCGAGCGCCCCGCCGGGCCCGCGGGAAGGGGCTAGGCGCGCGCTTCGGCCATCACGAAGATGCGCTGACAGCTCGCGCAGATGTGCACCTCGCCTGCCGTCACGCGGTTGACGACCTCGGGCGGAATCGTCCGGTGGCAGCCGGAGCACGTGGCGCGCTCGATGCGCGCGATGCCGCTGCCGCGCAGCTTGGTGGCCTTCTCGTACATGGCCTGCACCTTGGGGCCGAGCTCGCCGAGGATCTGCGCGCGGTCGGCGACGGCGGCCGCGAGGCGGCGCTCGACCTCGGCCAGGCGCGCGCGCAGCTCGTCGGTCTCCTTGCCGACCTCCTGCCCCACCTGGCGCGCCGCGGCGTCGGCGCGCCGCAGCTCCTCGCCGGCGCCCTCGGCGCTCTCCATCGCGACGAGGATCTCGTCCTCGATCTCGGCGATGCGCTTGGTGTGCGCGTCGATCTCCTGGAGCAGCGTCGTGTACTCCTTGTTCGTCTTCACGACGGCGGACTGGCCGTGGAGCTTGTCGCGCTTCGCCGCGACGTCCTGCGCCTCGGCCTCGCGCGTGCGCCGCGACTTGTCGATCGCGTCGAGGTCGGCGCGCCTCTGCACCGCGGCATCGCGCGCCGCCTGCGCGCGCGCCTCGGCCTGGGCGATCGCCTGCGGAATCGCCGAGCGCGCGCGCTCGAGCTCGAGGATCACGCCCTCTCGCTCGGCCAGCGCGTGCAACCCGTTCTTCGCGCCTTCCATGGCACGAAAAGCTCTCATCGAACGGGCCCTGGGTCAACCAGCCCGGCCAGCCGCCCGAATCGCGCTGGTAGACTCGAGGCATGTCGGAGACGCCCTTCCCGTTCGCGCCCGACCTGTTCGCCGGCCAGACGGCGCTCGTGACCGGCGGCGGGAGCGGGCTGGGCCGGGCGATCGCCGAGTCGCTGGCGCGCGCGGGCGCGGACCTGTTGCTCGCGGCGCGCCGCGTGGAGCGCCTGGAAGAGGCCGCGCGCGAGCTGCGCGCGGCGACCGGCCGCCGCGTCGAGACCGCGTTCGTGAACATCCGCGAGCGCGAAGCCGTCGAGGCGCTCGAAGCGCGCGCGCGCGAGCTCTTCCCGAAGCTCGACGTGCTGGTGAACAACGCGGGCGGCCAGTTCGCGCAGCCCGCGCGCGACTTCAAGCCGAAGGGCTGGCACGCGGTGGTCGACACGAACCTCACCGGCACCTGGCACATGATGCAGGTGTTCGGCGCGCGCATGCTCGAGGGCGCGGGCGGTGCGATCACGAACGTGATCGCGGTGGTGGGGCGCGGCTTTCCGGGGCTGGCGCATACCGCCGCCGCGCGCGCGGGCGTGCTGGAGCTCACTCGCACGCTCGCCTACGAATGGGGCCCCAAGGTCAGGCTCAACTGCGTGGCGCCCGGCCCGGTCGAGACCGAGGGCTTCAAGGGCGCGTACGACCCGGCCATCGCCGAGGTGTTCGAGGGCATCCCGCTCGTGCGCTTCGGCACGCGCGAGGAGATCGCGCACACAGTGACTTTTCTGTCGTCGCGCGCTGCGAGTTATGTGACTGGTGAGGTACTCTACGTTGCGGGTGGGCAGCAGAACTACGGGCGCAACCAAGCGCTCTTCGACGCCCAGCTCGGCCGCCCGCCGCAGCTCGGCAGGAAGTGAGCGGAGCGTGGGTAGGGTGCCTACGCGATCATCGGAGAGCGTGGGTAGGGTGCCCACGCGATCATCGGAGAGCGTGGGTAGGGTGCCCACGCGATCATCGGAGAGCGTGGGTAGGGTGCCCACGCGATCATCGGAGAGCGTGGGTAGGGTGCCCACGCGATCATCGGAACAGGGGGAGTCAAGATGTCCGACGATCGCTACGCGCCTCCAAGTGCGCCGCTGGTCGAGCCGCTCTCGGAGCGGGCCGGCGGGCGGATCGACTTGGGCGAAGCGTTCAGCCAGGCCTGGAGCGCCACGTGGGCGAACTTCGGCGTTCTGCTCCTGGCGTCCGTCGTGGGCATCGCCGTCGGCCTGCTCGCGGCGTTCACCGTGGTCGGCATCGTGTTCGTCCTGCCGGTGCTGTCGTACGGCGGCTTCCGCTTCACCCTGAACGTCCTCGACGGGCGCGGTGAGGTCGCCGACCTGTTCTCGGGCTTCTCCGACTACGGCCGCGTGCTGCGCCAGATGCTCGTGCTGACGCTCCTGATCGTCGCGATCGGCCTCGCCGGTCAGTCGATCGACCTGCTCGGGCGCGCGACACACTCGGGGCTGCTCCTCGCCCTCGGCGGCGTCGTCAACCTGGTCTGGCAGTTCTTCGTGATGATGCGCGTGAACTTCGCGACGTACTACGTCGTCGACCGCGGCATGGCGCCGGTCGACGCGCTGCGCACGGCCTGGGCGCGTACGGCGGACCAGAAGCTCACGTGCGCGGTCATGGGGCTGCTGTTCGCGCTGATCTTGTTGGTGGGCTTCGCGGCGCTCGTGATCGGTCTGATTCCGGCGATGATGGTCGCGGTCCTGCTGCAGGCGGCCGCGTACCGCCAGCTCGCGGGGCGTAGCGCCGCTGCATGAAGCGGTACTCCTCGACGAACGCGCGGTCGTCGCGGAACTCGCGCGCGGCGATGCGCGCCACGAGCAGCGCCTGGTCGGGCGCGCCGTCGAGCGCGGCGCTCCACGCGATCCAGAACCACATCGGCTTGTAGTCGACCTCTTCGCGCCAGATCGCGACCACGCGCGAGAAGCGCTCGACGCTCTGGAAGCGCGCGACGCCGGCGATCCAGCTCGCCGCGTTCATGCGCACGCGGCGGTCGTTCTCGACCTTGATGTCGTGCAGCTCCGCGCGGAGCTGCGGCTCGTCGTCGGCCACGAGCGCTGCGACCAGGCGCATCTCGCGGAGCTCGTGCTCGAAGCTCGGGTGGTCGACGCCCAGCTTGCGCGCGTCTTCGCGCGCGCGCTCGGCGCGGTGCAACAGCTCGGCCACGCGCGCGGGGTCGAGCGTCTTGTTCTCCTTGGCAAAGAGCGACGACAGCTCGGCGGACCAGAACGTGGTCGAGATCCGCACGAACGGCAGGTCGCGCTCCAGCTGCGCGGGGCCGGGCTCGCGCTTGGCGTGGTCGACGTTCGGGTCGGGCGGGAGCGGCGCGGCCTCGATGCGCGCGAGCGCGGAGTCGCGGTCGGTCGTCGCCTCGAGCAGCCGCCCGATCACCGCGTAGCGCGAGAGCGGGCTCTCCGACGGATCGAGCTCGCGGAACGCCAGGTGATCGATCCAGCGCTGCACCGTCTGGAGCAGCACCGCGCGCTGCGGCGAGCTGGCGAGCTCGCCCGAGCGCGTGGCGTACAAGAGCCCCGCGCTGGACGACACGTACCAGCGCAGCCGGTCGCGCATCGGCTCCGTCGCCGTGCGCCACGTCTCCATGTCGAGCTTGGGCGCGCGCAGCGAGTCCTCGAGCGTCGCGAGCTCCTCGTTCATCTCGGGGGTGAGCTCGGTCGCCAGCACGTCGAGCGCGAACGCGGGGTCGCACTTCTCGACCATGAGCGCGTCGGCGAGCGAGAGCCGCGCCTCGTCCATGCGCGCGCTCATGGTCTTCTCGAGCTTCGGGATCTCGTCGTCGCGGATCTCGTGCGCGAAAGCGCGCGCTTCGTCGGCGCGGCCCGCGCTGGCGAGCGCCACCACGCGGTCGATGCCCATCGACACGCGGGTCTCGCCGGGGTCGGTGCGCTGGATCGCGTCGCCGAGCGTCGCGGCGGCGAGGTCGTACTGGCCCGTGTAGTGGTACAGCCCGGCGAGCTCCGTGTAGTTCGCGGGGTCCTCGTCACCGCCGGCAATCAGGGCCTGCATCTTCACGATCGCGCGCTGGTACGTCTGGAAGTGCCAGTCGCGCTGCACGTCGATCATGGTGCGCGCGTACGCGGGGTCGGCAAAGATGCGCCACGACAGGAACCAGCTCGAGCGGGTGTTCTCGCCCGAGAAACGCAGCAGGATCTCGAGCTTCGTGCGGTCGAAGAGCTCCCCGGAGCCGAAGCTCTTGTACGCGAGCTCGAGGCTGTCGGGCAGCGTGGTGCCGGGGAAGACGAGCGGCTGGCCCGTCTGCAACAGGTACGTGAGCCACGTCCGGTCGGGCTTCTGGTCGGCCCACACGAGCGCGGCGTGCGCGGGCAACCCGATCATCTGCGCGTTGCGGCCCTGGCGCTGTGCGATCTCCTGGTCGAGCTCCGACAAGTCGTCGCAGTCGCCGCGCATCATGCCGCCCGCCGTGGTGGCAAGCGTCTCCGAGGCGGTCTGGTGGATGTCGCCCGAGACGGTGCGCGTGCCGAGCAGCGTGGGATCGCGCGGGTCGGGGCTGTCGAAGGCATATTCGAGCAGGTACTCGCCGACGAGGTCCAGATGGGCGGCGTCGGGCAGCGCGCGGACGGCTTCGGCGATGAACCTCTCCACGTCGGCGGGCGCTCCGCCCTTGGCGGGATGGACCACGCCGAACGCGGTGGCCAGCGCGAACACGTCGCCGTTCGGCGCGGTGATCACGAGGTGCGGGGGCAGCGAGTCCGGCAGCGCGGCCCACTCGACGCCGGGGCCCGAGCTCGGGAAGGCAGCGCGCCAGGTCTTGTCGTCGTGGAAGCCGTCGGGGCCGAAGCTCGCCACACGCTGCGGGCCGGCGTACAGCTCGGCCGACTGCCAGCGCGCGGCGTCGCGCAGCGGATCGCTGCCGCGCGGCAAGCGCACGACCAGGCGCGTCGCCGACACCTCGGGGAAGTACGCGGGCGCGGGCTCCGCGACCGAGTAGCCGACACGTTCTGGTGTAGCCATGGTCCACACGCGCAGACCGTAGGCGTCCTCGAGCAGCGCGAAGCGCGAGTTGGCGCCCGAGTAGACGGCCACAGGCCGGAGCTGCTCGGCCTCGAGCACCGCCGTGCGCAGCTCGTCGCAGGGCGCATGCGGCGCGCGCAGCGCGGCGAGCCAGCCGGAGCGCACGAGCCGGCGCGCGAAGCTCGGCGGCGTGAAGTCGGGATTGTTGTCGGCGTCCTCGAGCGGGATCTGCGCCAGGATGCCCGCCGTCGCCTGCTGGCTCTCGGCGGAGAGCTTGCTCTGCGCCAGCGCCGCCCGCAGCCGGTCGACGGCATTCGCAACTCGCTTGCGCGCGCGGTCGTGCGCCGCGCGCGACTCCTTCGCCACGGGCGAATGGCGGGCCTCGCGCAGCACGCCTTCGCGGATGACATAGAGATGGGGACCCACGAGGTAGGCGCCCGAGAGCTCCTCCTCGTAGAACACCAGGTCTTCCGCCTGCAGCCCCTCGCCCTTCGCCAGCTCGAGCAGCCGCGGCAGGTCGCGCAGCGGCTCCGGGTTCCAGGCCGCCAAGAGCCCCCAGCTGGCGCGCAGCGCGCCGATCGGCGTCTTGAGCTCGAGCCAGTCGCGCTCGCGCGCGCGCAGCACGGCGTACTCGCGCCCGGGCACTGCGCGCCAGAACACGTGGCCCTCGCGGACGACGAGATCCGGGCGCGCCGGCAGCGCACCGGCGAGCTCGTCCGCGCCGAGGAGCCGCGGCGGCGGCGCCTCGGCCGGGCCCGCCGGCTGCACGGGCGCGGGAGCGGTCGGCGCGGGCGGCTTCGGCGGCGCCTGCGCGCACGCGGCAAGCACCAGAGCGAGCAGAGCGAACCAGCGGCGCATGGGGGCCGATACCTTATCGGCTCGGCCTCTTGTAAGCTCCGGGCGGCCCGGCCGAGGGACGCGGCGGGCGAGGAGACGATGAAGGTTTCGGGGCTCTCTCTCTATCACTTCGAGGGGTGTTCCTACTGCGGGCGCGTGCGCGAAGCCATGCGCCGGCTCGGGCTCGAGCTGGAGCTGCGCGACATCCACCAGCAGTCGAAGTACCGCGACGAGCTGGTGACGGCGACGGGCAAGCAGATGGTGCCGTGTCTCCGCATCGATGCACCTTCCGGCGCGCGTTGGATGCACGAATCGGCCGACATCATTCGCTATCTCGAAGCGGAGGTGGCGGGCAAGCGCTAGCGCGCCCGCCCGCCGCGAGTTGACCGCCTCCCGGGCGCGCCTCGAGCTCGAGCGCATCGCGAGGCTGCCGGACGAGCGCGTCGACCTGGCCGAGGCGGCGCTCTGGATCGCCGCCGAGGAGTACCCGGAGCTCGACGTGGCGCGCGCGCTGGCGGAGCTGGCGCGGCTCGGCGAGTCCGCGCGCCTGCGCCTGCGCCGCGCAGCCGACGCGGCGGGGCGCGTCGAGAAGCTGCTCCACTTCCTGTACGTCGAGGTCGGCTTCGCAGGGAACCGGGACGACTACTACGACCCGCGCAACAGCTTCCTCAACGACGTGCTCGCGCGGCGCACGGGCATTCCGATCACGCTCGCGATCGTGTTCGTCGCCGTGGCCCGGCGCGCGGGGCTGCCGGCGCGCGGCGTCGGCTTCCCAGGCCACTTTCTGGCCTCGTGCGGCGAACGCGGCGAGATCCTGGTCGACCCGTTCGCGGGCACGGTCGTGACGCGCGCGGAGTGCGAGGCGCGGCTGCGCGCGTCGGCGGGCGCTGCCGTGCCGTTCGACCCGCGCCTGCTCGACCCCACGCCCGCGCGCGACGTGCTGGCGCGCGTGCTGCGCAACCTGAAGCAGATCTGGCTCGCACGCGAGGACTGGCCGCGCGCGCTGGGCTGCGCCGAACGCATCCTGCTCCTGTCGCCCGACGCGGCGGTCGAGCTGCGCGACCGCGGGCTGCTCTTCGCGCGCCTCGAGTGCTTCGCCGCGGCCGAGGCCGACCTGCGGCGCTTCCTCGAGCTGGCGCCCGACGACGCCGCGGCCGACGCGGTGCGGGCGCAGCTCGTGGAGCTCGCGCGCACGGCGCCGCGCCTGCACTAGTCGCCCTTCCGGAAGCGTTCCAGATCGCGCCGCTCGCGCTTGGTCGGCCGGCCGGCACCGCGATCGCGCTGTGGCATGCGCGCCGGACGCGGCTCGGGCGGCGGCGAATGGTCGACGAAGAGCTCGCGCGCGAGCGCGGGCGAGAGCCGCTTCTCGGCCAGCGCGACGACTTCCAGGAGACGCAGGCCACGCTCCAGCTGCACGCGCACGCGGTCGCCGGCGCCGAGCGCGTAGTGCGGCTTCACGCTCTCGTCGTTCACCTTCACCCGCCCGCCGACACATGCCTGTGTCGCCTGCGTGCGCGACTTGAACACGCGCGCCGCGCACAGCCAGCGGTCGACCCGCACGCGCGACATGAGCCTAGAGCTCGAGCTCGAAGCGCTCGAAGAGCCCGCGCGCGCAGACCGCGTGCACGGGCTCGACCAGGAACACCTCGATGCCCGGGATCGCGAGGAAGACTTTCGCGTGCGGGAGCTTCGCGCGGTACAGCTCGAGCAGCCCGTCGCGCTCGGCCCCCGCCGGCACGGGCCGCAGCCGGCCCTGTACGGTCACGCGCGAGAACTCGCTCATCTTCTCGAGCCCGACCCCACGCGTGTCGATCTGGGCGCAGACGCCGTTTCCCGGCGTGAGGTGTCGCCCCTTGGCGCTTCCCGGGCTCGTCGCGAAGATCAGCCCCAGCTCGGGCGTCTCCGCAAAGAACATGACTGCGCTGTACGGAGGGTCGCCCGCGGCGGCCCCGGCGAACGCGAAGACGGCGAAACTCTCGCCGCGGCAGATTCCGAGGACGGCCTCGAGCTGTTCCTCGCGCGTCACGCGGACCCTGTATCACGAGAGCCGCGAGCTTGTAAAACCGCAGTCGCGCCGCGCAGTTGTCACGCGTGACGCAGCGCGCTCAGGGTCGGTCCGCCGATCCCCGAAGAAGGACGGTGCGCTTGCCTCCGGAAGCTGCGGGGGCTATTAGGGGCGCCTCGGCGTCGGGAGACTCATTGGCCAAATCGCTTGTCATCACGGAGAAGCCGAGCGTCGCGCGCGACATCGTCGCGGCGCTGGGCGGATTCACCGAGCACGACGGCTACTGGGAGTCGGACGACTACGTCGTCACGTTCTCGGTCGGCCACATCGTCGAGCTGCTCTCGCCCGAGGACGTCGACCCGCAGTACAAGCGCTGGACGCTCGACACGCTGCCCATCCTGCCCGACGAGTTCAAGCTGAAGCAGAAGCAGGGCCAGGCCGAGCGCATCCGCACGATCAAGAAGCTGCTCGCGCGGAAGGACGTCGAGTCCGTCGTGAACGCGTGCGACGCCGGCCGCGAGGGCGAGCTGATCTTCCGCGAGATCCTCGAGTTCCTCGAGAGCGACAAGCCGACGCAGCGACTGTGGCTGCAGTCGATGACGGCGGACTCGATCCGCGCGGGCTTCCGCTCGCTGGTCGACGGCTCGCAGTACGACGGCCTCGGCGCGGCCGCGTCGTGCCGCTCGAAGTCGGACTGGCTCATCGGCATGAACGCCACGCGCGCGCTCACGCGCCGCCTCAAGGGCCGCAAGGAGAAGACCGCCTGGTCCGCGGGTCGCGTGCAGACGCCGACGCTGGCGATCGTGGTCGACCGCGAGCTCGAGGTGCTGGCGCACGTTCCCAAACCCTATTGGCAGCTGCACGCGAAGTTCCGCACGGGCGACGCCGAGTACACGGGCACCTGGTTCGACCCGTCGTTCAGCGCGCCCGAGGGCGAGGAACGCGAGCTGCGCGACGACCGCATCTTCGACCACGAGCGCGCGAACCGGATCCTCGAGGCGGTGACCGGAAAGCCGGGCGCCGCGCGCGAGTCGCGCAAGCCGAGCCGCGAGACGGCGCCGCCGCTCTTCGACCTGACGAGCTTGCAGCGCGAGGGCAACCGGCGCTTCGGCTGGTCGGCGCGCCGCACGCTGAACGCGGCGCAGCGCTGCTACGAGGCGCACAAGCTGCTCACCTACCCGCGCACGGACTCGCGCTGCCTTCCCAACGACTACCGCGCCACCGTCGACGAGGTGCTGCGCGCGTTCTCGAACGACGGCCCGCTGCAGACCGAGGCGAGCGCGCTCGTCGAGCACGGGCTCGAGAACGTCGAGCGGACGTTCGACGACGCCAAGGTCTCGGACCACTTCGCCATCATCCCGACGGGCAAGCTCCCGGACGCGTCGCTGTCGGGCGACGACCAGCGCCTGTTCGACCTGGTCGCGCGGCGCTTCCTGGCGAACTTCCACCCGCCCGCGGTGTGGACGCGCGTCGAGCGCGTGACTGAAGTCGCGGGCGAGTCGTTCCGCTCGCGCGCGCGCACGCTCGACGAGCCCGGCTGGCGCGCCGTGATCGGCCAGACCGAGCAGGAAGACCAGGCGCTGCCGCCGCTCGCGGCGGGCCGGGACGAAGTCGAGGGCGTGGACGTGCGCACGAGCGACGTCGAGCTCGCGGCGGAGCGCACCAAGCCGGCCGCGCGGATCACCGAGGCGCGCCTGCTCTCGCTCATGGAATCCGCGGGCGAGGAGATCGAGGACGAGGAGATCGCCGCCGCCATCTCCGAGAAGGGCATCGGCACGCCCGCCACGCGCGCGGACATCATCGAGAACCTGATCGCGAAGGGTTACCTGGTGCGCGCGGGCAAGTCGCTGCGCCCCACGGTGAAGGGCATCCGGCTCGTCGACGTGCTGCGGCGCATCAAGATCGACCGCCTCGCGTCGCCCGCGCTCACGGGCGAGCTCGAGTACGAGCTGCGGCGCGTCGAGCGCGGCTCGCTGCGCGCGCAGCAGTTCATGGACGAGATCGTCGACTACACGCGCCAGATCGTCGACATCGCGGTCTCGTTCCAGTACGAGGACCTGTATCCCGACGAGGAGCCGCTCGGCCGCTGCCCCCTGTGCAGCCGGCCCGTGTTCGAGCGCTCGTGGTTCTACCGCTGCCTCGAAGTGCCGGGCGCGACCGAAGAGAGCGACTGCCCGTTCCGCATCTGGAAGGACAAGTCGGGCCGCTACATGGACCGCCAGACGGTGCGCATCCTGCTCGACAAGGGCGAGACGGAGGAGCTCGAGGGCTTCACCGCGCGCGACGGCCGCACGTACAACGCGCGGCTCACGTTGGAGGACGGCGAGGTCGTGATCCACGGCGTGGCCGGCAGCGCGGGGGAGCGAGTCACCGAGGCGGTCGAGTACGAGGTCGACGACGATCCGCTGGGTCCGTGTCCCATGGGCTGCGGCACGCTCGTGGTCGAGACACCGACTCACTTCCAGTGTCAGGCCGGCATCGCGAAGGCGCTCGAGAACGCCGAGAAGGCGCGCGCGTTCGAAGCGGCGCAGCCCAAGGACGCGAAGCGCCGCAAGCGCTACAAGGTGCCCGACGAGGACAAGCCCTGTCCGTTCCTCATGCCGCGCACCGTGTGCAAGCGCGAGATCACGCGCGAAGAGGCGCTCGCGTTCATCGGCCCCAACAAGAAGACGGAGCTGCTCACCGACTTCACCTCGCGCTTCGGCCGGCCGTTCTCGGCGATCCTGTTCCTGAAGGAGAACGGCCGCCACGGCTTCGAGTTCCCGCCGCGCCAGAAGGCCGACAAGGCCGCGAAGGCGGCGGCCGAGCCGGCGGAAGGCGCCGAGGCGCCGGCAGCCGAGGGCGCGCCGGACGATACCCCGCCGCGCAAGCGCAAGAAGGCGGCGAAGGGCGGGGCGAGGCAGGGCGGGCGCGCACCTGGGGCGCGGAAGGCCGCGGCGGGCGACAAGCCCGCGGGGAAGGCGGCCCGAAACAAGACGTGAGCGCGACGCGTCGCATCGGGCTCGTGCAACAGGCGGTCGGCAGCGACCTCGAGAGGAATCTCGCGCGCGCCGAGAGCGCCGTGCGGGAGGCGGCGGCGCGCGGCGCAGAGCTCGTGTGTCTGCAGGAGCTCTTCCGCACGAGATACTTCCCGGCGGTCGAAGACGCGTCGCTGTTCGAGCTGGCCGAGACCGTGCCCGGCCCCACGACGGAGCGCATGTCGAAGCTCGCGGCCGACGCGGGCGTCGCGCTCGTGGTGCCGCTGTTCGAAAAGCGCGCCGCCGGGCTGTACCACAACTCGGCGGTCGTGTTCGAGCGCGACGGCACGCTGCTCTCGCACTACCGCAAGATGCACGTGCCCGACGACCCGATGTTCTACGAGAAGTTCTACTTCGCGCCGGGCGACACCGGCTTCCACTGCGTCGACACGTCCGCCGGCCGCATCGGCGTGCTGATCTGTTGGGACCAGTGGTTCCCGGAAGCGGCGCGGCTGCTCGCGCTCGACGGCGCGGAGCTGCTCTTCTACCCGACCGCGATCGGCTATCTCGACGGCGAGAGCGACGCCGAGAACGCGGCGATGCGCGATTCCTGGCTCACGGTGCAGCGCGGTCACGCGATCGCGAACGGCGTGTTCGTGTGCGCGGCGAACCGCGTGGGCGACGAGGCGGGCGGCGTGCGTTTCTGGGGCAGCTCGTTCGTCGCGGATCCGCAGGGGCGCGTGCTCGCGCAGGCCTCGGACCGCGACGAGGAGGTGCTCGTGGTCGAGTGCGACCTCGGCCGCATCGAGACGCAGCGGCGCGGCTGGCCGTTCCTGCGCGACCGCCGCGTCGACGCCTACGGCGAGCTACTCGCCCGCTTCCGGCGCTAGCGTGCGCTCGCTGCGCATGCCGGCGGAGTGGGAGCCGCACGCGGCCACCTGGGTGGCTTGGCCGCACGCCGAGACGACCTGGCCCGGCTGCCTGGCCGACGCCGAGCGCGAGTTCGAGACGCTCGTGCGGGCGCTCGCGGCGTCGGAGCAGGTCGAGCTCGTCGCGCAGAGCGAGGCGCACGCGGCGGCGCTCGCGGTGCGGCTGGGCGCGCTCGTCGACTCGGGGGCCGTGCGCCTGCACGTGATTCCCACCGACGACGTGTGGATGCGCGACATCGGCCCGACGTTCGTGCGCGACGGAGAGGCCGGGCTCGTCGCGCTCGACTGGACCTTCAACGCCTGGGGCGGGAAGTACGCGCCGTGGCAGCGCGATGACGCCGTTGCAGCGCGGGTAGCGACACTTTCAGGTGTAGCCTGCGAGCGCCCCGGCTTCGTCGTCGAGGGCGGCGCGCTCGAGGTCGACGGCGACGGCACGCTCCTGGTCACGGAGCGGACGTTGCTCGACCCGAAGCGCAATCCGGGGATTTCGCGCGGCCACGTGGAGAAGCTGCTCGGCGAGCTGCTCGGCGTGCGCGCGGTGATCTGGCTCGGCGAGGGCATCGAGGGCGACGATACCGACGGCCACATCGACGACCTGGCGCGCTTCGTGGCGCCCGGCCGCGTGGTGAGCGCCCGCGAGCCGGACCGCTCGGACCCGAACCACGAGCCGCTCGAGGACTGCGCGCGCCGGCTGCGCGCCGCGCGCGATGCGCGAGGTCGCTCGCTGGAGGTGATCGACCTGCCCATGCCGCCGGCCGTGCGCGCGGGCCCGGACCGGCTGCCCGCGAGCTACGCGAACTTCTACGTGGCGAACCGCGCGGTGCTCGTGCCTACGTTCGGCGCGCCGAGCGACGGCGTCGTACTCGAGACACTCCGGCCGCTCTTCCCCGGCCGCACCGTGGTGGGAATCCCTTCCCGAGCGCTGGTGCGCGGCCTCGGCGCCGTGCACTGTCTCACTCAACAACAGCCCGCGGCTCCGTTGCAATTTGGTGTAGCCTAAGCGGCGCAATGCCGCTGGGCCGCGACGAATTCGCGAAGTACCACGCGCTGGGCAACGACTACGTCGTCGTCGACGGAGACCTCGTGCGGCCGAAGCTCGACGCGACGCGTGTGCGCGCGCTGTGCAACCGGCACACCGGCATCGGCAGCGATGGTATCCTGGCGCTGCACCGGCCGCGCAAAGGCGCGCTGCAGCTGCGGATCTGGAACCCCGACGGCTCGGAGGCCGAGAAGAGCGGGAACGGCGTGCGGATCTTCGCGCGCTTCCTCTGGGACTTTCGCTACGTGCGCTCGAAGGAGCTCGAGATCGAGACACCGGGCGGTGTCGTCGCCGCCGGGCTGTCGGTCGCGAACGGCGACGTGCGCTCGATCCGCGTCGACATGGGCCGCGCATCGTTCCAGAGCCGCGACATCCCGATGCTCGGTCCGCCGCGCGAGGTCGTCGACGAGCCGTTGCGGGTCGGGTCACTCGACCTGCGCGTGACTTGTGTCTCGGTCGGCAATCCGCACTGCGTGCGCTTCGTGCCCAACCTCCACCCGGAGGTGCTGCGCAGCATCGGCCCCCAGCTCGAGAACCACCCGATCTTCCCGAACCGCACGAACGTGCAGCTCGCGCACGTGCGCTCGCGCAGCGAAGTGGCCGCGCTGATCTGGGAGCGCGGTGCGGGCGAGACGCTCGCGTCGGGCAGCTCGAGCTGCGCCGTGGCCGTTGCCGCGCACCGGCTCGGCCTGGTCGACCGCAAGGTCGACGTGCTCATGCCCGGCGGCTCGCTGCACATCGAGATCGGCAGCGACTGGTCGCTGCGCATGACCGGGCCGGCGACCCCCGTGTACCGCGGCGCGCTGCTCTAGGCCGCGCTGCTGCGGCCGGCCGGGCGCAGCGCCGCCGCGAGTGCACCGGCGACGGCGGGCGCGTCCCCCGGGTCGAGGGTCGCCGTGGTCACCCGCACGGCGGGCGGCGACAGGATGCGGAAGCGCGCGCCCGTCCACACCGCGAAGCCGGCCTCGAGCAGCGCCGCCGCGACGGCTTCCTCGTCGGCGACGGGCACCCATACGTTCATGCCCGAGCGGCCGAACGCGCGCACGCCGTGCGCCGCGAGCTCGCCGATGAGCGCCTGACGCCGTTCGGTGTAGGTCCGCGACGCATCGCGCAGCCGCCGCGCGACCTCGCGGTCGCGGATCAGCTCCGCCACGGTGCGCTGCAACAGGTGGCTCACCCAGCGGATGCCGCACGAGAGGCGGCCCTCGACGCGCGCAATGGTCGCGGCGTCGCCCGCGAGCAGCGCGACGCGCAGGTCGGGACCGAGCGACTTCGACACGGAGCGCGCGACGGCCCAGCGCTCGAGCCCGGCGCAGAGGGTGCATGCGGGCGCGCCCGCGACGGCGCCGCCGTGGTCGTCCTCGATCACGAGCACCTCGGGCCGCGCGCGCAAGAGCGCCCGCAGCTCGCGCGCGCGCCGCTCGTCGAGCGCCGAGCCGAACGGGTTCTGCGCGCGCGTGGTCACGACGAGCGCCTGCACGCCCGAGCGCAGCGCGCGCTCGACGTCGCCGGGCAGCGGGCCGGAGTCGTCGACGCGCACGGGCACCGCCGCGAGGCCGAGCGCCGACAACAGGTGGAACACCGCGGGGAAGCCCGGGTCCTCGACCGCGACGCGGTCGCCCGGACGCAGCCACGCGCCGAGCACGCGCTCGATGCCGTCGAGCGCGCCGCTCACCACCGTGACCGAGCCGGCGGGGACGCCGTCGGCCGCGAACGCGCGCTTCGCCGCGCGCAGGAGCTCGGGCTCGCAGATCTCGCCGCCGTACAGCACCGACGCCGGCTCGATCGCGCGCAGCGCGGGCCCGAGCGGCGGCAGGAGCGCCGGGTCGGGATTTCCCGAGGCCAGGTCGCGCGCGTGGCGCGGCACGGAGGGCGCCGGCTGCGCGCCGAGCGGCGGGTGCGTGCTGACCGAGGAGCCGCGGCGCCCGCCGGCGACCACGAGGCCGCGCTGCCGCAAGGTCCGGTACGCCGCGGCGACGGTCGTGGGGCTCACGCGCAGGCGCTGCGCGAGCGCGCGCACGGTGGGCAGCTGCGCGCCCGGCGCGAGCCGGCCCTCGCGCACCGCCGACTCGACGCTCGACGCGATCTGGACGGCGTTCTCGCCTGTGATATTATGTGACATCACGAATACGGTAATGTTCTGTAACAAAATTCGCAAGCAGGATTTTCGAGCAGAAGAGCGAGGACGGAGACGGATCATGAGCGAGCTCGCAGTCACCCCGCGGACCAGACTCAAACGGCGACCCCAGCGCGGCAGTTTCGACCGCGCGGCGATCGATGCCATCCTCGACGAGGGCTTCCTCTGCCACGTCGGCTTCGTGCACGGCGGGAAGGCGTGCGTCGTGCCGACGGTATACGCCCGCGCGGGCGACTGGCTCGTGCTGCACGGCGCACAGGCGAACCGCATGCTGCGCGCGCTGCTCGAGCCGCAGAACGACGCGTGCGTCTCGGTCACGCACGTCGACGCGCTCGTGCTCGCGCGCTCGGCGTTCCACCACTCGGTGAACTACCGCTCGGTCATCCTCTACGGCCAGGCCGAAGAGATCTCGGACGCGGCCGAGAAGCACGAAGCGCTGCGCGTCTTGATCGAGCACGTCGCACAGGGCCGCTGGAAGGACGTGCGCCAGCCGAGCCTCGAGGAGTTCCAGAAGACGCTCGCGCTGCGCGTGCCCATCACCGAGGGCTCGGCGAAGGTCCGCTGCGACGGCGTGATCGACGACGCGGAAGACCTGGCGCTCGGCTGCTGGGCGGGGCTGGTGCCGATCGAGACGCGCTTCGGTGCGCCGGTGCGCGACCCACAGCTGCGCGACGACGTGGAGCTGCCCGCGTACCTCGCGCCCTACACCAGAAAGCGTGGGGCGCGCTAGGAGATCCGTGCACGCGCGCGTTTGAACAGGGCGAGCGTGATCGAGTGGAGCAGGTCGCCAGTGGCCTTGGGCGCCTTCCTCGCGAACGCGCGCGCGTGCGTGCCTTCGAGGATGATGCCGAGCTTGAACGACGCGAGCACGACGTACCAGTCGAGCGCCGCCAGGTCGAAGCTCGTCGTCTCGGCGTAACGCGCCGCGAGCTCCTCGGGGCGCGGCCAGCCGCCGAGCGCGGCGATCGCCATCATGGGTCCGATCGCGAAGCCCTCGACGTCGGGCCACGTGGCGATGAGCCAGCCGAGGTCGAGCAGCGGATCGCCGATCGTGGTCATCTCCCAGTCGACGACGGCGGCGACGCGCGGCCCGTCGTTCGCGAACAACAGGTTCGCGAGGTGGTAGTCGCCGTGCAGGATGCCCGTCCGCGAGTGGCTCGGGCGGTTGCGCTCGAGCCAGCTCGCGACCTCCTCCAGCTCGGGGATCTCGGGCCCGGGATAGCCCTCGTGGCGCGCGTACGACTCGAGCTCTGCCAGCCAGCGGCCGACTTGGCGCTCGAGGAAGCCCTCGGGCCGGCCGAGGTCCGAGAGGTCGAGCGCCACGTGGTCGAGCAGCGCGAGCTCGGCGATCGCCTCCGCGGCGCCGATGCCCATCGCGTGACGCACTTTTGCGTCACCCGAATGGAGCGCGGGCAGCCCGGTGACGGGATTGAAGCCGGCGACGGGCTCCATCAGGTAGAACACGAAGCCGCCCATCACCGCTTCGTCGAAGCAGCCGGCGATGAAGCGCGGGTGCGGCACGCGCGAGCCCGCGAGCGCGGCCAGCACGCGCCCCTCGCGGCGCAGCGCGTCGTTGCTCTTCGCGCGCAGGTGGAGCGGCGGCCGGCGCAGCACGTACTCGCTGCCGCCGCGGCGGAAGCGCAGCAGCACGTTCTGCGTGCCGCCGGGGATCGCCGACACCTCTTCGATCTCGCCGCGCGGCAGGCCCTGCGCGTCCATCCAGCGGCCCAGCACCGCGAAATCGCAAGCCTTCGCCAGCGACGCGTCGAGCGCCATCTCTCCCCTTCCCTTCCGGCCGGACAGGAAGGGTACCCGTGCTAGTCTTCTTCCGCAGGAGCGCACCATGGCATTCGTCGAATGGGAGATCGAGGGCGTCGAGTACGGGCACTGCAACTGCGCCTTCGGCTGCCCGTGCCAGTTCAACTCGCTGCCGACTCACGGCAACTGCCGCGCGCACAGCTTCTTCAAGGTCGACCGCGGCCATTTCGGCGACGTGCCGCTCGACGGGCTCGCGTACGGGTTCCTCGGCGCGTGGCCCGGCCCGATCCACCTGGGCGACGGCACGTTCGCACTGGTCGTCGACGAGCGCGCGAACGCGAAGCAGCGCGCAGCGCTCGAGGCGATCGGCATGGGGCGCGAGACCGACCCGGGCGTGCTCATCACGCAAGTCTTCAGCACCACGATCGCGCGCGTACTGCCGACGCTGGTGAAGCCGATCGACCTGTCGATCGACCTCGCGCAGGCGACCGCGCGCGTGCGCGTGCCGGGCGTCATCGACGCGGAAGCGCATCCCATCAAGAACCCCGTCACCGGCGCGCCGCATCGCGTACGCATCCAGCTGCCCGAGGGCATGGAGTTCACCGAGGCCGAGTTCGCGGCGGGCAGCTGCCGCTCGCAGGGACCGATCGAGCTCACCTTCGACGACACGCACGCGCACATCGCGCGAATCCATTGGAGCACGCACGGCCTAGTCCGCTGACCGCGCTCGAGCGCGCGCTGCGCCGCGACCGGCTGCTCGTGTGGCTCGGGCTCGCGGCCGTGCTCGCGCCCGCGTGGGTGTACCTGGTGCGCGCGTCGCTCGACATGTACGGCGACATGAGCGGGCCCGCCGCCTGGATGATGCGCGCGAGCTGGGACGCGTGGTACTGCGCGCTCGTGTTCGCGATGTGGTCGGTGATGATGGCGGGCATGATGCTGCCCTCGGCGACGCCCGCGGTGCTGATCTTCGCGCGCGTCGCGCGCAGCGGGCCCCAGCCCGAGCGCCCGGTGCTGCGCGCGTACCTGTTCGCGGCGGGCTATCTCGCGGTGTGGACCGCGTTCAGCGCGGCGGCAACCGCCGTGCAGGCGCTGCTCGCCCGGCTCGCGCTCGTGACGCCCATGATGGAGAGCGCGAGCCCGTACATGGCCGCGGCGATCCTCGCGGTCGCCGGCGCCTACCAGTGGAGCCCCGCGAAGCGTGCGTGCCTCGCGCGCTGCCGCACGCCGGTGTCGTTCATCGTCGAGCGCTGGCGACCGGGCGCGCTCGGCGCGTTCCGGCTCGGCGTCGCGCACGGCGTGTACTGCGTCGGCTGCTGCTGGGCGCTGATGCTGCTCTTGTTCGCAGGCGGCGTGATGAGCCTGGCGGTGATCGCGGCGCTCTCGCTGCTCGTGCTGCTGGAGAAGGTCGTGCCCACCGGGCGCGCGGGTCTGTGGAGCGACCGCGTGGTCGGCGCGGTGCTGGTCGCGGCGGCGCTGTGGCTCGCGCTAGGGTCCCTGAGCCGCGGCTGAGGCTTGGGGCAGCGAGCCCGCGAGGAGCCTTTTTATCGAGGCCTCGATCTCCGCGTACGACCCCTCGCCCGTCCACGAGCCCGCGATGCGGCCCTGCGCGTCGACCAGGTACGCCGCGGGCCAGTAGTGGTTGTCCCAGGCCTTCCACGTGGCCGAATTCGCGTCGTGCGCGATCGGATACTGGAGCCCGAAGCGGTGCACCGCCTCGGCGAGCCTGGCGGGCTGTGCCTCCTCGGGCGTCTCGGGCGTGTGCACGCCCACGACGACGAGCCCGCGGTCGCGGTACGTCTCCCACCACTTCTCCACGTGCGGCAGCGCGTGGATGCAGTTCACGCAGCCGAGCGTCCAGAAGTCGACGAGCACCACCTTGCCGCGCAGGCCGGCCAAGGTGAGCGGCTCCGAGTTGAGCCAGCGCTCGATGCCCGCAAACTCGGGGGCCGGTGGGCCCGCGGCACGCGAGTGCGCGTCGGCGGCGGCGCGCGTCCACAGCTGCGTCTTGCCGAACACGTGCCAGCCGAGGTAGCCGCGCACGACCAGGTGCCCTGCGCCGTCGAGCGACAGCGAGCAGCGGTACGTCTGCACGGCTTCGCGGTCGTAGATGAAGCCCTCGTAGGCAGCCTCGCCCGCGGGCAGGAAGTTCGACAGCACGACCAGGCCGAGCGCCGGCGCGCCCGCCATGGCCTGGCTCGGGTCCGCCATGGAGCGGTTCGCGAGCACGCGCACGATCGTGCCGCACAGCGCGGCGCCGCAGGGCTGGATGTCGACCTCGACGTTGCCGCTCGCCGTGAGCCAGCGGCCCGCGATGTCCGGCGCAGCGCCCGCTGGAGCGGCGGCCGAGAGGAGCAAGGCGAGGAGGGCCGAGGCGAGCGCGGTTCGAGGCATGTGCACCTCCGAATGAGAGCGTTGATTACACGGCTCGGACGGGCCCCGTCAAGAAAATAATCACTGATTGCATTCGCCCGCCGGCGCGTGCTACCAGGAGCGCATGGCGAAACGCGCGGCCCGCGCGCGCCCCAAGCGGCGCTCGACCTACCACCACGGCCGGCTGCGCGAAGCGCTGCTCGAGAGCGCCGAGCGCATGCTCGACGCAGAAGGCCCCGAAGCCGTGAACGTGCGCGAAGCGGCGCGGCAGGCAGGCGTCTCGCCCGGCGCGCCGTTCCGCCACTTCGCGAGCCGCACGGCGCTGCTCACCGGCGTCGCCGAGCGCGCGATGCGGCGCTTCAGGAACGAGATCGCGCGCGGCGAAGCGAGCGTCTCGCGCGACGACCCGCCCGCGCGCCTGGCCGCGCTGGGCCGCTCGTACGTGCGCTGGGCGCTGCGCCATCCCGAGCAGTTCCGCGTGATCGCGACGCGCAGCCAGATCGACTTCGACGGCTCGCCCACGCTGCGGCGCGACAACGACGCGGTGCGCGCGCTCGTCCGGTCGATCGTCGTCGACGGCCAGGCGCGCGGCGACTTCCGCGCGGCCGACCCCGACCTGGTCGAGCTCTTCGCCAAGGCGCTCTCGTACGGGCTCGCGCGCATGTTCGTGGACGGCCACTTCCCGCAGTGGGGCGTGCCGCAGTCGCGCGCACAGGCCGCCATCGAGCGCGTGCTCGACCTGTTCGGGGAGCTGCTCCGCCCCTCGCATTAGCACATGCAAATCCGTATCCGAACTTCGCGGATTTGCTCGCGCTCTCGCGGATCTGGCACGCAAGATCCCGCCCCGACAGGGAATCTGACCATCCGTAAATTTTGGAAATCGCGCTTTCAAAATACTTCCCATGCGTCCGCTGGGTGGTTTAGGCTGCGCGCGCAGGGTTTCGAATCCGCCTCCGTTGGTGAGTGGATTCGTTCCGGCGGTGGGTTCGTGGGTCTTGGGTCGGTGGATCTCGAGGGAGGATTCTCGATGCGGACGGTGGCGGGGCTCTTGTGTCTTGGTCTGGTGTGGGGCGCCGGCGTTTCGGCGCAGGCCATGTCGATCGCGCCCGATCCGGTGACCGAGGTGCGCACCTCGGGCGCGCCGGGCGGCTCGCTCTCGGCGAGCCTGCAAGAGGTGTCGATCTCGGGCAATCAGGCCGTGTTCCAGCTGTCCGTCGCAGCCGGCTCCATCACGGGGATCGACGTGGGCATGCTGCTGAACAGCCTGGGCTCGCCGACCGCGTTCGACTTCGTGACCGGCGCGTCGTTCGGCGCGGGCTCGGGGATCGGGGGCACCGCGAGCGTCGCTGCGGGCGGCACGCAGGCGCAGTTCGACTACTCGAGCGCGGTCGGCGTCGGCGCGGCGTCGCGCTCGCTGATCGTGACGTTCGCGAGCGCGGTGCCGGTCGGGTACTTCGGCTCGGTGAACTTCGACAACGGGTACGTCACCACGAAGACGTACTCGATCGTGCCCGAGCCCGGGGCGCTGGCGCTCCTCGGCTTCGCACTCGCCTCGGCGGCGTTCGCGCGCCGGCGCAGCGCCTGAGCTCGCCATGAAGCGGCGCTTCCTCACCTCCGCAGCGACACTCTTCTGTGTTGCCTTCGTGTCCGCGCCCGCGCTCGCCGGCGGCTGGTGGCTCAAGAGCCCCGCCTGCGACCCGGACAGCGTCGGCTCGGGCACGGTGAACATCCAGGACTCGGTGACCGGCAACTTCTGGTCGTTCGAGGTCGACTACCAGGTCTTCGCCTCGAACAACTGCGCAAACCCCGACCCCGTGAACGGCAGCTTCACCTACGTGTACACGGTGACGTTCGCGGACGAGGGGCCGATCTCCGGGCTCAGCCTGCAGAACCTGCGCGTCGAGATCGCGAACGCGAGCGCCGTCGTCGACGCCGGCTACCTGACCGGCGGACCCGGCGTGCAGCCCGCAGGCGTGAGCGTGAACATCACGCCCGCGAACAACGTGACCGCGTCGTTCGCCGACGGGAGCCTGAATGTCGGCGACACCAGCCTGCCGATCTACGTGGTGTCGCCCTACCAGCCGGGCGCCGGCGTGGTGAACCTGCAGGTGACCGCGTTCACGGGCTCGGGCGCCGCGCTGGTGCCCGCAGCGCTGCCGCAAGCGTGCCCGTGCACGACGTCGTACTGGAACCTGCGCATCACGCTGTGGCCGTTCTTCCTGCACGACTTCCCCGGCACGCAGCTCGACCAGATCGAGACCAAGGCGGTCGCGCTGTCGGGCGGGTTCTTCACGAGCAAGACGGACCTCGTCGCCGCGCTGCTCTATCCAGGGCTCCTCGACGTGCGCAAGAAGGCGAAGCGCGAGCTCGCTGCGGTGCTCCTGAACGCCGCCGCAGGCGAGCTCTTCCCCGCGAATACGAAGTGCCGGCTGTTCCTGGGCACGCAGCTCGACCAGGACAACGACGGCACGCCGGACTCGACCGTCAGCGCGGCGATCGGGCAGATCATCACGGAGATCCAGTCCAACGATCTGTTCACGCAGCTCGACGCGCTGTCGATGGCCGCGCAGATCGACAACGGCCAGGACGTCGTCGGGCTGGTGCTGTTCCACTAGCGATGGCAGCGACACCGCGGAGTGTATTCGGCGTGGGCTTCGCGGCGGGGCTCTGCGCGGGGGCGCTGGCGGGGTGGCTCGCAGGCGCGGGCGGGCGAGGGCCCGCGCCTGCGGCGCCGCAGGTGCGCGTGGTGCCGACGTTCGAGGCCGCGCGCGCCGATGAAGCCGCGGCGGCGCTCGGCGCGCCCGAGGCCGCGGCTCGGGCGGCGCAGCCGGACCCGGCCGAGCCCGCGGCCACGCAGACCGGCCTGCCGCGCGCGGAGAAGCTCGTCGCGATCTCGCGCAGCCGCGAGCCGCACGATGTGCTGGCGGCGTGGGACGAGGACGCCGCGAGCGCGTCCCCGGGCGAGCGCCGCGCGTTCGTGCTGCTGGTGTCGCCCGCACAGTCCGACGCCAGCCTCGAGGCGCTCGCGCGCGACGTGCGCGACGAGAACGAGGACGCCCGGCTCCTCGACGTGCGCGTCTACGACGACGCCGACGCCGCGCGCTCGCCGCGCGTCGCCGACGCCGGGCAGCGCGCCCGCGCGCACCTGGTCGCCGAGGTGCAGCGGAACGAGGCCGCCGGCCTCGACGTGATCCAGGTGCGCGGCCGGCGCGTCCTGCCCTGAGCTAGCGGCCGCGCAGCACGGCGCGCAGCCAGCGCCAGGCCGCCGCGGGCGTGGGCGACAGCCGGAACAGCGCGCCGCGCGCGCGGCGCAGGTAACGCCCGCGGTTGCGCAGACACAGGCCATCGTACAGGTGGCGCGCTTCCGGCCGAGCGCCCTCCTTCGCCAGCAGCTTCGCGAGGCGCATCGTGGCCTCGAACTGCCACGGCTCGACCTTCACCGCCATGCGCAGCAGCCGGATCGCCTTCTGTCGCTCCGAGCGCCGGTTGAACTTCGCGCTGCCGTCGAGCAGGTCGCGGATCGCCTCGGGCGTGCGCTCGCGCTTCACGTCGAGCTGCGCGATCCGCTCCCACAGCTCGACGTGCTTGGGCAGATACATGACCGCCTGGCGGTAGACGGCGAGCGACTTCTCGTCGAACTCGTCTCGCGCATAGCTCTCGGCGGCGGCCTGGAAGCGCGAACGCGCCTCGTCGAACTGCTTGGTCTGGGCGAGCAGCGCGGCGAGCTTGACCAGGATGGCCGGGTTGTCGGGCTCCTGCGCCAGGATCTTGCGGTACTCGGCGATGGCCTTCTTGCGCTTGCCCCGGCCCTCCGCCTTGGCGGCGCGCGCCATGGACTCGCTGCGGTCGTAGGTCGCCTTGCGAAACAACCCCACGCGGAGAATCTAGCGAGTCAGTCGGGAGAGATCAGGAGCGTGGGCACGCCGCAGGTGCCGGCCTCGACCGTACACACTCGCGTGCCGGGCTTGTTGCCCGGGCGGACCTCGCTGACCTGGAAGCCCGCGTCGGCGAGGCGCGTGCGCGCCGCATCGGCGCTCGGCACGCGCCAGGCGAGGCCCCACAGCCGGTCGGGTGCGTCACCGTGTGGTGTAGCATCGAGCGCGCTCGCGATCTCGACCGTCACGCCGCCGACTCGGAAGAACAGCAGCCGCACGCCGCGTTGCTCGAAGCTGCGGTCCAGCGCGAGGCGCAGGCCGAGCTTCTCGCCGTAGAGCTCGCGCGTGGCCTCGGGATGCGCGCTGCGCACGACCACGTGGTCGAGCGCCTCGACGGCGCTGCCGCGGGCGCACTCGAGCCCCGCGAGCGGCAGCGCGTCGGCCGGCGACCGGTGCTCGATCGCGAACATCATCACGCCGCGCGTGCAGCTCTGCGGCAGGAAGACGTTGCGCCAAGCGCGCTTCGCGCCCGAGTCGCGCTCGTGGCCCGACTGTTCGACCGGCTCGGCGGGCTCGAGCCCGCGCTCGCGCAGCGTGCGCGCGCAGTCGTCCGCGTCGTCGGTGCCGAAGGCGAGCCCGGCGAGGCCTTCGCCGTCGCGCTCGAGGCGTTCGGAGAGGTGCCGCGCGAACGAGCCCTCGCCCGCCACGCCCAGCAGCTCGAGGTACATGTTCGCGACGCGGAACAGCGCGTTCGCGGTGCCCCAGCCCGGGTGCTCGCCGCGCCACGACGGCGCGCGGCCGAGCAGTCGCGCATACGCGTGCGTCGCCGCATGCAGATCGCGCACCGCGATGATCGCGTGGTCGAGCGAGTGGATCACTTGGCGATCATACCACCGAGCAGCTCGATCACCTTCGCCTTTACGGTGGGCCAGGCGCGCGAAGTGGGAGACACGAGGTCGAAGTGATTCGCGCCGGAGAGCTCGACGAGCTCCGCGGTGTCGCCCGCTTTGCGCGCCGCGCGCGCGTAGGGCTCGGCGTTGCGCGGCGGCATGATGCGGTCGTCGCCGCCTGCCACGATCACCTGGCGCACACCGAGCGGCAGGAACGCGGCGGGCGAGGCCTCCAGATAGTGCTGCGGCACCTCGACCTCGGTGCCGCCGAGCAGGTGCTCGAGAACGCCGTTGCCGCAGAACTCGTCGGCGCGCTTGGCCAGGCCGCGCAGGTCGCCGGGCCCGCCGAGCGCGATGACGCCGCGCAGCGGCAGCGGCGCCGCCCGGTGCAGCTCGCTGTTCGCCATGAGCTTCCCGCGCGCGGCGTCCCAGAGCGCCAGGTGCGCACCCGCCGAGTGACCGATCACGACGACGCGCGCGAGGTCGATCGGCTGGTCCTTCGCGAGCGTGCGCGCGAAGTCCGTCGCGGCGGCCACGTCCTTGAACGTGCCCGGCCAGCCGCCGCCGTCGTCACCCACGCGGCGGTACTCGACGTTCCAGGTGGCGACGCCCTCGCGGCGCAGAGCGTCGGCGAGCGGCGCCACGTAGTCGAGCGTCGCGGTGTCGGCGCGCCAGCAGCCGCCGTGGATCACGATCGCGAGCGGGAACGGGCCCGGCCCCGGCGGCAGGCGCAGCTCGCCGTACTGCAGCGGGCCGTCGCTGGCGTACGGGATGCGCGCGACGTCGGGCCGCTGCGCGCGGGCCGCCCCGGCGGCGAGCGCCAGCCAGACACCCGCGAGCGCGGCGAGCGCGCGCCTCATGCCGGGATCTGCGTGCCCTGTGCGGACACGAGCCGCCAGCCGGCGCCCGCGGCGCGGTGAAACACATGTGTGTAGCGGCTGCCGACCTCGAGCTCGGCCCCGTCGGGCAGGCGCAGCTTCATCTTGGTCCTTCCGACGACCACACCGGTGTCTCCATAGAGACGCACGAGGGCCTCGTCCGGATTCGTCTCGATCGCCGCGAAGCGCACCTCGGCCGAGGCGACGGCCTCGCGAAAGGCCGCGCGGCCGGTCACGTTGCCCGCCGCGACGTCCACGATCGCGAAATCGTCACCGAGCAGGCCGTCGAGCGCGGGCGTGTCCCCGGCGAGCAGCGCCGCGAAGAAGGCGGTGTCGGCGCGGAGCAATTCCCTGCGGTCGGATTCCGTCATCGCACTCCCCTAGCACACCTGGGCAGGCTTGCGGGATGGCGCAAGGGCGGCTCCGACATCCCGATGGCCGCACCACGAGCTTCCCTGACTACGGCCCCGCAGGCGCGGCTGCTGCGCTCTGGTGTCACGGCGGCCCGGGCAGTCGTTACGAGCCGAGCGCGCTGGCGGATGCCGCGGCGCACGCCGGCGCGACGTCGGCCTTGTCGATGGCGGCGCGCTCGTACAACACGGGCCCTTCGCGCCGCTTCGGAACCTCGACGGAGCCGGTGCGCGGCTGCGCGCACGACAAGAGCGGTACGGCGAGCACCGCGAGCGATCGCGCCCTCATCGCTTGCGCAGGTTCGCCGGCAGCACGCGCTTGCGCAGGCGCAGGTTCTTCGGCGTCACTTCGAGGAGCTCGTCGGAGTCGATCCACTCGAGCGCGGACTCGATCGTGAAGCGGCGCGGCGGCGTGAGGATCTCGGCCTCGTCGTGGCCCGTGTTGCGCACGTTGGTGAGCTTCTTCGCGCGGGCCACGTTCACGTTCATGTCGTTGGCGCGGCGGTTCTCGCCCACGACCTGGCCTTCGTACACGCTCTCGCCCGAGCCGATGAACATGGTCGCGCGCTCCTGGATCGAGAACAGCGCGTGCGCGGTCGAGCGGCCGGTCTCGCTCGCCACGATGGCGCCGACGCCGCGGCCTTCGAGCTCGCCCGCGAACGGCTCGTAGCCGCGCACGGTGCGGTACAGCGTGCCCTCGCCGCGCGTGTCGGTGAGGAACTCGGTGCGGTAGCCGAACAGGCCGCGGCTGGGCACGATGAAGTTGAGCAGCGTGCGCGCGCCTCGGTTCTCCATCTGCGTGAGCCGGCCGCGCCGCGCGCCGAGCTTCTCCATCACCGCGCCCGTCGCCTCCTGCGGCACTTCGGCGACGACGTCCTCGACGGGCTCGCAGCGGACGTGGTCGATCGTGCGCTCGATGATCTGCGGCTGCGACACCGCGAACTCGTAGCCCTCGCGGCGCATCGTCTCGACCAGCACCGCGATCTGGAGCTCGCCGCGGCCCGCCACCTCGAACGTGTCGGTCGCCTCGCCGCCGGCGACGCGGATCGACACGTTCGTCAGCTGCTCGCGGCGCAGGCGATCGCCGATCTGGCGGCTCGTGACGAACTTGCCTTCCTGGCCCGCGAACGGCGACGTGTTCACCGAGAAACGCACCGACACCGTCGGCGGATCGATCGCGATCCGCGGCAGAGCTTCGAGCGCGTCGAGCGCGCACACGGTGTCCCCGATCTCGATCGCGTCGACGCCCGCGATGATCGCGATCTCGCCGGCCGACGCGCTCTCGCGCTCCACGCGCTCGAGCCCGTGCGGCGCGAACAGCTTCGTCACGCGGAAGCTCTGGGGCTCGCCCGACTCGGGGATGCGCACGACGGTGACGCCGCGCTTCAGCGTGCCGCGCTCGACGCGGCCGATCACGAGCCGGCCGACGAACTCGTCCCAGCCGAGCGTCACGGCCTGGAACTGCAGCGGCCCCTCCACGTCGACCTCGGGCGGCGGCGCCTGCTCGAGGATCATGTCGAGCAGCGGGCGCAGGTCCTTGCGAGCGCCGTCGACCTCGAGCGACGCCGTGCCCTGCTTCGCCGACGCGTACACGATGGGGAAGTCGAGCTGGCGGTCGTTCGCGCCCAGCTCGACGAGCAGGTCGAACACCTCGTCGACGACCTCGTGCGCGCGCTGCTCGGGGCGGTCGATCTTGTTCACCACCACGATGGGGCGCAGGCCGCGCGCGAGCGCCTTGCCCAGCACGAAGCGCGTCTGCGGCATGACGCCTTCCACGGCGTCGACGAGCAGGAGCACCGCGTCGACCATGCCCATGACGCGCTCGACCTCGCCGCCGAAGTCGGCGTGGCCCGGCGTGTCGACCAGCTGGATGCGCACGCCCTGGTACTCCACCGCCGTGCTCTTCGCGTGGATGGTGATGCCGCGCTCGCGCTCCAGGTCTTCGCTGTCCATCGCGCGCTCCTGCACCTCCTGATTGGCGCGGAAGGTGCCGGTCTGGCGCAGGAGTCCGTCGAGCAGCGTCGTCTTCCCGTGGTCGACGTGCGCGATGATCGCGAGATTGCGGATGTCTTTGCGGGGGCCACGCATGGCGGGCGGGACGGTAAGGGGGCGCCCTCTTTCTGTCCACCGCCCGCCGTCGGAGCGCCGCCTCAGAAGCCGCCCGGTACTGCCACCGCCCAGAGGTTGGAGAAGAGCGCGAACAGCGTGCCGATCGTCAGAGCCGTCAGAGCCAGACTTTCGAAACGAGCCATCACGAACCTCCAAAGGTCGCTCATGCGACACCGTGGAGTGTCGACCGACGCGCGTGACGCCGCAGTGAAGGTCTTCATAGGTGAAGCGGCTCACTTTTCCCCGTGAAGTGGTTCACAGGGCAAACGACCCGAGCGCTAAGATGGCGACGCATGTCCCCGCAGAGCATCTCGCGCATCCACGTGCACCACGGCTTCGAGGCAGGGCTCGGCGACTTCGTCGGCCGGCTCCTGCGCGAGGCGCTGCCGGGCCGCGAGGTCGTCGTCTGGCAGAGCGAGGCGGAGCTCCGCGCGGGCCTGCCCGACGCCGAGGTGCTGCTCTCGTTCCGGCCGCCGAAGGGCGTGTGGGCGGCGGCGCGGCGGCTTCGGCTGATCCAGATGATGGGCGCCGGCGTCGACGCGCTGCTCCCCGCACCGGACCTGCCGGCGGGCGTGCAGGTCGCGAACGCGCGCGGGCTGCACGGCGCGCAGATGAGCGAGTTCGCGCTGGCCATGCTGCTGGCGCTGGCGAAGCGCGTGCCGCGCGCGCTCGAGCAGCAGCGCGAGCACCTGTGGAAGATGTATGGCATCCCGCAGCTCGCGGGGAAGACCCTCGGCATCCTCGGGCTCGGCGCGATCGGCGCGGCCGTCGCCGAGAAGGCGCGCGCGTTCGACATGCGCGTGATCGGCACGCAGCGCGAGGCGAAGCCCGTGCCGCACGTCGAGCTCGTGCTCGCCGGCGCCGCGGGCACCGAGCGCGTGCTGCGCGAGAGCGACTTCCTCGTCGTGCTGCTGCCGCTCACGCCCGAGACGCGCGGGTTGCTCGGCGCACGCGAGCTCGACCTCGCCAAGCCCGGCGCGTTCCTCGTGAACCTGGCCCGCGGCGGGATCGTCGACGAGGACGCGCTGCTCGAGCGGCTGCGCTCGGGTCACATCGCGGGCGCCGCGCTCGACGTGTTCGCGCAGGAACCCCTGCCCGCGAGCCACGCGCTGTGGGACGCGCCGAACGCGATCCTTACGCCGCACCTGGCCGGGCTCGAGCCGGAGTACCTGAAGCGCCTGGTGGAGCTGTCGGTCGACAACGTGCAGCGGCTCGAGAGCGGCCGCCCGCTGCGCAACCGGGTCGACCGCGCGCGCGGCTACTGAGCGAGCGACTTACACAGGAGAGTGTCATGCGGCTGGCGGGCAAGCGGGCGATCGTCACCGGCGCGGCGAGCGGCATCGGCCGCGCGAGCGCGGCGCTGTTCGCGAAGGAAGGTGCGGCGGTCGTCGCCGTCGACCTGGCCGAAGGCGTCGAGCAGACGTGCGCCGAGATCCTCGCGGCCGGCGGGCGCTGCATCTCGCGGCTGGCCGACGCCGCCGACGAATCCGTGGTGCGCTCGCTGGTCGAGACCAGCGTGCGCGAGCACGGCGGCCTGGAGGTCTTCTTCGCGAACGCCGGCGTGAGCGGCGGCCTGCTGCCCTTCTTCGAGCAGACCGCCGAGGACTGGGAGCGCGTGCTGCGCGTGAACCTGATCGGCCCGTTCCTGGCGGTGAAGCACGGCGCGGCCTGGATGCGCGAGCACGGCGGCGGCTCGATCGTGTGCACGGCGTCGGTCGCGGGGCTGCGCTCGGGCGCCGGCGGCAGCCCCTACAGCGCCAGCAAGGCCGGCGTGATCAGCCTGGTGCAGACGGCCGCCAACCAGCTCGCGGGCACGGGCGTGCGCGTGAACGCGATCTGCCCCGGCTTGATCGAGACGGGCATGACGAAGGGCATGTTCGACCTGGCCCGCGCGCGGGGCAGCGAGCGGAAGATCGGCCAGTTGAACCCGCTGAAGCGCGCGGGCCAGCCCATCGAGATCGCCCGGGCGGCGCTCTTCCTCGCCAGCGACGAGGCGAGCTACGTGAACGGGCAGGCCATCGCGGTCGACGGCGGACTCTCGTCGAGTCACCCCGTGGTACCGGGGAAGCTCGCGTAGGGCGAATCCGCCTGCGCCGACACGACGTCTCTGGGTGTGAGGGAGACGTCATGAAGCGATTGGCTCTGTTCGTCGCCGCTGTCCTTTTCGCCCGGCCTTCGTCCGGCGCCGCGGCGTCGATCGACCTGACCGTGGCACTCGTACCCGGCACGAGTCACTGGTTGCTCCAGGTCGACTCACAGTCGGCTTCGCCGGTCGGCGCGATCGACCTCGTGGTCTCCGACTCGCTGGGCAACTTCGTGCCCGCCGTGCAGCTTCCGCCGGTCTACTGCGTTCAGGCCGACGGCGCGGGTTGCCTGCCCAGCAGCACGGGAACGCACAGCTTCTCGCTAGCGATCCCGCTCTCGATCTACCCCGTGCAGCTCCAGGCGCTCGCCGGACCCTTCGGGCACGCGGTGCTGGGCTACTTCGACGCGTTCACCTCGTCTCCCGCCCATGTCCAGGTGAGCGCGGACCCCGCCCTGGGCGGCTACAGCGTCTTCGACACCAACGCCGCGCCGATCCTCGACGTGGCGATCCACGTCGTGCCCGAGCCGCGCTCCGCGGTGCCGTTCGCGCTCGCGGCCGCGCTGCTGCTCGCCGCCCGCCTGCGCGCGAGCTAGGACCGGCCGGCTCACGCGGCTCACGGAGTCGCACACGCGAGCCAGTGGAAGGCCGCGCCCTCGACGATGAGGACGAGCGCCAGGTTCCCCAGGAAGTGCATCGCGAGCGGCACCAGGATCGTCCCGCTGCGCAGGAAGCCCCACGCGAACATGAACCCCCCGACCAGGCTGTCGGGACCGATGCCGCCGTAAACGATGTGCGCGAGCGCGAACAGCGCGCCGTTGAACGCGATGTTGACGCTCGGCGGGACTCGCCCGAGCAGTGCGCCGCACAGGAGGAACCGGAACAGCGCCTCCTCCCAGAGCGGCGCGTGCACGAGCGCGAGGTAGCTCTCGCCCCAGCTCCAGGGCTTGGCCATTTCGCACATTCCGAACGGGTCGAAGCCGGCGCGCGCGGCGAGCGCGGCGGCCGCGAACCACGGCACGAAGAAGAGCGCGAACGCGCCGACCACGCGCGCCCAGAAGCCGGCGTCGGGGCGCACGCGCGCGACGAGCCCGAGGGCCTCGCGGTCCCAGCGGCGCGCGCGCGCCAGCACGAGGCAGCCTGCGCCCACCCCTGCGAAGCGCGCCGCCTCGCCCGACCAGGACTGCGGGTCGATGCCGAGCCAGCGCAGGTGCAACGAGAGCCAGCCCGACCCGAGGCAAACCGCGATGACCGGCCAAGAAAGCGCGGGCGCCTGCGCGGCGCCCGCGAACTCCCAGAGAGCCGACCTGCTCCGCGGGGAGCTAGCGGTCATGCGTCAGGGCTTGCAGCAGCAGATGCAGGCCGTGAGCGACATGGCCGCGGGCACCGCGAGCGCGGCGAGAAGAGCAGCTTTCACCAGGCGAGTCATCGCATTCACCTCCCTTCCTGTACAGAGGAGAGTGACTAGTCGCCGCTGCACGGGCACTTGCCGCAAGCGACGATGGCCATGGCCAGCGGCGACGCCACCAGCATCAGCAGCAGAGGCTTCCACGGAAGCTTCATCGAGCTCACCTCCCGTCGGTCCGGAAGCGCCGGACGAGCGAAGAGAGAGCAAAGCCCGTTCCTTCACGGGAGAGCGGCGGCGGGCGGCCCGAGGCCGGATGTGGACGCCTCGGCTCGTCCCGGTATCGCCGGGTTCACGGGGCTAGAAGAACGGCGAGAGATGCCACGTCGTGTGGCGCTGCGGCACGAACTCGACGCGCGCGACGCCGTCGACGGTGATCGCGAACGGCTCTCGGGGAGGTCCGAGCTGCTCGAACGTGAGCCGGATGCCGGTCCCGGCGCTCACGGAGATCGGCGCATCGAGCTGCACGCCGTTCGGCGTCGGGCCGAGCGGAATGCCGTAGATCAAGAGCTGCGAGGGCGAGTAGCTCCGGCCTTCGGTCTCCACCCGCACCTGGCTGGCCACGAGGGGGCGCTCGCCCGTCACGCCGGGGAACCTCAGCTCGAGCTCGAAGGGTGGGGCATGGTCGACGACCGGGAAGAACGGCACCAGGAAGCCGAACAGCGCCCACGTGCGCCCGTAGCCCTTCACGTAGATTTCGACCGGCAGGTTCGGATCTTCCACCGCCACCGCGGGCCAGACGCCCCTGGGCACCTCGACCTGATGCGGCGTCGGAACCGGCTCGGGCGTCACGCTGAACTCGACGAACGAGAGGCCCGGCATCACTCCGCAGCCCGCGAAGACCGCGGCCGACGCCGCCAGCAGAAGCCAGCGACTCACTTGCCCTTGTACTCGACGCCCATGATGACCTTGCCCTTCCCTTTCCACTCCTGCTCGCGCAGCTTGAACTTCTGGATCTTGCCGGTGGCGGTCTTGGGCAGCTCGCAGAACTCGACGGCCTTGGGGCACTTGAACGCGGCCAGGAGCTCCTTCGTGTGCGCGATGATGTCGTCCGCGGTGGCCTTCGCGCCCGGGCGCAGCGTGACGAAGGCCTTCGGCACCTCGCCCCACTTCTCGTGCGGCATCGACACGACGGCGCACTCCAACACCGCCGTGTGTCGCACGATCGCGTTCTCGACCTCGATGGTCGAGATGTTCTCGCCGCCGGAGATGATGATGTCCTTCGAGCGGTCGCGGAGCTCGATGTAGCCGTCCGCGTGCATCACGCCGACGTCGCCGGAATGGAACCAGCCGCCCGCGAACGCCTTCGCCGTGGCTTCGGGGTCGTTGTAGTAGCCGCGCATCAGGTTGTTCCCGCGCATGACGACCTCGCCCATCGTCTCGCCGTCGGCGGGCACGTCGTTCATCTCGCCGTCGACGACGCGCAGGTACACGGCGTGCGGGTACGCGACGCCCTGGCGCGACATGAGCTTCGCGCGCGCGCCGCTCTCGAGCTTCTCCCAGCCGTCCTGGACCTCGCACGTGACGTGCGGGCCGTAGGTCTCGGTGAGGCCGTACAGGTGGCTGATCCGCACGCCGAGCTTCTCCATCTGCTCGAGCAGCGTGGGCGACGGCGGCGCGCCGCCCGTGCACGTGGAGATCGGCGGGTCGAAGTGCCGGCCCTGCGCGGCGGGATCGCTCGCCAGCATGAGCAGCACCGTCGGCGCGCCGTTCAGGTGAGTGACTCCCTCCTCGTCGACCAGCCGGAAGATCTCGGCGGGCTCCACCTTGCGCAGGCAGACCTGCTTCCCCGCCGCGCCGACGAAGGCCCAGGCCATGCACCAGCCGTTGCAGTGGAACATGGGCACGGTCCAGACGATCGTCGAATCGCGCGACAGGCCGAGCTTGCCGATCTGCGACAGCGCGTTCAGGAACGCGCCGCGGTGCGTGTACATCACGCCCTTGGGCATGCCGGTCGTGCCCGACGTGTAGTTGATGGAGATGACGTCTTCTTCGTCCTCGACGGTGTTCGAGATCGGCAGCACGGGCGCGCCGTCCGCGAACGTGTCCCACGACAGCTTGCCCGTGCGCGCGCGCACGATGCCGTCGGGGATCTCCACGACCTGCTGCAGCGCCTTGCGCGCGCCGAGGAGCGCGTCGAGCGGCGGCGCGAGCTCGGGATCGACCAGCAGCACCCTGGCGCCGCAGTGGTCGAGGATGTACGCGATCTCGGGCGGCGCGAGCCGCGTGTTGATCGAGACGAGCGGCGCGCCGAGGAGCGGCATGGCGAAGTGCGCGACCAGGTGCGCCGGCGTGTTCGGCGCCAGCACGGCCACGCGGTCGCCCCTCCCGACGCCGGCGCGGCGCAGCGCGCCCGCCATGCGGCCGACCTCGCGCGCGAGGTCCGCATAGCTCCAGCGCAGCTCGCCGTGAACGACGGCCTCGCGCTTCGGGAACACGTGCGCGTTGCGGAGCAGCATGACCAGCGGAGTGAGTGGATCGGTCCAGACGTTGGCGTGCGGCTTCGCGGACATGGCTCTCCTCAGGCCTTGTAGCGGTCGGCGGCGGCGTACTTGTCGGGCAGGCCGACGAGCTCGGTGAACTCGTCGAAGCCCATGCGCGACTCCAGGTCGTTCCGGCTGGTGCCCTTCGCGACGAGCTCGCGGAAGGCGCGCTCGAGCGCGCGCGCCGCGGTGAGCAGGCCGGTCAGCGGATACACGACGTACTCGAAGCCGAGCGCGCGCAGCTCGTCGAGCGGCAGGATCGGCGTCGCGCCGCCCTCGACCATGTTCGCCATGAGCGGGCCGGGCACCTCGCGCCCGATGCGCGCCAGCTCGTCGCGCGACTGCGGCGCTTCGACGAAGATCCAGTCCGCGCCGGCTCGTCGGTACAGCTTCCCGCGCCGGATCGCCTCGTCCAGGCCGAGCGGCGCGCGCGCGTCGGTGCGGCCCAGGATCGTGAACGACGCCGCGCCGCGCGCGTCCACCGCGGCGCGGAGCTTCTGCGCGTGCTCTTCCGCGGGGATCACCTGCTTGTCGCGCATGTGGCCGCAGCGCTTGGGCCAGACCTGGTCCTCGAGCAGCATGCCGGCCGCGCCCATGCCGATGAGCTCGCGCACGAGCCGCTGCACGTTGAGCGGCCCGCCGTGCCCGGTGTCGCCGTCGACGATCACCGGCACACGGACCGCGGCGACGACGCGCCGCGCGGTGTCGAGCATCTCGGTCTGCGTGAGCAGCCCGAAGTCCGGCTCACCGAGCTTCGTGCCCGCCACGGCGAAGCCAGACAGGAACAACAGCTCGAAGCCCGCGCGCTCCGCGAGCCGCGCCGACAGTGCGTCCCAGACGCCGACGGAGAGCTTCACGCGAGACATCCCGTCAGCTCGCTGGCGCTCCCGAGTGACTCGAGTCGCGCAACGGTGTCGATGAGCCGCTCGGCCTTTGCCGAGCCCAGCACCGGACCGACGCACGCGCGCACCTTCGCGAGGCGCTCGGCCTCGGTGAGGGGAACCTCGGGGTTGCCTTTCGCCAGCCGCGCCGTCGCGCGCTCGCGGGCGCCGTCGGCGAACACGAGCTCGACCTCTTCCTCGGCGCCGCGCGCTTCGCGGACCGCCACGCGGCGCAGGAGCGACTGCACGTCTTCGCGCGCGGCGCGCGCGTCGGAGAACGAGCCGAGGCCGGGCCAGCCGTCGAGCCACGCCACCGCGGCGCAGTACTGCAGCGAGAACTTCGCCTCGAGACCCGTGCGCGGCGTCGCGTAGATCAGGATCTTCTGCCCGAGCGGATCGCCCGCGACTTCGATGGCCCGCAGCGCGCGCTCGCCGTGCTTCTCGCGCAGCGCCAGCACGAGGTCGATCGCGCGGTGCGTGAACCGGCACGACGGATACGGCTTCAGCTCGAGCCCCGGGCGCTCGAGCGCGAACGGCGCGCCGAGCGGCGGCAGCGCGGCCGGCCGCTTCGCGCCGTAGAGGTCGGCGAGGCCCATCTCCGTCTCGAGGATGTCCTCGCGCGCGGTGACGCCGAGCTTCGCGAGCTCGGCGGCCTCCAGGCCCGCGCGCGCGGCGAGCCCGGCGTGCAGCGGCTTGGTGTCGGTGCCGAAGTTCGCGCGCGTGCCGGCCGCACGCGAAGCCGCGATGCCGAACGCGCGGCGGAGCTCGCCCGCGTTCAGCCCCAGCAGGAAGGCGCAGGCGGCCGTCGCTCCGAACACGCCGGCGGTCGAGGTCGCGTGCCAGCCCTTCTCGTAGTGCGGGCGGCCCAGCATCTGGCCGATCCGCGCCTCGACCTCGAACCCGGCCACGAACGCGCGCAGGAGGTCCATGCCCGAGGCCCCCGCGACCTCCGCCGCCGCGAGCGCGGCGGGAAGCAGCGGCAC
>Ga0335076_10000266_pt1 | contig 46076 bp, 43 predicted proteins | sample Lox_Sample_25_FD_206717 | JGI IMG/M metagenome (GOLD analysis project Ga0335076, IMG submission 206717) | Soil microbial communities from Loxahatchee National Wildlife Refuge, Florida, United States - Lox_Sample_2.5 | ecosystem: Environmental > Terrestrial > Soil > Wetlands | place: USA... | reverse complement strand
GCCTGCACGCATTCGCCGCAGGCGACGCAGGTCGAGGCGCCCATCGGATCGTCGAAGTCGAACACGATCTTTTCGAGGTGCCCGCGGCCGGCCATGCCGATGACGTCGTTGACCTGCACTTCGCGGCAGGCGCGGACGCAGAGATTGCACTGGATGCAGGCATCGAGATTGACCGCCATGGCGACGTGGCTGCGGTCGGGCTTCGGTACTTCGGCCGCCTTGCGCTTGGGAAAGCGGCCGGGCTCGGCCTTGAGCCGCCGCACGGTCTTCCAAAGCTCGGAATCCGCATCGTGCGCGACTTCGACCGCCGGCTGGTCGGTCAGCAGAAGCTCGGCGACCATCTTGCGCGCGGTCTTGGCGCGATCGGTCTGGGTCTTGACCTTCATGCCCGGCGTCGGCGTGCGCAGGCAGCTCGCGGCCAGCACGCGCTCGCCCTCGATCTCGACCATGCAGACGCGGCAATTGCCGTCGGCCCGGTAGCCGGGCTTGGGCGAATAACACAGATGCGGCAGCTTGATGTCGAGCCGGCGCGCGGCGCGGAAGATCGTCTCGCCCTCGCGAATATCGATCTCGCGGTCGTCGATGGTGAAGGTTTTGGATTTCGCGTCGCTCATGGATGCATTCGCTTCGTTAGGGTTCGCCCGATGATTATTCGGCTTCGCTACCAGCTCCGCAGCGGCGTTTTCAGTTCGTCCGGAAAGTATTTCAGCACGCAGACCAGCGGATTGGGCGCGGCCTGGCCGAGCCCGCAGATCGAGGCGTCGCGCATCAAGGCCGACAATTCCTCGAGCAGAGCTTCATCCCACGGGCCGTGCGTCATGAGTTCGGCGGCCTTTTCGGTGCCGACGCGGCACGGCGTGCATTGGCCGCAGCTCTCGTCCTCGAAGAACTTCATCAGATTAAGCGCGACGGCCTTTACATCGTCCTTGTCGGACAGGATCACAACCGCGTGCGACCCGACGAAGCAGCCGTATTTTTCCAATGTACCGAAATCGAGCGGCAGGTCGGCCATCGCGGCCGGCAGGATGCCGCCCGATGCGCCGCCCGGCAGATAGGCCCTGAACGCGTGGCCGTCGGCCATGCCGCCGCAGAACTCGTCGATCAGTTCGCGCACCGTGATGCCGGCCGGCGCCAGCTTCACGCCGGGATTCCTGACCCGGCCCGATACCGAGAAGCTGCGGAAGCCCTTGCGCTCGTGACGGCCCTGTGACGTCACCCATTCCGCGCCCCTCTCGATGATGTCGCGCACCCAATAGAGCGTCTCGACATTCTGTTCGAGCGTCGGGCGGCCGAACAGGCCGACCTGCGCCACATAGGGCGGGCGGTGCCGCGGCAGGCCGCGCTTGCCTTCGATCGACTCGATCATCGCCGACTCTTCGCCGCAGATATAGGCGCCGGCGCCGCGGCGCAGATGGATCTTGCTGAAACGGTCGAGCCCGGCGTCTTCGAGCTTCTTGATCTCATCGACGAGCATCAGCCGCAATTCGGGATATTCGTCGCGGATGTAAAGGTAGATCTCGGCGGCTTCGACCACCCAGGCGGCGATCAGCATGCCTTCGAGGAAGCGATGCGGATCGAGGCCGAGATAGTAGCGGTCCTTGAACGTGCCGGGCTCGCCCTCGTCGGCATTCACCGCCATCAGGCGCGGCGCCGGCTCGGCGCGCACCAGGGACCATTTGCGCCCGGTCGGAAAGCCCGCGCCGCCGAGCCCGCGCAGGCCGGCATCGCTGACGATTTTGATGAGATCGTCGCGCGTGCGCTTGCCGTCGAGCGCTGCGTTGAGCAGGCGATAGCCGCCGGCGGCGACATAGCCGTCGAAATCGGTGCCGGGCTTGTGCGCTTGCGCATGGGTGTGGACATGGGCGCGCTTGGCGACGGCCTGTCGCGTCGCCTTGGCCTCTTGCACGTGCCCGATGGCGCAGACCGGCGCCCGGTCGCAGGCGCCCATGCACGGAGCGCGCGTGATTCGCACATCCGGCCCCAAAGCCTTGGTCAGGTCGGCCAACAAGCCTTCGGCGCCCGCCATTGCACAGGACAAAGAGTCGCAGACCCGCACCGTCACCGGCGGCGGGGGCGTCTCGTCTTCTTTCACCACGTCGAAATGGGCGTAGAAGGTCGCGACCTCATAAACTTCGGCCTGCGCGAGCTTCATCTCGGCGGCCAGTGCCGCCAAATGCGCGCTCGATATGTGGCCGTATTTGTCTTGAATCAGATGAAGATGCTCGATCAGGAGGTCGCGGCGGCGCGGCCGGTCGGTCAAAAGCGCTTCGATTTCAGCGACCGCCCGCGGATCGACCTGGCGGCCTTTCGGCGTGCGCGGCGGACGGCGCCGCCCCCCTCTTCCGGTCTTCTCGGCGGGTGGCGCCGGCGGCAGTTCGGTGAGACTCATGGAGTACCGTTCCGGGTTCCGTTCGGGCCTTGGCTGGCGGGCTTTGGCTGGCCTCGGCCGGCGCCCAGTCTGAGCGAAAAATGCTAATAAGAACAGAGCTAAAGCGCCAGATCAGATAATCAATAGCGCTTTTGATTTGCTTTCCGGATCGCATCATTTCGTTTTCTGATGATGACGCATACGCCCGGAACGCGGACTTTTGCATTGCGAAAATGATTTGATCGCAGGCGCAACTTTATCTTCTGAAGCAGTGCGTAAAGCGGCTGCGCCAACTTTGGTCGAGCTTGCTATTCAGCCGACGGTATAGGAACATTTTGCGCCATAAGAAGCGCCAGTCCGCGCCGTCCCGCACAGTTGGGATGAAAACAATAAAGCGGAAATTGGTGACGGGGGGGATCTTTAAGGAGGAATCACGCAATGAGCTTTCTTGACCGCAGCCACACGATCGCGGGACCGGGCTTCAGCCGGTGGCTGGTGCCGCCCGCGGCACTCTGTATCCACCTTTGCATCGGCCAAGCCTACGCGTTCAGCGTGTTCAATCTGCCGATGACCAAGCTGATCGGCATTACCCAGTCAGCTCCGGGCGATTGGAAGCTGACGGATCTCGGCTGGATCTTTTCCATCGCAATTTTCGTGCTGGGTACATCGGCCGCGATCTTCGGCCGCTGGGTCGAGGAAGGCGGCCCGCGCAAGGCGATGTTCACGGCAGGCCTGTGCTGGGCGCTGGGCTTCTTCATCTCGGCGTTCGGGGTGTACATCCATAATTTGTGGATCGTCTATCTTGGCTACGGCGTCTTTGGCGGCATCGGGCTTGGATTGGGCTACATCTCGCCGGTGTCGACGCTGATCAAATGGTTTCCCGATCGCCCCGGCATGGCGACCGGCATGGCCATCATGGGATTTGGCGGCGCCGCCTTCATCGCCTCACCGCTCTCGGTCTGGCTGATGGCGAAGTTCTCAACCCCGACCCATGTCGGCGTCGCCGAAACCTTCGTCTGTCTCGGCATCATCTATCTGATCTTCATGTGGGTCGGCGCCGCCATCGTGCGGGTGCCGGCGCCGGGATGGAAGCCGGAAGGCTATACGCTGCCGGTGGTCGAGCAAAAGCTCATCACCAAGAACGACGTCTACGTCTATGACGCAATCAAGACGCCGCAGTTCTGGCTGATCTGGTGGGTGCTCTGCCTCAACGTCACCGCCGGCATCGGCGTGCTCGGTCAGGCCTCGGCCATGAGCCAGGAAATGTTCCCGGGCAAAGTGTCGGCCCTCGCGGCCGCGGGCTTCGTTGGCGTGCTCAGCCTGTTCAACATGGTGGGCCGGTTCTTCTGGGCCTCGATCTCCGATTATATCGGTCGCAAGAACACTTATTTCTGCTTCTTCGTGATCGGCACCGCGCTGTATTGCGCCGTGCCGCATACCGGTACGATCGGCAGTGTCTCGCTGTTCGTGCTGTGCTTCGTCATCATCATCAGCATGTACGGCGGCGGCTTCGCCACCGTGCCGGCCTATCTGAAGGACATGTTCGGCACCCGCTATGTCGGCGCCATTCACGGCTGGCTGATCACGGCATGGTCAGCGGCCGGCGTGTTCGGGCCTGTCTTGGTGAACTACATCCGCCAATATCAGATCGACAGCGGCGTCCCCAAGGCGCAGGCCTATAACGTGACGATGTATGTGATGGCGGCGCTCCTGGTCGTCGGCTTCTTCTGCAATCTGATGATCAAAGCGGTGCATCACCGCTTCCATATGAGGCCCGACCACGAGGCCTTGCAGGGTCAATTGGCGGTCGACGCCGCCGGCGAACCGGCCGGAGCCTAAGGGAGGAGATGATGGCCGAACAACACCAAGACAGCAGCACGACGCTCAAACTGATATTGGCCTGGGGCTTTGTCGGTATCCCCTTGGCTTGGGGCGTGATCCAAACGCTGGAAAACGCGATGAAGCTGTTCCAGTAACAGCGGCTCATTTGCAAACGCGACGGCGCGGCCCACAAGGCCGCGCCGTTTTTCTTTGCGCCGCGACAACTGAGCGCGCGGCAATTCGGGCGTTTGATCGAACTTCGGACCGCGCCGGCACGTTGGCAGGATGAGGCGGCCGGCGGCAAGTGCCGCAAGCGGTGCGGCAAGCGCCAAGTGTGGCGAGCGCCAAGTGTGGCAAGCGCCAAGTGCGCCAAGCGTGCGGCAAGTGCACGGCCGCCCGACAGTTGCTTCGTATCAGGCGGGAGCGTGCCGATGACCGATAGTCACGCCGAGGACCATTTCTCGACGGAGAGTGCGAGCGCCGGCAAACCCGGCAAACGGCGGCCGGTGACGACCAAGCTGGATCATCGCATCTATGCGACCGTTGTCGGTCTCGCGGTCTGGCTCATCCTCTCGGTATGGCTCTTCGCCGGGGCCGGCGTGATGGACTATCTGCTCTTCGTCGTCAGCGGCTTCATTGCCGTCGTCGTGTCGCTGATCCTGATCCTCTCGCGTGTCGGGCGCACCGCCGCGATGCGCCAAACCGAGATGCGCCAAACCGACCTGCCGCCGTTGCGGGAATGGGCGCGATGGGACTTCGAGATCGGCCAAGGCGGAGACCGATCCCGGCTGAGCGGCATGCAGGCGGCGACGCAGATCCTGCTCCCCATCGCCGCGGTCGCCTTCGGCATGACGCTGTTCGGCGCGGTGATGCTGGTGGTGGAGCGCGTCAGCGCTTAGCGAAAGTCGCAGTTTTATGCCGCGCCGAGCACCGATCCGAGCCATCTGCTAGTGTCGCCCGCATGAATACGAAGACCGTGCTCATTTCGGGTGCCGGCATCGGCGGGCCCGCGCTTGCATTCTGGCTGCACGCCGCGGGTTTCGAACCGACGCTGGTCGAGCGCGCACCACGGTTGCGCACCGGCGGTTACGTCATCGACTTCTGGGGCCTCGGCTACGAGATCGCCGAACGGATGGGCCTTGCCGCCGCGATTCGTGGCACCGGCTATCGCATGCGCGAGTTGCGGATCGTCGATGGCCGCGGCAGGCGGGCTGCGGGATTCGGCATCGATGTCTTCAACGAACTCACCGGCGGGCGCTTTGTCACCCTGCGCCGCAGCGATCTGTCGCGTCTGCTGTTTGACAAGATCGAACGGCACACCGAGGTTATTTTCGGCGACGAGATCGACGCGATACGGGAGCGGGCGGACGGCGTCGAAGTCGGATTCCAAAAGGGCGGGATTCGCCGTTTCGATCTGGTGATCGGTGCCGACGGCCTGCATTCGCGGGTGCGTGAACTGACATTCGGGCCGGAGGATGCGTTCGAGGAACGCCTCGGTTATCTGGTTGCCGCCTTCGAGACGCAGGGTTACCGCCCGCGCGATGAGAATATCTACGTCCTGTTCAACGCGCCCGGACGAATGCTCGGCCGCATCGCCCTCGCCGATGATCGGACGCTTTTTTTGCTCGTTGTCGCGCTGGAAGACCCCTTGGCGCCGCTGCCAGCCGACCTGCCGGCGCAGAAAGCGCTGTTGCAGCGGCGATTCGCCGGCCGCGGCGAGGCGAACTGGGAATGCGAATCCATTCTCGCCGACCTGGCGCGAGCCCGGGAGCTTTACTTCGACCGGGTCAGCCAGATCAAAATGGACAAATGGTCGAAAGGCCGTGTTGCCTTGATCGGCGATGCCGCATTTTGCGTCTCACTGATGGCCGGGCAAGGTTCGGCGCTTGCGATGATATCGGCCTACGTGCTCGCCGGCGAACTTGCTGCGGCCGCCGGACGATACGAGGCGGCCTTCGCCAACTATGAGAACCGGTTGCGCGGATTCATCGAACCCAAGCGGCGCGGCGCCAAGCGCTTCGCCACCGCCTTCGCACCGAGGACCGCCTGGGGCCTGTTCGTACGCAACCGGATCATCAAGACATTGGCTATTCCGGGGGCGGCAAAGCTTGCCGTCGGCCGCGAGATCATTGACGACCTGCGCCTTCCCGATTACCCCTGGCCTATGCACGCGGTCGCGCACTAGCGCGGGTCTCGGCGGTCGGAGACCGGTTCGGACAAAACGCCGCGGACTCCGATCTTGGTATCGCCACCGTCCGCGGTACCCTCACCAATGAAACGCCGCCGCGGACAAGCGCGGTATCAGGGCGGGCAGGTCCGCGGATCGATGGCATCCCCTCAGCAGCGCAAAAATCTTTACGTCATCGCGCCGTGTCTCGCCGCCATAGCGGTCATGCTCGGCCTTGTCGCCTATTCGCCAACCCTCTATCGCCTGTTTTGCGGCGCGACCGGGCTCGGCGGCACGACGCAGCGGGTCTATTCGGACACCGCCGCCATCTCGAAGCGAATGATCACCGTGCAGTTTGACAGCAATGTCGATCCGGGCCTGCCGTGGCGCTTCGAGCCGGAGCAGCGCGCCGTCACAGTGCATCTGGGCGAGCAGAAACTGGCTTACTTCTCGGCCGAGAATACCAGCGACGAGCCGATCGTCGGCCACGCCACGTTCAATGTGACGCCGCTGCAGACCGGCATCTATTTCAACAAGATCCAGTGCTTCTGTTTCACCGAGGAGCGGCTCGCCCCGCATCAGAAGGTCGACATGCCGGTCGTCTTCTTTGTCGATCCGGCCCTGGACAAGGACAGCGAACTCCGCAGTCTCGATACGATCACGCTGGCCTATACATTCTTCCGCTCCGCGAATCCCGCGAATGCGAGCGACCTGTCCCGGTTTCTTCCCGATGCGCCACCGGACCCGGTTCACGGCAAGACGCTGTTCAGCCAGCGCTGCTCGGCTTGCCACGCGCTCGACAGCAACAAATTCGGTCCGCGGCTCGGCGGCGTCGTCGGCCGCCGCGCCGGTTCGGCTCCCGGTTACCCCTACTCGCCGGCGCTGCGATCCGCCAATTTCATCTGGTCGAGCGGCAGCCTGGATCAGTGGCTGACCGATCCGCAAAAATTCGTGCCGGGAGCTAAAATGCCGGTCCGCGTCATCGAGGCAACGTCGCGCCGCGATATCATCGCCTATTTGCAGCAGGAAAGCGGATTCGCGCCTCAGACAAAGACCACCAGCAGATCGGAATTGTCACGCTGAATAAAAAAATGAGTGCGGCGCGGCCGCGGCCACTCCCGCACTGAAGCGTGGACGCGCGCTTTACGCGTCCGGCGCACGCTTGCCGCGCAGCTCGATGCGCTGGCCGTGGAAGCTGACGACGTCGCGGGCGACGTCCTGCCGGAGCTTCTTGTAGCGCTCGAACGACTTTTCGAGATCGGTCGACTGCAGATTGCGCTCGGCGACGTGCATCAGAAGCAATTCACGCGCCGTGGTCCACGAGCAGCCGGCGGCCTTGGCCAGCACCAGGATCATGTCCTCGCCCTTGTCGAGCAGCGCGCGCTCGACCGCGTCGACCGGGAACTTGCAGAGCTTCGAAAGCGCGATGGCGGTGCGGGCGAATTCCTGCTTGCTCGCCGGCGCATGCACATTGGCTTCGGTGAACGGCTTGACGTTGGCGCAGCGCGTCGCGTCGCGTTCGGCATTGGCGAAGCGGCGCGACGCCTCGCGCACTTCGTGCTGGATGTCGGTAGCGACCTCATCGACCGCGCCGTGAACCTCGGCGGCGGCCTGCGGATTCTCCTGCTCCATCCTGGCGCGCACCGAGGCGGAAGCGGTCTCAAGGAGTTTCAGGAAATATTGCCGCGGCAAGTCGCTGCGCCGGCTCAGCGCCAGGGTCAGCTTGCGGTCGCGCCGCGCCTTGTGCGTGAGCTTCTCGTAGCCGGAAAGCGAGATGCGGGCGCCCTTGTTCTTCACCACTTTGTCGACGACGCGATGGTCGCCGCGATCGACCAGGACGTCGGTCACCGTTTCGGACAGCTTCAGGCGCTGCGCGATGGCGAGCAGATGTTCCTGGCTCTTGGTCCGCGCATTTTCGGCGAGATCGGCGTCGCTGAGCGCTTGCGAATATTTCAGGATCGGCTCGGCGACGACGATGGCGTCGTCGAACGCGAGCGTGCGGATGATTCCGGGCGGGCTGCTGTGGATATGGGCGAGGCGCTGCGCCAGACGGGCGCGCGCCTTCACTTCGATATCGGCGACCAGCTCCTGCAGCACGTCGTCGAACAGCGCGATCTGGTCGCCGCTATAGCCGCGCGAACCGGCGGCGAACAGATCGGTAATGCGCTCGAGGATGCGCTGGCGCTGCACATCGCCGCCGGACGAAACCGCTTCATTGAGCTCGTCGATCAGCGAGCGGCTGAGCGACGGATCCAGCCGCAGCCGGTTTGGCATCTGATGAGGTGAATCGCTCGGCACCAGGCCGGGATTATCGGCGAGGTTCTCCAGCGGCGGAACAATCCTGGAAGCAGCAGCGCGAAACATGGGGACTTTCCAAATACTTATGTGCTCACCGGCGCGCCCGCCGTCCTCCTCGCGGAGACAGCGAAAGGCGGAATTCGTCCACCTTAGCGGGAAAGTGCAAAAAACAACGCCTATAAGGGCTACGTAAAACGACACAAATTTTAGGGAATTAGCTGAGAAGGCGCGGGTTCGTTCATCCGGCGAGCCAAAAAGAATTCGGTAACCAAACAAATTTTCGGGCCGGACGGAGCGTCAATGACGTCCTCGTCCGGCCCGCGCCACAGCACGGTTTATCCGGCCGCGCGATTACGCGACCTTCTGCGCCAGATGCGGGAACATCGCATTGAGCGCTTCCTGATCCATTTCGGTCTTGAACTTGTGGCGATCCTTCAGGGTAGACGCCTTCTGCGCCGCCGGCCGCGCACCGATCTCGTCGACCAGCCGTTTCAGGTTCTCGAACTTGTCCCAGGCACCGTCGCCGATCACCATCGGCAGCATGCGCGCCCAGCCCCAGACGTTCATGTCGGCGATCGTGTAAGTGTCGCCGAGCATGTATTTGTGCTTGGCGAGCCGCGCATCGAGAATGCCGGCATGGCGCTGCGCCTCGAAGACGTAACGGTTGATGGCATAGGCCAGTTTCTCCGGCGCGTAATTGCGGAAATGCACCGCCTGGCCGAAATACGGGCCGACGCCGGACGAGACGAAGAACATCCACGACAGCAACTCGCCGCGCGCCTTGTCGGTCTTGGCCGGCAGGAATTTTCCGGTCTTCTCGGCGAGATAGAGCAGGATCGCGCTCGAATCGAACACAGTGACATCGCCGTCGACGATGGCCGGCAGTTTGGCATTCGGATTGATGGCCAGGAATTCCGGCTTGTGCTGCTCGCCCTTGCGGGTATCGACCGGAATGGCCTCGTAGGGCAGGCCGGCTTCCTCCAAAAACAGCGCGACTTTGGTCGGATTCGGCGCGCCGCTGTAATAGAACTTAAGCATCGTTGTTGTCTCCGGTTACGTCTTTTGCAGGCCGCTGCGGGCGGCCCGTGAACTTATTTAGAACTGCCCGGCGATTTTGCCATCCGGGCCGGTGATCGCAACCGCGAATTCCGCGCCCGCCGCCCGCATGCCTGCTTTCCCCGACACGCCTGCCTCCCCGTCATGCCTGCGTTTCCCCTTGTCCCCACAAATATAATGTGCCGAAATGAGATAGAGCAGGAAAGTAACCGGGAGAGACGTCTGGTGAGGGCCTTACGCATAGCCTTGGCATCGCTGGTTGCGATTTTTGCGGCGGCGCAGGCGTCGGCGCAGATCGTCGACGTCGCGAAAATCTCGTGCAAGCAATATTTGACCGGCAAGATCGTACGGCAGGATTATCTGACGCTGTGGCTGAGCGGCTATCTCAACGGGACGCGCAACGATACCGTGATCGAAACCGGCACCGTACAACACGTCGCGGACAAGGTCGGGACCTATTGCCGGGCCAACCTCGACGCGGGTCTGATGGACGCGGTCCAGAATGTCCTGGGCGCCGGAAAATAGGTCGCCGTCTCCATCCAAGCGGGCGCGCGCGGCGTGCGGACTTTTAGAAGGTCATCCGGGGCATCAGCAATGAAGATAACGACCATGATCGCCGGTATTCTGTTGGCGCTTGCAGCTTCGCCGGCGCCGGCGCAGACAACAATCGACGTTGCCAAGATAACCTGCCGTCAATTCATATTCGACGATATCGCGCTGTCGAAATCCATCGCGGTCTGGCTGGCCGGCTACTATAGCGGCCTGCAGCGCAATACCGTGGTGGACATGAGCCGCCTGGGGCAGAACATTGACAAGGTGCAAGACTTTTGCCGGCTGAATTTGGACATAACGGTCATGGACGCCACCAAGAAGGCGCTGGGCGGAGGCAAATAGAATTCAGCGACGGAACGCCGCGCTGGAGCTTGATCCCGAAAGAGAGAACCGGTTTTCGGAAAAGATCATGCTCCAACGAAGTATCCGGACCGCGATTGGATCCAATCTCATCGGATCATGGCCTAGTGGCCGGCGGCGACCTCGCCGCGCACAAAACCACCGACCTTCACGCAAAGATCGCTGCCGGGAAGTTGGACAAAACCGGGGCCGTAGATGGGACAGGATTTCTGCGCCTTGCTCTGCTGTGACGATGCCGCGGGCGCGTGCGGAGCGGGATTCGGATTGGTCAGAGTCTGCGCCTGCGCGGCTGCAGTCATCGCGGCCGCGAAGGCGGTAGCCGTCGAGAAAACCGTCAAGGCCCGCGGGTGAAAACGACGCGAAGAAGAAGAGGAGGCGATCGATGTGCGCACGGCTCACACTCCTCCTGGTCCGGCCCAGGCTCGCCTCTCGGTATAGTCGGGCCGTCGGTTTTGGAAAAGACGAAAGTTTCAGACAAACTCCGGCGCGCCTGACCGTATCTTACCGCTGCGAGAGGAAACGGCGTTGACGGCACGGCCAAGACATATCCGGCATCCCGGCCCCGTCGACCCCAATCGGATCGACAGCTTGGCCGGCCGCTCGCATGCTCTGGACTTTTCGCTCGCTCGCGGCATGAGCCTGCTCGACGCGGTGGCGACGCCGCTCGATGCGGCGGGACTGACGGGCGCGGGTGTCGCCTTCAGGCAAGTCAGATTTAAGCCGTTCCGTTATGTGCTGCCGGCCTTCTCGCCCGATGCCGCGCATGTCGCCTATTACAGCGCAACCCATGCGCCGGAGGAGGAAATCGAAGTCGTCTGCGCGAATCTGACTTATGGCCGCAAGGACGGCGGTCCGTTCCTGCACTGCCATGCGATGTGGCGCGATCGGACCGGACGCCTGTGCGGCGGCCATGTGCTGCCGTCCGAAGCCTTCGTGTCGGCGCCGGGACAGGCGGTGGCCTTTGGCACCACGCAAATCGCGATGCTGTCGAAATTCGATCCGGAGACGAATTTCACCCTGTTCCGGCCTGTCGCCCCCGACGCGGCGCCGGTGACGAACACCGCAGAGCCGCGCTGCATCCTGGCACGGCTCAAGCCGAATGTGGACTTGATCGAAGGCATCGAGGAGGTCTGCCGGCGGCATGCCATTCGCCGCGCCGTCGTGCGCAGCGGCGTCGGCAGCATTGTCGGCACCGAGTTTGAAGACGGCCGGATCATTGCCGAGCATCCGACCGAAATACTGGTTCTCGGCGGGCAGATAGCACCGGATCGCGGCGGCCAGCCGCGCGCCGATCTGTCGATCGCCGTGGCCGACACCAAGGGCGACCTGCACCAAGGCCAGCCGGTGCGCGGCCGCAATCCGGTGCTGATCTGCTTCGAGCTTGTGCTGGAGCCGACCGGCTAGGAAGTCGCTCGCGTCAGAACAGCCCGACGATCTTGCCATCCGGCCCGATGTCGATCACATCCGCCGCCGGCACTTTGGGCAGGCCCGGCATGGTCATGATCTCACCGCAGATCGCCACCACGAATTCGGCGCCCGCCGACAGCCGCACGTCGCGCACATTGATGACGTGGTCGGCCGGCGCGCCCTTGAGGTCGGGATTGGTCGAGAAGCTGTACTGGGTCTTGGCGACGCAGATCGGGAACTTGCCGTAACCCATGCTCTCGAAATTGGCGAGCTGATCCCGCACCGGCTTGTCCGCCGTAATGTCCTTGGCGCGATAGATTTCCCTGGCGATGGTGCGGATTTTTTCCAGGAGCGGCATGTCGTCGGGATAGAGGAATTTCAGCTTGCTCTTGCCGCTCTCGGCCACTTCGACCACGGCCTTGGCGACATTCGCCGCACCCTCGCCGCCCATGGCCCAATGATCGGCCATCAGCGCCTTGACGCCGAGCGACTTGCAGGTCTCCTCGACCAGCTTGATCTCGGCTTCGGTATCGGCCGAGAAGCGGTTGATCGAGATCACCGGCACGATGCCGAATTTCTGCACGTTCTCGACATGGCGCTTGAGGTTGCTCATGCCGGCTTCGAGCGCCTTGAGGTTTTCGGTCTTGAGATCTTCCTTCTTGACGCCGCCGTGCATTTTCAGCGCGCGGATCGTGGCGACCAGCACCGCGCAGGCCGGCTCGAGGCCGGCCTTGCGGCATTTGATGTCGATGAATTTCTCGCCGCCGAGATCGGCGCCGAAACCGGCTTCGGTAACGACATAATCGGCAAGCTTCAGCGCCGTCGTCGTCGCCAGCACCGAATTGCAGCCGTGCGCGATATTGGCGAACGGACCGCCATGGATGAAGGCCGGGGTGCCTTCGAGCGTCTGCACCAGGTTCGGCGCCAGCGCCTCCTTGAGCAGGACGCTCATGGCGCCTTGCGCTTTCAGATCGCCGGCGCGGACCGGCTTGCGGTCGCGCGTATAGGCGACCACGATATTGGCCAGGCGCTTTTTCAGGTCGTCGAGATTGCGGGCCAGACAGAAGATCGCCATGACTTCGGAGGCGACGGTGATGTCGAAGCCGTCCTCGCGCGGGAAGCCGTTGGCGACGCCGCCGAGCGAGGAGACGATCGAGCGCAGCGCGCGGTCGTTCATGTCGAGCACGCGCCGCCAGGCGACGCGGCGCTCGTCGATGCCGAGCGCATTGCCCCAATAGATGTGATTGTCGAGCAGCGCGGCGAGCAGATTGTTGGCCGAGGTGATGGCGTGGAAGTCGCCGGTGAAATGCAGATTGATGTCCTCCATGGGCACCACCTGCGCGTAACCGCCGCCGGCGGCGCCGCCCTTGACGCCGAATGACGGGCCGAGCGACGGCTCGCGCAGGCACAGCATCGCCTTCTTGCCGATGTAGTTGAGCGCGTCGGTGAGGCCGACCGTGGTCGTGGTCTTGCCTTCGCCGGCCGGCGTCGGCGTGATCGCGGAGACCAGGATCAGCTTGCCGTTGGGCTTGGATTGCAGCGACTTGATGTAGTCCATCGACACCTTGGCCTTGTAATGGCCGTAGGGCTCGAGATTTTCCGGCGCGATGCCGAGCCGCTCGCGGGCGACGTCGAGGATCGGCCGTTTCTTGGCGGCCTGGGAAATTTCGATGTCGGATTTCGGCGACTGATGTTGCGAGGCGGGCATTGTTTGATCCGTGAAGTGTTGGAGTGAAGAGTAGAGCGTTCCCGGCTGTCTCGGCCGTCAGGTCATGTGAACCTGGCCTTGAGCTGGAGATTGGCCGACTTCGCCCATTCGCCGGCCTCGATCTTCTTGCCGTCGGCAGGCTGAACGCGCATGACTTTGAAACGGCCGTCGGCGCAGACCACGGTGAAGCCGTCGGCGTCGACGGCGACGATCTCGCCGAGCTTGCCGGCGATGCCTTTGGGGTCCTTCGCCGGCAGCGGCTTGGCGTCGAAGATCTTCAGCTGCTTGCCGTCGAGCGTGGTCCAGGCGCCGGGCGCCGGATTGCAGCCGCGGATGAGCCGGTCGATCTGCTCCCAGGGCTTGCCCCAGTCGATCTTGCCGTTCTCCGCCGTGCAGCGGCCTTCATAAGTCGCCTTCGACTCGTCCTGCTTGATGCGCGGCGCCTTGCCGGCCTTCACCAGGTCGACGGATTCCAGCATCGCGTCGACGCCCATCGGAAACAGCCGGTCGAAATAGACGGTGCCGAGCGTGTCGTTGGGGCCGATCGGCGTCTTCTTCTGGATCAGCACGTCGCCGGTATCGAGCCCGTTGTCCGGCCAGAAGATCGACAGCCCGGTTTCGGTCTCGCCCTTGATGATCGGCCAATTGATGGCGCTGGCGCCGCGATAGGCCGGCAAGAGCGAGGGGTGATACTGAATCGAGCCGTGGGTCGGGATGTTCAGGAATTCCTCCGGCACGAACAGCGTGACGAAAGCCATCACCTGCAGATCGGGCTTCAGCGCCTTGAACTCGTCCCACACTTCGGGCTTGCGATAATTGTCCGGCTGATAGACCGGGAGTTTCGCTGCAAGCGCCGCTTCCTTCAGCGGATCGGCCTTGGCGCCCGGCTTTTCCGGCGCGACATAGACCGCGACGACGTCGTCGCCGCGCTTGAGCAGCGCTTCGAGCACCGCCTTGCCGAAGGCCTGCTGCCCGTGAACCACAATACGCATTTAAAAACCTCTCAACGAATTCGGAACGTCCCCTCCCCTTATGGCAGGGGAAAGAACTTACGCCGCCTCCGCCTTGGCCGGCTTTTCCGGCGGCGTGATCGCGCCGGAGAGCTTGATCGTGTCGACTTCCTTCGCCGAATAGCCGAGCACGTCGCGCAAGATCTCTTCGGTGTGCTCGCCGAGAAGCGGCGAGCGGCGCACGTCGGCGGGCGAATCCGACAATTTGACCGGATTGCCCACGGTCAGATATTTGCCGCGGCCCGGATGATCGACTTCGACCACCGTGCCGGTCTTGCGCAGCGACTCTTCCTCGGCGATTTCCTTCATCGACAGAATCGGGCCGACTGGAATGTCGTGCTTGTTGCAGGTTTCCATGACCTCGAACTTGGTCATGGTCTTGGTCCATTCCTCGATCGTGTCGAAGATCTGTCGCAGCCGCGGCAGCCGTGCCGGCGGCGTCGCGAAATCCGCGTCGGTTTTCCATTCCGGCTTGCCGATCAGATCGCAGATCGGCGCCCAGACCGGCGCCTGCGTGATGAAATAGATGTAGGCGTTCGGATCGGTCTCCCAGCCCTTGCATTTGACGATCCAGCCGGGCTGGCCGCCGCCGGAATCGTTGCCGGCGCGCGGCGTGGCGTCGCCGAACGGCACGCCCTCGCCGTACTGGCTGTATTCTGTGAGCGGGCCGCGCTTGAGCCGCTGCTGGTCGCGCAGCTTGACGCGCGTCAGATTGAGCACGCCGTCCTGCATGGCGGCGAGCACCTTCTGGCCGCGCCCGGTGCGCGTGCGCTGAAACAGCGCGGTGACGATGCCGAGCGCAAGGTGGAGGCCCGTGCCGGAATCGCCGATCTGCGCGCCGGTGACCAGCGGCGGGCCGTCGCGAAAGCCGGTGGTCGAGGCGGCGCCGCCGGCGCATTGCGCGACATTCTCGTAGACCTTGCACTCCTCGTAGGGACCGGGGCCGAAACCTTTCACCGAGGCGACGATCATGCGCGGATTGAGCTTGTGGATGTGCTCCCACGTCAGCCCCATGCGATCGAGCGCGCCGGGAGCGAAATTCTCCACCAGCACGTCGCATTGCTTGATCATTCGATCGAGGATCTCCTTGCCCTTGGGGTGCTTGGAATCGATGGTGATCGAGCGCTTCGAGCCGTTGAGCATGGTGAAATAGAGGCTGTCCTGGCCCTTCACATCGCGCAACTGACCGCGCGTGATGTCGCCGACGCCGGGACGTTCGACCTTCATCACGTCGGCGCCCATATAGGCGAGCAGCTGCGTGCAGGTCGGACCCGACTGGACGTGCGTGAAGTCGAGAATCTTGACGCCTTGCAGTGCCAGGCCGGCCTGGCCCCAGGGCTTCGTGCTCGGACGCGGATGGCCGTTGCCGTTCGCCTTCGCCGCGGACTTCTTGACCGCGAGCTTGACCACTTTCTTCGACGACCTCTTCGCCGCGGCTTTGACGGATTTTTTCGCGGTGACTTTTTTGGCCGCGGCCTTGGACTTCGTTTTGCCGGCCTTCTTGCGCGTTGCCATTTGCTTCTCTCCTTGAGTTCGTTCGGACCCGACGCAGGCCGTCGCTTATTTCTTCTTCAGTGCGCTTTGCGGATTGAGATTGCCGATGCGGCCGCTCTCGCTGCCGGAGGCGGGATCAATCACCGCATTGATCAGGGTCGGCTTGCCGGAATCCATCGCCGCGTTGACGGCGCGCTTGAGTTCGTCCGGCGACGTCGCGTTGACGCCGTGGCCGCCGAAGGCCTCGATCATCTTGTCGTAGCGCGCGCCTTTGACGAAAACCGTCGTCGCCGGATCGGCGCCGCCGGAGCGATTGACGTCGGTGCCGCGATAGATGCCGTCATTGTTGAAGATGACGACGCAGACCGGCAGCTTGTAGCGGCAGATGGTCTCGATCTCCATGCCGGAGAAGCCGAAGGCGCTGTCGCCTTCGATGGCGAGCACCGGCTTTCCGGTCTCGATCGCGGCGCCGATGGCATAGCCCATGCCGATGCCCATGACGCCCCAGGTGCCGACGTCGATCCGCTTGCGCGGCTGATACATGTCGATGACGCCGCGCGTCAGGTCGAGCGCGTTGGCGCCCTCATTGACCAGGATCGCGTCGGGACGTTCCTTGACGATGGTGCGCAGCACGCCGAGCGCGCCATGGTAATCCATCGGCGAATTGTTGTTCATCAGCCGCGGCGCCATCTTGGCGACGTTCTCGTCCTTTTTGGTATTGACGGTCTTGACCCAGTCGGCCGGAGCCGCCGTCCAGTTGCCGCCCATCGCGCCGAGCATGGCTTCGACGCAGGAGCCGATGTCGCCGACGAGGGGAGCGGCGATCTCGACATTGGAGTCCATTTCCTTGGGCTCGATGTCGACCTGGATGAACTTCTTGGTGTGCGGCTCGCCCCAGGCCTTGCCCTTGCCGTGCGACAGCAGCCAGTTCAGCCGCGCGCCGATCAAGAGCACCACGTCGGCGTCTTTCAGCACCGTCGAGCGCGCGGCGCCGGCGCATTGCGGATGGGTGTCGGGCAAGAGGCCCTTGGCCATGCTCATCGGCAGGAACGGCGCGCCGCTCTTTTCGACGAAAGCGCGGATCGCCTCGTCGGCCTGCGCGTAAGCGGCGCCCTTGCCGAGAATGATCAGCGGCCGCTTGGCGCTCTTGAGCACGTCGAGCGCGCGCTTGACGGCGGACGGCGCCGGAATCTGCGCCGGCGCCGGGTCGATGACCTTCACCAGCGACTTCTGGCCGGCTTCGGCGTCCATCACCTGGCCGAACAATTTCGCCGGCAGGTCGAGATAGACGCCGCCCGGCCGGCCGGACACCGCGGCGCGGATCGCGCGCGCAATGCCGATGCCGATATCGGCGGCATGCAGCACGCGGAACGCCGCCTTGCACAACGGCTTGGCGATGGCGAGCTGGTCCATTTCCTCGTAATCGCCCTGCTGCAGGTCGACGATCTCGCGTTCCGAAGAACCGGAGATCAGGATCATCGGAAAGCAATTGGTCGTGGCATGCGCCAGCGCGGTCAGGCCGTTGAGAAAGCCGGGCGCCGAAACCGTCAGGCAGACGCCGGGCTGCTTGGTCAGATAGCCTGAGATGGAGGCGGCATAGCCGGCATTCTGCTCATGCCGGAAGGAAATCACGCGGAGGCCTTCGGCCTGCGCCATGCGGCCGAGATCGGTGATCGGAATGCCCGGCACGTTATAGATCGTCTTGACGCCGTTGAGCTTGAGCGCCTCGATGACGAGATGGAATCCGTCGGTGAGTTCGCGCTCGGGCGCGTCGGCGGTTTCCGGTTTGGTTTTCACTGCTGCGTCGGCCATAGGGATGCTCCCTGTATTTTCGGTCTAATCCAGATAATCGGCATATTTCTCGACATGCTCGGCGAGCCCGAGCGCGTGATCGCGCACCAGCGTCTCGGCGCGCACGGTGTCGCGCGCCTCCAGCGCTTCGATGATGTGCATGTGATCGCGGATCGAACGGTCGGCGCGATCCTTCTCGCCGATCGTCTTTCTTCGGATCATCCGCATATGGGTGAACAGGTTCTCGGCAAGCTCGGCCAGCACGCTGTTGCGGCTCAGGCGGATCAGCGCCTGGTGAAACTCGATATTCACTTCGGAATATTCGTCGAGATGCGCGCGCACCTGCCCGTTTTCGAACGTCGCGAACATCCGGCGCAGCGAAGCGATCTCGTCGGCGCTGGCATTGGCGGTGACGAGACGGGCGGCCATGCTTTCGAGCGCCGCCCAGGCGGCGATCATCTCGATCACCTCGCGCTTGGTCTTGCGCACCACATAGACGCCGCGGCGCGGCACGGTGCGGACAAAGCCTTCGCGCTCGAGCTGCGCCATGGCCTCGCGCACCGGCGTGCGGCTGATGCCGAATTCTTCGGCGAGGCTGCGCTCGTCAAGGCGGATGTCGTTGCGGCTGCCATAGACGTCCATGCCGACGATGGCGGATTTCAGCGCCGCATAGGCCTTGTTCTTGAAGCTGAAAGAGGTGTCGATCGGCGCCAGGCGCGGCCGCTCGATCACGGCGGCGTCGCCGCTGGCGGAGACGGAAAGTCGATCGGCACCGGATGACATCACAAGACGCTCGCTACCAAAGACGCTTCACAACCCTGTGGCAGAAGGTGCTGGCGCCGCGTTCGGGCCAGCAGCCATAGCGCACTATAATACATTATGCCAGCGCCTAAACGGCCTATTTCCCGGCCGAAATTCGCGCCGGACGGTGTGCGGCCCGGGAGGCCGCTCCGGCTGTCGCCGTCCCTACGCGGCGGCAAAAAGGGCGCAGAATTTCTTCCACGCCCTTCATTGTATCGGCAGCGCCTCAGCCCTGCTGCATCGTCCGCGCCCGCAGCGGCTTGAGCACGAACAGCGCCAGCGCCACGACGACGAAGTTCATTACCGCGGTGACCACGAACACCATGTGCCAGGAGCCGGTCGAGGCTTTGACCAGATTGGCCACCGGCACCAGGAACGCCGAGGTGCCCTTGGCGGTGTAGAGCAGGCTCAAATTCACCGTGGCGAATTTCGGCCCGAACGTGTCGGTGCAGGTCGAGGGGAACAGGCTGAAGATTTCACCCCAGGTCAGGAAGATCATTGCGGCGAAGATCACGAAGCCCCATGGCGCGTGTCCGAACGTGCCGAGAAGCCAATAGGCAACACCGCCCAGCCCGAAAGCCAGCGCCATCGTGTATTCGCGGCCGATATTGTCCGAGATCCAGCCGAACAGCGGACGCGCGCCGCCGTTGCAAATATTGTCGATAATGGCCGCGAGACTGAGCGTCGACAGGGCGCCCAGAATGACAACGCCGGCAACGTTGAAGTCCTTGGCGATCGGCGCGAGTTGCGCGGTCGCCATCAAGCCCGATGCCGACACCATGACGAACATGATGTAGAGGAGCCAGAAGACGGGCGTCATCAGCACGTCCTTGGGGCTATAGCTGCGCGTCGACTGCGCGACTTTTGCGGCAGGCGCGGCTGTCAATTCGCCCGGCTCCGGCGCGCGCAGCACCCATGCCAAGACGAAAACGACAGCGCCTTGGGCGATTCCGAACCAAAGAAAGGCGGCCTGGTAGCCATAATTGGCAATGACGTGTTGAATCGGGATGACTGTGAGAGCTGTGCCCGCACCGTAACCTGCCGCCGTGAGACCGACCGCGAGGCCGCGTCGATCCGGGAACCATTTCACGGCGTTGCCAACGCAAGTGGCATAAATCGCGCCGCCGCCGACGCCAGACACAGCTGCGCCGAGATAAAGCATTCCCAGCGTCTCGGCATAGGAATTGATGGTCCAACCGATCGCAACCATGATGCCGCCGAAGGCAACCACGACCTTCGGACCGATTGCATCGGCGATCCAGCCTTCGATCGGCGTCAGCCAAGTCTCGAGTGCGATGAAAAGCGCAAACGCGAACTGAATCTCGGCCAGCGACCAGCCATGCGCCTTGGCGATCGGATTGACGAAGAAGGTCCAGCCATATTGCAGGTTGGCGATCATCACCATGCAGATGATGCAGATCGTCAGATAGCCCCACCGGGCCGTCGAAGGTGCTGCCGCCGCAGTTTGCGTACGATCGAGCGTAGACGTGACCGTCATGACGTTTCCCCAAAGTTTGTTGGTATTATTTATTCCTGCCAGGAACCTTAGAGCAGCGGATCGGTTTTTACCAGTTCGTTGCGTGTGTTTTCAGGAAATGCGTGGCGAATGGCCGCAATGGCTAAGCCGCCATCTTAAAGTCAGGGTGCACTGCAACAAGATTGCCTTGGATGGCCTTTGGCGAAGGCTTAACCCGGCCGGGCATTCGCTTTCGCGTCAATCGTCGCCGCGTCTTCGGCCCGGCGTTTGGGTTTTGCGCATTTTGCGCTGCCGCATCGTCCGGGGCGCCAACTTCCCGCCGTGAGCGATCGGGAACCGACGGTCCGTCAGCAAGCGAAGGATCAGACGAGAAACATGTCGCCAAAATCCGCGGCCAAAATCGGCGCCAAGACCTCCGGCAGGAACTCCGACAACAAGAATCCCGACCAGATCGCCGGCAAGCTTGGCGAATTGGCCCATCCGCCGACGCCCACAAGCGAGGCACAGGAAGCGCCTTTCACCATCACCGCCTCGCAGCCGGCGCGCCTGCCGCGGACGCTCAAATCCGACGACACATTCATCGTGCTCGATAGCCGCGGCGATATCCGCAATGACAGCGGCGGCAATTTATCCGGCGGTTCCGCGGGCCTGTTCCACGAGGACACCCGTCACCTGTCGCGGCTCGAACTCCTGGTGAACGGCGAGCCTCCGCTCCTGCTCGGCTCGACGCTGCGCGACGACAATTCCGCCTTCGTCATCGACATCACCAATCCGGATCTGATGGACGGCCAGCGTATCGTGCTGGAAAAAGACCGCGTCCACATCCTGCGCACGATCTTTCTCTGGCGCGACACCGCCTATCAGCGGCTCGGCGTGCGCAATTACGGCGACCACGCCATCGATCTGCAGCTCTCGATCCTGTTCGACAACGATTTCGCCGACCTGTTCGAAGTCCGCGGCGCGTTGCGCGATAAGCGCGGCACCGCCAGCGCCGAAGTGCAAGGCAAGGATCGCGTCATGCTCACCTATGAGGGCCTCGATGCCAGGATCCGCCGCACCGGCCTGACCTTCGATCCGCCGCCGGACCGGCTCGCGGTCAACGCCGCCATCTACAGGCTGCATCTCGCCCCGGGCGAGTCGCGGCCGCTGTTCTTGGCCGCGACCTGCGGGCAAACGCAAACGCGGCCGCTGCCGTTCCTGCGCGGCATGATCATGGCGCGGCGCGAGTTGCGCCGGCAATCGCGCGAGCGCACCTCGGTCGAGACCTCCAACGACCGCTTCAACGAGATCCTCTGCCGCTCGGCCGCCGATCTCGCGATGCTGATGACCGACACGCCGCAGGGCCGTTACCCCTATGCCGGCATTCCCTGGTACTCGACGACATTCGGCCGCGACGGGCTGATCACGGCTTTGCAATTACTGTGGTGGTGGCCGGACGTGGCGCGCGGCGTATTGCGGCGGCTCGCCTTCTATCAGGCCAAGAGGACCGATCCGCGCGCCGATGCGGAGCCCGGAAAGATCCTGCACGAGATGCGCGGCGGCGAGATGGCGGCGCTGCACGAAGTGCCGTTCGGTCTTTATTACGGCAGTGTCGACGCGACGCCGCTGTTCGTGCTGCTGGCGGGCCTTTATGCCGAGCGCACCGGCGACATCGAAACCATCGCCGAGTTATGGCCGGCCATCGAAGCGGCGCTGGGCTGGATCGACGGCCCCGGCGATCCGGATGGCGACGGTTTTGTCGAATATCGGCGCGCCACCGAGCAGGGCCTTGCCAATCAAGGCTGGAAGGATTCGCATGACGCCATCTTTCATGCCGACGGCCGGCTCGCCGAAGGCGCGATCGCGCTCGTCGAGGTGCAAGCCTATGTCTATGCCGCAAAGATGATGGCGGCGCGTTGCGCGCGCCATCTCGGCCACAAAGTTGCGGCTGAAAAGCTTGACGCGCAGGCCCGCCGTCTCGCCGACCATTTCGAGGCGGCCTTCTGGTGTCCCGATCTCGGCACTTATGCGCTCGCGCTCGACGGCGAGAAAAAGCAATGCAAAGTCCGCACCTCGAATGCCGGACAGGTGTTGTTCACCGGTATTGCCGGAATCGATCGCGCCGCCTGCGTCGCCAAGGAATTGCTGCGGCCGAGCTTCTTTTCCGGCTGGGGCATTCGCACGCTCGCCAGAGAGGCCGTGCGTTACAATCCGATGTCCTATCACAACGGCTCGGTCTGGCCGCACGACAACGCGCTGATCGCGCTCGGGCTCGCGCGCTACGGCCACAAGCGCGCGGTCGAGACGCTGTTCGGCGGCCTGTTCAGCGCCGCGGCTTACATGGATCAGCGCCGGCTGCCGGAACTGTTCTGCGGCTTTCAGCGCCAGCACGGCCAAGGTCCGACGCTTTATCCCGTCGCCTGTTCGCCGCAGGCCTGGGCGAGCGCAACGCCGTACACGCTGCTCGAAGCTTCGCTCGGCCTCGAATTCGATCCGTTCAAAGGCGAGATTCGCCTGCGCAATCCCAGCCTGCCTGCATTCCTCGACGACGTCACGCTGCGCGATATGCGGCTCGGTGCAGCGCGGGTCGACCTGCATGTGCGCCGTCACGGCGACAGCGTGTCGCTCGACACGCCGCGCATCAGCGGCGATATCCGGGTATCGATCGTATTTTCGTCCTGAGCAGTTTTGTTTGCTGCGGCGAAAAAACGCGCGTGAAAGCTGCCGCCGTGGAACTGTTGCCTGTGAACCGGAACCGCCGTGTGTGGAACCTGTATGACCGGGCAGGCTTAGTGAACTGAGGTTCCACAGCAGCGCGGGAAGCAATGATGCGCACGTCACATGCGACAGCGGTCGGAGCGGCGATATTGATCGTGGCGGTCAGTCTGTCTGCCGCGATCAACGTGGCACGGTCACAGAAGGCGTTACCGCAGAAGACCTCGCCGCAGCACGCCGCGCCACAGCCGCCGCAAAGCGCCGACAAGGTGGAACCGGCGGCGCCCGTACCTGCACCCGCACCCGCACCGGCACCCGCACCGGCGCCTGCACCGCCGCCGCCGGCTGCGGCCACAATCCTGCCCAGTCACGAAGTACAGACCATCCTCGGCCGCGAGGTCTTGAGCGCGAACGGAGAGAACATGGGCCGCATTGTCGACGTATTGGTCGATCGCAGCGGCGAGGTGCGCGCCGCGATCATCGACTTCGGCGGCTTCCTCGGCGTCGGCAGCCGCAAGATCGCGGTGGAATGGAGCGCGCTGCACTTCCCGCCGCCGGCGCAGGCCGACGCCAAGATCAGGCTCGAACTGACCCGCGACCAGGTGAAAGCGGCGCCTGAATTTCAGGACGGCAAGCCGGTCGTCGTGCTCGGCGCGCTCGGCAAGCTCGAGCCGCTGCCATTCCAATAGCCATCCGCAAGAACAAGCAGGAGACGTTCCCTGCGCTCGCTACGTCGCTCATCGCGATCGCCCGAGAGGCCCGAGCCGCAGTCGGCGGCCAAGCGCGAAGACAGGCGCGAAGACACGAATCTGCCGGGATCCGAGAGCGGGCCTGACAACATGGCCGCGCCTGATCATGTAGCGGCGCAGCCCGCGGCCCCAACGGCGGAACCGCCGCTGGCGCCGTCGCGGCGCAGCCTGCGCGGACTCGACTGGTTCATTTTCTTCGTCGCCGACGTGCAGACCGGCTTCGGCCCCTTCGTCTCGGTCTACCTGACCGCGCAGAAATGGACGCAGGTCGATATCGGCCTCGTCCTGTCGGCGGCGAGCTTCGTCTCGCTGATCGGCCAGATGCCGGGCGGCGCGCTGGTTGACGCCGCCAGGTCCGAGCGCTTTGTCGCCGGCTGCGCCATTGTCGTGATCTGCCTGAGCGCGCTGACCTATGCGGCGGTACCCATTTTTCCTGTCGTGTTTGCGGGATCCGTCCTGCATGCGGCGGCGAGTTGCGTGCTCGGGCCGGCCTTGGCCGCCATCAGTCTGGGCCTGGTCGGTCCGGCCCTGATCGGCGAACGGCTGGGCCGCAACGCGCGCTTTGCCTCGGTGGGCAACGGCTTTGCCGCGGCAGCCATGGGCGCGATCGGCTATCTGATCTCGCCGCGTTCGGTTTTCGTCGTCACGGTGCTGCTGCTCGTACCGGCGCTGATTGCGCTGCGCGAAATCTCCAACAGCGAAATCGACGCCGAGCGCGCGCACGGCGCCAAGCCGCGGCGGCCCAAGATCAAGCCGCCGATCAAGCCGAGCGAATTGCTGCACAACGTGCCGCTGCTGATCTTCGCCGCGTGCCTGTTGCTGTTCCACATGGCCAATTCCGCCATGCTGCCGCTGGTCGGCAGCCTCGTCACCATGCATTCGAGCCAATGGGCGACCGTGATCATCGCCGCCTGCATCGTCGTGCCACAGCTCATTGTCGCAGTGCTGTCGCCATGGATCGGCACCAAAGCACAAGTCTGGGGCCGCAGGCCGCTGTTGCTGATCGGCTTTGCGGCGCTCCCCATTCGCGGCTTTTTGTTTGCGGTCGTGACCGATCCCTCGCTTCTTCTTGCCGTGCAGATTTTCGACGGCATCACCGCAGCGGTCTTTGCGGTGATGGTGCCGCTCGTGGTCGCCGATCTCACCCGCGGCACCGGGCGCTTCAATCTCGGCCAGGGCATTCTCGGCACCGCGACCGGCATCGGCGCCTCGCTGTCGGCGACGTTCGGCGGCTATGTCACCGATCATTTCGGCAGTTCGGCGGCCTTCGCGGCGCTCGCCGTCATCGGCGCCGCGGGATTTGCCCTTGTGGCGCTGTCGATGCCGGAGACACGCCCGCCCGAGAAAGAGCCGGAAGAGTGAATCAAAGCGCCGGCGCGTCGTCCGTGACCAGGCGCAGACGCGGTTCGGCGTTCGCCGACAGGCTGCGATAGACGGCGAGATAATCCTGCGCCATGCGGCGCGCGGTAAAGCGCTCCTCGAAGCGCGTACGGATCTTCTCGCGCGACAGCTGGCCGAGCCGGTCGACTGCGCCGATCGCGCCGGCATCGTCCTCGACGACAAACCCGGTGAGGCCGTCTTCGATGATCTCCGGCACCGAGCCGCGGTTATAGGCGATCACCGGCGTGCCGCAGGCCAGCGCCTCGATCATCACCAGGCCGAACGGTTCCGGCCAATCGATCGGCACCAGCAGCACGATGGCGCCGCTGAGGAAATCCGCCTTCTCGGCATCGCCGATCTCGCCGATATATTCCACCGCCTTGCTGGCGCGGATCATCGGCGCGATCCGTTCGTCGTAATATTCGCGGTCGGCCCGGTCGACCTTGGCCGCGATCTTGAGCGGCACACCGCAATGCTCGGCGATCCGGATGGCGCGGTCGACGCGCTTTTCGGGCGCGATGCGGCCGAGGAAGGCGAAATAAGACGGCTTCACCGGCTTGGGCGTCAACAGCCGTTCCGGCAGGCCATGATGCACGGTGCGCACCCAATTCGCTTGCGGCAGCGGACGCCGCTGCGCATTCGAGATCGACACCACCGGCACCGACGAAAATGTGTCGAACACCGGCTGGTGCTCGGGCAGATCGAGCCTGCCGTGCAGCGTCGTCACGAACGGCGTCGGCTGCCGCGAGAACAGCGAGAACGGGTAATAGTCGAGATGGCAGTGCAGAAAATCGAAGTCGTCGGCCCGCCGGTGGACATGCTCGAGCATCATCATGTGCAGCGCATTGGGATCGCGCACCGAGCCGTCGAGCCGCAACGCCCGCGGCCACATCCCTTCGAGCCTCGCCGACGTGGTTGAATCGCCGCTGGCGAACAGCGTCACGTCGTGACCGAGCCCGATCAACTCTTCCGTCAGCCACGACACCACGCGCTCGGTGCCGCCATAGAGCTTCGGCGGAATGGCTTCAGTGAGCGGCGCAATCTGAGCAATGTGCATCGAACTTGCCTTTTGTTTTCAGTGAAGTTCCTCACCTCGCAACCCACGACAACGCGGCAAGCCGAAAAAATTTCAATTTGTGGAAGGAACTTAATTGTCATGGCAGCGGGAACTTTTGTCTGCTCCGGACATTGCGCTGCGATACGCCGGCAAAGATGCAAAAAATCGATGCCTGGTATCTGCCCAACACAAGTCACGCATGAGTGTCGCGCATGAGTGTCGCGCATGAGCCGCTTCACGCGCCAAGTCTCGGCGGAACGGGACCCGGTTCCGTTCGTTCTAGTTGCGGGGGCGGAACTCCGTGTGTGTCAGTGGAGACGAAATCGCGCATGGCCGAGCTTGGTGACTACGCCTCGCGTCCGCTCGCCTTCATGTTCCGTTATATCCGGCTTCGTCCAATTGCTCATGCGGTCATCTTGATTGCCGTGCTGGGCGCGGTGACCTGTTCGGTCGGAACCCAATATGGCGTGAAATTCCTGGTCGATACCTTGTCGAAAGGACACGGCGCCGATGTATGGATCGCGTTTGCGCTCCTCGGCACGCTGATCGCATGCGACAATCTCTTGTGGCGCGTCGCCGCCTGGATCGCCAATTTTGCCTTCGTCGGCGTCACCGGCGACCTGCGGCGCGACTTGTTCCGCCACCTGACGGGCCATTCACCGGGCTTCTTTGCCGAGCGGCTGCCCGGCACGCTGACGAGCCGCGTCACCGCGACGTCGAACGCGGTGTTCACGACCGAGAACATGTTCATCTGGAACGTGCTGCCGCCCTGCGTCGCGACGGTCGCGGCCATCGCGCTGGTGACGACGATCAGCCTGCCGATGGCCGGCGCGCTCGCTTCGATCGCGGGCATCATGGTCGTGCTGATGTTTCGCCTCGCCGCGGCCGGCAAGCCGCTGCATCACGACTATGCCGCAAAGGCGGCGGCGGTCGACGGCGAGATGATCGACGTCATCAACAACATGCCGCTGGTGCGCGCCTTTGGCGGATTTCTGCGCGAGCATCGCCGCTTCGACGCCACCGTCGCGCGCGAGATGGATGCGCGGCGGCGCAGCCTGTTCTATCTGGAAAAGCTGCGCATCTTTCACGCCGCCGTCACCGTGCTGCTGGCGCTCGGTCTCCTCGCCTGGGCGATCACGCTCTGGCAGCAGGGCGCGGCAACGACGGGCGATGTCGTGCTCGCCTGCACGCTGGCGATTTCAGTGCTCAGTGCCACCCGCGATCTGGCGGTCGCGCTGGTCGACATCACCCAGCACATCGCGCGCCTGTCGGAGGCGGTCGCCACGCTCCTGGTGCCGCACGATCTGTGCGATCACCCCGAAGCCGAGCCGCTCGTGCGCCGCGGCTCGAGCGTGAAATTCGAGAATGTCGAATTCAGCTATGCCGACGGCCGGCAGATTTTCAAGAACTTCACTTTGAGCTTCAGGCCGGGCGAGCGCGTCGGTCTGGTCGGCCGCTCCGGCGGCGGCAAATCGACGCTGTTCGCGCTGCTGCAGCGGTTCTACGACGTGCAGTCGGGCCGCATTCTCATCGACGGCCAGGACATTGCTCTGGTGACGCAGGAGAGCCTGCGCGAAGCCATCGGCGTCGTGCCGCAGGACATTTCCATGTTCCACCGCACGGTGATGGAAAATATCCGCTATGGCCGGCCGGACGCCACCGACGACGAGGTGCTCGAAGCAGCCTTCGCCGCGCGCTGCGACTTCGTCGAGGAACTGCCGCTCGGCATGCGCACCATTGTCGGCGAGCGCGGCGTGAAATTGTCCGGCGGCCAGCGTCAGCGCATCGCCATTGCCCGCGCGTTCCTCAAAGACGCGCCGCTTCTCTTGCTCGACGAGGCGACGTCCTCGCTCGACAGCGAGTCCGAGGAAGCCATCCGCGAGGCGCTCGGGCGGCTGATGAACGGCCGCACCGTGATCGCCATCGCGCACCGGCTGTCGACAGTGCGCAATTTCGACCGCATCGTCGTGCTGCAGACCGGCAGGGTCATGCAGGACGGCCCGCCGGATATGTTGATGCGCGACGAAGGGCTTTACCGCCAGCTCGTACAGCGCGAGATGAACCGCCTGGCCCAGCAGGCGGCGTGACGTTCGGCCCGCAGGTCCCGGTCTTTTCGTGGATTTTGCCGGAAAATTTGTTTCTTCCGGCCGCGGGCGGGCGGACGAAATCATTCGCCGGGAGCCGTCGCGGACGATCAAGACTCTCTTATTTTACCCGACTGCATTGACGAAACGCCGCGTGATGCTGAGATCAGCAACCCGGCCCCCGACGCGGGACCGGACCACGCGACGAGGGTGCAGCCGGCATGACGACCTATGATGCGAGAGAGCAACTCCTGCCGCGTCTTGCGCAGAGCGAATTGCGCCCTGATCTGCTGTATCCCGATCTGCACGGCGGACTGCCGGCCGCCGGCCACTTGCAGCCAGTGGAGAAGAAGCTGATCGGCTTCAGCCTCGGCATCGGCCTTCTCCTGCTCGCGGCGCTTTTCCTCATCAATCACGTTCTTCCGCTGGCGCCGTAACCTCCTGATTGTCGTCCGCAGACGGCGATCCGCGGCGTGCGGAACCGCGCCGCAGCCGGACGGCTCGGGGTTCCCGTTAACCTTTCGTTAAACAACCAGGTTCGTAATCGTGGCGGCAGAGCATGACACCGCAAGGTTCATGCGCAAACGAGAAATCTAATCTGCGACGGATGACATTCCATGTTTGAAGTCACGGGCTACGATTATCCGAATGTCTTCGTGAGATGCCGCCGCACCGCTGAAACCTACCGCTTCGAAATCGGCAGCGACGGTTCCCTCACCCACCAAGAGGCGCGCCACGATCAGAGCGCAGCGCGCCGCGCGGCAATGGCCTTCCTCGATCGATTGCGAGCCAAGATGCAAACCGCTTCGTAAGAGGCGGTTTTTTGTTCAGCGATCGGGCAGAGTTTGAGTTTCCATAGGCGGCCTCGACCGCCGGCATGGGGGAGCGGGGCGTGCGCCCGGATGTACGGCCGCGCCTCGCCGCCTGCCGGCCTCGCTCCCGCACGATGATGCATCCATCGCGAGCGGCGCGCCGCTCAAGCTTCGACGGGGGATTTGACTTCGACCGTCAGCGTCGGCGCGATGCGGCCCCACATATGGCCGAGGATGCGCTTCCAGCTTTCGCAATAGACGCTCGGATTGTCGAAGCGGCGCTCGGTCGACCAGCGCTGCGCCAGATGGCCGCCGCCGCAGGCGTCGAGGAACTCGCACTTCCGGCAGGTCTCGCACAAAGCCGTCGACGCCTCGTAGGCTTCCTCCCAGACCGGATCCTTGTGCACGTCCTTGATGGCGTTGTCGCGGACATGCGTCTTGGTCGCCGTCGAGCCGTTGCCGGCGATGCGCAGCACATCGAGCGGCTCGAGCGAGCCGTCCGGCATCAGCGTAATGGTGTCGATCGGGCCGAGCCCGATCGTGTCCGACAGCGACAATTGCCCGACCAGGCCGCGGATCATCGCATCGAGCGTGTCGATATTGACGCCAAGCGCGGCATATTTGTCGAACCAGACGTCGAACAGCCGGATGAAATAATCGTCGATCGGCGGCGGATTGTCGGCATGCGTCGCATCGGGCGGCAGGATGTCGAAATGCGTGTAGCCGAGCTCATTGACGACGAAATCCAGCACTTTCTCCGGATCGGTGCCCGGATTGCAGACCGAGATCAGTCCCGGCTCCAATCCCGCCGTCTGCAGCTTGTTCAAACCTTCCAGCGTTTCCTGCAGTGTGCCGTTGCCCTTGAAATCGACGCGATACTTGTCGTTGATCTCGGGCGGGCCGTCGAGGCTGACGCTCACGCTGATGTCATGCTCCTTGAACAGCGCGATCCATTCATCGTCGACCAGGATGGCATTGGTGGTGATGCCGCGCTTGATGGCGCAGCCGGTGCGCTCTTCGACCCCGCGCAGCTTTTTGCAGAAGGCGTCGAACCGGCGCTTGGGAAACAGCAGCGGCTCGCCGCCGTGAAACACCAGAAGGAAGAACGGCAGCTCGAATTCGCGGATGTGCTCTTCGAGCCGCGAGCAGAACGCATCCTCGGCCTCGGGCGTCAGCACCGCGGGCTTCTGGTAGACCATCGCGTCGCGGAACCAGTAGCAATAGGTGCACTTGATGTTGCAGCGTGACGCTAGCTTGACGAGAATGAATGTAAAGGGGCGCGACGCCATCGGCGACGTCGAAAAGCGGCGGAGCATCGCCTCCGATGCGGCGGCGGGGATATCGGCAGATGTCATGCTGGCCTCTCCGGCTTGCTCACTGGCTCGATCCCGCTCTCGCCTTGCGCTCGCCCTCGTGCAGCCGTTCGGCGTCACCCGGTCATTATCGTGCGCTCGTGAGCGACTGCCAAGATCGCGCGGACACGCAAGATCGCGCCGAAAAGATGGAAAACGCCCGAGATCCCGCCCGGGCGCTTCATTTCGTTTCTTGCCAGCGACTCGCGTTTCGCCGCAACGATCACCAGCGGCGATACCAGCGATGGTAGAAGCGGCGGAACCAGCGGCGGAACCAAGCCAGCTGCTGCATCTTGTCGTCGGTGGCGGCCTGGCCGGATTCCGTTCCGCTCTGGATGATCGAGTTGAGCGCCGGATTGGTCGACTTCAGCACCACATTGGATTCCGGCGCGGTAGCCGCATGCGCACCGGTCATGCCGAGCACGAACGCCGCGCCGAATCCCAGACCAAGCGCCTTCAGCCGGTTGGACAGACCGCCGCGAGACAGCCGGCCCTCGTGCAGCTCATTCGTAATGTCGGCAACCTGATTGATGTCTAATCGGCCTTTGGTGGAATCGTTCACGCCTGCCTCCTGCTGAATTGCCACTCTGTTGTGTCGCGCCCCGGATGGCCGCCGATCACGCTACACGCTTCGCCATGACGCAGAAATCCATGACGCAGAAATGACGTTGTGACCGGCTCGCACCGCACTTTGCGAGCTTCGCAGCCTGTTCGTCAAGGCGGCTCATTGCCTTCAGCGGCAAGCCATTACCGCAAATTCCTCCGAATATTTAAATCTATTCCATCGCGCCTGATCGCAGTCGCGCGCGGCGATCGTTGTGTGCATATCGCGTCGCCCGCGCGCCGCAATGTGCGCCACGCATCGACGGCGACGGCGCCTGCGGCATTTGGCGGATGTGAGTTCCGAAAAGCCGGGAACAGAAGTGCGCATCGGAAATTTCTTGGAGTGCGGGGATGGATAGATCTCGGCTCAAGCAGGAGAGACGGCAAATGCCCGACACGCCCTCGACGCTCGCAACACCGCTCGCAAAACCAATGGCCTCAGCATCTGTCCCGCCCGGCACAAGAGGCACGAACAGCCGGTGGCGCCGCGCCGGCGCCATCATGTGTCTTGTGGCCGGGTTCGGCGCGACCACCGCGGTTTCCGCCATCGCGCGGAGCGGATATATGGCCCCCAGCGAATACGACGGCGACTGGAGCGTTCTGATCCAGACTCAAAGCGGCGCTTGCGATCCAGCCATTCGTTACGGCGTCGAGATCACCAACGGCGTGGTCACAAGCCCCAATAGCGGTCCGGCCACGGTTCAAGGACGCGTGTCCCGGCGCGGCGGTGTCAGTGTCAGCGTACGGTCCGGTCCGCAATGGGCCAACGGTTCCGGCCGTCTCGCACGCACCTACGGCAGCGGCATATGGCAAGGCCAAGGCACAATCGGCGCCTGCTACGGCACCTGGCAGGCACAGCGTCGCAGCTACGGCGCCGCAGCGAACGCGGCCCGCGCGCCGCGCTATTACAATTACTATGACCGTTACTATGGCCGTCAGTGATACTGTGACCGTCAGTGACGTGCCGGCAGCGCTGCTGGCCTCGCCGGCAGCGCGATTCAAGGCCAGGTTCAAATTGACGCCAGCCGCAAAAATGCCAAGGGCCCCAGTCGGGGCCCTTGGGATGTTGGTTGCGGGGGTAGGATTTGAACCTACGACCTTCAGGTTATGAGCCTGACGAGCTACCGGGCTGCTCCACCCCGCGCCAAACTTTGATTTTTCGCAGGGTCATGTAGCAAGCGTCCTGCGATAAGGGAAGTGCAGAAGGCCTTATTTTTCGTCATAATGTCACAAAGTCACCCATCGAACCGACATGCACGGCCCCGTAGAAGCGTTTATGGCCGAAAAACAAGCTCTACAACCCAAAGCGGCGATCGGGCCGGCTTTGCGCATGATCGCGGCCGCCATCCTGACCGACGCGCGTGGAGCGATTTCCGACCCCGAGCGCACCAACGAGGCGGCGGTGCACCAGTTCCGCCGCGCCATGAAGGAATGGCGCGCGCTGATGCGGCTCCTGGCGCCGTTCATCGCCGATTCCGCACGCTGGCGGCATGAGGCACGCGATCATGCCCGCACCCTGGCGCAGGCCCGTGACGGCGCCGCGGCACTGAATGCCTTCGACGGTCTGCTCGATAGAGGCAACCTCGTGCTGTCGACGCGCACCAGCGAGACCATTCGCGCCCGGCTCGAAGCGCTGCGCGCAAGCCAAGAGCGTTCCGGCCTCACGCCGATGCTGCGTGACGCCATTCTCGTCTGGCTCGATGTCGCCGCCTCGGCGATCGAAATGTGGCCGCTCGATACGCTTGAATTCGCCGCCGTCGCCGAACAGCTCGCCAAGAGCTATCGCAGCGCGCGCAGCCAGATTCCGGCCGATTGGACCACGGCCAACGGCGAGGAATTGCATAAGCTGCGTCAGCGTGTCGTCACGTTGCGCTACCAGATGGAATTGGTCGAGCCGCTCTGGCCGCGCTTCGGCAGGATGTGGATCGGCGAGGCCGAGCGCATCCGCGGGCGCCTCGGCCAATGCCAAGACATCGAAGTGCTGACGCGGCTCACAGCGCCGCATCAGATCCTGGCGCATTGGCGCTCGCGGCTGACTCCGGCCTGCGCCGAGCGCTCGGCGGAGCTCGCGCAGCGCGCCGCGCAGATCGCCGTGCGTCTGTTCGCCGAACGGCCGAAGGCGTTCCGCCAGCGCCTCGAGGCGCTGTGGACGCAGTGACGGGCGGCGGCTTGGCGTATCACAGCGCCGCGCCGCTCGCGTTCATCCCGAGATAAATCTCCTGCACATGCGGATCGCGTTCGAGCGCTGCGGCCGGGCCTTCGAGCGCAATGCGGCCGGTCTGCAGCACATAGGCATAATCGGCCATGCCGAGTGCAAGCGGGATCGACTGTTCGGCAAGCAGCAGCGTGAGGCCTTCGCCGTGCAGCCGCGCCAGTGTGTCGTAGAGCTGTTCGACCACGGCGGGCGCGAGGCCGAGGCTTGGCTCGTCGAGCATCAACAGCCGCGGCTCGCTCATCAGCGCGCGGCCGAGCGCCAGCATTTGCCGCTCGCCGCCCGACAGCGTGCCGGCCGATTGCCGCCGCCGCTCGGCAAGTCGTGGAAACAAGGCGTAGACGCGGTCGAACAGCGCGGCGAGACGCGAGCGGTCGGTCAGCGCGGTGGCGCCGAGCCGCAGATTCTGCTCGACGGTCTGCGACACGAACAGCCGCCAGCCTTCCGGCGACAGCGCCAGGCCCTTGCTCACGATCGCATAGGCCGGCTCGCCGAAAATGCTTTCGCCGCGCCATTCGATCACGCCGCGCGACGGCCGCACCAATCCGGCGATCGTGTTGAGCGTCGTGGTCTTGCCGGCGCCGTTCGAGCCAAGCAGCGCCACCACCTGCCCGGCATCGACCTTGAGCGATATATCGGCGACGCCGACCAGGTCGCCGTAACGCACTTCGAGATGTTCGACCTTCAGCTCCGGCATCGTCATTGACCCGCCGGGCGGCGATGAGCGCGGCCCAAATAGGCTTCGATCACCGCCTCTTCGCGCACCACCTGTTCCGGCGTGCCGCTGGCGATGACGCGACCCTGATTGAAGACGAGCACACGCTTGGTCAGCGTCATGATCACTTCCATGATGTGCTCGACGATGACGATGGTGATGCCCATGGCGTGAATGCGCCGCACCAGCGCAATGGCCTCGCGCAGTTCGGCCGGCGTCAGCCCGGCGAGCGATTCATCGAGCAGCAGGAGCCGCGGCTCGGTGGCGAGCACCCGCGCGATTTCAAGCCGCTTCCGCCCCGGCGTGCCGAGCGACCGCGCCGGCTGCTCGGCGCGCAGCCCGGTCAATTCGACGACGCGCAGCGCCCGCTCGCGCGCATCGTCGCGGTGCGGATGGCGCAGGAACGCCCCGACCATCACGTTATGCAGGACGCTCATGTCCTCGAATGTGGTCGGCACCTGAAAGGTGCGGCCGATGCCGAGACGGGCGCGCGCCTCGGACGGCGCAAAGGTCACGTCCTTGCCGGCGAACGAAATCGCCCCGGTCGTCGGCATGGTCTCGCCGGCCAGGCAATTGAAAAAGGTCGACTTGCCGGCACCGTTGGGGCCGATCAGGCCGATGATCTCGCCCTCGTCGACCGCAAGATCGGCGCCGGCGACGGCGCGAAAATCGCCGAAGGCTTTCGAGACGTTTTTCGCTTCAAGCAGCATGCGCGCGCTTCCGCAATCGTGGCGAGAGGCGATGCCACAGGTCGAACAGGCCGCCGGGCTCGAAGCGCGCGATCAGGACGATGATGCCGCCATAGAGAATGTAAGTGAGCCCGGTGCCGCCGCCGCCGAACCAGCTATTGGTCGCGGTCTGCAGCGGGATCAGGATCAGCGCGCCAACGAGCGGGCCGAACAACGTACCGGCGCCGCCGAGCGCCGCGACGATCACCATCTGCACCGACACCAGAATGCCGAAGCCGGAATCCGGATCGATGAAGCCGGTCTTGATCACATAAAGCGACCCGGCAACCGAGGTGAAAGCCGCAGAGAGCGCAAGCGCCCGCATCTTGGTCTGCCGTACCGGCACGCCGAGACTTTTGGCGGCGCGCTCGCTCGCCTTGATCGCGCGCAGATAGAAACCGAAGCGCCGCCGCTCGACCAGCGCGGTCGTCACCAGCACCAAGGCGAGCACGGCAAGGAAGATGTAGTAATAAGGCAGCTCGCTGCGGAACGTCAGGTCCCACAGGTTACGCGCGGTGGCCGGACCCTGCAGGCCGATCGCGGCGCCGACGAAATCCCAGGTGCCGGCGAAGATATGAATGAGCTCGGCGACCGCGATGGTCGCCATGCTGAAATAGTGTCCGGTAAGCCGAAAGGTCGGCAGGCCGATCACCAGCGCCAGCGCGACGCTCAGCGCCATCCCCGCGGGAATGCCGGCAACCGGCGGCCAGCCCCACAAATTATAAAACAGGAGCGGCAGATAGGCGCCGAGCCCGAAGAACATGCTGTGGCCGACCGAAACCTGGCCGGCATAGCCGCCGACGATGTTCCAGGCCGAGGCCGAGATCGCGGCAAGCAGAAACGTCACGCCGATATCGCGATAGAATGCGCTCGGCAGCATGAGCGGATAAGCCAGCAGCACTGCGGCGAGCAAACAGATCCCCAGGCGCGGCGACAGCGTCATGCTCGCGCGTTCCCCATCAGGACTTCCCCATCAAACCTTGCGGACGGAACCACAGCAGCGCGACGAACAGGCCGTAGACGACAATGTCCTTATAGATGGCGCCGAGCCAGAACGCCGACACCGCTTGAATGAGGCCGATGATCAGCCCGGCATAGAGCGAGCCGATGACGCTGCCGAAGCCGCCGAGCGCGACCACGACAAACGCAATCAATCCGAAGGTCTCGCCGACCGACGGCGACCACGGATAGGCGGTCGCGAGCAGCGCGCCGGCGATGCCGGCGGCGCCGGCCGACAGGCCCCAGGCCAGCGCCTGCATGCGGTCGGGCCGGATGCCCATCAGCATCGCGGCCGCACGATCTTCCGCGACCGCAAGCAGCGTCGAACCGACCGTGGTGCGGGTGAGCAGAAAATGCAGCGCCAGCGTCAGTGCGATCGCCACCGCGCCGGCGACCAGTTGCGCCAGCGGCAGAAACACGCCGCCGACATTGATGGTGCCGGACAGCGCATTGGGCGGCAGCGTCACGAAATTCGCCGAGAAGATCAAAAACGCGGTGTAACGCAGCAACAGCGCCAGTCCGAAGGTCGAGAGGATTTGCGACAGCATCGGGCCGCGGATCACATGCTTGATCAGCGACGCATAGATGCCGATGCCGAGCACGAACAAGGCGAGCGCCGCGGCCAGCGCAAACACCGGCGGCCCGCCATGCAGCCACACCACGGCGAGAAACGCCACATACATGCCGAGCATGACGAATTCGCCGTGGGCGAAATTGATGAAATTCATCATGCCCCAGATCAAGGTGAGGCCCGACGAAAACAGCGCGTAGATGGCGCCCAGCAACAGGCCGCCAGCGATCACCTGGACAATGACCATGAACGCGCCAGCCTCCCCATCCGGCTTTCTCAGTCTGCCATTTGCCCGGGTTCAGGAAAAGCGGCCGGCATTGTTCCTGTCGCGCCGTTCGCACGTCCGCTCTGCGCCGCCTCGTCGGCTCGCCGTGATGCCAGGCTCCTTGATGAGCTTGTTCCGGGGTCATTTGCCCGATTTTGGCGGCGATGGCCGCCATCTTGTTCTTCACGTCAGGAAGAAACAGGATGCGGCTGATCTCGGCATTGAGCTTATCGCCGACGGGTTTCGGCATGCCGCCGCAAGCGCCGGGGATATGGTGAAGTCTTTGGAATCAAAACCAGGTGAGGCTCAGCGATGCGGTTCCTTGACTGTCTCGGCCGGTTACACGGACGTTTGGCCTCGTTCGGCCTGCTCGGCGCAGCCTTTGCGCTCCTTCTCGGGGCGCATTCGGCCTTCGCCCAGCAACCGAACGCGCAATTCCACGTTCAAGTGCCGCACGCCCGACAAGCGCATGCCGAACAACCCCATGCGCCGCGCGCCCACGTCTATCTGTTGCGCGGCCTGTTCAATGTGTTCTCGCTTGGCATGGATTCGCTTGCCGCGGAGCTGAGCCGGCGCGGCGTCGAGACCTCGGTGGACAATTACGCGGATTGGCGGGCGCTCGCCAGTCAGGCCGCGGCGCGATACAAGGCCGGCAGCGAAAGCCCCATCATTCTGATCGGCCATTCGCTGGGCGCCGATGCCGTCATGGACATGGCCGCCTATCTCGGGCGCAAAAACGTCCCGGTCGCGCTGGTGATTCCGTTCGACGGCACCAAACCGCTGATCGCGCCTGCCAATGTGGGACGTGTCGTCAATCTCACGCAGCGCTCTTATGCCTATGCCCGCGCCGGCGCGGGCTTCCACGGCACTCTTGCCAATATCGACGTGAGCTTCGACAAGAACATCGACCACATCAACATCGACAAGGCGCCGCGCACGCATGCCCGGGCCATCAGCGAAGTCATGGCGGTCGTCGGACACCCGAGCGCCGCGCCGAAGGAACAGCAGACGCCCGAAGCGGAAAAGCCGGCGGCTGCTCCGGCTGCGCCTGAGCCCCGGCACGCCCACGAAGATAATGCTGCACCGTCGCCGGCCGCGCCGACAAAGCCGCCTGCGATCCAGAATTGAACGCCGGCTCTACCGGCCGCGATTGAATGCGGCGCCGACGCGCGCGATCACGTCGTCCCAGCCGTCAGGCTTGGTCTGCCGGAACAGGCGCGCGGTCGGATACCACGGCGTGGTTTCGCCCGAGAGCGTCCAGCGCCAATCCGGCGCGAAAGGAACGAGCACCCAGACCGGCCGGCCCATGGCGCCGGCAAGATGCGCCGCCGCGGTGTCGACGGCGATGACGAGATCGCACAGCGCCAAGACGGCGGCGGTGTCGGCGAAATCCTCGAGCTCCGCGCCGACATGGGTGATGCGGCTTGCCGCGAGCGCTTCGGCATCGTCGCCGCGGAGCTCGCGCTGAATGCTGATGAAGCTCGCCGCGCTTGCTTCGAACAGCGGCTTGAGGCGGCGCAAGGCGATCGAGCGGTTGCGGTCGTTGTCGTGGTCCGGATTGCCCGACCAGACCAGCGCGACGCGCGGGGCGGGCAGCGCGCCGATCTCCGCCGTCCATTTGGCGAGCCGCGCGCCATCGGCAGTGAGATAAGGCACGCGCGCCGGCACGTTGCCAAGCTCCGTCTTCAAGGCGAGCGGCAGGCTGCCGAGCGGACAATGCACGTCGAACGGAGACGGCGCATCGCCGCGCGCGATCACGCTCGACGTGCCGTCAAGCCGCGACATCAATGTTTTCAATTCAGGCTGCACTTCGAGCACGACCTTGGCGCCGGCCGCGGCCAGGACCGGCACATAGCGCGCGAACTGGATGGTATCGCCGAGCCCCTGCTCGCCGTGCAGCAGCACGGTCTTGCGCGCGAGCGGATATTCGCCGAGCCAGAGCGGCTTACCGCGGCTCTTCTGCGGCGGCATGCCGGTGCGGCGCCATCGCCATTCATATGCGGCGAAGCCGCGCTGATATTGGCCTTGCGTCAGCAGCGCCATCGCCTGGTTGAAATGCGCGTCGGCGTGATCCTTCTTGAGCGACAGCACCTTGCCATAGCTCGCGATCGCTTCGTCATAGCGATTGAGCTGAGCCAGCGCCTTGCCGCGGTTGAGCCAGGCATTGCCATGGCCGGGCTCGGCCGCGAGCGCGGCATCGTTGGCGGCGGCCGCCTCCTCGTAACGGCCGAGCTTGATCAGCGCGACGCCGCGATTGTAATGCGCAGCCGGATGGCCGGGCATCAAAGCGAGCGCCGCATCGAATTCCGCCAGCGCCGGCTCGGGCCGGCCAAGCGCAGCCTGTGCCAGCCCACAATTGATGCGTGCCTCGACATGTCGCGGGGCATGCGGCGGTATTTGTGCCAGCACCGCCTGGAATTCGGCGAGCGCATCGCTTGGCCGGTCCAGGCTCAACAGCACATTGGCGTGCTGACAGAGAATGTCGACATCGTCCGGCGCCAGCGCCCGCGCCCGATCGAGATATTCGAGCGCTTCCGCGTTCCTCCTGAGCGCATGCAGCGCCTGGCCGAGATTGCTCAAAGCCGGCGGCGCCGCCGGATTGGCCTTCACCGCGGCCGCGAACAGCCGATGCGCCTCGCCGACATGGCCTTGCTGCGCCTTGATGGTGCCGAGCAGATTGAGCGCGTCGAAATGGTTCGGCGCCGCCTTGAGTACGCGGGCGTAGATTTTCTCGGCATCGCGCAGCCGGCCTTGCCGATGCGCGGTCACGGCCTCGCTCATCGCTTCGCCGATATTGAAGGGCGCGCTCATAGCCGGTTGATCTGCGCGATGCGGCGCGTCACGTCAGCCGGCGTCTCATGGTCGGATTTGTTCTTGAGCGCAAGCGCGGCCCGCGCCGCGGGGCGGCCGAGACAGCGCATCAGCCACGCTTGCAGATGCGGCCACGCCGAAAGGTCCATGTCGGCGGCGCGGCTGATGACGGCCGCGACATTGAGGTCGGCGACAGTGAAATCGGAGCCGAGCAAATAAGGCTGCGCCGCCACCGCCGCGTCGAGCACCTTGAACGGCACGGCGATCACCTTGAGCGCCTCCTCGCGCAGGGCGCTGTTGCGCTCGGCCGGCGGCAGGCGCACCGCATGCAGCGACCAGATGTTGACGCCGCGATCGACCTCGGCGACGGCCCAAAAGCTCCATTGCCAGACCCGGGCCTCGTCCTCGAGGCGCCGCGGATAGAGCGTCCCCAGGCCGTATTTCTTGGCGAGATAAAGCGTGATGGCCAGCGATTCCGGCAGCACGAAGTCGCCGTCGACGATCACCGGCAGGCGGCCGTTGGGGTTGAGCGCCAGAAATTCGGGCGTGCGCGCACCGGCGTCGCCGATCTCGATCGGCCGATGCTCATAGGCAATGCCAAGCTCTTCCGCCGCCCACAGCGCCCGAAAGGCGCGGGTGCGGGCGACGCCGTAAATATGCAGACCGGTCATGCAGCGTCCCCGGACACGCTTGGCACATGCTTTGCCGCGCTTTGCGCGCTCTTGGCTGGTTCAGCACATACGCGTCGCCGCTGATCTGTTGTCAAGGATGCGTTGTCAAGGCGCGGCCGGGATCGTAACGTGCGGCCCTTGCCAGACCGGGGCGCACGCAGGGATTGCCAATGGAATTTGGAATATTTTCGAACGGTTTTCGGCCCCACACCACCGCCGCTGAGAGCTACCAGCAAGACCTGGCCGAAATCGTGCTCGCCGACCAGCTCGGCTTTCGCGATGCCTATATCAGCGAGCACCATGGCGAGCCGATCTATCTCGGCAAGGTCGACACGCTGCCGATTCCCGAACTCTTGATGTGCAAGGCGGCGGCGCTGACCAAGCGCATCCGCATGGGCGCCGCGGTCAAGCTTATCCACCTCACCCATCCGGTCGATACTGCGATGCAGGCGGCGGTGGCCGATCACGTCATCGGCGGCGGCCGTTACATTTTCGGCTTCGGCTCGGGCTTCCCCAACCCGTTCTTTGCCGACGAGCGCGGCCTCACTTTTACCGACCGCCATGAGCGGCTGCGCGAGTCGCTCGACTTCATCTTGAAGTGCTGGACCGCGACCGAGCCGTTCGACTGGGAGGGCAAGCACTGGCGCGGCAAAGGCGTTGTCGCGATGCCGCAGCCGCTGGTCGCGCCGCATATGCCGATGGCAACGGCGACCGACACGCCGGCGATGATCGAGCTCGCCGGGGCGCGCGGCTACACGCTGCTCTCCGCGCAACTCGAACCCGCGGCCTCGCTGCGCAAGAAGGCCGACATTTACTTGCGCGCCGCCAATGCCGCCGGCCGCGCCACGCCGCTGCAAAACATCACGGCGGCGCGTTACGTCTATCTCGCCGACAGCCGCCGCGAGGCGATGGACGACCTGCGCGACGATATCAACTACGAACTCGGTTTCCAGATGAAGCGCGGGCTGATCCGCATCGTGACCTCGAGTTTCGGCCTGAAGCTCAAGGGCGATACGGTGACGTTCGACGAAATGGCGGAAACCGGCCTCTATTGTCTCGGCGATCCCGACACGGTCGCAAAACAGCTCCGTCAATTCTACGAAGACGCCGGCGGCTTCGGAACGCTCTTGATCGTCGCCGGGAAAAAGTGGTCCACGCCGGAAAAGGTGGCGCGCTCGATGCGCCTGTTCATGGAGCAGGTCGCGCCCAAGCTGCGCGACCTGGTTCCGGTGCGCGATCCCGGCAGCGTCGCGGCGTAACGCGGTCCTCAGCGGCGAAGCGCGATGATGTTGACCGGCTCGCAAGCCGCGTCATCTTCGGTGCGCTGCGCCAGGTTGCGCCAGCGCCGCGCGGCTTCGGCGAAACTGCGCCGGATCGTCGGCTCGCGGCAGGCCAGAGCCTTGCGCGCGCATTCAGCCGCGCGGTGACGGTATTCCTGCAGTTCTTTTTGCTGTTCGCGTTGCATTTGCGCTGCACTCATAGAGATCCGCGCACCAGCGGAGCCTAGCAGAACAAACGCCATGATACGGGCGATAGTTCCACGGCCGGCCAGAGGTTCGGCGATGGAACGCGCGCAAAATGCCGCGCCTTTATCTCAAATCAATTCCGATTTGCCGAAAGCTTCTTTAGCCGCACGCCGCCGCCTAGAGCCGCCTCGCTTAGTCGTGAAGCAGTCTTTTCCAGTTTGAAGGCACCGCTCCGGCCGGTCCGGGGGCAGGCTGATCCAACGGATGCGCGTGCGGAGCACGAAGCTTCGGGCCGGTGACGAATTCTTCCGTACGATAGTCGTAAAACCACTGCTCGCCCGGTTCGAAGCTCGTGATGATCGGGTGACCCGTGGCGGCATAATGTTTCGATGCGTGCTGATTTGGTGAAGTATCGCAGCAGCCGATGTGGCCGCATTCGGCGCATCTGCGCAGATGGAACCACCAGCCGCCCCGAGCCAGGCATTCGACGCAGCCCGTTCCGCTCGGTTCCACCGCCGGATTGATGCCGTCCCTCTCGTTCATCGGAGTGCTCTCATGCGTCGCGGCATTCAGCCGTAAGCAACACCCGGATTGCTTTGCCCGACCTCGATAATATAGCCGTCAGGGTCGCGAATGTAACAGCGCGTCTCGCCGTATTTGGGCTTTGGCTCCGTGATAAATTCTGCTCCTCGACTTCGCCACAGTTCATAGCACGCTTGAATATCGGCGACGCGGATATTCATGAAACTGTTGACTGAATCGGGATCGGCGGGGACGCTCAGCGTTACCGTTGGTTTGTCAGGTGTCGGACCGCCCCCGACATTGACAATGAGCCACGTATTCGCGATCTGCATGTAGCCCGGCGCGCCCTTGCTGTCGCCCCTGCTCAGGATGCGGGCACCGAAGACCTTTTCGTAAAATCGCGCCGATCGTTCGATATCGGCCACGGTGATGAAATGTGCGATGGTAATCCCATCCTGCGGCGGCATCTGATAAGTTTTCTGGTCGACTTGGACTTGACTCATCGGCGACTCCAATTCGGACATCGCATTTCCTGCTTTAGCAGGATACGTCCGGCGGCGCGCTTTAGCAATGAACCGTGACTTGCGGCTGGAGACACAAAAGCGTTATGGCACGACGATGCCGGACAATGCATCGATCGAATATTTTCCGGCGCCGGTCACGGACAACAGCAAGAAGCCTCCCATGATGCTGAGGTCTTTGTAAAAGCCATCCAGGCTGTCGACGTAATCCGCGCCTTTCACCGTCCAATAGCGATGCCCGATCAGCGCGGTTCCCAGCGTGTATAAGGCCATGAGTACGGCCGAAGGACGCGTGAACGCGCCCACAGCGATCGCGAACGCGACCGGGAGCTCCATGAAGATCGCCACGAGAGTCGCCAGGACCGGCGTCGGAACGCCAAGCTGCACCATTTGATTGACCGTGCCCGGATAGTCCCTCACCTTTCTCCAGCCGAAAACCAGAAATAGTGTCGCGAGCAGAAGACGGGCCGCGAGAATGAGCTCATCGTTGATGCCGTTCATCACAATCCTGCCCTCGCTCCCTGTTGCCTTGCCGTCACGACCGCGAACGAGCGCATGATTTAATCTGCCGGTCCGATCAAACGAGATGTTTGGCCAAGAACGCGAGAATGAGACGCCCGATCTCATCGTTCTGCTCGTCCAGGGCAAAATGGCCGGCATCGAGCAGATGAATTTCGGCGTCGGGCAGATCGCGCTCGAACGCCTCCGCGCCCGGGGCGATGAAGGATGGATCGTTCCGCCCCCAGACCACCAAAGTCGGGGGCTTGTGCTCGCGCAACCACGCTTGCCACGCCCGGTACAAAGCGATGTTCGTCCGGTAATCGTACAGCAGATCGGCCTGGATCTGGCGTTGGCCGGGTCGCGACAGGTGGGCATACTCGTCGGTCCAGGCGTCCGGATTATAACTTTCGGGATGCGAGGTGCCGAGCGTGTGACGCTGTTCGGTGGCGGCGAGCGATACGAACGCATCGAACACTTCAGGATGCGCTTTCGGGTCGGCCCAATATTGCGCGATGCCGGCCCACTTGGCGCCCAGGCCTTCCTTATATGCATTGGCATTCTGGACGATGAGCGCTTGCAACCGCTGCGGATGCGCCGACATGATGCGAAAGCCGACCGGCCCGCCGTAGTCATGAAGGTAAAAGGTATATTCGTCGATCTTGAGTTGCTCGAGAAGCGAGTTGGTCGTCTTGGCCAAATTGTCGAAGGTGTATGCATACGACGATGGCGGCGGCGCATCGCTGTGGCCGAAGCCCGGAAAATCCGGCGCTATGAGATGATGGCGTGTCGCGAGCAAAGGAATGAGGGTATCGAACTCGCGCGAGGACGAGGGGAAACCGTGCAGCAGCACGATCGTCGGCGCGTCCTTCGGACCGGCTTCGCGATAGAAGACGCCGACACCATCAACCGTCGTGCGGTGATAGGTCGTCGTCGCGGATGTCGAGTCCAGTGAAGCGGTTTTCAAGCAGCGCTCCCTCCGGCCAAGAAGTCGCTGAGCAACGATCGCAGAGCTCAGCGCGACCCGGTCATTGCAGCGGCGCGAGCTTATCCATCATGGTCGGAATAAATTCCGATACCGTGGGATGAATATGCATCGCGCGTTGTATCACCGTGTAGGGCGCCCTGGCATACATCATATCGAGAACGCAATGGATGACCTCGTCACCTTCGAGTCCCAGGAAGGCGGCGCCTAGTATTTGTTTGCTGTCTCGATCCACGAGGATTTTCATAAAACCCTTGGTCTCGGCCCTCTCATGCGCGCGCATGACGTCCGTCATGGCCATGGTCGAGATCAGTGCGGGCTTGCCCGACTTGCGGACTTCCGCTTCCGTCATCCCGGCGCGGCCGAGCGGCGGATCGGTGTAGAGCGCGTAGGCCGTGATGCGGTCGCTCACGCGTCGCTGGTCATTGTCGAGAAGATTGGCCGCCACGATCTCGAAGTCATTCCACGACGTGTGGGTGAACGCGCCTCGGCCGTTGCAATCGCCCATCGCCCAGACGCCGGAGATGTTGGTGCGCAACTGCTCGTCCACCTGGATATATCCGCGCGCGTCCGCAGCGATGCCCGCCTTGTCGAGGCCAAGGTCGTCGGTGTTCGGTCGTCGTCCGGTCGCAACCAGGATATGAGTTCCAACAACCTGCGAGATCCTTCCCCTCGATTCGATTTTCGCCGCGATCGAGCTCCCCTGCTTCTCGACGCCGACCGTCTTGCTGTCGAGGCGCAGGTCTATGCCTTCTTCGGTGAGGAAACCGGCGACGGCTTGCGAGACGTCGTGGTCCTCCCGCGAGATCAGGCGCGGTCCGTATTCGATCACAGTCACCTCGCTGCCGAAGCGACGATAGGTCTGAGCAAATTCAAGACCGATATAGCTGCCGCCCAGGATAATGAGATGCGAGGGGAGGAAATCGATGTCCATCATCGAGCTGTTGGTCAGGTACGGAACCTGATCGAGGCCGGGTATCGGCGGAATCGCGGCTCTGGCGCCGACATTGATGAAAATCTGATCGGCCGCGAGTTCGGAGGCGTTCACCGCCACTTTCTTTTCGGCGACAAAGCGGCCATGGCCTTCATAAACCGTGCATCCTTGCAGGGTCTTCAGCGATCGCTCGACGCCATTGCGGTAGACAGCCACGACGGCATCCTTTCGCGCCTTGACTGCCTTCATGTCGACATCGACCGCTCCCTCGATCCTGACGCCGTAATCACCGGCTCGGCGCGCAACATGCGCAACGTAGGCGCTCGCAGCCAACGTCTTGGTCGGAGTACAGCCTGTGTTCACGCATGTGCCGCCGAACTGCTTGCGTTCGATGACCGCGACCGTGCGGCCTGCAGCCACCAATCGCCGCGCCAAGGCCGGCCCCGACTGCCCGGCGCCAATGATAATCGCATCATAGTTCGGCATGATGGACCTCCGACGTCCTATCGCTCAGCCCATTGTCCAGATCGTCACATGAAATCTCGGGGGATAGAGCGATCCCAGTCGCGGCGGCACACTTCGTTCGCGCCCTCGAAGGCGCGCAAACTTGCCTGCAGCAGGAAGGCGCCGCCGGTGGATGACAGCCGCATGCGCGTCTCGACCCGGATTTGCCATTCATTTCGCGACATGGTCTGGACATTCTGCAGTTCGGCAACGGCGCTGAGCGGATCGTTGTCCTCGACGTGATACTGCGTTTGCCACTGTGTGCCCAATTCCAGTCCGATGCGATCGATGCGTTCGATCCGCACACCATCGCGATGAAGGATGGTCGGCTTCTCGGGCGGCGCCGTCTCCGGTTCATGAAACGGCGAGAGCCCGGCGTCCGCGGCGTTGGGCGCGCGGTGCGGCAGATCGAGCGTGCCGGCAAAAATCTGCACCGTCGCCGTCGCCGGACCGGGCCAGGTCATCGGCCAGTAGGCCGTCGATAGTGCAAGCCTGATCTTGTGGCCTGCCGGAAATACCGAGCCGGCATCATTGAGCTGGATACGCACGCGAGTGCGCTCGCCTATCGTCAGCAGGGCGGGCTGTTCGTGGCCCTCGCGATGCGTGAGGTTGAGCACGCCGTAGCTGACGCGC
>Ga0335076_10000265_pt1 | contig 46080 bp, 44 predicted proteins | sample Lox_Sample_25_FD_206717 | JGI IMG/M metagenome (GOLD analysis project Ga0335076, IMG submission 206717) | Soil microbial communities from Loxahatchee National Wildlife Refuge, Florida, United States - Lox_Sample_2.5 | ecosystem: Environmental > Terrestrial > Soil > Wetlands | place: USA... | reverse complement strand
CAACGCCAGCGCGCCTAGCCCGTTGCGACCACCGATGCGGAGTTCCACGGCGCCAGCTGGTCGGATGCCGCCCGCGTATCCGGGAGGTCATCGCTGACATCCCAGGTGGCTGAGAGCCGTCCGACGCCGAGTGCGACCGCACAGTGCACACCGAGCTCCACGAGCTGATCCTCGCTGAAGTGGTCGCGCAGCTCGTCGTAAACCGCGTCATCGATGGCGAGATGGTTGGTGGCGAAGAGCTCGGCGAAGCGTAGGGCGGATCGCTCGGCGGCCGAGAGATTCTCGGCGTCGGAGGGCCGTTCCAGCGAGCAGACGGCGCCCTCGTCGAGGCCGTCGTCGATGGCGCTTTGATAGCGCACCGCGATGCAGCTTCGGCATTGATTGAAAAACGCGATTCGCAGTCGCACCAGTTCGAGCAGCCGGGCAGGCAGCGTTCCGCTGCTGCGCAACGCCGCGGTCAACGAGCCCAGCGCCTCGGCCACTGCGGGAAGCCGGCCCATAATGGCGGCGACACCGAGGTTGATCCGGTCTCCCTGGCCAAGATCTTCTGTGGGCACCGCGGCGAAGGCGGTCGAAGGCGCGATTCGTGTCACTTCAGAACTCCCGTTCACGGAACAGCCCGTCTGGGTCTTTTGCAGTATCGCCGCGTCGGAGGCCGCACGCTACTCCCCTCTGTCGACGGCGCTACCCGGTGAAGGGATCCCCGTCGAAGCGCTCGCGTGTGGCGAACTCGGCAACCGGCCGTCGTCGTAGCTTCGTCGCCTGGCGCACCGGTTTGCCCAGCGGCACGACCGCGGCGATGGCATACGCGTCGGGCACGCCGAGGAGATCCTTGACGCGTGGCTCCTCGGCCACCGCCATCGTGGTCAACACCCCGCCGTAGCCTTCACTGCGCGCCGCCAACAACACGTTCCACACGAACGGGTACACCGAGGCTCCGGGTACCACGCCGATGCGATCGAGGTCCTGATCGGTGGCGGCGACGACGGCGAGGTCCAAGCAGACCACCAGCACCACCGGCGCCGCGCGGACCGGAGCCGACATCTGCGCGGGCGCCTCGGTCGTCTTGATCGTCAACTCGTCGACGCCGGTCGGCTGCAACGGATTCCACGGTGACTCGCCATTGGCCAGCTGCGCGGTGTACCGACGGGCGGCGGGAAGCCCGAGATCCGCCAGGGCCGACCGGGTCGCCTTGTCGCGAAGCACGATGACGCGAACGCCCTGCCGGTTGCCACCGGACGGTGCAAAGCGGGCGTGGTCGAGGACCCGTGCCAGCACATCATCGGGCAGCGGGTCGTCGGTGAATTCGCGCACCGCGGCCGTGGATCGCATGACGTCGTAGAGCTCCATAGGACCATCGTGCCGCAGGCGGTCGGGGCGGCGTTCAGGCGGCGTCGTGAAAAATCAGGCCCAGGGTGCAGCGCTGACCGGAGCGGACCACCGACACGCCGTGGCGCACCGGGGCGGCTGACCATCCCCGCGTCGAGCGGATCGGCCGTTCTCTGGTGGTGAAGATGTAGCCGTGCCCTAGCGGCAGCGTGGTGGCCGTGCCGCGCGACTGCGCTCGGGGCCGCTGCTCAACAAGTAGGAATTCGCCACCGGTGTGCGCCACGCCCGGTTCGTTGAGATTGACGACGACCTGCAGCGGAAAGACGAGGTCCCCGTAAAGGTCTCGGTGCAGGGCGTTCCAGTCGCCCGGCCCGTATTTCAGCATGAGGGCGGTGGGTTTCGTTTGGCCGGCGCGATGGCACATGTCCAGCCACTCGTCGAGTGTGTCGGGCCAGGGAGGGTCGCGGCGAAGCTTGGTCCACCAGTCGCGGGCGATCGGCAACAACCGGGGATAGAGCGCCTGTTTGAGCTCTTCGATCGGGTGCGGATAGGGGCGTTTGAAGTAGCGGTACTCGCCTTGCCCGTAGCGGTGGCGGCTCATGTCGATGGTGGTGCGGAACAGGCTGTCGTCGGGGTAAAGGTCAAGCACCGCCGCGCACTCGGTGGGAGTAATCAGCCGCGGAAGCAGTGCACCGCCAACGTCGTTCATGCCGGCGGTGACCGCGTCCCAGTCCGCGACATTCACCCGGCGATCCCATTTCGAAGGCATCAGAACAATCTGCCGGCCGCCGCGGGTACCGGCGCTTCGAGGTCCAGCAGGAATCGTTTGCGTTTCAGACCGCCAGCGTAACCGGTTAGGGCACCATTCTTTCCGACGACGCGGTGACACGGGACGATGATGCTGAGCGGATTGCGCCCGACGGCTTGGCCAATCTCGTATGCAGTGGTGCCGTTGGCCAGTTTGGCGGCGAGCTCGCCATAGGTGGTGGTCTCGCCGTAGTCGATGTCGAGCAGCAGTTCCCACACCCGCCGCTGACGCTGGTCACCGACCAGGGCGATGGGGAGATCGAACTGGGTGCGTTTCCCGGTCAGGTACTCGTGTAGCTGCGCGACCGCGTGACCGAACATGACGTCGGCACCCGGCTCAAGGTACCGACCCAGGACGTCGGCCGCGGGCCGATGCCAGTGGTGCGGGAAATAAAGCCCCGTGAGGGCGTCACCGCCTGCTGCCAGCGTCAGCGCGCCGAGCGGACTATCGATCATCGTGTGTCGTGTTTGCATCGTTTAACCTCCTTTCTCGGTAGACGATCAGCGGCGCACAAGCGTGAGGTCGCGCTGATTACCCTGCGCTCGTGCGGTTCTCGTATTCGATGAGGCGCCCTTGCAGCTCGCCGTACGGTGTTGACGGCGGCAGTGGCCGACCGTCGCGCACGGCTCGAGCGAGCTGGGCGGCGGCGTATGACCCCGCCCGGTAGGGCGCCGAACCGGTTGACACCCGGGCCACCCCGAGCTCACCCAGGTCGGTGATCGTCAGGCCGGGCACAGGAAGCGTGTTGAGGGGGCGCGGGATATTGCGTGTGAGTTCGGCGAGCTCGACGCGATGCTCGGCCGACGGCACAAAGACACCGTCGGCGCCGGCATCCACATAACGAAGGGCCCGCTCGATCGTGGTGACGGTGTAGGCATCCTGGTGCAGCCAGTGGGTCGTCGCTATACCCGTCTTCGATGTCGACGCTGATGTAACACGGCAACGGTTTTAACGCGGCGGCCAGGGCGATGTTGGCACTGCCGATGGCGCGTCCCCCGTCGCGGTGCCCGGCGGTTGAGGCCACCCCGAAGATGGTGGTGCCGATCGCTGCGAAACCGTCCGCAAGAAAGGCCAGCGCCGAAGGGACATCCCAGGCGTTGGGCAACACGAACGGAACGCCATGGTGGTGAAGATCGTGGAAGCCCATGGTTACCTCCCCGCAGTCGACTCACCCATCAGTTTTGTAGACGACCGGGAGACCTCAGATGTGAGATGCCACCTATCAGCGGCCGCTCCCGGGGCGCCGAACGTGTAGTCAGTGCGAAGATTCGGATACTCGCACTGGGTGCACGCTCGGCGCCACGCCGATCAGTGGAACCGCTGCCCGAGGTGTCTCACATTCGAGAACGCGCCGACGTCTTCACAATAAGAGTCGCGGATCGTTATGGAGGAAATCGAATGCTTACCCGAGCCTGTCGGTGACGTCAGGGTGAATGTCGATCGGCACGTCAAGCCGCCTTTTGAGGCGGTTGTGGCACGACACGGCGCCACCGTGTTGCGGGTCACTCGTGCGGTGGTCGGCCAGACCGATGCCGATGATGCCTGGTCCGACACGTTTTTGGCCGCCTTGAAGGCCTACCCGCGGCTGCCGGCGGACGCCAATGTCGAAGCGTGGCTGGTGACCATCGCTCACCGCAAGGCCATCGACATCGCCCGCGCGGCGTCGCGCCGGGCGGTCCCGGTCGCCGATCCCCCCGATTCCACCGCTCGCGACCGGGCCGATACGCACGATCTTGACCTGGACGCCGCGGTGGGCGCGCTGCCACCCAAACAACGCCAGGCCGTGGCCTACCACTATCTGGCCGGCCTGCCCTATTCGGAGATCGCGGTGATTCTCGACAGCAGCGTTGCCGCCGCCCGGCGCGCCGCGGCCGACGGGATCGCCAATCTCCGACGCACCTACCCCCTCATCGACACCGCAAGGAGTCACGAATGACCACAACCGACCTCAGGAAGCACTACCCCGTCGACGGGGAGCAGCTCCGGCGCCTGCACGCCCGCCTGGAAAGGGACGCCCAAGCCGGCGGTCTGCTCGACATCGCCTACCGCACAGTGGACTCCGCCGTCGGACCACTGCTGTTGGCGGCCACCCCCAGCGGGCTGCTGCGGGTGGCGTTCGCCAACGAGGATCGTGACAGCGTGCTGCAGAACCTCTCGGAGCGCATCAGCCCGCGGGTGCTCGAATCCCCCGCACGGTTGGATCCGATTGTGCGGCAACTCGACGAGTACTTCACCGGCCGTCGTCACAGCTTTGACGTTGCGCTGGATTGGTCGCTGTCACAAGGCTTTCGGCGCACCGTTCTGGAACACCTCAACGCCGACATCAACTACGGGCATACCGCCAGCTATGCAATGCTGGCCCGACTGTCCGGCTCGCCGAAGGCCGTGCGCGCCGTCGGCACCGCCTGCGCGACGAACCCGATCCCCATCTTCGTGCCGTGTCACCGGGTGATCCGTTCCGATGGAACGGCGGGTGCCTATCGCGGCGGCCCCGCCGCCAAGCGCATCCTGCTCGACCTCGAGCGGAACCGATGACGAGAGACCGTCCGGCGCGCAACCGGGTCTCGCCGATTGGCGAGATCATCGCCGCGCCGGGGCGCGGCGCGTGGATGGGCAACCGCGGTCGCTTGCACGAGGGTCGCGGCACCCGCGACATTCTGCGCAACCATCAGCACAAGACGTGGATCACCTGTGCCCTGTCGTTCAGGGGTCGTCGGGTCGCCCAGTGGGAGCCCAACCGCTATACGCCGCTGTTTTTCCTGGACGAGGCCGTCGCACTGGCGGCCGGACATCGCCCGTGCGCAGAATGCCGGCATAGCTCTTACAACGAGTATCGGATGCTGTGGGCCGAAACCCATGGGGGCGCAATGCCCTACGCCAGCGAGATGGATACGCAGCTGCATCGCGAGCGGATCGGCGGGCCCGATCATCGCGCCGCGTGGGCCGGCCTGCCCGGCGGAGTGTTTGTCGTGACTGAGCGCGGACCCGCCGTGGTCGCCGGCGACCATCTCGCGGTGTGGAATCGGGACGGCAACACCTATGGTGACAAGCTGGCACGCCCCCGAACCGGCATCGCGACCGTCATCACTCCGCCGTCCACGGTTGAAATTCTCCGCGCGGGATACCCAGTCCAGATCGCCGCAGTTGCGCGAGAGTGCAACTAGCGACACGTTCCTCGAGTAGGCACGTCGGTAGTTGCACTTTCGCGGGATTTAAAGGGCTGGCGCGCGGGACCCGCTGCTAGTTGACTGCAAAGTTTGCGTATCGTGCAACGATGAGTGTCATGGGCAATCAGATGGGCCTTCGCGAGCGGCGTCGCCGACAGACCAGCGCCGACATCCGCGACGCCGCGGTGCGCCTGGCGAGCGACCGCGGTTTCGACAAGGTGACCATCGAGGCGATCTGCGTCGAGGCAGGAGTTTCGACACGCACGTTCTTCAACTACTTCCCCACCAAGGAATCCGCGATCGCCTACGGCCCCTCCGACTTGCCGGCCGAGTTGGCCGAGGATTTCGTCGCGGCCGGTCCCGCCCCCTATCGGGTGGTGCTGGCAGAACTGATCACGCTGGCGGCGCACCATCTCCGCGACCTGCCCCCGCGGCGCGAACAGGCCGCCCGGATGCTTGAGCTCGCCGAGACCTCTCCCGCGGTTTTGGCAGCATTCCTCGCCGAGTTGGAGCGGTTCCAGAACCAGTTGACCGAGATCGTTGCCCGCCGCCAGGCGATGCGGCCCGACGACGAGATACCCGCGTTGATCGCCGCGTTGGCGTTGACGGCCGTGCGCTCCGGCATCGAACGCTGGGCCAGTGACGAACCGAAGGATGCCGACGACACGCCGATGCCCTATGTCGAGCGCGCCGCCGCGCTGGTCAACAGCATCTTCACGAAGTGACGGGCCATAGTTAGCTAGATCACTATGTTGCAGTGTCTGCAAAGTATGCAGTCAATGTACTATGCTTTGGTGGTGCTAAACGGGGGTTCGGCGATGCAGAGCCAGGCATCCCAGCGCCCGACGATCGAACACATGCGGATCGCGATGATCTGCGAAGTCCAGTGTGGCGCAAGGTAATTGCGGCGATTACCGACCACGACGTCGCCCAGGGGCCGCTCGAAGGCGACCGTTGGGTGATGAGGAAAGGAATCCACGCGGGTGCAGCTATCGAAAGTCGTGCGCAATGCGTGGTTGCCGCTGCTGATCGTGGCGGTCGTGGTGGTCGGCGGGTTCACCGTGGCGCGGGTCAAGTCGTTCTTCGGGACCCACGACACCGGCGTCATGACCAGCCCGCGGCTGGATGATTCCAAGCCGTTCAAGCCCAAGGTCGTCAAGTACGAGATCTTCGGCTCGGCCAGTCACGCCAACGTGAACTACCTGGATCTCAGCGCCGACCCGAAGCGTGTCGACGATGCGCCACTGCCCTGGACGCTGGTCCTCAGCACGACCGCTCCCTCCGTCTTTCCGAACCTCTCGGCACAAAGCGACGGCGACCACCTAGGTTGCCGCATCACCATCGACGACGAGGTCAAGGACGAGAACATAACCAACGGCGTGCACGCCCTGACATTCTGTTTAGTGAAATCAGCATGAGCACATTCGTCAACGACGCCCACACCGACACCACCCCCATCGCCAAACACGAAGCACGGCAACCGATTCCGCATATTATCCGGAAGTTCGCCATACCCGTCATCCTGGGCTGGATCGCAATCATCGCGGTGCTCAACGTCGTCGTCCCCCAGCTGGACGAGGTCGGGAAGATGCGCTCGGTGTCGATGGCCCCCGACGATGCGCAATCGGTGGTCGCCACGAAGCGCATGGGCGCGGTGTTCAACGAGTACAAGTCCAACAGCTCGGTCATGATCGTCCTGGAGGGCCAACGCCCTCTCGGCGGCGATGCCCATGCCTACTACGACCAGGTCGTCAGAAAGCTCGACGCCGACGCCAAACACGTCGAACACGTTCAGGATATGTGGAGCGATCCACTGACCGGGGCAGGCGCACAGAGCAACGACGGCAAGGCCGCCTATGTGCAGGTGTACCTGGCCGGTAACCAGGGCGAAGCCTTGGCCAACGAATCGGTCGAGGCCGTGCAAGGCATCGTCAAGAGCGTGCCCGCGCCCAACGGGGTCAAGGCCTACGTCACCGGGCCCGCGGCGCTATCGGCGGATCAGCACACGGCCGGCGACCGCAGCCTTCAAGTCATCACGGCGGCCACGTTCACGGTGATCATCGCAATGCTGCTGTTGGTCTATCGGTCGATCGTCACGGTGTTGCTGACGTTGGTGATGGTTGTGTTCGAGCTTTCCGCCGCGCGCGGAATGGTCGCCTTCCTGGGCTACTACAAGATCATCGGGCTCTCGACGTTCGCCACGAACTTGTTGGTCACGTTGGCCATCGCGGCCGCCACCGACTACGCCATCTTCTTGATAGGCCGATATCAGGAAGCCCGGGCTGTCGGCGAGTCCCGAGAAGACGCCTACTACACCATGTACAGGGGCACCGCACACGTTGTACTCGGGTCTGGCTTGACCATCGCCGGCGCGACCTTTTGCCTCCACTTCACCAACCTGCCCTATTTCCAGACGCTGGGCATTCCGTTGGCCATCGGCATGGTGGTCGTGGTGGCGGCGGCATTGACGCTCGGTCCCGCGGTCATTTCGGTGGCATCGCGGTTCCGCAAGACACTCGAACCCAAGCGAGCGCAACGGATTCGCGGATGGCGCAAGGTCGGCGCTCTCGTCGTCCGATGGCCCGGCCCGATCCTGGTCGTGACGATCGGGGTGGCACTGGTGGGTCTGCTGACCCTGCCCGGATACCGCACCAACTACAACGACCGCAACTATCTACCCACGGATTTACCCGCGAACGAGGGATACGCGGCCGCGGATCGGCACTTCTCGCAGGCGCGGATGAATCCCGAAGTGCTGATGATCGAAAGCGACCATGATCTGCGCAACTCCGCGGACTTCCTGGTGATCGACAAAATCGCCAAGACGGTCTTCCGGGTGCCGGGGATCGGCCGCGTGCAAGCCATCACCCGGCCCGAAGGCACACCGATTGAGCACACCTCAATCCCCTTTCAAATCAGCATGCAGGGCGTCACCCAGCAGATGAACCAGAAGTACCAAGAAGACCAGATGGCCGACATGCTCAAACAGGCCGACATGATGCAGACGACGATCGACAGCATGGTCAAAATGCAGAGCTTGACCCAACAGATGGCCGATACCACGCACGGCATGGTCGAAAAGATGAAGGGCATGACCATGGACGTCGCCGAATTGCGGGACCACATCTCGGATTTCGATGATTTCTTCCGGCCCATCCGCAGCTACTTCTACTGGGAAAAGCACTGCTACGACATCCCGGTGTGCTGGTCACTGCGGTCCGTGTTCGACACCCTCGACGGGATCGACACAATGACCGACGACATCCAGAGCCTGTTGCCCCTGATGGAGCGTCTGGACACACTGATGCCCCAGCTGACGGCGCTGATGCCCTCGATGATCGAAAACATGAAGGCCATGAAGACGACGATGCTGACGATGTATTCGACCCAAAAGGGCCTGCAGGATCAGCAGAACGAGGCGCAGAAAAACTCGAACGCCATGGGTAAGGCGTTCGACGCATCCAAGAACGACGACTCGTTCTACCTGCCCCCGGAAACCTTCAACAACGCCGAATTCAAGCGGGGCATGAAGAACTTCATCTCCCCCGACGGCCATGCCGTGCGCTTCATCATCAGCCATGACGGCGATCCGATGTCGCAGGAAGGTATTTCGCACATCGGTGCGATCAAGAAGGCCGCTTACGAAGCGCTCAAGGGCACGCCGCTGGAGGGTTCGAAGATTTATCTCGCGGGCACCGCGTCAATCTACAAAGACCTCGGTGACGGCAACACCTATGACCTGCTGATCGCCGGAATCGCTTCGCTGTGCTTAATTTTCATCATCATGCTGATCATCACGCGAGGTGTCGTGGCGTCGGCGGTCATCGTGGGCACCGTCTTGCTCTCGCTGGGTGCGTCTTTCGGCCTTTCGGTGCTGATCTGGCAGCACCTCATCGGAATTGAGCTGCACTGGATGGTGCTCGCGATGTCGGTCATCATCCTGCTCGCCGTCGGCGCCGACTACAACCTGCTACTGGTGGCGCGGTTCAAGGAGGAGATCCGCGCCGGCTTGAACACCGGAATCATCCGTTCAATGGGCGGCACGGGATCGGTAGTGACTTCGGCGGGGCTGGTGTTCGCCTTCACGATGATGACGATGGCGGTCAGTCAGCTGACCGTCATCGGTCAGGTCGGCACCACCATCGGGCTCGGCCTGCTGTTCGACACACTGATCGTACGGTCGCTGATGACACCATCCATTGCCGCACTGTTGGGCAAGTGGTTCTGGTGGCCACAACGAGTGCGGCAACGGCCGCTGCCCTCACCCTGGCCCGATCCGATCAAGAAACGCGAATCCTTGACGACCGTTTGACCGGACGGGCTAGGTGATCCACTCGGGCTGCTGGCTGGCGTCGACCGCCGAGAAGTCCTTGTGTCCGAGGCCGGCGGTGGTGCCGCCGTCCACGACGAACTCGGAGCCGGTCGAATAACTGGATTCGTCGCTGGCCAGGTACACCACGAGATTGGACACCTCCCTGGGGTCGGCGGCGCGGCCCAAGGCGGTTTGGAAGATGTCGTCGGGAACCCATTGCGTCATAGGCGTTTTGATGAGCCCAGGATGAATCGAGTTCACCCGGATCCCGCTCGGCCCCAGTTCCAGCGCTACCGATTTCGTCAAGCCGCGGACGGCGAACTTGCTTGCGGTGTAACCGTGGCAGGCGATGGTGCCGGCCATCCCCTCGATCGAGGAGATGTTGATGATCGATCCTCGTCCCGCTTCCTTCATGGGTTTCACGACGGCACGGATGCCGAGGAACACTCCCGTCAGATTGATGTCCAGGATCCGCTGCCACTCGGCCAGGTCGTAGTCCTCGATGGTGCCGATGTTGAGGATTCCGGCGTTGTTCACCAGCACGTCGATGCGGCCGAACTCGCTAATCGCAATGGCCACCGCGGATTCCCAATGCTCGGGTTTGGTGACATCGAGGTGGAGGTAGCGAACGGCGTCGCCGAGCCCGTCCGCAACCGCCTTGCCCTCGTCGTCGAGGATGTCGCCGAACACCACCTGGGCCCCCTCCGCAACCAGCGTGCGCACGTGCGAAGCGCCCATCCCCCGCGCGCCGCCACTGACAAGCGCAACCTTTCCCGCTAACCGCTCTGCCACTGCGCCTCTCCCGTCGTGCCGGTGGGTTTTTTGCACCATACATATGCACACAGATGTATGACCAGCACTTCATCGAGAGTTAGTCGAAGTCGCGACAGCTCACGATGCCCGACACGGTCCTTGCCGGTACCACCTGGCGGGCAATGGACGCGTTACGTGCCGCTACTTGGGTTTGCTAGCGGGATGATGCTGCGGGCAGTAGTCCGCGGTGGCTGCGCCGACGAACAACTGGGCTTGCCCCTGGTTCAATCGGTGCGCTCCCGTCAGCTGGTCCACCTCATCCTTCTCGGTGTAGCCGGCGTCGAGGTCCTTACACATCACGTGCGCCATGTTCACGGTCTGGTCCGCACTACCGAGGTTGACGCCGTGCGACTGCAGGTAGCTATTGAAGTCCTGGTCCGTTTGGTCGGCGTTCGCGACGGCCGTCGGCACCAGCACGACAGCCAGTAGCGCGCCGAAGGCGCACGCAGATGCGTTCCTTGTCATTCCCCGCTGCTTCATCATTCCCCCAATCACTGTCAGGCTCGACACCAAGTTCGGATTGACGCGAAACTCCGAAATTACACATCGGACGGTTTCTAACGTCGACGGTGTCTGATGTCGATGATTGCCTATATCAATGATCCTTGCGCGCAAGCTCATGGCCGGTCAACAGCCCACCCGCGGCACGGCCATCGAAACCCGAGGTTTAAGTCGCCGTTCGCTTTCAGTTCCGATCGATTTCGATTCCGCTCGCGACAGGCGGTCCGCGGGGCCGAAGGAATCCAACCGTCGATTAAGCCGGACCTAGTCCAAGATCTCGAAGATCGCCGCAGCCGAAGTGATGGCCTTATCCGCGTTTCCCTCGTCGTGCAGAAGCATGCGCACGCCGACGCGTCCGGGGCCGCCCGCGTGCGCCGTGCCCTCCACGCGGAAGGGACCCACCTTGCCGCGTGACATGAACATGACGTGCCAGCTGATCACCTGCACCTTCCTGGTTCCGCCGACGCCGGCGGCAAGGTCGGTCGCCGCCGTCTCGAGGACGACGTGTTGGGGTCCGATGTGCAACGCGGCATCCGGCGACGCGAGTTCGGCGCTCAGTGCGGGCAGCACCCAATGACCGTCGCCGCGCTTGCTGGCACCGAAAGCTTCCCACAGCGGCGGCAGATCGGGAGAGTCCTCGACCACCAGCTCGGTACCCGAAACATCCATCTTGCCAAGGCCTTCCGGTGGGATACCGATGACCGCACCCTGCCCCTCGTTGAAGGCAATCACCCGGTCCGGGTTGTCGGCGTCCACGATCTTGCACCGCCCGTAGCCCATGGTCCGGCCCTGGTGCACGATCCCGGACCCGACGATCTCGATTCTATTGACGTCGTAGCCGGGGTCGATGATCTGCACCGAAGCGATGACCGGGTTGGGGACCGCGACCATGTCGGTCTGACATCCCTCCGGCGAGGAGATGGCCAACGGCGCCACCATGAGTCCGCCGGCCTCGTTGCGCATGTCGCGGCGGATGGTGACGGTGTCGTCGGTCTCGCCGACATTCATCGACGAGTGGTTGCGGCCGATGTAGCGATAGCTGAGTAGACCGGTCCAGCGTCGGAACAACTCGTCGCGGTAAGCGCCGGTGTCGTTGGCCAGCTCTCGGATGTCACGAAGTTGGTCGCTCACTTTTGGCCACCTTTCTCCGACGTGTGGCAACTACCGCACTCTACGCTAATGACCTTTACAGGAACGTGTGCGACTGTCACGCTCTGATCATGGGACGGCGCCGGCGGTTGGACCGGGGCGACCAGAAGACCGCAACCGGATCCGTTGTCGCAAACACCCGCAATGAGTTCTACCTACGTCGGCATCGCACCGATCCGGCCCCTGATCGGCCCCTGATCGGCATTGAGATGTGCTTCAGGACAGCCGGTTTCGCCGCACCTGGTTGAACGGCACACCACGGTCGGCGGCGTACTCGCGGGGGAAGTTCAAGACTCGCTCGCCGATCACGTTGCGCGCCATCTCAGTGGTACCGCCGCCGATGCTGGCGATCTGACGGCCCAGATAGCGCATGCCGACGTCGAGCAACTCGGCGTCATCCTCCACCACGGCCGCCGAACCCGCGGCGGCGTGGGCGGTGTCGGTTTCGACATCGTGGGCAGCCGCCATGGACAGCCGGATGATCGATCCCGCCGCAGGTGGCAACGATCCGCTCGCCACGGCGTGGTAAACATGCTCACTGAGCTGTGCATGGACCGCCCGGTGGACCAGGGCACGGCCAATCATCTCCCGGACGCGTTCGCTCTGCTGCTGGCTCGTTCTCTCAACCAAGCCCAGTAGGTCGATCGAAACGTCGTGGGCTTCAGCGATTCCGGGGCCGCTGGTGTATTCCGAGCCGTCGCCCATCGTGCGGCGCTCGTGGTAGAGCTGTCGCGACGCGACGTCCCAGCCCTTGCCCGGTCCCCCGACAACGGCGTCGTCGCCGACGTCGACGTCGTCGAAAAACTCTTCGCAGAACTCGACCGAGCCGTTGACCTGACGGATGCGGTTGATCGTCACTCCGGGGTGGCGGAGCGGGACCAGGAACATCGTCAGCCCTTCGTGTTTGGGTGCGTCCCAGTCGGTTCGGGCCAGGCACAGGCCATAGTCGGCGGCGAACGCCCAGGTGCTCCAGGTCTTGGCGCCGTTGATTATCCAGCGTCCGTCTCGGCGGTCGGCGCGGGTGATAACGCCCGCGAGGTCCGAACCCCCGCTGGGCTCGGAGAGCAGCTGGACCAGCACCTCATCGCCGCGCAGCGCCGCCCGGATGTGGGTGCGTTTCTGGTCCTCGCTGCCCACGTCCAGGATCGTTGCGCAGCAAATGGCGAACGACGGGACGTTGAGGAGGATCGGGATCTCGTAGCCGAGGGACTCGGCGTCGAGCGCCTTCTTGTACTCGTAGCCCAATCCGAGCCCGCCGTACTCTCGGGGAAAGCAGATCCCGGCGAACCCCCCCTCATACAAGGTTTTTTGCAGTTCACGGGCCCGCTGCCAGGACGTCACGTTATCGCGCTCGAGCAGCGCCGCCTGGACGGGATCGAGCCGCGGCATGTTTTCCGCCAACCAAGCGCTGGCGCGGCTGCGGAATTCTGCCACGGTCTCAGCGGACTCGGCGGTCACCGGCGGCCTCGAATTCGCCTGCGCGTCATCGCCGATGGCCTCCCGCCGCGTCCGTGCTGTTCGAGAGATGAGCTCGTGCTGGGCGACTGTACAGCACCGCATAACGACTGTACAGGCCGACAGCTCAGGACGCGTTCAGCTTCACCGCGGCGCGAATGAGCGCCTTCAGCGCCTTTTCGTCGATCTTGTCGCCCTCGTGGAAGTCGATGGCACGCCTGGTGTTGCCGTCGAGGCTGGAGTTGAAGAGACCCGACGGATCCTCCAGTGACGCACCCTTGGCGAATGTCACCTTGACCACATTCTTGTACGTCTCGCCGGTGCAGATCATCCCGTCGTGATACCACACCGGGACACCTCTCCACTTCCACTCCTCGACCACGTCGAGGTCGGCCTGCTTGATCAATTTTCTGATGCGAGCGAGCAATTCGCCCCGCCAATCGCCGAGCTCCTTGATCCTGGCGTCTATCAGCCGCGAGGGAGAGTCCGTCATGGTTGTTGTTGCCTTCCCGATGGTTGTCGTCAGGGGATGGTTAGGGCGATCTTGCCGACGTGTTCGCCGGCCCGCATCACCGCCAGCGCCTCGTCCAGCTTTTCCCAGTCGAAGACATGGCTGATATGGGGCTTGATGCGTTTAGCAGAAATAAACTCGCACAGGTCCCGGTGTGCGCGCACACTGCCCACCGTGATCCCGATGATCCGCAGGTTGTTGAGCATCACCTCCGCAACCGAGATGGGCGCCGTGTCGAATCCGCTGAGTACGCCGATCACCGCGACGATGCCTCCCACCCGGGCCGAATGCACCGAGTGCGGCAGCGTCGCGGGCCCGCCGAGGTCGACGATCAGGTCGGCCCCTCTCCCGGCGGTCAGTCGCTTCACCTCGGTCTCCCAGTCCGAAGTCGCGCGATAGTTGATGAGATGCGTTGCGCCCAAATCCGATCCGATTTTCAATTTGTCGTCGGACGACGACGTCAAAATCACTGTGGCGCCGAGCGCCCGGGCGAGTTGCACGCTGAACAGCGACACCCCACCGGTCCCCTGGGCGACCACGACATCGCCTTCGCCGATGTTGGCTTCCCTCAGGGCACTCCAGGCCGTCACACCCGCGCAGGGCACGGTCGCGGCTTCGATATCGCTGAGGTGATCGGGCGTGCGAACCTGACCCGTGGCGTCGGCGACGCGATACCGCTGCAACCACCCGTCTTCAGTGTCGCCGGGCAGGTCCCGCTTGGATTCTGGTGTCGGCGGCCCATCCAGCCAGCTGGGGTGAAACGCCCCCATCACCCGGTCACCCACTTGCAGCCCGTCAACGCCGGATCCGACCGCCACTATTTCGCCGGCGCCGTCGCTCATCGGCACTCGTGGCCACGGCCCGGGAAGGAGCCCCATGAGGTTGATGTTGTCGTGAAAGTTCAGGCTCGAGGCCTTCACCTCGACCAGCACCTGCCCCGGACCGGGTTCGCCGACCGGCCTGTGCACAGTCTCGAGGGGCGCGCCGGGGCCGTTCATTACCACCGCTCGCTGACGATCCGGAATGCTCATGCGATACCCGCCTCCTCAGGTAGGGACGTCCGCGACCGGCGGTTGGTCACGTCTGCCACACCGGTCCCGTCGCCACACCATCATCCGTTGCGCCCGCCTCACGGCGACTGCGGGTCCAGTTCCATTGTCGCTCTGAGGCGGCACATCATTGGCCAACTCCGCGCCGATACGCTTGGGGTCCATGTGACCATAGCGGCCCGGCCGGCTGCACTGCCGGCCACCGCACACCAGATCGTCCTCGTCAAAGGATGACGGGTTACAGTTTCGGCGTGAGATGTCACGCCTAGCGTGTCTTGAGGGAAGAGCCGACCGACCGGAATCGAGCCGCAATGACCGAGCCCGCGCGCGAAGTGATCGCAGGCCATGACGCCAGCCCGCTGCTGGCGATCGAGGCCATCAAGCAACTCAAGGCTCGCTACTGTCGGTACCTCGACTCCAAGGACTGGGCGGCCTGGCGCGCGCTCTTCACCGACGACTTTGTCAGCGACACGTCCGAGGCCGGCGGCAAACTGATTGCCGGCGCCGACGACTTCGTGGCGTTCACCCGCAAGGGCATCGGACGACCTGCGCAGGCAACCGCGCACCAGGTGCACGCACCCGAAATCGAACTGACGTCGGCGACGACGGCGCGCGGGGTGTGGGCCCTGCAAGATGTCGTCCGCTTCGGCCCTGGTGTCACCCTGGTCGGCTACGGCCACTACCACGAGACCTACGAGAACATCGGCGGGCAGTGGCTTATCAAGAGCTCCAAGCTAACTCGGCTGCGAGAGGATATCGTCACCCCGCTGTTCTCGTTTTACATATCCGGGCGCATCCGGCGGGTAGCCGCCAAGCTTGCCAACCGGCTGCTGGAGCAGTGACACGTCGATGACTGTGGAAACCATTCTGATCACCGGCGCGTTCGGTCAGGTCGGCAGGCGATGCGCACAGATCCTGCTCGACCGGGGACGAAGCGTCGTCGCCACGGACCTGCGGACCGACAAAACCGTCGCCGCCGCGGCCGAACTGTCCGAGGGCGCCGGGAAGCTGATTCCCGCCTACATCGATCTGTTGGATGCCGAGGCGGTGCGCGATCTGGTCGCGACCCATAGCCCTGAAGCGATCATTCACCTCGCCGCCATCGTTTCGCCCCCGTCGTATCGCAATCCCGCGCTCGCCCGACGAGTCAACGTGGGAGGCACCGAGAACCTTCTCGCGGCGGCCGCGCCACTCCCCCGTCCACCGCTGTTCCTGATGGCATCCAGCGCCGCGGTGTACGGGTCACGCAACCCCTACCGGCACCCCGAGCGGATCACCCCGGACACGTCCGTGCACCCCATCGATCAGTACGGCGAGGACAAGGTGCTGGCCGAGGCGGCGATCCGTGCCAGCGGCCTGCCGTATGCGCTGTTCCGATTGGGCGGGGTCATCTCGCCGGATACCCAGGCGAACTTCACCGGCGACTACCTGCTCCTGGTGCGCTCGATGCCCGCCGACAACCGCATCCACGCGGTGGATGCGCGCGACGTGGCGCTGGCGTTCGCCAACGGCGTCGACCGCGAAGCCACGATCGCCGGGAAGGTCCTGCTCATCGGCGGCAACGAGTCGTACGTGATGCTCCAACGCGACCTCGAGGACGACATGATGGCCGGCGTCGGCCTGGGCCGCCTCGGGCCCTCGGCGAGTCTGCCCGGCGACCCCAGTGACGAGCGGGGCTGGAGTTTCACGGGGTGGTTTGACACCACCGAATCGCAAGCGCTGCTTGACTTTCAAGACCACGACTGGCGTGAAACCGTGGCCTGGATCGCCGAATCCCAGCATCACCTGCGCATCTTCCTGTGCGTGCTTGGCCCGATATTGCGGCCGCTGATGCGCGCCGCCCTCAAGCTGCAGCGCCGTGCCGAGGGACGAGGCCGTTACGCCGACCCGTGGACTCTGATCGAGAAGAAGTACGGCTCGGCCGCGCTCGCCGCCGCTGACTAGCTTCGGGAGGTGAAGAAGACCGCGGCCTTCCGAATCGAGTCTTCGACGGGTTCCGGCGTCCACCCGAGTTCGCGTTTGGCCTTGCTGTGGTCGAGCGGCGACATCAGTTCGGCCATGCGGATTCCGGCATAAGCGAACGGGAGGTCGCGGCGCAGCAGGCGCGCCAGCAGGTCGTTGACACGCGCACCGGCACGCAGCACCGAAATCGGGATGCCGATGCGCGGTGGGTGTCTGCCCACGGCAGCGGCGGCGATGCTGTGCAGCTCGCGGATACTCATGTATCTGTCGGAGATGATGTAGCGCTCGCCGTTTCGTCCGTGTTCTGCGGCCAAAAGCATTGCCTTGGCAGCGTCTTCGATGCCCACGACTTCTGCCGAGTAGCCGAGATAGAAGGGGAACCGTCCGTTAGCGACCAGGGAGATCAAGGAGCCGTGCGGGGTCGGCGCCCAGTCGCCGGGGCCATAGGTGGTGGATATGCACAGTGCCACGGCGGGCAGCCCTTTGTCCCGGGCGTATGACAGCAGCAGATTTTCGCCGGCCACCCGAGCTTCGATGTAGGCGCCGCCCTGATCCCAGTTGTGCGGGTCGTCTTCGGTGACCGGCCTGGTGTCGCTGATCGCCAAAGAACCTGTGGTGCTGGTGTATACGAACTTCTTCAAGTTGGCGTCCAGGGCGGCATCAAGAACGTGCCGCAGCCCTTCGACGTTGGTCCGAAACAATGGCACCGGGTCGCGCAGCCACATCCGGGCATCGACGACGCAGTAGTAGACGACGTCACAACCGGTCATCGCCGCCCGCAGAGCATCGTCGTCAAACAGATCGCCATAACACCGCTCGACCGGCAGATCGTCAATTCCCTTGGTGGAACTGGTGCGCCGCAACATGACTCGCACGTCGGCGCCCGCAGTGACCAGCTGTCGCGTGACGTGTGACCCCAGGAAACCACTGGCCCCGATCACCAGCTTCTTGGCGCCCACCTAGCGGTCGACCCATCCCATTTGCGCCGCGGCGTGGTGGCCGCCGACGGGCGGGGTGAGTTGGTCGAGTCCCGCCAGCTGGCCGGGGGTGAGCTCAACCGCGTCGGCGGCGACATTCTCCTCGAGCCGTGCGAGCCGCTTGGTTCCCGGAATCGGCACGATGTCAGTCCCTTTCGCCAGCAGCCAGGCCAATGCGACCTGAGCCGGGGTTGCGCCGACGTCCGTGGCGATCCCTCGCAACTCGTCCGCGCTCTCGAGATTGTGCTTGAAGTTCTCTTCGAAGAAGCGAGGGTTGGTCTTGCGGTAGTCGGTGTCGGGAAGCTCTCCGGTGGAGCGGATTGCGCCGGTGAGAAAGCCACGGCCCAGAGGCGAGTAGGCGACGAGCCCGATTCCGAGCTCGCGCAGTACATCCAGCACCCCGTCTTCGGGATCGCGGGTCCACACCGAGTATTCGGACTGCACGGCGGTGATGGGATGCACGGCGTGGGCGCGGCGAATGGTGTTGACGCCGACCTCGGAAAGGCCGATGTGCCGGATCTTCCCGACGGCGACCAGCTCGGCCAGCGCTCCGATCGTGTCTTCGATCGGGGTCTCGCGGTCGAGGCGGTGTTGGTAGTAGAGGTCGATGCGGTCGGTCGCCAACCTTTGCAGGGACCCGTCCACGGCAATGCGGATATTGGCGGGGCTGCTGTCGAGGCCGTTACGGCCGGTGTGGGAGATCAGGCCGAACTTGGTTGCCAGCATCACCTGATCGCGTCGGCCCTGCAGCGCGCGGGCGACGAGTTCTTCATTGACGTAGGGCCCATAGACCTCGGCAGTGTCGATCAGCGTGACGCCGAGGTCGATGGCGCGATGGATGGTGCGGATGGATTCGGCGTCATCGCTGCCGGCGCCGGCATAGGCGACGGACATGCCCATCGCGCCCAGACCGACGCGTCCAACTTCGAGTTCGGCTAGATGAGCCCGTTTCATGGGCCCATTGTGCGCCCAGCGACTTGGAGCCGCGGGACGGGTACCGTTGCGCGAGTGCACCGCATCGACGTTCCCCCGATCTGATGGACGACTTAGACACCGCGCGACCGGTCCGCAATTTGGCGGTCGACTTCTATCGAGCGTCGGGCGTGGTCCTGATCGTGCTGGGGCATTGGCTGGCCGGCTCCGTGACGTACCACGACGGACAATTCGGGCGGGAGAATCCACTCGTCGACCTGCCCTGGACGCAGTGGCTGACCTGGATTTTCCAGGCGGTTCCGGTGTTTTTCCTGGCGGCCGGCTACGCCGGCGCGGTGTCGTGGACGCATCGATGCGACACCGAAGGTTTCTCGCGCGAAGTCTGGCTTCGGCATCGACTGGCCAGGGTACTCGGACCGACCGCGGTCTACGTCGCACTCGTGTCGGTAATCGTGGTGGTGCTAATCGCCTATCGCGTGCCCGGCTCGGTGCTCGAATACGCGGGTTGGGCGGTGGCGATGCATCTCTGGTTCCTCGCCGTTTACCTGGTGGTGGTTTCGCTGACGCCGATTGCGATTGCCGCACAACGCCGTTGGGGCCTGTTTGCGCCGGGTGTGCTGGCGGTGGGGGTAGTGGCAATCGACGTCGCCACGATCGCGGGCCACGTGCCCCATCTCGGCTGGCTAAATTACTTTCTGTGCTGGGGGGCGCTGTACCAGCTCGGAATCACCTGGTACTGCGGGCAATTGGCAGGGCGCAGACCGGTGCTGCTCGCGGCCGGCTCGGGCGTCGCGTTGGCTTTGTTGATCTGGCTGGGATGGTACCCAGTCAGCATGATCGGCGTTCCCGGCCAGGCGGTGCAGAACACCACGCCGCCCACCGTGGCGATGCTGGCCTTCGCGTGCGCGCAGGCCGGATTGGTGGTGACACTCGCGCCCGCGCTCAACCGCGTGCTGCGCGCCGGCTTTGTCAAGCGGGTGCTGTCCGTAGCGAACAACAATGTGATGGCCCTGTACCTGTGGCACATGATCCCGGTGGTGATCGTCGCGATCGTCGCCTATCCCGCCGGTCTGCTGCCGCAACCGCACGAGGGAACGGGGGCATGGTGGCTGGCTCGGCTGGCGTGGGTGCTCGTCCTGAGCCTGGTGACGGCCTTCGAGTTGGTGTTGTTGTGGTGGCAGCGACGCTTCTTCGCGGCCCCACTGCCCATGCTAGGTATCCCGCTCACAGATCGCTGGGGCGAAGTGTTCATGCTGGTGGGCGCCGCGATGGCCGCCGCCGGTCTGCACTTTTTCGCCTATGCGGGCTTCGCCCCGGACGGCCATTTTCCATGGGTGATCGCAGTGGTGTTCGCCGTCGGGGTGCTACTGGTGGCGCTTCGCCCGGCAAAGGTCAGCCGGCGCTCGGCCGATCCGGCTCCGACGACTGGATGACATGCGGAAACCCATCTTTGCTAAGCGACTTACGACCTCTTGAGAGGGGCCCTAATGCCCTGGTCGGGGGCGGTATCGGGGAGAAACGTCTCCGGCAGGTTCGGAGCACCCGGACCAGCCGGAGACACCCTCGCTAAGGGAGTACACGATGTTAAACAGCGTAACGGTCCGCAACAAGCAGGTTCCCCAACAGCGCGCGCAGGATGCCGAACTATTAAAGGAGTCGGGCGCCCACAAGCTCGTCATCACAGACCGCGACGGCAACTGCTTGGCGTTCGTATTGGCTTGGGACAGCTTCGACTACGACGCTGAGACCGACACCTACGTGTGCGTCGCCGACGGTGATGGTAGAGAACTCATGACCGTCTACACCGCCGGTGAAATCAAGGCGGCCCTCGGTACGAACATGTATGTCGTAACCGCACCGGACGGGTTCGGTGGCCGTAGGGCGGTCTAGGCCTGTCGACCCACCGGACATCAGGCAAGCTCCAAACCTGCGCTTCCTCAGGTTCCAGTCTCGTGGGAACACTTCCCGCAGTTTGATGCTGTCACGCGACCCTTCGTGGTCGATAATCCGCAGTCGCTCAGTCGCATCCGCCGAACAGCCGTCCGCCGGTGACCGTGGCGTATCGCTTTCTGCTGTGGAGTCGGCGGCGTGCGCGGAGACATTGCGTTGAGCACGGCGAACACCACCGCTCAATTCCAGCGGGTTGGTGGGGTGCTAGGCAGGTCGTGAAGGCTATGATAGACCGGTCGTACGGTTAGTTACGCCCGAAGGGTTGAAGATGCCCAGATCGCCTGGGAGACGTAGCGAGATTCTCGACGCGTTTGTCCGCTATGTCGCCGAACGTGGCTACGACAGAACGAATATCGGCGACATCGCCGACGAGCTTGGCATGTCCAAGGGCACCATCGTTCATCACTTCGGAACCAAAGCGCAGATGTTGCGGGAGCTCGAGGAAACCCACCTGGCCCGCCAGCTCGACGTGCTACGGATGGCGTGGGATCGCTTGGCCGCGCCGCACGAACGCATCGCCGCAATCATCTACGCTTCCGCACTGCTACAGGTGATCGCCCGCGACGCGACGGTGGCAAGTCAGCGCGAGGTGGTTCAGTTGTCCGATGACCCGGCGATGCAGCAAGTGCGCAAGCTGCGCCATCAACTGCAAACGCTTGCGATCGACGAGATCCGCAACGGGATAGACAGCGGTGTGTTCCGAAGCGTGGACGTCGAACTGGCGGCACTGCAACTGTGGGGATCGCTGGAGTGGATGTGGGTGTGGTTCACCCCCGCCGACCCCCGGACACCCGAACAAGTCGGGGGCGCTTTCGTCGACGTGTTCCTCGGCGGACTTCTGCTCGACCGCTTGGGGCTTAGCAAGTGGACGAACCCTTCGGCGGACGTCGTCTCGGTGGTGCGCGAATGCCTTGCCACGGTAACGGGTGCAACAAATTGACGGCGTAGCAACAGAATGCTTTGCGCGGCCACGTAATTGGAGGTAGCCGATTCCTACTCGAAGTGCCGAGCCGTCCTTTGCCGGGAACTTCGTCGAACGCGACCGATAGACGCGCGCGGCCACGCTCAGGAAGCGCAAAAGGCTTGGGAATGACCAAATGGATCGCGGAGCAGCGAGAGGTCTTCGGGGTGGTTTGCGGTGAAGTTCAGGCCGCGATCTCATTTGATTGACTGACCGTACGGTCTAATGCCATAGTTGCTGAGTGGCGCAAACGATGGCGACGTGGAGCCGGAGGGCGGGGACGGAGGCCGTCGGTTGGAAGGATCACGTGGTCGACCGGCGTCGGGAACGCGGTGAAGCGCTACCCTACGGGTCACACCAAGAACCATCGCGCCGGAACTTGGGGCGAAGCAGTCCAAAGCTGTGGCCGTTCACACAAAGTCCGAAATGCTCTCTAGCCGATTACTTTTCGCAACAGCGTCACTCTGCACGCGGGCTCGCTGATCCGGATCACACCCGCCGTCGCCGTTTCCATCCGCCGACAATGCGTGGCCCACTTGAGCATGCAGCGGAAGAGTTGCGATTCGGTGCGCGGTTAGGTCGGGGACCGCGCCGATGACTACCTCGAACGCGATTGTCGGCAAATTCGGCAACAAGATCCGACCAGGCACGGAAGTGGCCGGCGGGTTCTTCCGAATGTGCGTGCTGACCGGCAAAGCCCTGGCGCGGCCGTTCGAATGGCGTGAGTTCATCTGGACTGGCTGGTTCCTCATGCGGGTATCGCTGCTGCCCACTATCGCGGTGTCCATCCCGGAAACCGTGCTGCTCATCTTCACTCTCAACCTCCTGCTGGCCGAGATCGGCGCCGCCGACGTCTCCGGTGCTGGTGCCGCGATCGGCGCGGTCACCCAGCTCGGCCCGATCGTGACGGTTCTGGTGGTCGCCGGCGCCGGGGGCACCGCCATCTGCGCCGACCTCGGTGCGCGCACCATCCGCGAGGAAATCGATGCGCTCGAGGTGCTCGGCATTGACCCGATCCACCGGCTGGTGGTGCCGCGCGTCGTCGCCTCGACGATCGTCGCGGTGCTGCTCAACGGCCTCGTGGTCGCCGTCGGCCTGGGGGGCGGCTACCTCTTCAGCGTGTACCTGCAGAACGTCTCGAGCGGTGCCTACCTCTCCACGTTGACAGCGCTCACCGGCCTACCCGAGGTGGTCATCGCGTTTATCAAGGCCGCGACGTTCGGGCTGATCGCCGGCCTGGTTGGCTGTTACCGCGGGCTGATCGTCCGCGGCGGGTCCAAAGGCCTGGGCACCGCCGTCAACGAGACGGTTGTGCTGTGTTTCATCGCGCTGTTCGCGGTCAACGCGGCCCTGACCACCATCGGTGTCCGGTTCGGAACGGGGCGCTGACATGGCCGGGGCTACAGCGGCCACCACATTGCGCGCCCGCTTCCCGCGGGCCAGCCTCAGTCGATACGGGGACGCCCCGGCCCGGCTACTGGTCGAGATCGGGCAGATGGTCTGGTTCGCACTCACCGCCGTAGGGCAGATCCCCTTCGCCCTGCGCCGCTACCGCAGAGAGCTGCTGCGGATGGTTGCCCAGATGGGGATGGGTACCGGCGCGATGGCCGTAGTCGGTGGCACCGCCGCCATCGTCGGCTTCATCACCCTGTCCGCGGGCTCACTGGTCGCCATCCAGGGCTACGCGACGTTGGGCAACATCGGTGTCGAGGCATTCACCGGATTCTTGGCCGCACTGGTCAATGTGCGGTTTGTGGCGCCGGTGGCCGCCGGTCAGGCGCTGGCCGCCACGGTCGGCGCCGGCGCCACCGCCGAACTGGGCGCCATGCGCATCAGCGAGGAGATCGACGCGCTGGAGGTGATGGGTATCCGGTCGGTCGCCTTCCTGGCGTCCACCCGGGTGGTGGCGGGTCTCATCGTCATCATCCCGCTCTACGGGTTGGCGATCACCCTGGCCTTCGTGTCCCAGCAGGTCACCACGGTTTTCTTCTACGGGCAGTCCGCCGGTACGTACAACCACTACTTCCACACATTCCTGCGCCTCAACGACGTGGGCTGGTCGTTCGCGGAGGTGATCCTGGTTGCGGTGGTCGTGATGACCACCCACTGCTACTACGGCTACACCGCCACTGGCGGGCCGGTCGGCGTCGGTGAAGCGGTCGGCCGGTCGATGCGGCTGTCGTTGATCACGATCGTTGTCGTGGTCGTACTGACCGCGATGGCGGTCTACGGCAAAAGCCCGAACTTCAACCTCACCGTGTAGCCGCCATGACGACCCCGCTGAAGGAGAACCCGCCACGCATCCCGCCATACAAGACGGCGGCTGCGGTGTTCTTGGTGGTCGCCGCGGTGGTGTTGACGTTCGTGTGGCTGCAGTTTCGGGGCCGGCTTACGCCGAAGACGCCCTTGACGATGGTGGCTCCCCGCTCGGGTTTGGTGATGGATACGGGGTCGAAGGTCACCTACAACGGGGTGGAAATCGGTCGGGTGGCCAGCATTTCGGAGACCGAGCGTGATGGCATACCTGCGGCCAAGTTCGTCTTGGACGTCAGCCCGAAGTACATCAAGCTGATTCCGGCCAATGTGGACGCCAACATCAAGGCGACCACGGTGTTCGGCAACAAGTATGTGTCGCTGACGTCGCCGAAAAACCCAACGCCGCAACGCATCACACCGCAGCATGTGATTGATGCGAGGTCGGTGACGACGGAGTTCAACACGTTGTTCGAAACGATCACCTTGATCGCGGAGAAGGTGGACCCGGTCAAGGTGAACCTGACGCTCTCCGCGGCCGCGCAGGCATTGAACGGGCTGGGCGACAAGTTCGGGCAGTCGATCGTCAACGGCAACGCCATCCTCGACGACATCAATCCGCAAATGCCGCAGATCCGGCATGACATTCAGCGGCTGGCGGACTTGGGCGACACCTATGCCAACGCCGCGCCGGATCTGCTGGACTCCCTCAACAATGCGGTCATCACAGCGCGCACCCTGCACCGGCAGGAAGCCGAACTGGACGCCGCGTTGCTGGCCGCGACCGGGTTGGGTAATACAGGCGAAGACATCTTCCGGCGCGGCGGGCCCTACCTGCAGCGGGGGGCCGCCGATCTGGTCCCCACCGCCCAGCTGCTCGACACCTACAGCCCCGAGATCTTCTGCACCATCCGCAACTACTACGACGAAGAACCCGCGGCCTATGCGACGACGGGCGGCGGTAACGGCTACGCGCTGAGAACCATGACCGAGCTGACGTCGGGGTTGGGAGGCATACTGACTCTCCCGGGGTTGGCCGGCACGGTGCTCAGTATGGGGCTCCTCGGGCTGGCCGGAGTGGTAGGCGGGGCGCCGAATCCCTATGTGTTTCCGGACAATCTGCCGCGGGTGAACGGTCGCGGCGGGCCGGGGGGCGCGCCGGGTTGCTGGCAGGCCATCACCCACGACCTGTGGCCCGCGCCCGAGTTGGTGCTGGACACCGGCGCCAGTCTCGCACCGTACAACCACCTAGATACCGGCTCACCGTACGCAATCGAGTATGTCTGGGGCCGCCAAGTCGGGGACAACACGATCAACCCATGAAAATCACCGGCTCCGCTATCAAGCTCGGCATCGTCTCGTTGGTGCTGCTGCTGATCACCGTGTCAATCGTCGTGGTGTTCGGTCAGATGCGCTTCAACCGCACCAACAGCTATACGGCGGAGTTCAGCAATGCCAGCGGCCTGAAAGACGGCCAGTTCGTCCGCGCCTCCGGAGTGGAGATCGGCAAGGTCAAAAAGGTGCGGCTGGTCGACGGCGGCAGGCGGGCGCAGGTGGACTTCGCTATCGACCGCTCGATACCGCTCTACCTGTCGACGACCGCCCAGATCCGCTACCTCGACCTGTTCGCCAACCGCTACCTGGAGCTCAAACGCGGCGAGGGTGAGGGCGCCGACCGGGTCCTGCCGCCGGGTGGATTCATCCCGCTGTCTCGCACTTCACCGGCGCTGGACCTCGATGCCCTGATCGGTGGTTTCAAGCCGCTGTTCCGGGCGCTCGATCCGGAAAAGGTCAACACCATCGCGTCGGCGATCATCACCGTGTTTCAGGGTCAGGGCGGCACCATCAACGACATCCTCGACCAGACCGCGCAGCTGACTTCACACATCGCCGAACGCGACCAGGCGATCGGCGAGGTGGTCAAGAACCTGAACGTCGTGCTAGACACCACGGTTAGGCACCGCAAGGAGTTCGACCAGACCGTCGACAACTTCGAGAAGCTGATCACCGGGCTGAAGAACCACGCCGACCCGCTGGCCGCCGGCACCGCGAACATCAGCAACGCCGCCGGAACGGTGGCCGACCTGCTGGCGGACAACCGCGCCCTGCTGCACAAGGCGATCAACTACCTGCAGGCCCTTCAGCAGCCGCTCGTCGACCAACAGGATCAGCTCGGCGACCTGATCCACAAGACGCCAACCGCGCTCAACCTGATCGGACGCAGCATCGGCCTCTACGGAGACTGGGTGAACTTCTACCTCTGCGACCTCAGCATCAGGTGGAACGGGCTGCAGCCCGGCGGCCCGGTCCGCACGGTCAGGATCTGGCAGCAGCCCACGGGCAGGTGCACGCCGCAATGAGAACACTGACGGAATTCAACCGCGGCCGTGTCGGTCTCATGGGCGTCACCGTGTTGGCGCTCGTCGTCGCCGTCGGCCAAAGCTTCACCAGCGTCCCGATGCTGTTCGCCAGTCCGAGCTACTACGGGCAGTTCACCGACACCGGTCAACTGAACAAGAACGACAAGGTGCGCATCTCCGGTGTGAATGTCGGCACGGTGCAGGCGCTCGACATCGACGGCGACCACGTCCTGATCAAGTTCACCATCGGCGCCAACACCATCGGCACCGAGAGCCGGCTCGCGATCAAGACCGACACCATCCTGGGCAAAAAAGTGCTCGAGATCGAGCCGCGGGGAACCCAGACGTTGCGGGCCGGCGGAGTGTTGCCGCTGGGCCAAAGCACCACCCCCTATCAGCTCTACGACGCGAACTTCGACATCACCAAGGCCGCCGCCGGCTGGGACATCGACACCGTCAAGCAGTCGCTGAACGTCTTGACGCAGACCATCAACCAGACCTACCCGCACCTGAGTGCCACCCTCGACGGTTTGACCAAATTCTCCGACACCATCGGTAAACGCGACGAACAGATCAAGCACCTGCTCGCTCAGGCCAACCAGGTAGCCAGCGTGCTCGGTGATCGCAGCGAACAAATCAACCGGTTGCTGGTCAACGCGAAGACGCTGCTGGCCGCGTTCAACGAACGTGGACGGGCCATCGACGCCCTGCTGCAGAACATTTCCGCCTTCTCGGCCCAGGTGCAGGGGTTCATCAACGACAACCCGAACCTGAACCCTGTGCTGGAGCAGTTGCACGCCATCAGCGACGTGCTAGTGGCACGCAAAGACGACCTGGCTCAAACCCTCACGTATGTCAGCCAATTCGCCGCATCGCTGGGAGAATCCGTCGCGTCGGGACCGTACTTCAAGATAGTCCTGACAAATCTGCTGCCGTACTGGATCTTGCAGCCGTTCGTCGACGCCGCGTTCAAGAAGCGCGGTATCGACCCGGAGAACTTCTGGCGCAGTGCTGGCCTGCCCGAGTTCCGCTGGCCCGACCCCAACGGCACCCGGTTCCCCAACGGCGCGCCGCCGCCCGCACCTCCGGTGCTGGAAGGCACCCCGGAGCATCCGGGACCGGCCGTCCCACCGGGAACAGCGTGTTCGTACACGCCGCCGGCCGACGCGCTGCCGCGGCCGTGGAATCCGCTGCCGTGCGCGGGCGTGGGCGTCGGACCGTTCGGCGGCAGTTTCCCCGCACCGATCGACGTGCAGACGTCGCCGCCGAACCCGAACGGCCTGCCACCGACACCGGGCATCCCGATCGCCGGGCGGCCGGGCGAGCCGCCTCCGGACGTACCGGGCACACCGGTGCCACTGCCGCCCAATGCGCCGCCGGGGGCGCGCACGGAGAACCTGCAACCACCCGGCCCCACCCCGCCGCCGTCGACGTTCGCGCCGGGGCTACCGCCGGGCCCACCCGCGCCTCCGGGACCCGGGCAGCAGCTGCCGGCCCCGTTCGTCACGCCGGGTGGCACGGGAGGTAGCGGCGCAACGGGAGGTAGCCAGAATTGAGCGCCATCTTCGATTTTCGCAGCCCGCGGGCCCGGAGGGTCATCGGGACGCTGGTGGTGGCGCTGGCGCTGGTCGCCGGGTTCGTCGGCTGGCGGCTCTACCAGAAGTTGACCAACAACACCGTGGTCGCTTACGTCCCGGCGGCGAACGCGCTCTATCCCGGGGACAAAGTCCAGATCATGGGCGTCCGCGTGGGCTCGGTCGACAAGATCGAGCCGGCCGGCGACAAGATGAAGGTGACGTTTCACTACAAGAACAAATACAAGGTGCCCGCCAACGCGTCCGCCGTGATCTTGAACCCCACACTGGTGGCATCGCGGACCATTCAGTTGGAACCACCCTACAAGGGTGGTCCGGTGATGGCCGATGACGCGGTGATCCCAATCGAGCGCACGCAGCTGCCGACGGAGTGGGACCAACTGCGCGAGAGCGTCGCCAATGTCATCTCCAAACTCGGCCCGACACCCGAGCAGCCCAAGGGCCCCTTTGGTGACCTCATCGAGGCCTTCGCTGACGGGCTGGCCGGCAAGGGCAAGCAGATCAACACCACGCTGGACAGCCTGTCGCGGTCGTTGACCGCACTGAACGAGGGCCGTGGGGACTTCTTCGCAGTGGTGCACAGCCTGGCGCTGTTCGTCAACGCCCTGCACAAAGACGACCAGCAGTTCGTCGCGTTGAACAAGAACCTGGCCCAGTTCACCGACAAATTGACCGGGTCTGACCGGGACCTCGCCAATGCGATACAGCAGTTCGACTCCCTGCTCTCCACACTGCGGCCGTTCTTGGACAAGAACCGCGGGGTGCTGGCGCACGACGTCGACAACCTCGCCACCCTGACCACCACGCTGGTCCAACCCGAGCCGCTGAATGGTTTGGAGACCGCCCTGCACGTCCTGCCGACGCTGGAGACGAACCTCAGCCAGATTTACCACCCGTCGCACGGCGCGGTCATGTCCATCCCGGCAATCCCGAACTTCGCGAACCCGATGCAGTTCATGTGCAGCATGATTCAGGCCGGTAGCCGGCTGGGCTATCAAGAATCCGCCGAACTGTGTGCGCAATACCTGGCGCCAATTCTCGATGCGATCAAGTTCAACTACTTGCCAGTCGGGCTGAACCTGTTCAGCACCGCCGAGACGCTGCCCAAGGAGGTCGCTTACTCCGAGCCGCGGTTGCAGCCGCCGACCGGGTATAAGGACACCACGGTGCCCGGGATCTGGGTGCCCGACGGCCCGTTGTCGCACCGCAACACCCAGCCGGGCTGGGTGGTGGCGCCGGGCATGCAGGGCACACAGGTGGGGCCGATCACGGCGGGGCTGTTGACCCCCGAATCTCTGGGCGAGTTGATGGGCAGCGCGGATATCGCACCCCCGCCGGCAGGGCTGCAGACGCCACCGGGACCGCCAAATGCGTACGACGAGTACCCGGTGTTGCCACCCATCGGCGTGCGGGCACCGCAAGTGCCGATCCCCCCGCCACCGCCGGCACCGGGAGTGGTGCCGGGACCGGTCGCTCCGACGCCCGCGCCTGGTGCACCACCGCTGCCCGCGGAGGCGGCCGTGTCGACAGGACCGGGCTCGTGAGGCGCGCGACGAGCGCGATTGGCGCCATCGGCGCCTTGGCTGCTCAGCTCCGATACCGGGCCTGGCAGGGGCTGGCTCTGCTGGGGGCTGCCGTGGCGCTGACCTCGTGCGCGAGCTGGCATGGGATCGCAAACGTGCCGATGCCCGGTGGCCCGGGCAGCGGGCCCGGCTCCTACATCATCTACGTGCAGATGCCCGACACGCTGGCCCTGAACGACAACAGCCGGGTGCGGGTGGCCGACGTCTTTGTCGGCACGGTGCGCGCGATCAATCTGAAGAACTGGGTGGCCACGCTGACGCTACGTGTGGACAAGGGCGTCAAGTTACCCAAGAACGCCACCGCCAAGATCGGGCAGACAAGCCTCCTGGGTTCTCAGCACATAGAGCTGGCCGCGCCCCCCAACCCGTCGCCGGAGCTGCTGAAGGACGGCGACACCATCCCGCTGAAAAATGCGTCCTTTTATCCCACGACCGAGCAGACGCTGGCCAGTCTCGCCATTATCTTGCGCGGAGGTGGCATCCCGAATCTCGAAGTGCTGCAGAACGAGGTCTACAACATCCTGAACGGGCGGGGCGACCAGATCCGTGCCTTCCTCGGCAAGCTGGACACCTTCACCGCTCGGCTCAACGAGCAACGCGATGACATCACCCGAGCCATCGATTCCACCAACCGGCTGTTGGCGTACGTGGGTCCCCGCTCGGACGTTCTGGATCGGGTCCTCACCGAATTCCCGCCGCTGATCAAGCATTTCGCCGACAAGCAGAACCTTTTGATCAACGCGGTTGACGCGACCGGACGGCTCAGCCAGGTTGCGGACCAATACCTGTCCGCCGCGCGGAGCGATATCCACCAGGACCTGCTGTCGCTGCAGTGCCCGTTGAGGGAACTCGGCCGTGCCTCGCCGTATCTGATCCGCGCACTCAAGCTGATCGTCGTCCGGCCGTTCGACATCGACTCCGTGCCGAAGGCGTTCCGCGGCGACTATTTCAACCTGTCACTGACGCTCGACCTGACAATGAGCGCTGTCGACAACGCGGTCCTCACCGGGACGGGATTCTCCGGAGCGCTGCGCGCGCTCGAGCAATCGTGGGGCCGCGACCCCGAAACGATGATCCCCGACGTCCGCTACACGCCGAACCCGAACGACGCCCCGGGCGGCCCGCTGGTGGAAAGGGCCGATCGGCAATGCTGACCCCCTTCATCAAGCGCCAGCTGATCCTGTTCGGCATTCTGACCGTGATCACCGCGTTTGTGCTGGGCGGGTACTACCTGCGGATTCCCAGCGCGGCAGGGATCGGCCAGTACACGCTGAACGCGGACCTGCCCGCGTCAGGCGGTCTGTACGAGACGGCCAACGTGGCGTATCGCGGCGAAACCATCGGCACGGTCACCGCCGTCGAGCCGACCGAGACGGGCGCGCGGGTGACCATGAGAATCGCGAACCGCTACAAGATCCCGATTGACGCGTCGGCGAACGTGCATTCGGTGTCGGCGGTCGGTGAGCAGTATCTGGACCTGGTGTCGGTAGGCAACCCGGGCAAATACTTCTCGCCGGGACAGACCATCACCAATGGCACCGTGCCCACCGAGATCGGGCCGGCGGTGGACGCCGCGAACCGCGGGCTGGCCGCGCTGCCCAAGGACAAGATCGCCTCGCTGCTTGACGAAACGGCCCAAGCCGTCGGCGGATTGGGCCCCGCCCTGCAACGACTGGTCGATGCGACGCAGGCGATCGCCGGCGACTTCAAGACCAACATCCAAGATGTCAACGACATCATCCAAAACTCCGGGCCGATCATCGACAGCCAGGTCAATTCGGGTGACTCTATCGAGCGCTGGTCGCACAACCTGGACATCCTGGCCGCGCAGAGCGCGGAGAACGACCAGCACGTGCAAAGCATCCTGACGCAGGCGGCGCCGACCGGCGATCAGGTCAACGCGGTGTTCGGCGACGTCCGCGAATCGCTGCCGCAGACACTGGCGAATCTCGAGATCGTGCTGGACATGCTCAAGCGCTACCACAAGGGCGTCGAGCAACTCCTGGTCGCCTATCCGCAGGGCGCCGCGGAAGGCCAAACGGTAACTACGCCTTTCCCGGGCTACGCCGCGCTCGGCACCTCGCTGACGATCAACCAGCCCCCGCCGTGTCTGACCGGGTTTCTCCCGGCACCTGAGTGGCGGTCTCCGGCGGATACCAGCCTGGCGCCGATGCCGTCCGGAACATATTGCAAGATCCCGATGGATACGCCGGCCAACGCCGTGCGCGGGGCACGCAACTATCCGTGCGTCGATGTCCCTGGGAAGCGGGCCGCCACGCCGCGGGAGTGCCGCGACCCCAAACCGTACGTTCCGGCGGGTACCAATCCCTGGTTCGGCGATCCGAACCAGATCCTGACCTGCCCCGCACCGGCGGCACGCTGCGACCAGCCGGTGAAGCCGGGTCAGGTGATACCCGCGCCATCGGTCGACAACGGCATGAACCCAGCGCCCTCCGACAGGGTGGCTGGGACACCGCCTCCCGTCAGCGATGTACTGCAGCGGCCGGGATCTGGAACCGTCGAGTGCAATGGGCAGCAGCCGAATCCCTGCGTCTACACCCCCAACGGGCCTCCCCCGGCCATTTACAGTCCACAGAGCGGCGAGCTGGTAGGGCCCGACGGTGTCAAGTACGCGGTCGAAAATTCGACCAAAACGGGGGACGACGGATGGAAGGACATGCTGGCGCCGCCCGGCTGAATCCCACCGGCGTTCCCGACGGCTCGCCCGAAAGAGTCGGAGATACGTGAACTCAGGTCGGCTCCATGGTCCGCGGCGAGTCCAATTCCGCTGATTTACAGGGCTTTTCGCGTGAGTTCGAGCCTGTCGCCGGGCGGAACTTCGCCCGTCTCGCCCAACCGACAAAGCGCGTCGTGCCGGTTCTCCCACTCGCCGGCCGGGACGGACAGGTTCGTTGACACTGACCGCACGTACAGTCATATACTGAGCGCGATGGCTGAATCGGAGCGCACCGCGGCTTTGTCGCACACAACTGGTCGAACACCCCGCGGGTGGCCGGCGAACACAGAGCGGAGCGAAATGCGGGAAGTGATCGGCCTGGGCCAACTCCGGAGTGATGCGTGCACGTATCTCGAGCGGGTTGCCGCCGGCGAGACGTTCGATGTCGTCCGCCGCGGCAAATTGGTGGCACAGATCGTGTCCGTCGGTGACTGGCGGGTGGTTCCGATCCCGGCGCGATCTGTCAAAGTCGCGGCACCGGACGCCGGCGGGTGGGTCGGGCTTGACGAACTACGAACGCGTGCCGGGCGATGTTTCGATCGGGTTGCGGCCGGGGAGACGATTTATGTCGTGCGCGGCGGCCGATTGCTGGCGCGGATCGTGTCGGCCGGTGACTCGAGGACGACCCCGATCCCGGCGGACGCCGGTCAGCGGATTGAGCTTGACGAACTGCGAAGGCGTGCGGGGCGTTATTTCGATCGGGTTGCCGCGGGGCAGACGATCGAGGTGATCCGTAGCGGTGAGCTCGTTGCTCGCATCGTGTCAGTCGCCGGTGGCGAAGCCCACAGGGGTCAGACGTACGAAAGCCAGCATGCTGCTGCCGATCCCGCAGCAGCGGCTAATGTAGCGGCTTCGTCGCCGATCGACTAGCACGATGTCGATGTCCGGTGCCTGGGCGGCGGCAGCTTCGCTAAAACAAGGTGTCGGAGGGGAATTCACCGGGGAGGTCAAATGAAGGCCTATCAAACCGTGGTCGTCGGCACTGACGGCTCGGAGTCGTCGCTGCGTGCGGTCGACCGTGCCGGCGCGATCGCCGCCGACTCGAAGGCGAAGCTGATCATTGCGACGGGGTACCTTCCCCACAAGGACGATGAGCACGCGGCCGACGTCCTCGGGGACGAGGGCTACAAGGTGCACGGCAACGCCCCGATCTACGCGATCTTGCGCGAGGCCCGCGATCGGGCCAAGGCGGCCGGGGCCACCGACATCGAGGAGCGGCCGATTCAGGATGCTCCGGTACATGCGCTGGTGGAGCTCGCCGAGACGGTTGCCGCCGATCTGCTGGTGGTCGGCAATGTGGGATTGGACGCGCGATCGGCGCTCATCGGGCGGGTTTTCTCGATTCCCGGAGGTATCGCCACCCAGGCAAAAGTCGACGTGCTGATCGTCCACACCACTGGCTGACGACGCGCGCTGACCCTTCTGACTGATTAGCGCCGGCCGGGGGTCCCCCGGGCTCGGACAATGGGGCGCCGTTTGCCGAGCAATATGGTTAGGCTAACCTAATAATATCCGATAGGAAGGCTTATTGTGACGGTTACCCTGCCGATTGATCCTCACGCCGATCCGTCCCGGCGCGCCTGGCTGCCCTGCCCGAACTGCGACTGGGGCCGCAGCGCCTGCGTGGAGTGCCACAGCGACCGCAACTGCCGCGCGCATTGGCAGTATCTGCTGAGCAATCAAGCGACGCGGGTCAACCTGCAATGTCCGGGCTGCACGACCCTGTGGTCGACCGACACGCGAAACCGCTAAGTCTGGGCGAACGCGTCTTCGGGCAGCGGGCGTTGGCAGACCGCGCGTGCCTCGGCGGCGCTGAGCCCGAACAGCCGCAAAACGTTTTCGGTGACGTTGTCAGCGGACCGCGCGTCGTCGCGATCCGGGTCGTCACGCAACAGTTTTCCGAGTCCCAGCAGCGCGCCGCCGGCCATGGCGAGGGCGAGTTCGGGGTCGTCAACCGTGAATCTCCCGGCGTCGACACCCGCTTTGATGTCGCGCAGTGCCCGAGGGGCCAGGCCGCGATCGGACGACAGCAGCGCCGGCCCGTTGGCCAACAGGATCTCGCTTTCCTGTGGGCGCCGGCGAAATAGGCGGCCGGTCAGCCGGAAGCTGGTGGCAAAGGTTTCCGCGGGGTCGTCGATCGACTCGGTGAGCCGGTCCAACATCGCTCCGTGCGCGTCGAGCACGTCGGCGACCGCAGCCTCGAACAACTGCTCCTTGCTGTCGAAATGGTTGTAGAAGGAACCCATGCCGACGTCGGCCGCCTGAGTGATCTCCAAGATCGGCACGTTGACCTTTCCCTCGGCGATCAACCGCCGGGCGGCCCTGATCAGCGCCGCTCGGGTGCGCTGTTTGCGCCGTTCCAAGCGGCTGGGTGGCTCCGGATCCTCAGGCATCGCGCTCATCCTTAGCAGTATGCATCACTTTTGAGGATTTCGTCAGAATGCCTTGACCCAACGTTGTCTCGTATGTGACGATTTCGTCAGTTAACTTTGAGGATGGCCATGAACCTGACACACGCCCACCGAAACCTGCACAGCGAGCAGGGTGCGCTGCCTGGCGAACACCCCGGGCGTTCCCGCAACCCGGTGATCAAAGTCGCCGACGTCGCCTGGCTGCAGTTCGAAAAGCCCGACCTCACGCGCGCTGAGGCGTTCGCCCACGCCTTCGGCTTCCAAACGGCGCGGCCCGGCCCCAACGAGCTTCACTTGCGCGGCACCCAGGCGGGCGGACCGTGTGTGATCCTGCGCCGTGGGCCGCGCACGCGATTCACCGGCGTGGCATTCCGGGCCTGCGACGAGGCGGACGTGTTGCGCCTGGCCGACAAATCCGGCGCCCCCGCGCGGCCGCTGCCGGAGAACCTCGGCGGCTTGTCGGTCGACCTGATCGACCCCGGCGGCATGCCGGTCCGCGTCGTCGCCGGCATGCACCAGTTGCCTGAGTTGCCCGGCCAGCAGCCCCACGTTTTCAATTTCGGAGACGACGTGCGGCGCACCAACGCCGGTCAGCGGCCCCCGCGCGTACCCGCGCGAGTGCAGCGGTTGGGCCACCTGGTCGTGCAGTCGACGAAGTACCTCGAGGCGCTGGACTGGTACCTGGACAACCTCGGACTGATCGTCAGCGACTTCCTGTTTTTCCCGGGCCAGCGCCACCGCGGACCGACCATGAGCTTCATCCGCTGCGATCGAGGATCGACACCGGCCGATCACCACACGCTGGCGATGGCGCTGGGTCCCGCCAACCGTTACCTGCACTCGGCGTACCAGGTCACCGACCTTGACGCCCTGGCCGCCGGCGGCGAATACCTCAGGGAGCGAGGGTATTTCCGCTCCTGGGGAATCGGCAGGCACATCCAGGGCAGCCAGATCTTCGACTACTGGCGCGATCCCGACGGCTTCTTGGTCGAGCACTTCGCCGACGGTGACCTGTTCGACGACACCCTCGAACCCGGCTGGGCGCCCTTCACCGCTTCCGGACTGGCCCAATGGGGACCGCCGCCGACCAGAGATTTCCTCGGCACCGACCTGAAATCCGCTCGCCACGAACTTGTTTCGATGATCACCGCCCTGCGCGCAAGAAACGAATTCGATGTCAATCGCCTCGTCGGCTTACTGAAAGTGCCCAGCTCATGACCGTTTCCGTGCTGCACACCGCCGGCGCCTGGTGGCTCAAGACCCCCGGCGGGGCCGCGAAGATCGACACCACCGCCACCAGCACCGGTGGACTTCTGACCGACCGGGCCGCATTCGAAGCCGCGATTCAGGCCTCAATGGAAAAGTCCGCCGCGGACGCGATCGCCGTGGACGGCCTGAAGCTGATCTCACCGGTGACCAGGCCGTGCCGAGTGGTCGCTCAGATGACGAACTTCGAGTCGCATGTCAGGGACGCGGGCATGGACCCGGCATCGGTTCCGCTCACCTTCTTTCGCAAGGCGTCCGCGTCGATCAACGGTCCGTTCGACGAGATCGTCAAACCCGCACACGTCAAGCTACTCGACTACGAGGTGGAGATCGGGCTGGTGATCGGACGCGCGATCCCAATCGGCACAACCATTTCCGACGCCAACCTCGCCGACTTCATCGCCGGGCTCGTCGTCGCCAACGACGTTTCCGCACGTGATATCCAGCTTCCGCAGACCCAGTTCTACGAGGCCAAGTCCTACCCCACGTTCACCCCGGTCGGACCGGAGCTGGTGTTGCTGACGGCCGACGAACTCAAGCGGTTCGGCGATCTGCGGCTGCGCCTGAGCGTCAATGGCGACGAGCGGCAAAACGCGCTCGTCGACGGCGACATGCTGTACCGGCCACTGGAGGCGCTGCAGTCGCTCACCCAATTCCAGGAGCTTGCCCCCGGTGACCTGGTGCTCACCGGCACCCCGGCCGGCACCGCGTTGAGCGCGCCGCCGAAGCCGGTGCAGATGATCGGAAACCTGTTGCCGCCGGCCCTCAAGTGGAAGATGTTCTTCACGCGCCAGGCCGGCAACCGGGACTATCTGCAGGACGGCGACATCGTTGAGGCGTCGGTGGCCACCGACGACGGGGCGATCGATCTCGGAACCCAGCGCACCGCAGTGCGATTCGCGTGACGGATAACCCCATTCGGCACTGTCCCGTCGTCCCCGTCGTCATCGTGGGCGCCGGACCGACCGGCATTACCGCCGCCACGCTGTTGGCACAATACGGACTGGCGTGCCTCGTCCTCGACCGCTGGCCCGGGGTGTACCCGCAGCCACGCGCCGTGCACCTCGACGACGAAATCTACCGCGTCATCGCCCGCCTCGGCATCGCTGAAGAATTCGCCGCGATTTCGCGGCCTACGCTCGGTTTGCGCCTGCTGGAAAACCGATCCCAGCGACCCCGCGTGCTCGCCGAGTTCAACCGCGATCCCGCTCGCAGCCCGAACGGGTTCCCGCAGGCCAACATGTTCGATCAACCGGAATTGGAGGCGCTGCTGCGCGCAAATCTCAAGCGGTATCCGAACGCCCAGCTGCGCGGCGACGCCGAGGTCACCGAGGTGTCGGAGAGCGGAAAGCGCATACGCGTCACGTTCACCGACCGTTCCGACGGCCACGTCCACCAGGTCGAGGCCGACTACCTGCTGGGCTGCGACGGCGCCAACAGCATGGTGCGCGCCCAGATCGGTTCCGCCATGCGGGATTTGAAGTTCGAGCAGCGCTGGCTGGTGGCCGACGTGGCCAGCACCGCCGACCTGCGGCAGTGGAACGGCGTGCACCAGGTCTGCGACCCGGCCCGCGCGGGAACCTACATGCGGATCGGACCGGCCCGCTACCGCTGGGAGTTCCAATTGCTACCGGGCGAAAGCGCTGAACAATTCGGCACTTTGGATGCGTTGCGACCGCTGATCGGGCCGTGGACGGCCGACGTTGCAAACAGCGACCTGACGCTGCTACGTGTCACGGAGTACACATTTCGCGCGCAGATCGCCGACCGCTGGCGCCACGGGAACGTATTCATCCTCGGCGACGCGGCGCACCTCACTCCCCCGTTCATCGGCCAGGGCATGGGAGCGGGCGTGCGGGATGCGGCCAACCTCGCCTGGAAGATCGCCGCGGTCCACGACGGCGCCCTCGCCGCAGACGCCCTGGACACCTACGAGCTGGAACGCAAACCACACACCCGGCACATGATTCGGCTGGCGCTGGGTGTCGGCTGGGCGATGACCGGCGGCGGCCGCGTGGGCGGCGTGGCGCGCCGCCTGGTGCTGCCCCGGCTGCGGCTGATCCCCGGGTTGCGCGACAAAGTGGTCGACTCGACCACGCCGGCGCTGCATGCTTCCGCGCTGGTGTGCAGATCGCGCCGACCGCGCCGGCTCGCCGGCACGCTGTGCCCGAATCCATTGCTGCCCGATGGTCGACGGCTCGACGACGTGATCGGCACAGGTTTTGCGCTGATCACCAGGGGTCGCCCCGGCGCTTCCGAACAAGCATTACTCCGGCGCCGCGGCGTCGTCGTGCTACTTGCTCAACCCAGTAGCGCGCTCGACGTGTGGCTGCGTCGTGGGCACGCAACTGCCGCGTTGGTGCGCCCGGATCGCACAATCATGCGCGCCGAGCGCGACCTGGCGGCGTTATGCGCATGGACGGCCACCATCCTTCGCGGTGAGGCGGTCAGCTAGACACCGACGACGGCCTGGCGACGATCACCGGTACCTGGACGGAGTGCAGGATGGCGTTGCTGACCGAGCCCAGCAGCATGCCGGTCAGACCACCTCGGCCGTGACTGCCCACGACGACAAGCTGTGCGGATTGCGACTTTTCGGCGAGCTGCCGCGCCGGCCGGTCGCGTACGACCAGCCGATGCACGGTCACGTCGGGGTAGCGTTCTTGCCAGCCCGCCAAACTCTCGGCGAGGCTGCGGTGCGCCTCCGCTTCCAGCGACGACCAGTCCGCTTCGGGAAGTTGGCTCACCGCGATGTCGCTCCATGCATGCAAGGCCACGAGGTCGACGCCACGACGAGACGCTTCGTCGAACGCGATCGCAGTGGCGAGTTCGGACGCCGGGGAGCCGTCGATTCCCACCAGGACGGGAGGCTGGTGCGGGTCCGGTAGATCTTCGTCTCGAACCACTGCAACCGGACAGTTGGCGTGTCGCACCACGGTCGAGCTGACCGAACCGAGCACACCCCGGGCCAGGAATCCCCGTCCAGCGGTGCCCACGACGACCATTTCCGCGTCATCGGACATTTTGATCAGGGCCAGCGCCGGGGTGGAATACACCAACTCCCTGCCGATGCTGACCTTCCCGTCCGCCGGCATCGCGTCTTCGGCGACCTTCATCGCGTGCATGATGGCCTTCTTGCCGTCGTCTTCCAGCCCGACCACCAACGAATCGGGGTACGGAACCGGCGGCCAGGTCGTGGTGGGGGTCACCACGGCGTGGACGACGGTCAGTGGGACGTTTCTCATGACCGCGTCGCTGGCCGCCCAAGATGCGGCGGTATTCGATGCCGGCGAGCCGTCGACCGCAACGACGATGCCTAGACGCTTTGCGGTTGTCGACATCTGGTTTCTCCCTTCGTCACCAGCGACGCTATCGAGCGGTGGGGTCATCGGTCGTGAGGCTTTAGTCCTCAACTATTCGGGGCAGCAGATTGCCGCTGGAACCCGTTGGGGCCGTTGGTTCCCCACCAGCCCGCAGAAGTCGCCGGGATTTAACCGCCCCGTCACCGGCTGGTCAGACAACTCTGCGCCGGACGTGCACTCGCCGCTTGACAATGCCGGCGATTTTTTCGCACTGAGTACACGTTCGGTTCAGGGACCCGGCGGTTGTGTCACGAAGTCGATGAGCTCCTCGACGCGGCCGATGAGCGCCGGCTCCAGATCGTTCCAGTCACGGACCCTCGAGCGGATGCGCCGCCAGGCCCGGGCGATGTCCGCCTGGTCGGCGTGCGGTAGGCCCAGCGCCTCGCAGGCCCCGTGCTTCCACTCCATGTGCCGCGGCACCTTCGGCCACGCCGCCAGGCCAAGGCGCTGCGGCTTGACGGCCTGCCAGATGTCGACATAGGGGTGACCGACAACCAACGTGTCGGGGCCGCCCGATCCCCGTCGTACCGCCTCGGCGATCCGCGCCTCCTTCGAACCCGCGACCAGGTGGTCGACGAGCACGCCCAGCCGGCGGCCGGGACCGGGCGCGAAGTCTGCCACGATGCCCACCAGATCGTCTATGCCACCAAGGTGCTCGACGACAACGCCCTCGATGCGCAGATCTTCTCCCCAGACCTGTGCTATCAGTTCGGCGTCGTGGCGGCCCTCGACATAGATCCGGCTGGACCGGGCGACCCGGGCATGGACGCCTGGCACCGCGACCGAACCGGATGGCGTCTTGCCCACGGCCGCGGGCGCCGAGCGGCGCGGAGCGGTGAGGATGACTGGGCGGCCGTCGAGCAAATACCCTGGGCCGAGCGGAAAGCCACGGGTGTGGCCGTGGCGGTCCTCCAGGTCGACGCGACCGTACTCGACCCGCACCACCGCGCCGACATAGCCGGTCTCTGCGTCCTCGACCACCAGGCCAAGATCGGCCGGGTGCTCGGTTGACCGGGGCTTGCGCCGACCCGCGGCGAGGACATCGGTTCCATAGCGATCCACCACCCCGCAATCCTAGGAAGCCTTGCGGTCAAACATCGTTACGCCGCGCCCAACCCACCGCTGTTGTGCCACCATACGGATGCTGGCTAACGGCCGGATCGCATCACCACCGCCGAGCGCGGCCCGACATCTAACTGTTGCCCGGTGGCTCCGGTTCGCGCGGGGTCGAACGAGTCACAAACGATCTCCCAGGGGTCCTGCGCAAAGCTGGTGGGAACGGAGAAGGTCAAAGGTTCCCACCAGGCGTTGACGAGTACCAGAAAGTCGTCGTCGATCAACGGCGTTCCGTCGGCGTCGACGTCGGGATCGGTTGAGCCGTCGATGAACAACGCAATGCTGCGCGCGGCGGGATCCGCCCAGTCCTGGGGCGTCATTTGGGCACCAGACGGCGTGAACCAGCGCAAGTCCGCGGCGGCGGCCCCGGTAAGGAAGCGGCGCCTGCGGAACACCGGGTGACGGCGGCGCAGCGCGACGAGATCGGTGGTAAACCCGAAGAGCCCATCGTCGACCGCGGACCAGTCAAACCACGTGATCTCATTGTCCTGGCAGTAGGCGTTGTTGTTTCCCCGTTGGGTGCGCCCCAGCTCGTCGCCACCCAGAATCATCGGGACGCCGCCGGACAGCAACAGGGTCAGCAGGAACGCGCGTTTCTGTCGTGCCCGAAGCGCCAGCACGCCGGGATCATCGGTCGGCCCCTCCACTCCGCAGTTCCACGACCGGTTGTCGTCGGTGCCGTCGCGGTTGCCTTCGCCATTCGCCTCGTTGTGCTTCTGGCCATAGGAGACAAGGTCGTGCAGCGTGAATCCGTCGTGCACGGTGACGAAGTTGACCGATGCGCTTGGCCGGCGCCCCTCTGCACGATCCCCGTAGATGTCCGACGACCCGCACAGCCGCGACGCGAACTCCCCAAGGCGCCCGTCCTGACTGCGCCACCAGTCGCGGACGGTGTCGCGGAAGCGTCCGTTCCATTCGCTCCAGAGCGGGGGAAACCGGCCGACCTCATAGCTGTCCATCTGGCCGACGTCCCACGGTTCGGCGATCAGCTTTGCCTGCGAAATCACCGGGTCTTGGGCGACGAGATCGAAGAAGGCGGACAACGGGTCGAAGGTGCCGTCCTCTCGGCCGAGGGTGGGTGCCAGGTCGAAACGAAAGCCGTCGACGCCCATCTGCGACAACCAGTAGCGGAGGGAGTCCATGATCAACCGGAGCGTCGTGGGATGGTCGGTGTTCAACGAGTTCCCGGTCCCCGTCGTGTCGAAGTAACTGCTCGGGTCGGCCGGAACAAGCCGGTAGTAGGCGGGGTTGTAGAGCCCGCGGAAACACAAGGTCGGCCCGCCGGCTCCGCCCTCGGCGGTGTGGTTGAACACCACGTCGAGGATCACTTCCAAACCCGCACCATGAAGGGCATCGACCATCGCACGGAATTCCGCGATCTCTGCAGCGGGTTGGCCTGCCCGCACCGCTGCGGAGTAATTCGCCTGGGGCGCAAAGAATCCGATCGTGTTGTATCCCCAGTAGTTGGTCAGACCCCGCTCGACGAGGAATTGCTCGGGCACGCTGTGGTGGACGGGCAGCAGTTCCACCGCCGTCACGCCCAGGTCGACCAGGTGTTGCAGTGCCGCGTCGTGAGCAAGGCCCGCGTACGTGCCACGCAGCTCTTTCGGCACGCCCGGATGGTTCGCGGTGAACCCGCGAACGTGGATCTCGTAGAGGATGGTGTCGGCGAGCGCACGCTGTGGTTGGGGCACACTGACGGGCGGCAGGGCGGCAGACACCAGGCTGCGCGGGACATGTGCGGCTGAGTCCAGAGGGCTTGGCGCCAAAGGGTTTTCCACCGAGTGACCGAGGACCTCCGGTCCGAACCGCACATCGCCCGTGATTGCCCGTGAATAGGGGTCCAGCAGCAGCTTTGCGGGGTTGTAACGCAACCCGTGCCCGGGGTCGAACGGGCCGCCGACCCGAAATCCGTAGGCCTGTCCCGGCCCGATCCCCGGTACGAAACCGTGCCAGACGTCGCCGTCGCGGTCCGGCAGCACTAACTGCGTCTCGGTTCCGTCGGCATCGAATAGGCAGAGCCTCACCTCATCACCACCCGAGGCCACGGCGAAGTTCGTGCCTACCTCGCCGGGCGTCGCGCCTAGCGGGTCAGGCCGGCCGGGCACGATCTTGGGTGTCATTTTTCTTCCTTACTCCCCGGTTCTTGACACCAGCGTTTGGACGACTTCCGATGCGGTCGGAAAGGCGCGATGGCGGCGGCGGATCACATCCGCCACCAGGCCGGTCCACCCGGTCTGGTGGCTGGCGCCCAGCCCGGCCCCGTTGTCGCCATGGAAGTATTCGAAGAAGAGAAGGTTGTCCCGCCACCGCGGGTCGGTCTGCATGCGATTGACCCCGCCGAAGCACGGCCGGCGTCCCTGCTGATCGACGACGAAGAGCGAAACAAGCCGCTTCCACAGATCGGCAGCGACCTCGTCGAGGGTGACGCTGGTTCCCGATCCGGTGGGGTACTCGATCGTGAAGTCGGCTCCGAAGAACTCGTGGTAGCGCTCAAGCGCAGTTGCCGCCAGGTAGTTGAGCGGAAACCAGACGGGTCCCCGCCAATTCGAGTTACCGCCGAACATGGCCGTGGTCGATTCGGCCGGTTCGTAATCGATGGTGGCGTGGATGCCCTCGATGTCGAGAACATATGGATGTTCCCGGTGCACCGCCGACAACGACCGCAGCCCGTGCGGTGACAGGAACTCGTTAGGATCGAAAAGTGGTTGGCACAACCGCCGCAGCCGGTCGAGCCCAATTACGCCGACCAGGAGCCGCCGCTTGCCGGGATCGCCGAGAAGTATCCCGGCCGACGTCATTTCGGCGGTGTCGCCGAGGCCATGGCGGCGCAAGTAGTCGGCGAACCTCTTATCGGTGATCAGCGTCTGGTCGATGGCCTCCTCGTTGACCACGCCCGCCGCTAGCGGCGGGACCATCGCCACCATCGAGCGCACGCGCACCGGCACGACGCTGCCGTCGGTGAGAACGATTCGGTCGTAGAACATTCCGTCACGCTCATCCCAGACACCGGAAGTCTCGAGGGCCTCGGAGATGGCGGCGAAGTGTTCGAGGAACTTTTGCACCAAATCCAGGGCCGGCCGCTGCCGCACGCCGTGCAAGATCGCGGCGATCGTCGCCATGGACAATGCGTAGGCGGCCATCCAGCCAGTGGCGTCCGACTGTTCAAGAATGCCGTGGACGGGCAGGTGCGAGCGGTCAAGCGGACCGATGTTGTCCAGGCCCATGAAACCGCCCTCGAACAGGTTCGATCCTTTCGCGTCTTCGCGGTTGACCCACCAGGTGAAGTTCACCAGCAGTTTGTCGAAGATCCTGCTCAGGAAGTCGACGTCACGGCCGCCGTCGATCGCGAAGACCTCGAGCGCCGCCCACGCCAGCACTGGAGGATTGACGTCGCCGAAGTCCCATTCGTAAGCGGGCACCGCCCCCGTGGGGTGCTGGAACCATTCGCGGCATAGCAGCAACAGTTGATATTTGGCGAACGCGGGATCGACGTGCACCAGCGCCACACACTGAAAAGCCAAGTCCCACGCGGCAAACCACGGGTACTCCCAGGTGTCGGGCATCGACATCACATCGAACGCCTGGAAGCTGCGCCACTTGGCGTTGCGGCCGAGCAGTCGTCGAACAGGGGGCGGCGGCTGCGCCGGATCGCCGTCGAGCCAACGTGCCACGTCGTAGTGGTAGAACTGCTTGCTCCATAGCATCCCGGCAAACGCCTGACGCATCACCGTGGCTTCGTCGACGGTGGCCGCGGCCGGGGTGAGCTCGGCGTAGAACTCGTCCGCCTCGGTACGGCGCCCAACCATGACGCGTGTGAAGTCGGCGCCCAGCGCGTCCGAGCGGTCTCGCGGCGGGCCGGCCGGACGCAGCCGCAGCCGCAGCTCTACAGTCTGCCCGTGGCCGACCGAAACGCGGTACCACGCAGCACACTTGGTTCCCTGCGATGCGGGGTTGATTGTGTCGGCGCCCGAGACAACGTGGTCGTTGATGGCGTCCTTGGGCCAGCGCGTGGGCGTCGAAACGCCATACAACCGTGCGACGTTCGTCTCATTGTCGCAGAACAACAACGCCGGGTCGGCCCCATCCGGTGCCGGTCCTGCCAGTAGCTCGAGTTCGCCCAGGAACGGATGGTCGATGGATATCAGGCCGGACGCGGTCGCGCCGAGCTTCGGTCGAGCCGCGCCGTCCCATGACCACGTGTTGCGGAACCACGCCGTCGGTAGCACGTGCAGCAGCTCCGTGTCCGGCCCGGCGTTGGTCACGCGAATCGACATCAGGATGTCGGTCGGGTCGTCCTTGGCGTAGCACACGTCGACGATCCAGTAGCGGTCGTCGTCGAATATCCCGGTGTCGAGTAGCTCGTACTCGAGATCGGACCTGCCCCTTCTGCGGTTCTCATCGAGCAGGCTCTGGTAGGGGAATGCGCGCTGAGGGTAGTGGTAGCGCCAGGTGTTCCAGGTGTGGCTGGGGACAGCGTCCAGGTACCACCAGTACTCCTTGACGTCCTCACCGTGATTTCCTTCGGCGCCGGTCAGACCGAATGCGCGCTCTTTGAGGATGGGGTCGCGACCGTTCCACAGTGCCAGCGCGAGGCATAAGCGCTGCTCGATATCACAGAAGCCGGCCAAGCCGTCCTCTCCCCACCGGTACGCGCGCGAGCGCGCGTGGTCATGCGGCAGGTAGCTCCAAGCTTCACCGTCGGCGCTGTAGTCCTCGCGGACTGTGCCCCACTGACGTTCGCTCAGGTAAGGCCCCCACAGATACCAGTCGCTGGCCTGTCGCAGCCCTTCATCGAGACGGCCGAAACCTTCGGCACGTTGGCGCTCTGCTCCGGTCACTGCGGTGATGAAGTAGGTCAGGGATTAAGCTGCGCCGCGCCGGTTCGGCGGTACATCCTCTTGACTGCATTGGCCAGCGGCCCTCAGTTGGTCCGACGCCACCTTCGCCCGCCGGAGGACCTGCTCGAATTGTGCGCTGAGATCGATGCCGGCCATTGGGAGCTCCCTCGTCGGGTACCGGATACACAAGCATCATCCCGTACCGGCCGCACGCCGTCACTGTCTTCGGGAACAACGACACCCGCCAAAACGGTGAATCGGTGACAACGGGTCCCGTCAGGCCTGCCGCGCCGCAATTCGGTCGGTAGCGACCAGCACTCTTGCAACGAGGAAGCCGAACACGAATCCGCCGACGTGGGCGAAGAAAGCGACACCGCTGCCACCGGTCTTCGGCTGGAGCAGCGAGTAGTTGCTTTCGAAGAACTGGTACAGGAACCACCCGCCGAGGAATACCCATGCCGGGATGTCGATCGGGAACCACCCCACTAGGGTGCGGATGCGGGAGCTGGGATAGAGCACGAGATATGCCCCCAGCACGGCAGCGATCGCGCCACTGGCGCCGAGAGTCGGTATCTGCGCATCAGACGCCGAGCCGAAGAGCAAGGTCATCGCGGTCTGCGTCATCGTGGCGAAGAATCCCCCGGCGAAGTACAGGAGCAGGTAGCCGAGCCGCCCGAAT
>Ga0335076_10000264_pt1 | contig 46089 bp, 36 predicted proteins | sample Lox_Sample_25_FD_206717 | JGI IMG/M metagenome (GOLD analysis project Ga0335076, IMG submission 206717) | Soil microbial communities from Loxahatchee National Wildlife Refuge, Florida, United States - Lox_Sample_2.5 | ecosystem: Environmental > Terrestrial > Soil > Wetlands | place: USA... | reverse complement strand
CGGCGGGGCAGCTGGCCGTGTACGAGGGCGGCATCCCCTGCCGGGCCCGGCTGCAGCTGACCGCCCAGGACGGCGAGCAGGCGGTCGTCCCGGTCACGGTCCCGGCCCTGCCCGCGGCCAGCAGGCCCAGCGTGGCCCGGCTGTACTGCTTCGCCAGCCCGGCCGGGGGTGCCGTCTACATCACCATCGACGACGGCTGGACCCCCAGCGCGGAGGTGCTGGACATCATGCGCCAGACCCACGTGCCGGTCACCGCCTTCCTCATCCAGCAGGCCGCCCAGCAGAACCTGAGCTACTGGCGGGCGTTCGCCGCCGCGGGCGGCCTGATCGGGGACCACACCGTCTCCCACCCCTTCCTCACCAAGCTGTCGCTGCGCCAGGCCACCGTCCAGTGGGCGCAGGACCGGACCACGCTGGGCCGCTGGCTCGGCCAGACGCCTGATCTGGGCCGGCCTCCCTACGGGGCCGTCAACCACCGGGTCGAGGTGGCGGCGGCCCGGGGCAAGCTGCTGGCCCTGGCGGGCTGGAGCGCCACCATGTCCGGCGACACCATCCAGACCTGGGACGGCAGGCCGCTGCGCGCGGGCGAGATCGTCATCCTGCACTGGGTTCCGGGGCTGGGCGGTCAGTTCGCCGTCCTGCTCGCGGCGATCCGCGCCCTGCACCTGCACCCGGCGCCGCTGACGGTGGCCAGCTTCGCCGGCATCGCCCCCCAGCGGAAGTCCCTCAGCGGGGACTGAACCCGGACCAGGGGTCGTAGTCGACCTCCAGCGGTTCCTGCGGCGGGCGCTCGGCCTCCGGGACGTGCCGCAGGTTGAGCCGGATCCGGTACCACAGCGAGCTGCGCCCGCGCATCGCGTCGACCAGCACGTCGGCCGGCTCGAGCTGCGGCCACACCGATGGATGCCTGGCCTTCCAGCGGTCCAGGCCGGCCATCGCCTCGTCCCTGGTCTGCGCGCGGGCCACCTCGATCAGCGGCATCGTGCTCTGCCGCCGGCCGGTGCCGGCCCGGGAGGGCGCAGCGCCCCCTGGGGACACCCCAGACTCCGATGGCCCGGAACCCCCCGCGGCCGGGCCGGCACTGCGCCGCTTGGACGGCTGGACCCGGGGCACCTCGCCGGACTGCTTCTCGTAGTGCGGCGGCCAGGGCGCGTCCGGCAGCCCGGCGGCTTCATCCCGCGCGGCCCGCTCGAGCAGGCCATCCAGGGACCCGGCCGCCTCGTCCATCTCGGCCCAGGGGTCGCCGGCCCGGGCGAACCGCGCCGGGACGGTCGCGATCGTGAACTCGCCCGGATCGCACGACGGCACCTCGGGCCAGGTCAGCGGCGTGGACACCCGGACATCCGGGACCGGGCGGAGGGAGTAGGCGGACGCGACCGTGCGGTCCTTGGCGTTCTGGTTGTAGTCCACGAAGACTCCATGCCGCTCCTCCTTCCACCATTTCGACGTGGCCAGGTCGGGCGCCCGCCGCTCGATCTCGCGCGCCACCGCCACCGCCGCGCGCCGCACCTCGCCGAACGGCCAGCGCGGCAGGATCCGGGCGTAGATGTGCATGCCCCGCGACCCGGAGGTCTTCGGCCAGCCGGTCAGCCCGTACTCGGCCAGTACGTCCCTGGCCACCAGGGCCACGTCCCTGATCTGCGGCCACTGCACGCCGGGGACCGGGTCCAGGTCGACCCGCAGCTCGTCCGGGTGATCGAGATCGGAAAACCGGACCGGGTGCGGGTTCAGGTCGATGCAGCCGAGGTTGATGACCCAGGCCAGCGCGGCCTCGTCGGTGACCACGATCTCGTCCGCGGTGCGGCCGGAGGGAAACCGCAGCTCGACGGTCTCGATCCAGGCCGGGCGTTTCTCCGGGGCCCGCTTCTGGAAGAACGGCTCGCCCTCGGCGCCGTTCACGAACCGCTTCAGCGCCATCGGCCGTCCCCCCGCCCCGCCCAGCGCCCCCGGCGAAACGGCCAGGTAGTAACGCACCATGTCCAGCTTGGTGACCCCGGCCCGGGGGAAGTAGACCTTGCTCGGGTTGCTGATCGCGACCTCGCGGCCGGCCAGCTCGAGCACCATCTTCGGCTCAGCCACGGCTCTGCCTTTTCTGGACGTTCGCGTTATCCGGGTCTACGTCGGGGTTCCGGCCGCTCTCCGGCACCGGCCGCTCGTGCGGGCCTGACGGCCCGCACCCGCCAGCCGGTTCTGAATAACACTCGCCGGCCCCGGGGGAACCGCCCCGCAGGATCTCCGCCAGGTCGAAGCTGACCGGCTCCTCGAGCTGGGCGTAGGTGCACGAGCGCGGTTCGCGGTCGGGGCGCCAGCGGACGAACTGCGCGGTATGCCGGAACCGCGGGCCCTCCATGTGGTCGTAGCGGACCTCGACCACGCGCTCGGGCCGCAGCGGGACGAACGACAGGTCCTTGTCCGCGTTCCACCGGCTGGCCATGGCCGCCCGCGGGGTCCGCTGGCCGGCTTCGTGCTCCGCCCAGTTCCACGGGTGCCGGTCGAAGGTGGTGACCAGCGGCTGCAGCCCGGCGAAGAGCTCGATCCGCTTCTCCATGCCGAACGCGCCGATCACGCCGACGCTGGCCAGCTTCCCGTCCTCGGAGTAGAGGCCGAGCAGCAGGGACCCGATGCGGTCCGCCCCGCTCTTGTGGACCCGGTAGCCGGCCACCACGCAGTCCGCGGTGCGCTCGTGCTTGATCTTCTTCATCACCCGCTTGTCCGGCTCGTAGATCCCCCTCGCCGGCTTGGCGATCAGCCCGTCCAGGCCCGCCCCCTCGAACCGGCTGAACCAGCCCGCGGCCACCTCCCGGTCGGTGGTGGCCGGGGTCAGGTGGACGGACGGGCCGGCCGCGGCGAGGATGCCGTCGAGCGCGGCCCGGCGCTCGGCGAACGGCCGCTCCATGTAGTCCGCGTCGCCCAGCGCGAGCAGGTCGAACGCGATGAAGTGCCCCGGCGTCCTGGTGGCGAGCAGCTCGACCCGGCTGGCCGCGGGGTGGATCCGCAGCTGCAGCGCCTCGAAGTCCAGCCGCCGGCCCGCGGCGTCGGGGATGACGATCTCCCCGTCGATCACGCAGCGCTCCGGCAGTTCGGCCTTGACCGCGGCCACCAGCTCGGGGAAGTAGCGCGTCATCGGCCGCTCGTTCCGGCTGCCGATCTCGACCTCGGCGCCGTCGCGGAAGACGATCGACCGGAAGCCGTCCCACTTCGGCTCGAACACGTAGTCCCCGGCCGGGATGGCGTCCACCGGCTTGGCCAGCATCGGTGCCACCGGCGGGTTGACGGGAAGATCCACTACCCCAGCTTAAGCCGCGGTCCACCCCTCGCTGCGCTGCCACAGCTCCGCGGCCAGTTCAACGTCCGCCCCGCCTCGGCGCTCATCGAACACCCTCCCGAATTAACGCGAAGGCTTTTGTGCTGCAGCGAGTACCAAAGCCTTCGCGATCAAGATAACCAGACACTACTCGACCGGGGTTTCAGCGGTAATAATTCCACGGTGTGGGGCTTTACCGGAGGCGGCTGGGCACGCACCGGGTCCGTTCGGGATAAATGTCCTGGCCCGAGTCCCCGAGCGCGCTTTATTCATCCGAACGGACCTGCTTCTCGCCGGCCCGCACCTGCTCGCGGTCCCGGCGGAAGAACTCCACCGGCTCGGGCGGCAGCGGGGTATTACCGAGGATCAGGTCGGCGGCCTTCTCGGCGGTCATCATCACCGGCGCGTAGATGTTGCCGTTGGTGACGTACGGCATGACCGAGGCGTCGACGACCCGCAGCCCGGCCAGCCCGTGCACCCGCAGCGACGCCGGGTCGGTCACCGCCATCGCGTCGGTGCCCATCTTGGCCGTGCACGACGGGTGCAGCGCGGTCTCGGCGTCCCTGGCCACCCAGGCCAGGATCTCCTCGTCGGTCCGCACCTCGGGCCCGGGCGACAGCTCGCCCGCGTTGTAGTCGTCGAAGGCGGGCTGGGTGAGGATCTTCCTGGCGATGCCGATGGCCTCCACCCACTCCCGCCGGTCGGTCGGCGTGGACAGGTAGTTGAACCGCAGCGCGGGCTTGTCCGCCGGATCGGCCGAGATGATCTTGCACGTGCCCCGGGAGTCGGAGTACATCGGGCCGATGTGCACCTGGTACCCGTGCCCGCCCGCGGGCTGGGAGCCGTCGTAGCGGATCGCGATGGGCAGGAAGTGGAACATCAGGTTCGGGTAGACCACGTCGTCGTTGCTGCGGGCGAAGCCGCCGCCCTCGAAGTGGTTGGTGGCGCCGGGACCGCTGCGCGCCAGCAGCCACTTGGCGCCCACCATGGGCCGGTTCCGCCACTTCAGCGCGGGCGCGACCGAGACCGGCAGCTTCGAGCCGTACTGGACGTACACCTCCAGGTGGTCCTGCAGGTTCTCGCCGACGCCGGGCAGGCCGGCGACCACGTCGATGCCGAGCGGGGCGAGCTCGCCCGCGTTGCCGACGCCGGACAGCTGCAGCAGCTGCGGGGAGTTGATCGCCCCGCCGCACAAGATGAGCTCGGCCGAGCGCACCCGCTTGGTCTTGCCCTGGTGCTGGAACTCCACGCCGAGCGCCCGGGTGCCCTTGAAGATGATCTTCGTGGCGTAGCCGCGGGTGGCCACGGTGAGGTTCGGCCGGCTCATCACCGGATACAGGTAGGCCCGCGCGGCGGACAGCCGCCGGCCCCGGTGCACGTTCCGGTCGAAGGGGGCGAAGCCCTCCTGCCGGTAGCCGTTCACGTCCTCGGTGAGCTCGTACCCGGCCTGCTGCACGGCGGCGAAGAAGGCGCCGAACAGCGGGTTGGTGGCCGGGCCCCGCTCGAGCACCAGCGGCCCGGTGTGCCCGCGGAACGGGTCGTCGGGCGCGGCGGCCAGGCAGTTCTCCATCCGCTTGAAGTACGGCAGGCAGTGCGCGTAGTCCCAGTCGGCCATCCCGGGGTCGGCCGCCCAGCGCTCGTAGTCCAGCGGGTTGCCGCGCTGGAAGATCATCCCGTTGATGCTGCTCGACCCGCCCAGGACCTTGCCCCGGGCGTGGTAGATGCGCCGCCCGTTCATGAAGGGCTCCGGCTCGCTCTCGTACTTCCAGTCGTAGAAGCGGTTGCCGATGGGAATGGTGAGCGCGGCGGGCATGTGGATGAACGGGTCCCAGATGTAGTCCGGGCGGCCGGCCTCGAGCACCAGCACCCGCGCGCCCGGGTCGGCCGACAGCCGGTTCGCCAGGGCGCTGCCCGCGGACCCGCCGCCGACGATGACGAAGTCATAGATGTGAGCTGCCATGGCTGCCTCCTGCGGGTTCTGCCGTGCTCTTACCCTCTGGCGGCCCTCCTTAGCCCTGGGTGGCGGCGTCGAGGTTCTCGCGCGCCGTGCGTTTGCGGTCGTAGCGGGATCCGGCGGTCGAACCTCTTCCCGCTCATCCCTGGGCCCGGGTGACGGCGTCGAGGTTCTCGCGCACCGTCCTGGTCATCGGGTGGTCGGGGCCGAGCATCCGCTCGCTGTCCGCCAGCGCTTGCTCGTAGTGGACGCAGATGCCAATGTGCTAAAAGCAGACCAATGCGTGCCGCCCGGCCTCTCCCGGCCGTACTGCGGGCTTTTCCTGGCATGGCGCGCGACCACTCGGCGGCGCAGTGGCAACCGCGAGACGAAGTGCCTGCCGGAGCAGCCCTGAAACGAACAGAGATGCCAAGCTCTTCATGATCGTGAACGGTCACGTGCCCTCGGCCTGCACCCGGGCGGCGGCCACTTCGGCCTGCTGGCGGAGCGCGCGGGCGCCGACGCCGCCGCGGCGGCCGGCGTGTCCGGGGAGGAGATGTCCGGCCTGCGGGCCGCGCAGCCCGGCCTGGCCTGGGCGGCCCCGCCGTCGGAACAGCGGGTGGCGCTGCGGAGTTACGCCGAGGGGATGCGGTTCTCCAGCTACCCGGCGTTCGGCCCGGCCGGCACCGGCAGCGGCCCCGCGCTGCCCGGCGCTGCCCGCTGGCCGTCGCCGGGCGCCGCCGCCCGCTGGCCGTCGCCGGGCGCCGCCGCCCCCTGGCAGGACGCGTTCAGCGCCTGACGGCCAGCGGCCGCCAGGTCCGCCCACCCAGCCCGGGACCCGGATAGGCTGGCCGGGATGGCCGGGATCCTGAACGCGCACGGCTCGAAGAACGACATCTTCGTGGCCGCGCTGACGCCGCGCGACTTCGCCTCCGACGATGACCTGCGTGCCTTCGTCCGCCGGCTGTGCGACCGGGCCGGGCCGTTCGGCGGGGACGGCGTGTACTTCTACGACGCGACGCCCAGCACACCCGAGGCGTGGTTCTTCAACCCCGACGGCTCCTCCGCCGAATTCTGCGGCAACGGCATGCGCTGCCTGGGCCGGGTGATCCTGGACCAGCGCGGCGCCGGCCAGGCAACCATCCGCAGCGGCCGGGCCGAATACACCGTCAGCCGCGGGACCACGACCCCGGAAGGTGTCCGCCGGATCAGCCTCGAACACCCGGAAGCCGACTTCACCCCCCAGACCCCCGTGGTAGCAGGCCGCAACCCGCTGACCGAGGCCAGCCTGCCCGAACTCGACCCGGCGCTGGAGTTCACCGCGGTCACCATCGGCAACCCCCACCTGGTCGCGGTCGTCGGCAAGTACGTCGAATCCGACCTGGTCGCGATGGGGGGGAAGATCGCCGACCGCCCCGACGTGTTCCCGGCCGGCGCGAACCTGTCGGTGCTGCTCCCGATCGAGCCCGCCGAGGTCTTCGTCCGGACCTTCGAGCGCGGTGCCGGGCTGACCGCCTCGTGCGGCTCCGGCATGGCCGCCTCCCGCGCGGTGTACTCCCGCGCGCTCCGGGTCGACCCGGAGCGCGAGGTCACGGTCCGCAACGCCGGCGGGGTGGCCACGGTGTGGCTCAAGGTCCGCCGCGGCCAGTGGCATCCGGTCCTGGAAGGCAACGCCACGTTCGTCTACCGGGCCGAGGTTGATCCGGCCGCGCTGGCCCGCGGTGAATCCCCGGCCGCGGCAGACCGCGAATTCCGCCCGGACGAGAGCCGTGCCTACGCCGACCTGGAGGAGCGCAACGCCGCCCGGCTCCGCGCGGCCGGCGTCAAGACCGGCGTCACGACCTAAGATCATCATCCCGAACGAGCCGGGTCACCCCCCTCGCCGGATCCGCCTCGTTCACCTGGGCTGGCGCACGATCAGCGCGCCCGGGCGCACCGAAACCTCGAGCGCCCGGGCCGGTGCCGCGATCTCGCCGTCGACCTGCCGCGGCAGTGCGACGTCCGCGCTGATCCGGACGTGCCGTGCCGGGAAGCGCTCCAGCTCGCGGTCCCGGCCCTGGCGCCGGGCCAGCACCCGGCCGGCCACCCGGACCCAGCCCCAGGTGCCGTCCGGGGCGAGGACGCCGACGTCGAGCAGCCCGTCGTCGAGCCGGGCCGCGGGCAGCAGGCTGAAGCCGCCCGGCAGCAGGCCGGAGTTGGCCACCACCACGCACCGCGCCCGCCGCCGCACCGGTTCGGCGTCGTCCAGCTGCACGGTGAAGTCACGGGGCGGCAGCGCCAGCCGCGTCGTGCCGGCCAGCGCGTACGCCATCCAGCCGAACCGGCGCTTCAGGTGCGCGCCCGCCGCCTGTACCACGGCGGCGTCCAGGCCAATCCCGGCCATCGCGGTGAACCAGGTCCCGCCCGCCCCGGCCTCTTCGATGCGGCCCAGGTCGATCGTGCGGTCCCGGCCGCCGAACCCCGCCTCCAGCGCCCGCTCGGCCCGGCCCGGCACGCCCAGCGCCCGCGCGGTCAGGTTGGCCGTGCCCAGCGGCACGATCGCCAGCGGCACGCCGGTCCCGGCCAGCGCCCCGGCGCAGGCCTGCACGGTGCCGTCACCGCCGGCCGCGAACACCAGGCCGGCTCCGCCGGCCACCGCGCGGCGGGCCGGCGCCTGGCCGCCGCCTGCCCCGGTGGCCGGCACGAACCACGGCTCCAAGCCGCGCTCCCGCGCCGCCGCCTCGCAGCGCCGCAAGAACCCCCGCGGGTCGCGGAGCAGTGTCCGGTTGACCACGAACGCGACCAGGGTCATGCCGTCATTTTGCGCCGGGCTGGTCACGGCCCCGCGGCCCGGCCCGGCGGCCCGGCCCGGCGGCCCGGCCCGGCGGCTAAGCCTCAGGCAGGTGCCACCGGAACGGGGCGATCAGCTTGTCGACCGACGGCGGGCCCCACGACCCGGGCTGGTAGGACTCGACCGGCGGCGGGGCCTCAAGCAGCGGCGCGGAGATCTCCCACAGCCGCTCGATCCCGTCGGAGCTGGTGAACAGCGACTGGTCGCCGAGCATGGCCAGCAGGATGAGCCGCTCGTAACCCTCCAGCGCGTTCGCCTTGGCGAACGAGTCGGAGTACTTGAACACCATCTTGGACTCGCCCAGGACCATTTCGGGGCCCGGCACCTTGGCCAGGAACTCGATCGTGATCGAGCCGGGGTCGGCGAAGTCGACGACGATCTCGTTCACCCAGCCGGCCGGCGCGTCCTGCCGGTGCGTGCGGAACATGCGCAGCGGCGGCCGATGGAAACCGAGCGTCAGCAGCTGCCGCGAGGCCGCCATCGACTTGCCCGAGCGCAGGAAGAACGGCACGCCGTACCAGCGCCAGTTGTCCACCTCGGCCCGCACCGCCACCATGGTCTCGGTGTCCGAGCCCGCGGGTACGCCGGGCTCGCCGCGGTACCCGGCGTACTGCCCGCGCACCACATGCCGCACGTCAAGGGGCTTCAGCGCCTCGAACACCTTGTCCTTCTCGTCCCGCAGGTGCTTGGCCGACAGCGACAGCGGCGGCTCCATGGCCGCGAACCCCAGCACCTGGAGCAGGTGCGTGACGATCATGTCCCGGTAGGCGCCGGTCGCGTCGTAGAACGCGGCCCGGCCCTCGATCGACAGCCTCTCCGGCACGTCGATCTGCACGTACCGGATGTGCTCGCGGTTCCAGATCGGCTCGAACAGGCCGTTCGCGAACCGGAAGGCGAGGATGTTGTCGACCGACTCCTTGCCCAGGAAGTGGTCGATGCGGAACACCTGCGACTCGTCGAAGACCGCGTGTACCGCCTGGTTCAGCTTCCGGGCCGACTCCAGGTCGGTGCCGAACGGCTTCTCGATGATCACCCGCGCGTCGGTGTTCAGGCCGGCCGCACCGAGGAGGGCGATGACCGAGGTGAACGCCGCTGGCGGTACGGCCAGGTGATAGAGGTGCCGAACGAGGCCGCCGATTTCTTTTTCCGCCCGCTGGATCGCCCCGGTCAGGTCGTCGGTATGGCCCGGCTCGGCCGGCGCGAACGAGAGCCGCTCGGCGAACGGCGGCCAGGGCGCGTCGCCGGGCTTGGTGATGCAGAACTCGTTACACACATGCCCGGCGTACGCCCGGAACTCCTCCGTGGTCTTCGCGGCATTCAGCGGCGCGGACCCGATGATCCGGTACTCGCGCGGCATCAGGCCGGCCGCATGCAGGTGGAAAAGACCGGGAATCAGCTTGCGCTTGGCCAGGTCGCCGGTCGCGCCGAACACCACGATGACGTGGTTGTCCGGCCGCGGGGATTCGTTGCCAGCCATCGGCGGCTCAGGCCTTCTTCTCCATGTGCCCGCCGAACTCCGAGCGCAGCGCGGACAGGATCTTCCCGGTGAACTCGCCGGCGTCCCTGGACTCGAACCGCTCGTACAGCGAGGCGGCGATGACCGAGGCGGGCACGCCCTCGTCCACCGCGGCCAGCACCGTCCACCGGCCCTCGCCGGAATCGGACACCCGGCCGCTGAAGTCGGTCAGGTCGGGCGACTTGGCGAAGGCGGCCGCGGTCAGGTCGACCAGCCACGAGCTGACCACCGAGCCGCGCCGCCACACCTCGGCGACCTCGCCGACGTCGATCTGGTACTGGTAGGCCCAGGGGTCGCGCAGCGGCGTGGTCTCCGCGTCGATCTCGCCGGAGTGCAGGCCGGCGTCGGCGCCCTTGATGATCGACAGCCCCTCGGCGATCGCGGCCATCATGCCGTACTCGACGCCGTTGTGGATCATCTTGACGAAGTGCCCGGCACCGTTCGGCCCGCAGTGCAGGTAACCCTGCTCGGCGGTGCCGCCCCCGTTCCGTCCCGGGGTGGGCTCGACGCTGCCCTTGCCGGGCGCGATGGTCTTGAAGATCGGGTCGAGCCGGCGCACCGGTTGGTCCTCGCCGCCGATCATCAGGCAGTAGCCCCGGTCCAGGCCCCACACGCCGCCGCTGGTGCCGCAGTCGATGTAGTGGATGCCGTCCCGCTTGAGCTTCGCCGCCCGGGGGATGTCGTCCCGGTAGTAGGAGTTCCCGCCGTCGATCACGATGTCGCCGGGTTCGAGCAGCGGCCGCAGTTGCTCCAGGGTGGACTCCACGACGCCGGCCGGCACCATGATCCACGTGGCCCGCGGCTTGTCCAGCTTGGCCACGAAGTCGGCGATGCTGTCCGCGCCGGTCGCGCCCTCGGCCGCCAGCGACTTGACCGCGTCCGGGTTCCGGTCGTAGGCCACGCAGCGGTGGCCGTCACGCATCAGCCGGCGGACGAGGTTCGCGCCCATCCGGCCGAGCCCGATCATCCCCAGTTGCATCGGCGTGTCGGTTGGCATGACTGTCCGTCCTTGTCTTTGTGAAGTTCGCGTTCTGCATAGACCCGTTGGGGTTGCCGTACTTCGTGCACCGGCCGCTCGTGCAGGCCCAGAAGGCCTGCACTCGCGAGCCGGTTTGCATAACGCTCACCAGCCTCAGCGCGCCTTGAGCGCGCGGTACTTGCGGATGAGCGCGTTGGTGGACGAGTCGTGGCCGAGCGGCGGCTCGGCCACGCTCGCCAGCTCGGGCAGGATCTTGACCGCGAGGACCTTGCCGAGCTCCACGCCCCACTGGTCGAACGAGTCGATGTCCCAGATCGCGCCCTGCGTGAACACGCTGTGCTCGTACAGCGCGACCAGCACGCCGAGGATGCGCGGCGTGAGGATCTCCGCCAGCAGCACGTTGGACGGCCGGTTGCCCTCCATCACCCGGTGCGGCACCACCTGCTCGGGCGTGCCCTCGGCCCTGACCTCCTCCTCGGTCTTGCCGAAGGCCAGCGCCTGCGCCTGGGCGAACACGTTGGAGGACAGGATGTCGTGGTGGTCGCGCAGCGGGTTCAGCGTCTTGCCGAACCCGATCAGGTCGACCGGGATGACCGTGGTTCCCTGGTGGATGAGCTGGTAGAAGCTGTGCTGGCCGTTGGTGCCCGGCTCGCCCCAGAACACCGCGCCGGTGTCGTAGCCGACCCTGGCCCCGGCCAGCGTGACGTGCTTGCCGTTGGACTCCATGGTGAGCTGCTGCAGGTAGGCGGGGAACCGCTTCAGGTACTGCTCGTAGGGCATGACCCCGTAGCTCTGCAGGCCGAAGAAGTCGCGGTACCACACCGCCAGCAGACCCATCAGCACGGGCAGGTTCCGCTCCAGCGGCGCGGTGCGGAAGTGCTCGTCCATCTCGTGGAATCCCGCCAGCATCTCGCCGAACCGCTCCGGCCCGAGCGCCACCATGGTGGACAGGCCGATCGCCGAGTCCATCGAGTACCGGCCGCCGACCCAGTCCCAGAAGCCGAACATGTTCGCCGTGTCGATGCCGAACTTCGCGACCCGCTCGGCATTGGTGGACACCGCCACGAAGTGCCTGGCCACCGCGTCTTCGCTGCCGAGCCCCGAGACGATCCAGTCCCGCGCCGAGGTGGCGTTGGTGAGGGTCTCCAGCGTGCCGAACGTCTTGGACGAGATGATGAACAGCGTCTCGGCCGGATCCAGGTCCCGGGTCGCCTCCGCGAAGTCGGTGGAATCGACGTTGGACACGAACCGGAAGGTGAGCTCGCGCATCGTGTAGTGCCGCAGCGCCTCGTAGGCCATCACCGGGCCGAGGTCAGAACCGCCGATGCCGACGTTGACGATGTTCCTGACCGGCTTGCCGGTGTAGCCCGTCCACTCGCCCGACCGGACCCGGCCGGCGAAGTCCGCCATCCGGCCGAGTACCTCGTGCACCTGAGGCACCACGTCGGTCCCGTCGACGACCAGGTGCTGACCGGCCGGCATGCGCAGCGCCACGTGCAGCACCGCCCGGTCCTCGGAGGAGTTGATGTGCTCGCCGCGGAACATGGCGTCCCTGTGCCCGGCCACGCCGGACTCCTCGGCCAGGGCGACAAGCAGCCGCATGGTCTCGTCGGTGACGCGGTTCTTGGAGTAGTCCAGGTACAGCCCGGCCGCCTCCGCGGCCAGCCGCTCGCCCCGGCCCGGGTCGGACGCGAACAGCTCGCGCAGGTGCTGTCCGGCGATGTCCTCGTGATGCCGCCTGAGCGCCTGCCATGCCTTCCGCTCCGGCAGCGGTGTGCTCCCGAAGACCGTCATGTCTCGCCTCCTCGCCTCGTGCTGCCTTCCCCCGGAATCGTTTCATGCCCGCATGCGCGGCTGCCGCCAGCCCGGGGATAACAGTGCCCGAACTCGCGGTGGCCCTGTGCACGATGCCGCGACCACGTCAGCCCGGGAGCGATCCCCGGGCCGCGGCCACGTCCAGGCGGTCGCGGCCGGCCACCGGGGACGCGGTCGCGAAGCGCAGCACGACGGTCGTCAGTCGGTGCCCGACTCCATCGCGGCGTTGTCGAGCAATTCGTCGCCGGTGATCTTGCCGCGGGAGGCGATCGCCTCGGCTCCCCCCTCGGGCATCGCGCCGATCAGGCCGGTGGAGGCCGCCTGCGCGGCCCCGGTCAGCGCCGGGCGCCGGATGCCGATCATGCCCAGTCCGGCGTAGTGCTCCAGCTTGGCGCGGGAGTCGGCGATGTCGAGGTTCCGCATGGTCAGCTGGCCGATGCGGTCGGTCGGCCCGAAGGCGGAGTCCTCGGTCCGCTCCATGGACAGCTTGTCCGGGTGGTAGCTGAATGCCGGTCCCGAGGTGTCCAGGATGGAGTAGTCCTCGCCGCGCCGCAGCCGCAGGGTCACCTCGCCGGTGACCGCCATCCCGACCCAGCGCTGCAGCGACTCGCGGAGCATCAGCGCCTGCGGGTCCAGCCAGCGGCCTTCGTAGAGCAGCCGCCCCAGCCGGCGTCCCTCGTTGTGGTAGTTGGCGAGGGTGTCCTCGTTGTGGATCGCGTTGACCAGGCGCTCGTACGCCGCGTGCAGCAGCGCCATGCCCGGTGCCTCGTAGATGCCCCGGCTCTTGGCCTCGATGACCCGGTTCTCGATCTGGTCGGACGTGCCCAGGCCGTGGCGGCCGCCGATGGCGTTGGCCTCGAGTACCAGCTCGACGGGGGAGGTGAACTCCTTGCCGTTGATCGTCACCGGCCGTCCCTGCTCGAAGCCGATCGTGACGTCCTCGGTGGCGATCTCGAGGTAAGGATCCCAGTACGGCACGCCCATGATCGGGTCGACGATCTCGATGCCCGCGTCGAGGTGCTCGAGCGCCTTGGCCTCGTGGGTCGCGCCCCAGATGTTCGCGTCGGTGGAGTACGCCTTCTCCGTGCTGTCCCGGTAGGGCAGGCCGTGGGCGAGCAGCCACTCGGACATCTCCTTACGGCCGCCGAGCTCGCCGACGAAGTCGGCGTCGAGCCACGGCTTGTAGATCCGCAGGAACGGGTTGGCCAGCAGGCCGTAACGGTAGAACCGCTCGATGTCGTTGCCCTTGAAGGTGGAGCCGTCCCCCCAGATCTGCACGTGGTCCTCGAGCATCGCCCGCACCAGCAGGGTGCCCGCGACGGCCCGGCCGAGCGGGGTGGTGTTGAAGTAGGCCCGGCCGCCGGAGCGGATGTGGAACGCGCCGCAGGCCAGGGCGGCCAGCCCTTCCTCCACGAGCGCCGCCCGGCAGTCGACAAGCCGGGCGGTCTCCGCGCCGTACGCCGTGGCGCGCCCGGGCACCGAGGCGATGTCGGGCTCGTCGTACTGGCCGATGTCGGCGGTGTAGGTGCAGGGCACCGCGCCCTTCTCGCGCATCCACGCGACCGCTACCGAGGTGTCGAGACCGCCGGAGAAGGCGATGCCGACCCGTTCGCCGACAGGCAGGGAGGTGAGCACCTTGGACATGAATGAAATTATATGCACAACACTGCATGATCATGCAAAGCCTGCCGGGCCTACGTCCCGGGGGCCGGGCGCCCGGGCAGCAGCATCGCCAGGTCGACGGCGTCGGCCATGGCCTGGTATCCCGCGTCGTCGGGGTGCAGGTGATCGCCGGAGTCGTAGGCGGGGTTCAGCCGCAGCGGGTCGGCCGGGTCGCGCATCACCGCGTCGAAGTCGATGACGCCGTCGAAGGCGCCGCTGGTGCGGATCCAGGCGTTCACCGCCTCGCGCTTGGCCTCGCCGGCCGCGGTGTAATAGCCCGCTCCCTGGAACGGCAGCAGGGTCGCGCCGAATATCTTCAGGCCCCGGGCGTGCGCCTCGGCGATCAGCCGCCGGTACCCGGCGATGATCTGGTCCGCGCTGACGTCGGCGCGCGGGTCCAGCGGGCCGGCGCTGACCCCGATGTCGTTGATCCCCTCGAGCACGATGACGTCCCGGACGCCGGGCTGGTCCAGGACATCCGGCCCGAACCGCGCCTCGGCGCTGGCCCCGCAGCACCGCGCCCCGGTCAGCACCCGGTTGCCGCCGATGCCCTCGTCGTCCACCCCAAGCGCGGGACCGCCGAGCGCGTCCAGCCTGCGGGCCAGGTAGTTCGGCCAGCGACCGTCGGCGCCGGCCGTCGAGCCTACCCCGTCGGTGATCGAGTCGCCGATCGCCACCACGGTCCCGGCCGCGCCGGACGATCCGACCAGGAGGCCGCTGAGGTAGTACCACGACAGGGTGGGGATAAGGTAGCCGCCCGCTCCCTCGTCGGCGGCGTGGTCGCCGGCCGCCGACACCCAGTTGACCTGCTGCGCGTCGGCGTGGAAGGTGGCCGCGCCGGTCCGGCCCGGCAGGTAGACGCTCACCGCCAGGTCCTGCAGCGGCTGTACCCGCATGGCCACCGGGTCGCTGAGGATCTGCGCGCCCGCCGGGATCAGGAACGACGCCCGTCCGCCGAACGTCACCGGGTGGATCGTGCCCGGTTGCACCGCGGCATCCGGGCCCGCCACCGCCACCGTCACGCGGCCGGCCCGCAGCGGCGAGGTGCCGTAGACGTTCGTCAGCTCGAGCCGGATCGGATTGCCGCCGATGCTGGTGAAGATGATCTCGCGGATCGTCTGGTTGTCGAAGCCGGCCGCGGCGAGCGTGTCGCGCCCGGCCGCCTGCGGGCTGGCGGTCCAGGTGGTCACCCAGCCGTCGGCGGCGGTCCCGCTGCGTGCCGCGGCGGCCGGGCGGGAGGTCGCGAAGACGGCGACGGTGACCGCCAGGACCAGCAGCACGACGGCACCCGGCAGCCCGCGGCGCACCAGCCGGCCGGTGTTCCGGCGGCCGGAGCCGCTGGCTGCGATCAAGGCGCCTCCTCGCTGTCCCGCGAGCGGCGACGCACCACGCCGGGCCGGCCCGCACGAGTGTTATGCCACGTTCCGCCCTCCGGCAAAGCCGGGCTCAGTGATCCGATCCCGCGCCGTGCCGCAGCCGCACAAAGCTGAACGGCTGACCCTCGTTCCGCGTTTCATGAGGCCGAACGGGCCCGGCTCTAGCTCCCGTCCCTGGTGCGTAGCCCGGCGGCGTGGTCGGGGACGTAGGCCTGCATGTCCCGCGGCACGCGGACGTACCCCCGGGCCGGCGGCCGGGGCGGCAGCTTCAGCGGCTGCCGCCGCATCTGGCGGTACGGGATCGTGCTGAGCAGGTGGGCGATCATGTTGATCCGGGCGCGGCGCTTGTCCTCGCTCTCCACCACGTGCCAGGGCGCCTCGGGGATGTCGGTGTGCACGAACATCTCGTCCTTGGCCCGCGAGTAGTCCTCCCACCTGGTGATCGACTCCAGGTCCATGGGGGAGAGCTTCCAGCTGCGCATCGGGTCGTGCAGCCGGGACTTGAACCGGCGTTCCTGCTCCTCGTCGCTGACCGAGAACCAGTACTTGCGCAGCAGGATGCCGTCCTCGACGAGCAGCCGCTCGAAGATCGGGCACTGGTGCAGGAACCGGCTGTACTCCTCCTTGGTGCAAAAGCCCATGACGTGCTCTACGCCGGCCCGGTTGTACCAGCTGCGGTCGAACAGAGCCAGCTCACCCGCGGCGGGCAGGTTCTCGACGTAGCGCTGGAAGTACCACTGGGAGCGCTGCCGTTCGGTCGGGGCCGGCAGGGCGACGATGCGGGCCACCCGGGGGTTGAGGTACTCGGCCACCCGCTTGATCGTGCTGCCTTTGCCGGCCGCGTCGCGGCCCTCGAAGATGACCACGATCCGGGCGCCCTCGGCGCGCATCCACTCCTGCATCGTCACCAGCTCGCCCTGCAGGCGGTACAGCTCGCTCTCGTACAGTCGTTTGGGCAGCCGCTGCGTGTCGTCGAGCGGCTGGGCGGCCTTCTTGCCCTGATCCTTGACCTTGCCTGGCATCGCCATCCTCTCCCTTGCCTGGACCGTCGTCCTTGCCTGGACCTTCGTCGCCCGCTGTGCCGGCCCGACCCCCGCGATAGCATGGCCGGCGTGAGTGCCGATGAGCTTTACCGCCAGTATGAGACGGTCAACCTGTACCGTCGCGGTCCGGGGGCGAAGGTCGAGCTGAACCGCCCCGAGCGGATGAACGCATGGAGCCGTCAGTTCTCCGTCGACCTGCTCGCGGCGATCCGGGAGGTCACAGAGAACCCCGAGGTCCGCGCGATCCTCGTCACCGGTGCCGGGCGCGCCTTCTCCAGCGGCGCCGACCTGAAGGAGGCCGCCGAGCAGGCCGGCGACGGCCCGGTGGACGTGCACAAGATCCTGACCGAGCGGTACCACCCGCTGATCACCGGCATCCGGCGGATGCCCAAGCCGGTCATCGCCGCGGTCAACGGGCCCGCGGCCGGGATCGGGCTCTCTCTCGCCCTGGCCTGCGACCTGGTGGTGGCGGCGGAGTCGGCGTACTTCTCGCTCGCCTTCGTCAACATCGGGCTGGTGCCTGACGGGGGCTCGTCGCTGTTCGTGCCGTCCCGGGTCGGCTTCACCCGGGCCGCGGAGCTGGCCATGCTGGGGGAGCGGCTGGACGCCCGCAAGGCCCTGGACTGGGGCCTGATCAACCAGGTCTGGCCGGACGGCGAGTTCGCCGGGCAGGCCGCCACGCTGCTCGACCGGCTCGCCTCCGGCGCCACCAGGTCCTACGCCGGGACCAAGCGCCAGCTCAACAAGTGGCTGTACGAGCACATGGACGCCCAGCTCGAGTTCGAGGCGGAAATCCAGCGGGAGATGGCCGCGTCCGGCGACTTCGCCGAAGGGCTCACGGCCTTCGCCGAGAAGCGGCCGCCCCGGTTCAGCGGCGGCTGATTCGCTGAGCCCCCGCGGACCCAGCGAGATCGTGGACGACGGTCACCTCGAGCAGGTCTACCGGGCCGAAGCGCCCCGGATCACCGCCGCGCTGGCGGCCCGGACCGGCGACGTCGGGCTCGCCGCCGACGCCGTGCAGGACGCGTTCGTCGAGGCGCTGGAGCACTGGCCGGCTGGCGGCGTCCCGGCCAACCCGGGCGGCTGGCTGGCCACCACGGCCCGCCGCAAGGCGATTGACCGGCTCCGCCGGGACCGGGTCGGCCAGCAGAAGCTGGCCCTGCTCGCCGCGGCCGGGACGGCAGGCCAGGCCGGCGACGGCCCGGGAACCCGCGCGGACCAGGCCGACGACGAGTTGCTCGGCATGATCTTCGCGTGCTGTCATCCGGCGCTGCCACGCGAATCGCAGATCGCGCTCACCCTGCGTGCCGTCTGCGGCCTGACCACGGCCGAGATCGCGGCGGCCTTCCTGGTCGGCGAGGCCGCGATGACCCAGCGGCTGCTGCGGGCGCGCCGGGCGCTGGGCTCCACCGGCAAGCACGGGGCCGGCAAGCACGGGGCCGGCAAGCACGGGGCCGGCAAGCACGGGGCCGGCAAGCACGGGGCCGGCAAGCACGGGGCCGGCAAGCACGGGGCCGGCCGGGACGGGGGGCACGCGGACCTGCGCGTCCCGGACCCGGACCAGCTCGCGGACCGGCTGGCCGAGGTGCTGGCGGTGGTGTACCTGGTCTTCAACGAGGGCTACCTGGCCAGCGCGGGCCGGCAGCCCGCCCGGCGGGACCTGGCCGCCCAGGCGGTGTCGCTGACCAGGCTGCTGCACCGGCTGATGCCGCGCGAGCCCGAGGTGCTCGGCCTGCTCGCCCTGCTGCTGCTGCACGAGTCCCGGGCCGCGACCCGCTTCGACGGGTGGGGACGCCTGGTCAGGCTGGCGGACCAGGACCGCGCCCGGTGGAACCGGGACCTGATCGCCGAGGCCACCGGGCTGCTCGACCGCGCGCTCGCGCTGCGCGATCCTGGACCGTACCAGGTCCAGGCGGCGATCGCCGCGCTGCACGCGGAGGCGCCCGATTACACCCGCACCGACTGGGGCCAGATCCGGCTGCTGTACGACCGGCTGCAGGCGCTCACCCCCTCGCCGGTGGTGCTGCTCAACCGGGCCGTGGCCACCCGCTACGTGGTCGGCCCCGAGGCCGCGCTGGCCGAGATCACGCCGCTCGCCGCCGAACTCGACTCCTACCGGCTCTACCACGCGCTGCGGGCCGGCCTGCTGGCCGGCCTCGGCCGCGACGACGAGGCTCGCGCCGCCAGCGAGCGGGCGCTCGCGCTGGCCGGCAACCCGGCCGAGCGCGAGCTGCTCGCCCGCCGCCTGTCGTTCTGACCCTGCTGGCTTGACTGGTTTAACTGGCCAGTCACATCTCCACGACGGGCCGGACCTCCACGGTCATCCAGCCGCGGTCCACCCCCGGCCAGGTCCTGGCGATCTCCACGGCCTCCTCGATGGTGTCCGTCTCGAGGACCGAGTAGCCGCCGAGGGCCTCCTTGGTCTCCATGAACGGACCGTCGGTGACACCGCTGGCGCGGACGGTCCTGGCCGTGGCCGGCGGCGCGAGCTGGTGCCCGCCCTCGACGAGCTTGCCCGAGCCGCCGCCGCCCTTCTCGTACCAGGCGCCGATCTCGGCGTACCAGGCCTGGCCCTCGGCCTCGGACATGTTCCTGGCTGTCTCGGTGTCCAGCAGCAGGATGACGTATTTCACGGTTGCCTCCATTTTTCGCCGGGGGCCACGATGGCGTCCCCTCACCCGGTTCCACGAACGGGGCGGTGCCCTTTCCGACACCGCAGGGAAAAAGCTTCAGCTGTTCCGGCTGCTCGCGGCCAGCCTCGATTCCTCGGTCAGGATGGCCTCGTAGCGGCGCTGGATGTCGGCCCGGTCGCTGGCTTCAGGCACCGAGCGCTCGCAGGCCCTGTTGATCATGGCGGCCTGGTCGAGCAGCACCCGCCGCTGCCCGTCGGTAGTGGTCTCGGCCATGATCCTGGCCAGCGCCTCGAGCATGCGGATCATCACGGCCGGCATGCCCAGGCTGGACTGCCTGATCTTCTCGAAGGACCGCTGGACCAGCCGCTCGTAGGAGGGCTCGGCCGCGATGACCCGGATGAACCCCTCGGCGTCCCGGTGCACGCGCGCCGGATGCCACTGGTTGACGATCTGGCAAAGGTTCTCCCCGAGCCAGTCGATGCAGGTCAGGGCGGTGAACGTGTCGTTGACCGCCGCGGAAAGCGCGCGCAGTGCGATCTCCACGAGCTGGTCGATGCCGAACGACACGTCCTGGCTGAGGGTCCGGTACGGGCCGACCAGGTGCGCGCGGCCCAGCGCCTGGCGGACCAGCGGGGCCGCCTCCGGCGGCCAGACCGTGGCGAACCGGTGCCCGCGCACGATGAAGTGCCCGGGCCGGTGCTCCAGGTTGATCACCGCGTCCGCCTCGGTAGCCAGCCGGACCAGGTCCCTGGTCTTGATGAACTGCACGTACCCGCTGGCCGGCGCGAACAGCACGGCGCCGTTCGCCTCGGCCCGGGCCACCAGCTCCACCGCGGTCGGGCCGGTCTTCGGGTGCGGCTCGGCGTTGCCGCTGCCCTGCACCGTGATCGCCTCGGCCAGGTCGGCGGCGATGCTGGCGATGACCTGGGGAAGCTGGATCGATACGGCGGTGTGGTGGATGAAGTAGATGAGCACGGCCAGGTCCACGACCATCAGCCCGAGGGTGACGGTCACGCTGATGTGCGGGACGAAATCGCCGTGCGACCCCACCCCGATCGAGGCGAGCACCAGCACCGCGTAGACGAACGTCGCGACGAACGTGCCCAGGGTGAGCTGGGTGCCGCGGTCGCGGATGAAGTTGCGCAGCATCCGCGGCCCGAACTGGGTCGACGCCAGCGACAGGGTGACCAGGATGATGGAGAAGACCACGCCGACCACGGTGATGAGGGCCGCGGCGATGGTGGTGAGGATCTGCCGGGCCGCGTCGGCGCTCCCGCTGATCACCCAGCCCGGCAGCGCGAAGTCGCCGTGGTAGGCGGCCCGGTCCGCGGCGAGGGTGCCGGCGAACAGCACGATCGCCGCGCCCACTTCGAGGGCGGGCACGTACCACAGGCTGGTCCGCAGCACCTCACGGCGCCAGTGCGAGCCCAGTCCCGACGACAGAAAGCCACGGTGCATGGCCGGCTCCCCGCTTGATCACGCCGACCAGACTTCCCGGCTCGCCTTACTTACCACGGCCATTATGCCGTATGCAGGCGGTATGCGATGCGTCAGCCGGGTGAACCTGGTTCACAGCTGCAGGCCGGCCTCCAGCAGGGCGAGCGCCTGGTCGATAAGCTCGAACGTGTCCTCGATCGTCCGCCGGTCGCTGGACCAGTCCTGCCACGGCATCGTGATCGACATGATGACGCCGACGATCGCGCCGGCCGTGGCGCGGACGGCCAGGTCGTCCGCGGGCCGGCTGGCCCGCTTGGCCAGGGCCTCGCCGACCACCGAGATCGTGCGGGCGAACTCGTCCATGGCCCGGGCCCGGATCTCGGGCACGGCCACGGTCAGCGCGATGGTCTGGCTGAGCACGTCGAGGTCGGCCTGGCTGTAGGAGCCGAACATCTCCCGGGTGGCCGAGCGGACCGCGGCGATCGGGCTGAGCCCGGCGGGCTGCCGCTCCAGCGCCTCGATCATCCGGGTGTCCATGTCATCCTGCAGGACGATATCTTCCTTGGTCGGGAAGTACCGGAAGAACGTGCTTGGCGACACCTCCGCCGCCTCGGCGATCTTCTCCACCGTGGTGCGCTGGTAGCCGTTCTCGCGGAAGAGCCGGAGCGCGTGCTCCCTGATGGCAGCGCGCGTCCTGGCCTTCTTCCGCTCGCGCAATCCCGGACCGGCCGGCCGGTCCGGGCTTGCGCTGAGCATCTCGGTCACGTTTCCAATTCTGCCCGCTCTGGGCCGTTTTCATCAGGAATGGCGGTCACCGCGCCGGTGCCCCCGCGCGACCCCTCCGGCCAGGCGGCGCTCCGGCGGCGCCCGGCGGCTAGCCGCGGAGCCTGGCCAGCAGGGCGGTACCGTCGGGGCTGCCGAGACCCGAGCAGGCGTCCCAGCCGGGACCCGCCGCGTAAGCGCCGTTGTTCCCGCTGGTGATGTCGTGGAAGCCGGCCACGTCGGCGCCGGGCGCCACGCCCGCGTACAGCGCGGGCTGGATCAGCCCGAACCGCTGGCCGGCCGCCTGCGCCAGCCGGCTGATCAGCGCCGCCCACAGCGGGGCGACCGCGCTGGTGCCGCCCATGACCTGGGCCTGGCCGCCGGAGCAGATCTGGTAGCCGGTCGCCGGGTCGGCGTTGCCGGCCACGTCGGGCACGCCCCGCCCGCTGGCCGTCCCGCCGTCCCGGGGCGGCACCCCGGCGTTCGCCTGCCAGGACGGCAGGGCGAACTGGTCGCTGACCCCGCCGCCGCTGGCCCCCTGCTCCGAGGCCGTCTCGTTCCACACCACCTCGGAGCTGATCACCCCGGCGGACGGGTCCGCCACGAGCTTGGTCCCGCCGCAGCCGAGCGCGTGCGGGCTGGACGCGGGGAAGTCCACGTGCGGCTTGCCGTCGGTGACGGCGTCGCCGCTGCCGTTGTCGCCCGAAGCCACGCACACGGTGATGCCCAGCGTGGCCGCGTCGGCGATGGCCGCGTCCATCGCCGAGCGTCCCTGCGCGGTCCAGGAGTCCTCGGACTGGCCCCAGCTGATCGAGATCGCGATGGGGGCCGGGCTGGCGTGCGCGGCCTGGGAGATCGCGTCGACGAATCCGCTGTCGGTGTTCGGCGCGAAATACACCAGCTGCGCCGCGCCCGGCGCGGCGGCGCCGATGACGTCGATGTCCAGCGCGACCTCCATGTCGGCCCCGCTGGGATCCGAACCCGGAGCGTTGGACGCCCCGTCCACGCTGACCGCGCTGATCGACGGGACCGCGACGCCCAGCCCGCCGAAGTAGCTGTCGAGGTCGCTGGCGGAATACCCGCCGCCGAGTTCGATGACCGCGACGGTCTGGCCGGCGCCGGTGGTCCCGGCCGGGAACTGGTAGATGCCGGCCACCTGGTTCGGGGCGTACGAGCTGCCCTGGGCGGCCGCGGGCCCGGCGTCCCGGGTCCGGAAGTGCGGCCTGGCCTGCGGCCTGGTGTCCAGCCCGAGCACCGCGAGCAGCACGCCGTCCAGCGTGGCGGGCACGTACACCGGCCCCTCCCGGTAGCGGTGCGTAACTGTCCCATCGCCTTTCGGCGCCCGACTGCTGACCTGCCGCAACGTCACGCCGAACGTCCGGGACAGCTCGCCGATGCTGCCCGCCGCCGTGATCCGCCGGCTGGCCGGGTGGACGCCCGTGACCTCGAGCCCCAGGCCGGTGAGCACCTGCCGGACGAGACCGACGTCGGCCGGGTCGGCCCCGTATCCCTCGGCGAGCTCGTCGCTGGTCAGCACGGTGGGCCCGGCGACCAGCGCGGCGGGAAGCCCGGCCCTGCGGCGCAGCACCAGCGTCACCTCGGCCCGCTCGGAGGTGTCGAGCGGGCCGGCCGGCGTCGCCTCCGGCAGCGGCGCGCGCTCGCTGCCGGGCAGCCGCACCAGCGGATGTGTTTCGTCAGGCATGCTCAGCTCCTGCTCGGTAGGTCCGGGGACAGCAGGTATTCTCCCCCTCGCAGCCCGATTCTGCCGTACCCGAAGCGGGCGCCACCGCCCGTTCGGGCTGGGCCCCGCCGGGCCCGTCCTCGTCACCCGGCTACGGCGTGGCCTGGCTCGCCGCCGGGTCTGCGGGGGCAGCTGGTTCTCGGTCACCGCGGACAACGCGGGCGGTGGCGGCGGCGCCAGCGACGGCGGTGGCCGGCGCCGCCACCACCACGATCCGGGGTTCTAGACGCGCACAGCGCCCCCGGGGCCGGCCGGGGTGGCCCCGGAACCCAGCTGGCGGGCCCGCCCGGCGGACCGGCGCCGGGCGAGCCGGGCGCCGGCCACGATGAGGCAGGCCAGGATCAGCGGCGGCAGGTAGAGCATCGAGATCGTGGACCGGATCATGCCCGGGGCCCCGTGCAGCGGCCCGACCAGGTCGCCGGCCAGCTTCTCCTGCCACAAGAACGCGTAGGGGATGACCGGGATCGCCAGCAGCGCGAGAACCCGCCGGCCGACCGGCATGCGCAGGCAGAACACCGCCGCGCCGGCCGGGTCGGCCGCGATCACCAGGTCGGCGGGCAGGCCGGCCACCTCGCTGTCGAAGCTGGTGAAACCGAGCTTGGGGTTCGGGTGGCAGAATCACGCGTTGCCGCCCGCGCTGAACCCGCCGAGGATCAGCCCGCCGACGCCGACGAGCACCGTGCCGCCCCTCGGCCAGCGCGGCCACCAGCAGCAGCAGCGGGGCGACCACGCTGACCACGGCCAGCGCGTCGCTCCAGCCCTGGTCGCGCACCGTCCGGGAGAGCCAGCGCGCCCGCCGGATCCGGTTGAGGGCCATCCGGCCGCGGATCCGGAGCGCGCCGGTGATGAGGTCGGCGCTGTCCGCCGTGTCCTGGCCCACGCGCACCGCCCAGGCCGCCGGCTTCGGCCCCCGGGCCGGTGCCGCGTCGGCCGCCGCGAGCAGCACGCCCACCATCTCCTCGGCGTGCTCGCGCCGGTGGTCCCTGGGATACAGGGCGAGCAGCCGCCGGTATCTCCGTTCCCTTCTCCCTTCCCGGCTCATCGGGCTCACGCGGTTCCGCCGGCCAGGCCCAGGCGGCTGGCGGCGACGGCGGCGTTGGCGCGCAGCCGGCTTACCTCGGCCGCGAGTTCCTCGGTGCCCCTGTCGGTGATCCGGTAGTACCGGCGCAGCCGCCCGTCGACGACCTCCTCCTTGTCGCTGGTGACCAGGCCGTCCGCCTTGAGCCGGTCCAGCGCCGCGTACAAGGTGCCGGCCCGGAGCCTGACCCGGCCCTCGGAGATCCGCGTCACGTCGGTCATGATCCCGTACCCGTGCTGGGCGCCCGCGGCCAGCGCGGTCAGGATGAGGAACGTCGGCTCCTGCATGGACTGCTTGCTCACAGACCCTTGTATATGCCGACCGGCGACACGTGATCAACTCGAGAGGCGGCAAAGAACCATGGGTGACCGATTCCGTACGGCTTGTTGCGATTTGCGGATCGGCTGGGTCATGATGAAAACCGGGTCAGGTTAACTGGTCCCGGGTCTCGGGCCGGAGCAGAAGGGGCGCGGTGAAGGAGACCGTTTCGCCGCGCGCCACGTTCCGTGATGTGTTCGCGGTGCGCGAGTTCCGGTGCCTGTGGTTTTCCGAGATCCTCTCGGTAGCAGGCGACCGTCTCGCCCTGGTCGCCCTCACCCTGCTCGTCTATGACCGCACGAAATCACCGCTGCTTGCCGCGGTGACCTACGCGGTCGGCTACCTGCCCTGGGTGATCGGCGGCCTGTTCCTGGCCGACCTGGCCGACCGGCGGCCGCGCCGCTCGGTCATGGTCGGCTGCGACCTGGTCCGGGCCGCGCTGGTCGCGGTCATGGCGGTGCCGTACGTGCCGCTGTGGGTCCTGGTGGCGCTGCTGTTCGCGGTCACGATGTTCACGCCGTCGTTCGAGTCGGCCCGGGCGGCCATCGTGCCGGACATCGTGCATGGCGAGCAGTACATTCTCGCGACCGCGGTGCACCAGACCACCTTCTATGCCGCCCAGATCCTGGGCGCGGTCGGCGGGGGAGTGGCGGTGGCCGTCATCGGCGTGCGGCCCTCGCTGGCCATCGACGCGGTCACGTTCCTGCTCTCGGCGCTATTGATCCGCCTGGGCCTGCGGGCCAGGCCGGCCCCGGCCAAGCCGGAAACCGCCCCGCCGTCGCCGCTGGCCCGGATGTGGGACGGATTCCGGCTGGTGTTCGGCGACGAGGCGCTGCGCATCCTGATGCTGCTCGGCTGGCTCGTGGTCTTCTACACGATCCCCGAGGGGGTCGCCGCCCCGTACGTGGCAAGACTCGGCGGAGGGCCGGTCGCGACCGGTCTCGTGCTGGCCTCGACGGTGGCCAGCACGACGATTTTCATCCCGCTGTTCTCCCGCTTCGTCCGGGAGCGCCAGCGGGCCAGCCTGATGGGTCCGCTTGCCGTGCTGACCTGTGGCACGCTCGTCCTGACGGCCCTCCAGCCGGATCTTGCTGCCTCATTGGTGGTCTTCTCGCTGTCGGCTGCGTTCGGCGTTTACCAGATCGCGGCCAACACCGCGTTCGTCGTCAGGGTGCCGAACGAACGGCGGTCTCAGGCCTTCGGGATTGCCAGCATGGGCGTGATCGTCGGCCAGGGGCTGGCCTTCATGGCGGCCGGCGCCGCGGCGGAGGTGGTGACCCCAGCGGCGGTCATCGCTATCGGGGGTGCTATTGGTGCGGTTGTTGCCGTCGTCCTGACCCTTAGGTGGCGTCACGTGTCACCACCCGGCGGGCGGCATGCGGCGAGACGGCATCCCGGTCATGCTGCGACCAGGAATTCTGTGCCGCTGCGCCGCTCCGGCTAGCTCGGCTTGGGCTAGCTCGGCTCCGGCTGGCGCGGCCCGGCTAGCTCGGCTCCGGCTGGCGCGGCCCGGCTAGCTCGGCTCCGGCTGGCGCGGCCCGGCTAGCTCGGCTCCGGCTGGCGCGGCCCTGCTGGCGCGGGGCCGGCGAGGGGCGCGCGGGCCCGGCTGATAACTGCGGCGGGTCCGGCTCAAGTCCACGTGTCGCGCATCGCGGGTTCCCCTCTCCGGTGGCGCTGGCTGGATTCGATGGAATGCTCAGGACCAGATAACACGCATTGCTTTCCCTCCTCCCGGCGCCCGATATATAGCTGTGCGACAGCCTCCCGGCGCATGTACGCCAGGTAGTCGTGGCTCGTCAATCACCATTTAGCCTCTCTTTGTCGGGTGATGTAGGTGAATCGGATGCAATAGTGCCCAAGATGGCTATAGATGGGTTAAGGTAGCTATACGGAGCTAGTCCTTTACGGTGAGCTGCCGACTAGACAGGAACCTGTCGAGTCCCATCCGGAACGGTGGAGCATGGAAGCCTCGTCCGTCACACGCGGTCCGCTGGCACGCGCCGCCTTCTGGCGATGGGCGTGGTGGAAGCTCCCGCCACTGCTGCGCGGCTACATCGGCGTCGTTACGGGCGCGGCGGTCGTGATGGCCGGATTCGCCGCCTCGCAGACCCACTGGACCGCCGCCGACCTGGAGACGTTCCTCCTGCTGCTCGGCTGCGGTATGGCCTCGGTCGCGGCCACCCCGCGGATAGCATACCTACAGGGCGGTATGACCAGGGACTTCATCACCGTGTGGGTGCTGCCCGTGGCGATCTTGCTGCCACCGGTCTTCGCCATGGTGACGCCCGTCCCGCTGCTCGTGCTCACCCAGTGGCGGGTGCACCGGGGAGTCGTCTACCGCCGGGTCTTCTCCTGTGCCGCGGTGAGCCTCGCCTACGGCGCCGCATCCCTGGTGTTCCGGCAGTTCCCCCCGTCCTTCGCCGGCCCGTCGATCGGCACCGGCATGCATGCTTTCACCTGGACCATCGCTGTCGTGGTCTGCGAACTGGTCGGGGGCAGGGGGCACAACCTCCTGATCGCGGCCGCCATCAAGCTCAGCAATCCCAGCGCGCGGCTGGCCCAGCAGGAACTGAGCCCGGAGGCATTGCAGGCCGATATCACCGAGTCCACCCTGGGCGTGCTGATCACCGTGATCGTCGCGGCCAGTCCGGTTCTGGCCGTCTTCGCCGTGCCCACCTGGCTCCTGGTCCGCCGCTTCATGATGCACGACCAGCTCCTGGCCCAGGCCCGGATCGACACCAAGACAGGGCTGCTTAACGCATCCGCCTGGGAGGCCGAGGCGGAGACCGAAATCGGCCGGGCCATCCGTACCGGCACCCCGCTGGCCCTGGCCCTGGTCGACATCGACCACTTCAAGCTGGTCAACGATACCTACGGTCACCTGGTGGGGGACAAGGCGCTGCGCGCCGTCACCGACGCGCTGCGCAGCCAGCTGCGCGCTTACGACCTGGCCGGGCGGTTCGGCGGCGAGGAATTCGTGGTCCTGCTGCCGCACGCCCGCGAGGTAGACGCGATCAACGTGGCCGAGCGCCTGCGCGCGCACATCGCCAACATGTCCATCCCGGTCGGGGAGGACATCGAGTCCGGGCCGGTCATCAGGCTCACCATCTCGGTCGGCGTCGCCGCCCTCGACGGCAGCCGCGAGCTGACCGACATGATCGCCACCGCCGACGCGGCCCTGTACTACGCCAAGGAGACCGGGCGCAACAAGACCCACGCGATGCCCTCGACCGCCCGCGCGGCCGCGTCCTAGCCACCAGGCACCCCCTCTGGTAGCGCCGCGCCTCACGGCCGCTACGTCTCATTACCGCCGCGCCTCACGGCCGCCGCCGCGCCTCACGGCCGCCGCACCCCAGGAGCCAGCACCCGCCCCGGAACCCGGCCTCCAGAAGCCAGGCGCCCGCGCCCCATCAGCCTCGATAAGCACATCACCACCATTCCGCTTACCTCGCACCACATAGATCCTTATCCGCATGTCCTTTGGCCCGGGCGGAAAGAAATGATTAACATGGCGAATTCCGGCTCGGGAATAGCTGGCATCCATGGTCATGCCCTATTGGGATTTAACTACCATGGTGGCTGTCGCGAGGCCCGTTATGGCAACTGTCACGAGGCCCCTCACCATGGCAACTGTCGCGAGGCCCCACCATGGCGGAAGCGCGGAGCATCGCCGCCTCTATGGGTGGCAGCTGGAATCGCCGCCTCCGTGGGTGGCAGCTGGAATCGCCGCCTCCGTGGGTGGCAGCCGGAATCGCCGCCTCCGTGGGTGGCGGAACCAGCGGCGCACCGGCCTCCACGGTAACGTGCCTCGAGCACGCCATGCCGGTCCCTGCACCGGACAGAACAGAATCGCCGCCGATTACGGCAGTTTCCTGCCCGAAATCGGGCAGGAAACTTGCCTAGTCCGTCGGCTGGCTAGTAAGAAGTAGGCATGCCCGCACGTGCCGACGCCGCAAACCGCAGCGCGCCGTTCGACTCCGCAAACCGCGGCGCCCCGGTCGGCCGCGCAGCGCCCGCTATGCCCGCAGGCCCCGCAGCGCCCGCAGGCCCCGCGGACCCCTTTCCCCAGGACCTCGCCCGCTACCTGGCGGCCTCAACGGGCCTGCCGCAGCCTACCGCGGTCCGGGTTGTCGCGGACGTGGCCACGTACTTCAGTGAGACGATCGAGGAGTTCGTCGTCGGGCGTCATGCCGAACTGAAGCGACGCCAGCTCAAGAACGACGAGATCTGGCCGCTGATCACGGCCGAACTCGGGGCGCGCAGGTTCGCCGCGCCGAAACTGTCTGAACGCCAGCTCCGGCGCATGGTCTACCACTAAGCACAATCCAGATCACCGGACACGTGCAGAACACACGTCCGGAATACTTGTCAAGACCACTAGCACAGTCCAGAGAGGGGAGCTCGAAGTGTGCGGAATCGTAGGGTACATCGGCCGCCGGGACGCCATCCCGGTCCTGCTCGAGGGGCTCAGGAGCCTGGAGTACCGCGGCTATGACTCGGCCGGGCTGGCCGTCATCTACCGGAACCGGCTGCATGTCACCAAGACGGCGGGCCGGGTCCAGGATCTCAGGGACCGAGTCGGCGACCGGGCCAGGGGCACCACCGGCATCGGCCACACCAGATGGGCCACCCACGGTGAGCCGAACGAGGTGAACGCCCACCCGCACACCGACACCGAGGGCCGCATAGCGGTGGTGCACAACGGCATCATCGAGAACGCCGAGCAGCTCAGGGACACGCTCATCGGCCGGGGCGTCAAGCTCGTGAGCGATACCGACACCGAGGCGCTCGCCCACATGATCGCCGCCGAGGCGACGGACGGCACCAGCCTGGAGGACGCGGTCCGCCGCACGCTGCGCCGGGTGGAGGGCACGTACGGCCTGGTGGTGCTGGACACCAAGAACCCGAACGAACTGGTGGTGGCCCGCAACGGCAGCCCCATCGTGCTCGGCATCGGGGAGTCCGAGATGTTCGTCGCCTCCGACGTGGCGGCACTGGTGCGCTACACCAAGCAGGTCGTGTACCTGGACGACGCCGAGGTGGCGACGGTGCACGCCGCCGACTACGTCACCTCCTCCCTCGACGAGCGGGACCGCCATGCCTCCGCCAAGGCCCCTACCACGGTCGAGGCCGAGGCCGGGGACTACGAACTCGGGCCCTTCGAGGATTTCATGCGCAAGGAGATCCACGAGCAGCCGGAGGCGGTGCGCCGGGCGCTGCGCGGCCGGCTCGACGAGCGGTTCGCCACGGCCAAGCTGGGCGGCATCAACCTGGACGCGCGCCAGCTCAGGGCGATCAGGCAGGTGAAGTTCCTCGGCTGCGGCTCCGCCTACTATGCCGGCCAGATGGGCGCGGTGCTGGTCGAGGAGCTGGCCCGCATCCCCTCTGACGCCGAGCCCGCGTCGGAGTTCAGGTACCGCAACGCGGTGGTGGACCCGGACACGCTCTACGTGGCGGTCAGTCAGTCCGGTGAGACGATCGACACGCTGATGGCGGTCCAGGAGCTCCGCCGCAAGGGCGGCCAGGTCATCGGCGCGGTCAACGTAGTCGGCAGCGCGATCGGGCGGGAGTGCGGCCACGGGGTGTTCCTGCACGCGGGCCCGGAGATCGCCGTCGCGTCCACCAAGGCGCTGACCAACATGGCGGCCACGTTCGCCTTGCTCGCGCTGCTGCTCGGCCGGGTCCGCGACCTGTCCTCGGCGTCCGGCCAGCGGATCGTGGCCGGCCTGCGCGCGCTGCCCGGGCAGATCGAGCGGATACTAAGTGCCGAGGAGGACATCGCCGAGATCGCGAGGCGATTCGCCGCGGCGGAGCACATGTTCTTCATCGGCCGCGTGCGCGGCTGGCCGGTGGCCCGCGAGGGCGCGCAGAAGCTGAAGGAGGTCTCCTACGTCCACGCCGAGGCCTACCAGGCGGCCGAGCTGAAGCACGGCCCGCTCGCCCTGATCAGCTCCTCGATGCCCAGTGTGGTGATCGTCCCGGCGGACGACCTGCTGTCGAAGAACATCTCCACGATCGAGCAGATCAAGGCCCGCGGCGGCCCGGTCATCGCGGTGACGAGCGCCGAGCTGCCCGCTGGCCTGGCCGACGCGGTCATCGACATCCCCCGCGCCGAACCCGAGCTCGAACCCCTGCTGCTGAACGTCCCGCTGCAGATGCTCGCCTACCACGTCGCGGCCAAGCTGGGCCGGGACATCGACAAGCCCCGCAACCTGGCCAAGAGCGTCACGGTCGAGTAGAGGAGCGTCACGGTCGAGTAACCTGGCCCGCGCCAAAGGCCCGCGCGGAACAGCCGGCCCGCGCGGAACAGGAACCAGGAACCCCGCTCAGTGGAAGGGCAGCGCTTCCTCCATCGCGCCGGCGCTGCCCGGCAGCGGCTGCTCGCACCAGACGACCTTGCCGGTCGCGGTCCGGCGGGCACCCCAGCGCTGGGACAGCTGGCGCACCACCTGCAGCCCGCGGCCGTTTTCGTCCTCGCCGTTGGCCTGGCGCAGCCTGGGCAGCGCGGCTGAGGTGTCGAGGACCTCGCAGACCAGCGCCTTCTCGTTGACCAGCCGGAGCGTCACCTCGTTGCGCGAGTACTTCACCGCGTTGGTCACCAGTTCGGAAACGAGCAGCTCGGTGGTGGGGATCATGTCCTCCAGGTCCCACCGCTTCATCGGCTCGGCCAGCACCTGGCGTGCCTCCCGCACCGAGGTCAGCTTCGGCGCGAGCGTCCATGCGGCGAAGTTATCCTCGGGCAGCCGCCGCAGCCGCGCGATGAGCACCGCGATGTCGTCGCGCTGGTGGTCGGCGTACACCCCGTCCAGCGTGGCCTTGCACAGGTCCTCCAGCGGTTTGGTCGGCGAGCCCGGGCCGAAGATGCCACGCAGCCGGGCCAGGCCGTCGCTGATGTCCCGGCCCTTGTTCTCCACCAGGCCGTCGGTGTACAGCACGAACAGGCTGCCGTCCTCTACCGTGAACCGGCGGCTCTCCACCTGGCCGTCGCCGATGCCGAGCGGTGGCGACGGCGGGACGTCGAGCAGCTCGTTGCTGCCGTCCGGGTGCACGAGCAGCGGCGGCAGGTGGCCCGCCACCGCGACCTCGCACTCGCCGCTCACCGCGTCGTACACCGCGTAGGCGCAGGTGGCGAAGTGCGGCTCGCGCTCGCCGAGCGTGTGCATGAGCTCGTCGAGCTGAAGCAGCGAATCGGCGGGCGGCAGCTCGAGCATGGCCAGCGTGTGGATGGCGGTGCGCAGCCGGCCCATGGTGACGGCGGCGCGCACGCCGTGCCCGGCCACGTCGCCGACGACCAGCGCGACCCGGCCGCCGGGCAGCGCGATGGACTCGTACCAGTCGCCGCCCACCTCGATCATCTTGCTGCCGGGCAGGTACCGGTGCCTGACCTCGACCGAGGAGGGCGCGGAGAGCCCGGTCGGCAGCATGCTCCGCTGCAGTGTCAGCGCGGTGGCATGCTCCCGGCTGTAGCGGCGGGCGTTGTCGATGAGGACGGCGGCCCGGGAGGCGAAATCCATGCCGATCTCGACGTCGTAGGCGTCGAATCGGCGGAACCCCTCCTGGCGGGTGCAGGCGAAGAAGCCCCACATGGTGCCGCGGGCGATGAGCGGCAGCATCAGCATGGAGGCGCCGGAGAGCAGCTTGGCCACCGGCTTGCGCCGCCACGCCTTAGCGATCTTGCCCGCCTGGATGTCGCTGATGGTGGTCTCGAGCACCGGCGCGCCGGTGTCCATGCACTCGTAGTACGGCGTGTGCTGGGGGTAGCGCAGGATCTCGCCGGTCGGGAAGGCCGCCTCCCAGGCGGGGTCCTTCTGGTCGTGCCGCAGCACGATCCGGCGCAGCGGCAGCGACCCCTCGGGGCCGGTGGAGGGCAGTTCGTCGTCGCCGGCCAGGCTCTCAAGCAGCAGCAGGTCAGCCACGTTGCAGAAGTGCGGCACGAGCGCATCGAGCAGCACCCGGGCCACGTCGTCGACGTCGAGCGTGTCGCCGATCCTGGTGAGCGCGTCGTCGAGCATCTGCCTGCGCATGAGGGCGGGATCCACGAAACGCTCGGGGTTGGGGGCCGGGACGCGGAGCAGCGCCAGCGCGGCCAGGCTGGTGCCGCCGGCCCGCATCGGGTGCACGGTCACCACGGCCTCGGCCAGGTGCCCGTCCCGGGTCTCGATCGTGAGCATGGCGCTGCCCTCACGATCCGAACGGATGGCCTCGAGCAGTCCGGCCACCGCCGCAGCCGCGCCGTCGCCCGGCCTGGCGCCGTGGGCGTTCCCCGCCGAGCCGGCCAGGCCCGCCGAGCCGCCCGCGCGGGCCGAGCCGCCCGCGCGGGCCGAGCCGCCCGCGCGGGCCGAGCCGCCCGGTGTGAGCTCGATGAGCTGCGCGCCGAGCAGATCCTCGGGCTTGCGTGCCAGGATCTGGGCCGCGTTCCTGTCGTGCTGCACGATGCGTCCGTCGTAGTCGATCCCGAGGATCAGGGTCCTTACCGACGAGGACAGAGCCGGATGAGGGCTCTCGGCGGTGACGCTTCCGGCCGAGGCCTCAGGGCTGTCGATGATCCCGGCCTCCTGGAAGTTCGTGCCGGTCTTGGCTTCGCGGCTTCGCTGGGTTCCGTTGCCGGGGGCCCGAGGCAACGGGGCGCGATCCGGTAGGACACCGCCCTCGGAAGCGTCAGCCCCGAGAGCGCTGCCCTTGGCGGACATGCCGGATGTCACGTTCGTTTCTCCTGATGGCATCGCAAGCTGCGCTCCTGTCAATTATGAGCCACCGACGGCCCGTTCAGACGGGAGTTCCGATGAGTCACCTTTCTACCAGAACATCACGTTTATGCCCTATTGACGTAATTCAAGTGACGAAACAAGACTCTGGAGAGCTACAGGTTCGTCTGAAGTGAGGATCATCCCGGCTTCGGTGGGCATCGCGGGCCGATTCCACTGACCAATCGCGATGAGGTGATCACGTAAAGTAGTACAGGCGGGCCGCGGCTAGGCCAGGCGGGCCACGGCCAGGGCTGCGGCGAGCAGCATGATGGCCCAGGACGCCGCGCGCAGCGCCCGCTCGAGCGGCTGGAGCAGCGCGTCCGCGGTGACGGGCACGGTCCGCCCGTCGGCGAAGGTGATGCTCCCCTCGACCCGCTGTGCCCGGCGCCTGATGTTCCTGGCCGGGGTACTCAGCCGCCGCTGGGCGGCGGACAGCGCGAAGGCGCCGGCCGCGGCCAGCACGGGCGCCAGGGCCAGCGTGCCGGCCTGCGCCACGTACGCGGTGAGCACAGGGAAGGCCCCCCAGGCAGCGGCGAAGCCGGCGTCGGTGTGCATGAGGCCGCCGAAAAGCTCCGCGTTGTACCCGATCACCAGCACCAGGCCCGCCACCATGAACGGGATCAGCGGCCAGCCGACCCGGATCACTCCGAACACGCCGAGCACCAGCGCTCCCAGCAGCCCGGCCACGACCACGGCAACGAGCGCGGCCCCGGGGATCGCCGTGCGCAGCGGACGTCCGCGCAGCTCGTCGAGAGCGTGCGCGGCCAGCCCGACCGCGAGGAAGAACGCCAGCAGGGTCGCGATCAGGTAGCTGAGCCGAACGTGCGGCGCGAGCGCGGCGCCGATTACCACATAGGACAGGTGCCAGGCCGTGTACGGCGGATGCAGCAGCGTCCACCAGTCCCGCCAGGCCCCGGGCCGCGCCGCGTAGTACGCCGGCCGCGCCGCTTCCGTCTCACTGGCCGGCACGTCGCCCCCACATGACCAGACCGCCGCCCAGGCTCATTACCCGGGTCCCGACCCCGGTCAGGCCCGCTTTCTGCCACGCCTGCACCGTCCAGGCGACTGGGTACCTCCGGTAGTGAGCGGAGATGTCCGGGCCGAGGAAGCGGCCCACCCGGTACCACTCGTGACCGCCGAGCAGCAGCCCGCCAGCCGGCAGCACCAGCCGGGTGTACGCCCACCACGCCGGGTGCCACAGCGGCCCGGACGGCACGCAGAACTCCAGGCTGGCCATCATCCCGCCCGGCTTGAGCACGCGGGCCAGCTCGGTCAGCGTGCCCTGCGGGTCCCGAACGTACCTGAGCAGATAGGTGAACGTCAGCGCGTCGAAGCTGGCGTCGGGGAAGGGCAGCTGCTCGGCCCGCCCGGTCACCAGCGCGATCCGCCCTCGCTGGCCTGCCGCCGCCACCTGCCGCCGCCCCTGGCGCAGCATCTGCTCGGTCAGGTCCACGCCCACCACCCGGGCCGGGCCGCGCTCGCCGCCCCCGTGCCCGCCGCCCCGGTGCCCGCCGTCATTGCGCGCCGCCAGCTGCAGCGCGACGCCGGCGGTGCCGGACGCGACGTCGAGGATGACGCCGTCGGCCGGGACGACGTGACCGACCATCTCGGTTCGCCATCGCCCGTTCTGCCCGAAGGAGAGCAGCTCGGCGAGCCGGTCGTAGCGGGCAGGCAGCCCGTCGAACAGATCACGCGCGAAGCGGTTGGGATCGTCGGGCATGGAGGCTTCTCCCGGGGCCGGCGGCTACTACCCAACCGTAACGCCCGGACCCGCCTGCCGGTTCAGCGCGCCGGATCAGCCGGGAGCGCCGCCCTGATCTTCTCCGCGTAGGCCTCGGCCGGGTGGGCGTCGTCGTACGGATGCCGCGGGCCGAGCCAGAACCGCAGGCCGTCGCGCTTGTTCCGGGGGATTACGTGCAGGTGCAGGTGCGGGACCGACTGGCTCACCACGTTGTTGACCAGGATCATCGAGCCGTCCGCGGCCAGGCCGTCCTCGATCGCGCGCTCCAGCCGCTGTGCCGTGGTGAAGAACTCGGGCACTTGGTCGGCGGGTAGGTCGCTGAGCAGCCGCACATGCTGCTTCGGCACGAGCAGGGTGTGGCCGCGGAAGAGCGGCCGGTGATCGAGGAACGCCATCAGCCGTCCGGTTTCCAGGATGATCACGGCCTGCCGCTCGCCACGGATGATGGCGCAGAAGACACAGGTGGCTGGCATCAGCCGTGAGCCTACCGCGATGACCCGACCTGGGAGACGCGGCTGACCCGCCGCCCCCGCTCCTCGCCGTTCATGATGCCGAACGGGCCGTCTTTCCCGCCCCGTCGGACCTCCGTGCCGTCCGGCGGGGCGGCGCAGGCCCGCCTCGCCGCCCGGAAACAGCACCGATGTCACATCGTTGTCGTTTGGGCGGACTAGCGCGACCGTTGCTGGCTCAGGGTGGTGTTGTACCGGCGACTACTGGCTCAGGGTGGTGTTGGTACCGGCGGCCGTGATCCGAAGTCCCTGCTGCGTGACGCTGATGCTCTTGATCGACACCCCGGCTGGGAGCTTCGGAATGTCGACGTTGAAATTGAGGTTGCCGAGGATGGCGGACGTGATTCCGCCGGCGTCAAGAACCTTGATGTTGATCCGCCCCGGGCCCGTCTGGGTGATCTGGGCGTCGGCTGATTCGCTGAGCGGCCCGATGTCGATGCTCGCCTTGATCTTGTTCGCGCCGTCTGGGGAGAGGGTGACGCCCTGCGGGATGCCGCCGGCGTTGGCCAGCGCCGTGAACGTGACCAGCGCCGAGGCGTTGAACTGGTCGACCGTGGCGCTGTTGAGCCCGTGGATGTGCATCCCGTGCAGCGTCGCCGTCAGGCTGGCGATCTCGAGTTGACCGCCCGGTCCGGCGGTCTCGTTGCTCGCGCTGATGTCCACGGTGCGGAAATCACGCGCGGCCAGCTGGGTCAGGAACGGGAAGCCCTGGATGGTCACGTGCGGCTTGCCGGACAGGGCCAGCGACGACTGTACCTGGCTGGCCATCTGGTCTTCGGTGTACGCGTTGGCGGCCCGGTCGCCGATCACGAGCACCGCGATGATCACGATCAGCGTGATGAGAGGCCACCGCCGCCTCCGCCGCCGCTCCCGGGGTGGCGGTCCCTGGTAGCCCTGAGCCCCGGGGAGCCCCTGCTTCGGCGGCGCCTCCTGCGCCCCCCGGTTCCCCGGATAATCCTGGTCTTGCTGAAATCCCTGCTCCGCCGGATACCCCTGCCTCGCCGGGTATCCCCGGTCCGCCTGATACCCCTGGCGCGCTTGGCGCTCCTGATCGGCCTGATACCCCTGAGCGGACGGAAAGCCCCGGCCCGCCGGGTGCTCCTGGCCGGACGGGAACCCCTGGTTTACTGGCAGCTGCTGCTTTACTGGCAGCTGCTGCGTCGCCTGAGAATCCTCGTCCCCGCGACCCACTGAGAGATCTTGCGTCCCCTGAGAACTCTGGGTCTCCTCGTTTCCCTGGTAATCCTGCTCCCACTGGTTCCCCCGGTCTTTCTTGGGACCCTGCGGCTGGTTCCACCACTCGGGCACAGGCTGGGTCTGATCCGAGCTCATGCCACGCCTCCAAAGGCGCGGGCCATGGTGACCATATCCCCACAATACGTACTTATGGCAATCATTTCCCACCCCTGTGGTGTCAATTAGTTACGGGGGATAACATTGAGTCACATGTATCGTTTGGGCGCCGGCACGGCCCGGGTTCTCTGGCGGTCGGTCCAGACGCGGTCTCGGACGTTCCAGTATCAGGGTGTCCGCCTCTCAATATGTCAAAACGTGCGGTCAAGCCGAATGGTTCTCCCGATTCCCGTTTACCTCCGGCGGCCCTACACTGTGTAAACATGCCACCCGAGCGTTTTGACTGGTCTGACAGTAGGCCGCCGCAGGCCAGCGCCAATTCACCCGGGCTCTCGCCAGCCGGGATCGCCGAGGCCGCGCCCCCCCAGGGCGGGGCCTCGGCCGCATCTGCCGTCCCCGATCTCGAGGTGCGGGCCAGGCGCTCCGTTCACCAACTGAAGGCCGGGACCACCTATCACATCGGCCGGGATCCCAAGTCCGACATCGTCATGACCGACTCGCGCGTCTCGTGGCGGCACGGGAAGCTGCGAGTCGACGGGGACGGCTGGATCATCGAGGACCTCGGCAGCACCAACGGCACGTTCCTCGGTCTGCAGCGGCTTGACCGGATCGAGATCAGCGCCGATTGCGTGGTGCGGCTGGGAAACCCCGACGACGGCCCGGTGCTGCGCTGTATGCCCCAGGTGCCCGCCGGCCCCGCGGGCCGGGCGACTCCGGCTCCGCCCGATCACCCGGGCACTGCCCTGTCGGTCCCGCCCGCACCGCCTGTCCCCGAAGCCGCCCCGGAACCGGCTCCGCCGGACGACTCCGAGTCCTGGTGGCAGCCGGCCCACGAGCCCGGCGTACCGCCGGGCGGCGTCGCGTCGCGCCCGCCCGCGGCCATGCCGCCCGGGGCCGCTCCGCCGGCGCCCGGGGCCGCTCCGGCCGAGCCAGCGCCGCGCGAGCGGCTCGCCCCTCCCGGCTACGCCCCGCGGCACGGATCCGGAGCGCCGGCCCAGCCCGCCGCCCCGGCTCCCCTTCCCGTTCAGGCGCGACCCGGCCCGCAGGCCCCGGCGCCACCCGCCCAGCCGGCCCCGTCGGGCCAGCCCGACCTGCTGCCGAGCGTGGACCGCAAGCCCACGGCGCGGATGCCGCTGCCGGCCAAGGCCATGCGCATCGGCCGCGTGCCCGAAAATGACCTGGTCCTTTCCGACCTCAACGTTTCCCGGCACCACGCCGAATTGCGCAAATCGCCCACTGGCAGCTACGAGATCGTCGACCTCGGCAGCCATAACGGGACATTTGTCAACGGCCAGCGGGTTACCAGCCAGCTGCTGACCGAACAGGACCTCATCAGCATCGGGAGTTCCACCTTCCGGCTCTCCGGCGGTGAGCTCAGGCAGTGGGTTGACGACGGCAACATCACCTTTACCGCCCAGGACCTGGTGGTCAAGGCGGGCAGCAAGGTGCTGCTGGACCGCGTCACGTTCCCGATCCCGGAAAAGTGCCTGCTCGGCGTCATCGGCCCGAGCGGCGCGGGCAAGTCCACGCTGCTCGGCGCGCTGACCGGGATGCGTCCCGCGACCACGGGCACGGTGCTCTACGACAACCGCGACCTATATCAGAACTACAACGAGCTCAGGTACCGGATCGGCCTGGTCCCGCAGGAGAGCGTGCTGCACACCCAGCTGACCGCGCGCCGCGCCCTGCAGTACTCGGCCGAGCTCCGCTTTCCCGCGGATACCAAGGCCGAAGAGCGGGACGGCAGGGTCGACGAGGTGATGAGCGAGCTCGGCCTGACCAAGCACGCGCAGACCCGGGCGGACCGCCTGTCCGGCGGGCAGCTCAAGCGGGTCAACGTAGCCCAGGAGCTGCTGACCAAGCCGTCGCTGCTGTTCCTGGACGAGCCGACCTCGGGCCTTGACCCCGGCCTGGACAAGTCGGTCATGGAGCAGATGCGGGACCTGGCCCATGACGGCCGGACGGTCATCGTGGTCACACACAGCGTGGACAACCTGGACCAGTGTGACCGGCTGCTCGTCCTGGTGCCCGGCGGGCGGATCGCGTACTACGGGCCGCCAGACGAGGGACTCGCCTACTTCGGCCAGTCCCGCTGGGCCGAGGTGTTCCAGGCCTTCGAGCGCTACCCGGACCGCGACTGGGCCGCCGAGTACGCCGCGTCGCCCGCCTACACGCAGTACGTGCTCGGCCGTCCGAAGCCGCCGGCCCCGGCCGGCGTGCCAGAGGTGCAGGCCGAGGCGCCGCCGCAGCCGCGTGGCGGCTTCAGGCAGATGACCACGCTGACCCGCCGGTACGTGCGGGTGATCGCGTCGGACCGCGGCTACCTGATCTTCATGGGGTTGCTGCCCATCATCCTCGGCGTGCTGATCTACTTCGTCGGGAACGCGCAGGGCCTGCAGGGCCCCCCGGGCCTCAAGTCGAACGGTAGCACGGTGCTCCTGATGCTGGTCATCTGCGACTGCCTGTCCGGAGCCGCCCTCTCGGTCCGAGAGCTGGTCAAGGAACGCGCGATCTACGTCAGGGAACGGGCGGCAGGCTTGTCCTCCGGCGCCTACCTGTCCTCCAAGCTGCTCGTGCTCGGCATCATCAGCATCGTGCAGGCGTTCATCCTGGTCCTGCTGGGCGTGGCGACACGCAAGCTGCCGGTGTCCGGGTCCTTCCTGACCCACGCGCCGCTGGCCGAGCTGCTGCTCGCCACGGCCGCGCTTTGTTTCACCTCGATGTGCCTCGGGCTGCTGGTGTCGGCTCTGGTAAGCACGTCGGAGAAGGCGATGCCCTTCCTGGTCCTGCTCACCATGGTCCAGGTCATCTTGTCCGGCGGCGTCCCGGTGTCGCTTCCGTTCGGGCTCACCGCGATCGCGCCGGCCCGCTGGGGGTTCGGCGCGGTCGCCTCGACCGCGGACCTCAACAACACCAGCCCCATCCCGGGTAACTCACCGGACAGGCTGTGGGAACACACCTCATCGCAGTGGCTGACCAACATGGGGGTCACGATCGGGCTGGGACTGCTCTTCGTGTTGCTCACCTGGATCTCCCTGCGCCGCCTCGGCCCGCGCCGCCGGAAGTGATGACGGCCGGGCGGCAAAGGGCAGCACGCTGGGCCGCCGACCGATGCGACCTCCCGAAGCGCCTGCGCCGCCGCCTCCTCGCCGAGCTCGAGGATGACTTCCGCGACTTCGGCGCCCGCCTGGCCGAAGCGAACCGGGCACCTGAGCGCCGGTACGCGGAAGATCAGCATCCGTGCTCGGCGCAAACATCTGTACGGAAGCGACGTTGTACGGCCTTGGGAGCGCCCTGGAAAAACGCCTGGAACTCGTCAGACCGCGAGTCAATTGCCGGGACCGTACGTAAGACCTTGATGACGGTCACATTCCGGCCGCACAGGGTGGCGATGTCTTCGGGGTCCGACGTGAGGACGGTTACCGGGCCAGGCGCGGCCAAGGCTGTCGCGCTGAGCATCGCATCGATCGCTTGGCGGTGACCGTGCAGGCCGGCTTCGGCGAGAATGGCCGTTGCGCGGCGAGCGATCGGTTCGGTGACCGGTTCCACGACGACGCGGGACAGCGTCCACTCCAGCGCCGGCCGGTTGAGCCGCGGATGCGCCACTTCCACCACGGTGGCGGCACTAGCGATCACCCGCAGATCGTCGGCCAGTGCCAGTGCCAGCCACCGGGTGACCTCCCGCGCTCGCAGAACCGCCTTCGCCAGCCCTTCACTGTCCAGCACAAGCGTGCCCGCCGGGGTGGCGGAAGCCCGGCTCACGCGGGCCTGGACCGGGAGTGGCCTTGCTCCGTGCGAGCCCGCCGCAGTTCTTCACGTCGGGCTCGCACCTCTTCCTCAGTGACCGGACCGTGCTCGGCCTCCGCCACGGCGATCAGCTCGTTCAGGTTGTCCCGCTCAATCTGCCGGGCGACAGCCGCGGCGACGTAGCCTGACAGGCCCGACGGACCGCTACGGGCGCGGGCCGCTTCCGCGATGTCGCGTGGCATGGTGATCGAGTACTTTCCGGTAGGCTCACTCATGCTCTTTATCCTACCGGAAGTATTCTTCGATGGCGCGACCATACCGCCGTCCGCCGCGAGCTGGGAACCGTCGTAGTTGCGGGCGGCGTCCTGGGTGAAACCTCCGCCGTGGATTCACACGAGCACAGGCCGGCCGCCTTCATCACTGCTGCCCATCGCCGGGGTGTACAACGTTTAGGTACAGGTCAGCCACTGGAAGACCCTGGTCGGCGCCTGACCTCCCGGGTTGCGATCGGCTCGCCGCTCGCGTGACCGGCCCAGGTAGTCCCCGCGGGCCTATGTCGGGCCTGGCCTAACTTGCGCAGAGACCGGAACGCCGCCCGTACCTCGGCGGCGAACAGCTCAGGCTCTTCCCATGCTGCGAAGTGGCCGCCCTTGTCCACCTCGTGGAAGTAGATGAGCTGGTGGTAGCAGCGCTGCGCCCAGCTGCGCGGCGCACGGTAGATCTCGCCGGGGAAGACCGTAATAGCAGCGGGCAGGGCGATGTCCACAGCATTGAAGCTGTTCGCGTTGTTCTCCCAGTACAGCCGCGCGGAAGAAGTCTCGGTGCGGGTGAACCAGTACAGCGAGATGTCATCGAGCATCTCGTCCAGGGTCAGCGACCGCTCGGGGTCGCCGCCGCTGTCGGTCCAGTCGGCGAACTTGTCATAGAACCAAGCCGCGAGGCCGGCCGGGGAGTCGGCCAGCGCGTAGCCCAGGGTCTGCGGGCGGGTCACCATCATCTCGGCGTACCCGGAGCCGAGCCTGTAAAGGGCAGCCATCTGCTGGTAGGCGGCCCTTTCCGCATCCCAGAGCCTCGGCGGCGGCGGGTCGCCAACTCGGAGGGCCTTCGCGATCTCCGGGGGCACGGTCGCGGGCATGTTCACGTGGATGCCCGCCAGTCCCGCGGGTGCCTGACGGGCCATCACATTGGAGATCACCGACCCCCAGTCGCCGCCTTGGGAGACATAGCGCTGGTATCCCAGGCGGGCCATCAGCTCGGCCCAGGCCCGTGCGATCCTGTCCGGGCCCCAGCTGGCCGAGGTCGGCCTGCCGGAGAAACCATAGCCAGGCATCGAGGGCAGCACCAGGTCGAAGGCGTCCTCCGCGCGGCCGCCGTGCGCGGCAGGGTCGGTCAGCGGTGCGATGACCTTCAGCAGTTCCAGAACCGAGCCGGGCCAGCCGTGGGTCATGATCATGGGCAGGGCGCCCGGATAGGCGGAGCGGACGTGGAGGAAGTGAATGTCCAGTCCGTCGATCTCGGTCACGAACTGCGGCAGCGCGTTCAGCGCCGCCTCACACCTGCGCCAGTCGTAGCCAGTTCCCCAGTACCGCACCAGCTCCTGGATCTTCGCCAGCTGCGGACCCTGGGACCGGTCAGCAACCGTCTCCCGGTCTGGCCACCGGGTCGCCGCGACGCGCCGGCGCAGCTCGACGACTTCGTCTTCCGGAACGTCGGCGCGGAACGGGCGGATCATGGTGCCTTCGGCGGCGGTGCCGTGTCCTGCACGCGTTAGGCGTGTGCCAGCGGGGGGCGGGTCCGGAACGGCGCGAACGGACATCTGCGACTCCTCACGCTTGCGATTCCAGGCCACCGGCGCGCCGCGCGCCGATACTCTGTTGCCCGGTCCTGGCATCTACGGTCGCGCTCTACACGGCCCGTCGGACCCGCATACCCACTGGCCGACACCCTGGTCCCTGTGCCGCGGACCCCGATCGCAGAAGACCTGCAGGCGTTCAGTGCCGGGACCGCCGCCGGGAACAACGACCAAGCGAACACGCCTGTCGGTCGCTGGACCACCGCGAGCGTATGCCTATCGCATATACGTTCGGTGCCAGCGTAAGCGCGTATTTCTCCGCCGTGAGCTGGCGGAGGGCGGTGTCCGGGCTGGAAGTCGCCGGCCAGCCGCCAGTTGCGGCGCGTTCCTTGAACGGGTCGGCAAGGTCGGGCGTATCGATGCCGGCCGGCCTCCCGTCACAGGCTCGTAGCTGACCGTCCAGTGAGGTCCGCCAGAGCCCGGCCCAGTTCCCGGCGTGAGCTGATGCCCAGCTTGCCGAACACTTTTCGCAGGTGCCATTCGACCGTGCGGGTACTGAGGAACAGCTGGGCGGCGATCTCCGGATTGGAAAGCCCGTCCCCAGCAAGCCGGGCGATCTGCAGTTCCTGCGCGGTGAGCTCATAGCGGGCCTGGACCGTGCGCTTGTGTACGGTCTCCCCGGTGGCCAGCAGCTCGCGGCGAGCACGCTCCGCGAACGCCTCCATGCCCATCGCGGTGAACCCGTCGTAAGCAATTCGGAGTTGGTCGCGCGCGTCGCCGCGGCGGTTCTCCCGCCGGAGCCACTCGCCGTACAGGAGATGCGCGCGGGTCAGGAAGGCGTGCATGCGGGTGCCACCGAGCCGCTGGATCGCCTCCCGGTACCGGCGCTCGGCGGGCTCGCCGTCGCCGAGCAGCGCTCGAGACCACGCCTCGATGCCAAGCGCCACCTCAGTCCCGGCCGCTTGCGTTCGCTCACAGAGCCGGTCCACCGCGTCAGCCGCAAGCTCGGTCCTCCCGCAGCGGGCAGCCGCCTCGATCAGTTCGGGGAGCGACCACACGGAGAACATCAGCTCGTCCTGCGCGCTCGCGCTCTGGGCGGCATCCAGCGCCGCCTGATAGTGGCCGAGGCCATTGTGCAGCACCGCGCGCGCGAGTTCGCCGACGGTGAGCACTACCCCCTCCCTGCGGGCGGTCGCTGTGGGCTCACTGGCCTCGATCAGCGCCGATGCCTGCGCCTCCTCGCCACCGAACCCGGCGAGCAGCAATCTTCCGAACACGATGGGCGCGGTGCCGGTCGCATCCGCGATCGCGTCGGCCTCGTTGAGCAGCGCCGCCGCGGTATCCAGGTTGCCCTCGAAGACGCGCATCGTCGCGAGATAGTTCAGCGCGAGCGGGAGCACGGCCAGCGCGCCGGCGTCGCGGGCGATCTGCACGTTGCGGGTGCCCAGCTCATGCCATGCATCGTCGTCGAACAACTCCGGCGCGACGCGGCGGGCCGACCAGGGCCAGCGCACGTCCTGCCCGGGGCGGCCGCCTTGGTCGCGGACCGCGCTGAGGGCCCGCTTGAGCGCCGGCGCGCTGGCCGCGTACCCGGCGGTGAAACGCATGGCCAGACCCTCGAGCAGCAGGTCGATCGCACGCGGGACTCCTTGCGGGGACGGCGCCCGGGACGCGGCCTCAGCGGCGGCCCGCGCGTCGGCGCCGAGTCGGCCGGCGATGCTCGCGGCTCGCAACGCCTCCAGGTATGTCTCACGCGCGAGGGCGGGATCGAGCGGTTCGAGCTGTCCGGCCGCCTCGAGGAGCAGCGTCACCGCGTCTCCGCCATGCCTGGTGTCCAGGGCGATCTGCCCCTGCAAGCGCTGGAGCAAGGCCCGGTCGAAGTCGCCAAGCGGGCCGGCAGCGGCGGCTGCGAGGAGCGCCAAGGCCTCGCGGGGTGCTCCGGCCAGCTGCATGGCCCGCGCGGCATACAGCGCGCGCTGCGCCCGCCGACCCGGATCGGGTGTCAGTGCCGCCGCGCGTTCCAGGAAGGCGGCAGCCGCGGCCAGCCCGCCGCGAGCCTGGGCCCTCCCGGCCGAGCGCTCCAGCTCGTCGGCGACGTCCTCGTCAGGCGCGAGCGTCGCGTGGGCGCGGTGCCAGGCCCGGCGGTCGGGATCGGTCTCGGCATCGGTGGCCGCGGCCAGCGCCTGATGCGCTCTTCGGCGTTCGTCCGCTGCCGCGGCGCGGTAGATCGCCGACCGCAGCAGCGAGTGGCGGAAGGTTACTTGCACGCCGAGATCGAGCAGGCCATCCGCCTGCGCAGGGCCCGCGGTCTCGGCTGGGATGCTCAGCGTCCCGGCCGCCCGCCACAGCAGAGCCGGCTCGCCGGTCGGCTCGGCCGCGGCCACCAGCAGCAGCCGCTGGGTGGCGGCGGGCAGCTGCTGCGCGCGCCGCAGAAAGCTGGCTTCGATCCGCCCCGGTAGCGGTAGCGCGCCGGGAAGGCCGAACCCGCCGGCCAGTGTCACCGGGGAGGATTCATGGGGCAGCTCAAGCAGTGCCAGCGGGTTGCCGCGCGCCTCGGCAAGTATCCGAGCCCGCACGCGGTCATCGAGTGGCCCGCTGATAGCCGACGCCAGCAGCTCGCGCGCGCTGTCGTCCGGCAGTTCCCGAAGCGGCAGAGCTGGCAGCCCGGCCAGCTCCTCAAGTTTGCCCGACTCGCGCTCTGCGAACAGCAGCACAACCGACTCCGCCTGCAGGCGCCGCGCCACGAACGCCAGCACCTGTGCCGAGGACCGGTCCAGCCACTGGGCATCGTCGATCGGGCATAGCAAGGGCCGTTCCTCGGCGGTATCGGAGAGCAGGCTGAGCACCGCCAGGCCGACCAGGAACCGGTCGGGCTGCGCCCCCAAGCTCAACCCGAACGCCGTCCCGAGCGCATCGCGTTGCGGCGGCGGCAGCTGTTTGAGGCCGACCAGCATCGGCCCGCACAGCTGATGCAGGCCGGCAAAGGGGAGCTCCATCTCCGACTCGTCCCCGGCCACCCGGAAAACCCGGAAGCCCGTGGCACGCTCGGCGGCGTAATCCAGCAGGGCTGTCTTTCCTATCCCTGGTTCGCCGCGCAGCACCAGCACTGCGCTCTGCCCCGCCCGCGCATCCGCTAGCAGCCGGTCCAGCCGTGCACTCTCGGCACGGCGGCCCGCCAGCGGGCCTGGCCTTTCGAAACGGGAAGAAATCATCCGTTGGACCCGGGCCGAGTGCTAACCGCCGGCGAGCATGGCGATGATCAGCACTTCGCGGGCACCGGTCAGCGGGCATGCAGGGCCACCCCGCTCGCGCGCGTCCCTCCCGTCGACGAACACGTTCAGATACCGACTCCATTCGCCTCGCTCGTTAAACAGAAGATCGGCGACAGGCAGTGCCCGCAGCGCCTCTCCCACCGTCTCCGCCTCGACGTCGAAGCGTTGCCTGCCGTCAGCCTGCGCGGCGAGGAAGCTCGGGACAACTACCTGGACCACTGTGTTACCTCAACCGACAGGACCGGCGGAAGGTGCCGCGCCGCCTCGACCCACGTATCGCCGTCGGCCAGGGCGAAGAAGGAGCCGCTCTGGGTGCCGAAGTACAGCGAGTCCGCGTCAAAGGCCGAGGCCTCACGGAGCACCGCCGCCCAGGCCGGCCTGGGTCGAGCTGGATCGAATCGCAACACAGGCCGCCGGCACCGGGAAACCAGCGATCACGCGTGGGGTGCTCGAGAATGCCGAGGTTCGGCTCCCACGTCTCGCCGGCATCGTCAGAGCGGA
>Ga0335076_10000262_pt1 | contig 46311 bp, 39 predicted proteins | sample Lox_Sample_25_FD_206717 | JGI IMG/M metagenome (GOLD analysis project Ga0335076, IMG submission 206717) | Soil microbial communities from Loxahatchee National Wildlife Refuge, Florida, United States - Lox_Sample_2.5 | ecosystem: Environmental > Terrestrial > Soil > Wetlands | place: USA... | reverse complement strand
GGGGCCGGCCATGTCTGCCGGTCACATCGTCACCAGCCATCTGGCCGGCCCGTAGCCCACCGTTGTCCCCGGTCACGGGCCTTCATGAATTTCCCCCTGCTCCGGCGGGCTCTCACTGCGAGTCTTAGCGCCGTCAGGATGAACGGCCAACCCACGATTCGGACGATTGCTGGCGAAGCCCGGCCCGGTGTGCAGAAGGCGGGGTGAGTCAGCGCTGGTGCGTGGACGGTGCGAGCAGGCCCAGGGCGCGGGCCTGCTCGACGGCCTCCGTCCGGCTGTGCGCGCCGAGCTTGGCATACAGGTTGCGCAGGTGGGTCTTGACGGTGCTCGTCGAGACGGACAACTCGGCGGCGATCTCCCGCGCCGACAGGTGGGTTGGCAGGTAGCGCAGCACCCGGATCTCGGTTTTGCTGAGCGGCTCGAGCGGCGGCTGCTGCGCCCCGGCGGGCGGTGCGGGCCTGTTCCCGGCCAGCAGGTCGCGGATTTGGGCGAGCAGGGCGGCGTGCGCGGTGCGCTGCCGGGCGTGCCTCTCGAGCAGGCCCGGCGCAGGGTGCAGCAGGAACCACAAGAGGGCGCCGTCGGGTTCGGCCAGGTCCAGCGCGTGTTCCAGGGCGCGCCCGGCAGCTACTGGGTCGCCGATCGCGTCGCGGGCGATCGCCTCCAGCAGGAACGCCTCAGCCAGCCAGGACCGCCAGCCCACCCGGGCGGAGCCGTCCAGGACGGGCACGAGCGCGGCGGTCGCCGCACGGGGGTCGTGCTGGGCGAGTCGCAGCACTGCGACCGCGATGCGCATCTCCGCGTGGTCGCGGTCGCGTTCGCCGAGATTGGCGAGGCCCTGCTCGGCGCGCTCAGCGTCGCCGAGGCGTGCCAGGGCGAGCACCAGCCAGGCTCGCAGTGGCCTGCCGAGCGGGTGCCGTCCGGCGAGCTGCTCAGCGGCCCGGAACGCGGCCAGCGCGCCGGCGGCCCGGCCGCGGCCTAGCTCGAGCTGGCCGCGGACGTAGTGGGCGCCCATCGCCGATGCCGGGTTGGCTTCCGCTATGAAGGTCCGCTCCGCGCGCTGCACCCAGGTGTCCGCTTCGTCCAGCCACCCCTGCCAGGCCAGCGCGGATCCGAGCGTCATGGAGGCGAAGCCGGTGAACAGATCATCGGTCCAGCCGTGCCGCTCAGCCAGGCCGATCGCCTGCCTGCTGAGCTCCGCGGCCCGCGGCAACCGCCGGTTGAGCTCAAGCTCCGCCCGGTATGTCAGGCCCATGAATTCGAGGTACGGCCACCGGATCCGGCGCGCCAGCGCAACCGCCTGGTCCAGGTGCGACTCGGCCTGGTCGAAGTGACCGGTCCAGGTCTCGGCGTCGCCGATTTCGAGCAGCGCCAGGGTACGCAGTTCTTCCCCTCCCCACACCCACCTCCCCATTTCCCCCTGCATGGGCTGCGCCGCTTCCGAGGCGGTGGACGCCAGCAGCCGCTGCGCCTGCCCGGCCCGCGCCCGCTGATCGCCCATACGCGCGGACAGGAACAGCTGAACCACCCCGAGCAGCACCTGCGCCTGACCGCGCCGGCCGGGCGACACCGAGGCTGACCCGCGCTCCGCCACCCCCAGGTACCGCTCCGCCGCCTTCAGTGACCCCTGGGCCAGTTCGTCCGCCGCGGCCACGACAGCCAGCTCGGTGTCTGCCCGGGCGGCCCCCGCGGGGAACCCGGTCAGCAGCGCGTGCACGGTTGCCGCGCGGCCGCTCAGGTTCAGAGCCGCCCAGTGGTCGGCCAGCAGCCGGGCGGCCATGTCCCAGTTCTGCGCCGCCTGGGCGTGCCGAACCGCCTCGACCGGGAACCCGTGCCCTGCGAACCAGCCGGCCGCCAGCTCGTGCAGTTCGGCCACCGCACCCGGCTCGGCCCGGCGCAGCTCCAGCTGCAGCAGGCCGGCGAACAGGTGGTGGTAGCGGAACCACGACCGCGCCGCATCCAGCGACACCACGAACGCGTTCGCCTCTTCCAGATCCTGCAGCACCCGCTCCCCGCCTGAGCCACCCGTCAGCAGGTCGGCCAGGTCCCCGTTGATCCGCTCCAGCACCGAGGTCCGCAACAGCAGCCGCCGCACCTGCGCAGGCTGCCGGTCCAGCACCTCAGCCAGGAGATATTCCGCCACCGTCCGCTCGCTGCCGGAGAACTTCGCGGCGAAGCCGTCCGGATCCGGGTGCCCGGCCAGCGACAACGCAGCCAGCCGCAACCCCGCCACCCACCCCTCCGTCCGCTGATGCAGCGCGGCCACCGCCGGTCCGGCCAGTTCCACTCCGGCCGCCTGGAACAACGCCTGCGCCTCGGCCAGGGTGAACCGCAGATCATCCGCGCGGATCTCGGTCAGCTCGCCCTCCAGCCGCAACCGGTGCAACCCCAGCCGCACGTCATGCCGGGTGGCCAACACGAACCGCAGCTCCTCCGGCGCGCGCATCACCAGCAGCTCCAGCTGGCGCCGCGTCTGTGCCGAGCCAAGCTCATGCAGGTCATCGATCACCAGCCACAGCCGGTCCTGCAGCGGCGCCAGGTCGGCCAGCAGCCGCTCCACGATCGCCCACCCGTCCAGAGCCGGCGCCGCCGTCAGCGGGCGCACCAGCCCTGACCCCGCCGAAGTCTGGCGCAGCGCCTCCAGGACCGCCAGCCAGAATCGCTGCGGATCCTGCTCGTCCCGCCCGACCGGAATCCAGGCAGCGCGCTCGGCCAGGGCCGCCTCACCAATCCAGGACCGCAGCAGCACCGTCTTGCCGCTCCCCGGCGGCGCCGACACCACCGTCACCCGCGCCGACGCCCCCAGCCGCTCCCACAATCCCAGACGGGAAACAACTCCTCCCGCACCAGGACGAGCGGCGCGAGCAGCGGGCTCTGGGCTCTTGGCAGGCCGCATAGCTCATGATCGCATGGTGGCCCGCCCGTGATTGACGGCCTTCATGCAGGCCCGGCGTCTCCCGTCGCCAGGCTACGTGTCGGCGTCGGGCCAGGTGGTGCTCGGTGAGAGTGTCACGCGAAGCCGATCACCGTCGTACCGCAAGCAAGCCGTCGGGGCGACGGCCTGCGCGCAGGCCTTGGGTCAGCCGCCAGGACCTGGGGACCAGCCGGCATCAACCGGACAATCGGGACAGCGGAACGGGCGGCCAGACTCGCGGGTCTGGCGGCCCGCTTCATGTGAGATAGGTTCGAGAAACCGCAGGTCAGCGGTCTGATTTCAGCCTTTGAGGAGCTGCCGGGCCATGACCACGCGCTGGATCTGGTTGGTGCCCTCGTAGATCTGGGTGGTCGTGGACCGGGTGGCAGTTTCCGCAGGTAGATGAGCTGTATGGCAGGCCGGGTCAGCACGTATTCAGCACGCGCCCCTGGTGTGGGTGGTCGGGTCACTGATCGATCCGTTCTACGTCAACGGGTGGCCGCAGCTTTCCTGGTACGCCTGGTCAAGAGTGGTGCGCGCGCGGTCGAAGGAACTAGGCACGAGGTGGCCGTAGATCTGGTGTGTGACCTCGATGCTCTTGTGACCGAGCCAGCGGGACAGCTCGGTGATCGGGATGCCTTCGGCCAGGGCGGTGGAGGCGTAGAGGTGGCGCAGTGAGTGCGGGATGAACTGCGGCGGCAGCCCCGCTTCCGCGGTGGCCCGCTGGAAGTCCTCCTGGTAGCTGCGGCGGATGACCAGCTTGTACTTGCGGCCCTGGAACAGGTAGCCGTCGGGGGTGGTGCCGTGCTCGGCGACGTGCTTGCCGATCCTCTCGCTGACGTATTCGGGCAGTGGGACGTCGCGGAACTCCCCGGCCAGGCGGAACTTCAATGGCCGTAGCTGCGCCGCGGGATTGACCTGCTCCTTCACCCGCAGGGTCTTGCCTTTGTTGATCCGGCAGCGCAGGTTGACGGCAAGGGCTTCGCCGATCCACAGCCCGCAGCCGTGCATGAGCCACACGGTGGCGGCCCAGTCCGGCGGCAGCCCGGCGGCCACTGCTTCGATCTGCGCGTGTGCGGGGATGATGAAGTCGGCGCAGACCACGACGCCGGGCAGCTGGATGCCGGTGCAAGGTGATTCGGCGAGCTTCTTGTCGCGGACGGCTTCGGCGAGGATGGCGCTGATGACCAGGTGGGCGCAGCCGATCCGGCTGGCGCTGAGCCCTTTGCGGTGCATGCCGGCGACCAGGGCCTTGATGTCTTCGCGGCGGATGACGCCGATCGGCTTGCCGCCGATCGCGGGGTTGATGTGGGCGCGCAGCACCGACCGGTAGGTCGCGATGCTGGAGTCAGCACCCAGGTGCTGATCCAGCCATGCTTCGGCCTCGGCGCGGAACAAAGTCTGCCCGGCCCTGGGGTCGACGAATACGTGGGCGCGCTTATCATGCTCGACCTTGAGCGCGAAGTTCTCCGCTTCACGCAGGTCGGCGCCGAAGGACTGCTCGCGCTGGCGGCTGGACCGGCCTCCGGTCGTGCGGTAGCGGACCACCCACTGGTGCGGGCAGGCCTCCCAGTGGTCTTCGGGGCAGGGGCAGCGTTTGAAGATTCTGGCCACGGCGGGTTATACCTCCCGGGACTGGAGCCATTCCTCCACGTGCCGCTCGCGGAACCGCAGGTACCGGCCGACCCGGTAACCCCGAAGGCCCCACTGCCGCCAGCAGCCGTAGACGGTCTTCTTCGGCACGCCCAGATAGGCAGCCAGCTCCTCCACCGACAAGAGCCGGTTCGAGCCACCCACGGGAGCCGCGCGCCGGGCAGCCCGGTGCCGGACCGATGCACGCTCGGCTCCAGCCGTCTGGTCAAGCTCGCGATGGCCTCCCCCGCCGGCGGTCACTGCAGCCCCCGGGCCGCCGGCCCGCGCCGGGGACAGGCGGTTGGGGCGCGGCCGTCCGGGGCGGTACGGGCGGAGAGCCGAGGTCCTGGGCGGTGGTCTGCCGCACCGTGCTGCTCCCTGTCCGGTGCCCGGCCACCGCGCGGACCGGAGGGCAGCACCGACTGGCCTGCCGCCCGGGACCGGCGCCATCCAGCGCCCACCGCGCCCGGCACGTCAAGACGGTGACGGGCAGCTGGCCAGCGGCGCAGCATGCGACCGTGTGCCCGCTGGCTGGCGAGACAGCCGGGCCGGGCACCGCAGGCGGCGGGGACGCCGCTGTCCGCCTCCGACGGCGGGCACGGGTGCGGTCCGCGCCCGGCCAGGGGTGACATGCCGGCCACCCGATTGCCGGCCGCTGTGGGCGGCTGCCCGGGCCCACAAGGCAGCGCACGGCACCCGGGCGGTGCCGGGCCTGGCTGACCGTGCGGCAGGGCCAGGAACCGGGACGGCACAAAGCGGAACGAGATGTGAGGGCATGACGATGCGTCCATGAGGCTTCGGGTCCCGCCCGCCGCGCACACCGCTGACATCTAGGAAATCGGGTTTCCGGGCCTCGGATTCACGACGGAGCCGAATTTCACGCCTGTGAGAAGGCACACAGCCCACGCGTAGGGATCCGCTGAAGATACCGGTCGTGTCGCGTCCTTGGCGGTGGCCGTGCCGGCTGGGCCGCCTACCTTATCGGCGGTCGCCGCTTCCGGCTGACAGAACATTCTGCTGTCCCTGGGGACTGGCGTCCTGCCGTGACGCCCACGGCTATACCGGGATGTCGTCAGCACCCTTGAGCCTCGCCTTGGAGACCTCGACTTCTCACGAGGAACATCCCAAGCGATTACCAGGGGCCTCTTGCGTCACCTCAGCCCCTGTCCTCTGGGGCTCGCACATTGCTTACTGTCAGGTCACATTTTGTTTACTAACCCTTGACCATACGCGTGCGACGAGTTAATGAGAGGCTAGCGCCTCGGGCTTATGGGCGTGGGACTGCGCGCGTACTCGGTCGCAGGGGGTACAGGATGAGGCACACTCAACTACAAGAACTTTGAAATCACACTTGCCCAAGTCCGCTTAGCCTGCACGCAAAGCTGGCTCAGATGCGGGTTTCCCATGGACCGGCTACCTCAGTTAAGACGGAGCCAGGACTGCGAAGGCAGCTTTTCTAAACGAAGGCCAGAGCGCTGATTCCGGACAGGGGATGCCCTCGTCTGGCCGGATGTATTCTTCATCGCCCTAACGCTTCCTGAAACCGCCGGGGCGCTGTGAGACGCTGAGCTTACCAACGACTTCGCCGCGAACCAGTTTATCTTATAACCGCTCTTTTGACCGGGCACTTGGCGAACTGGAGCCAAGTCGATTCAGAAAGGAACCAGCCATGACGTTCGCGCTTCGGAGTATAGAGCCAGTACCTCTCGAGCGGGTATTCAGGTCCCCCGGGCCGTCGTAATCACGAGTCATCAAACACATGAAAGAATTGAGTCTCACGTGCCGCTTAAGGGTGGCTTCGCTCACCTACCCGCGAGCGTTATCGTCAGTAATAACTTTAAAGCCGTTTCTGTCATAAAGCCCTTGGCCGCGCGCGACTTGGCGAGGTTCGGGGACGCTGCCATGATCACTATCATCGGCCTGTCGTAGAAGGGAGCTCCCATGCCGGACAACGATTTCTGTTCAGCGGACGAGGACTTGTTCCCACCACACTTCGATCCGACCTATTTCAGTTCACAGTCCTGGGCTGACCGCGTGGCTTGCTGGGAGACCCGCAACGATAGGGCCGGCTTCTCCCACGGCAACGTAGGCGTCATAAGACAGATGCTGTCCGACCCTGAGACTGGTCTGCGGATGGTGGTCAATATCACCGCAGACGCGTTGCGATCGTTTCTCAGCGAGGGGACGTATCGCAACTTGTACGACTCGCCGCTCGTCGGCGGGAGTGCCCGGCAGCCGTCGCGGGAACGGGTCTTGGTCGATTCCCGGTTCTGCTTCGGACCCAACGTGTACTTCGGCGCCCTGGCGCTCGGTGGGACCGGAGTGCGCTTCTACGGCGAGTACTGCATGGTCATCAAGCCCGGCCGGGTGCCGGCCGACACCGGGCTGTTCGACCGGGACTCGTACGACATCCTGAGCGAGCCACTCAACGAACTCAAGCTCACTGACGAGCAGCTAAACAGCCTGCGTGGGACCTGGCGGAACGACGCGGTCAACATGGCGTTGCGACGTGTATTGTCCGAGGTCACCCACGACGTCCGTCTCGTGACATCCGGGACCGTGTCCGAGCGGCTGCTGCGCGACCAGGAGTACATCGAGGTCCACCTCGACGGGACGTTTACGCCGCCTAACCTCGAGGAGGTCCGGCTGTCACCTGACGACGCCGCCGCCGAGTTCGCCATCGCCGAGCGAGAGCGCCAAGGCCTGCACACCACATTGGTGGAACGCATCTGGCGGCAGCGGCGAGCCGACGTGATTCAGGACCTGGCCAACGCCAAGCTGCCGGTCCGGGTCGTCACCCTCCACGGGAGAGGCTACCAATGGAAGTGAACGAAACGCCGGTCGTGGAAGTGAATGAAACGCCGCTTGCCTGGTACCTCGACGCCTGGGCCGTGCGAGACGGCGTCGCCTTCGCCTCTATGCGGCCCACCAATTCGGTCGGCGCGCGCAACACTGTTTTCCTTAGCGTTCCTGATCTGCAGCCCACACCGGTCGGCCGGATCACAACCGCCCTGGGCGCCACCCGCCGTGGTTTCCAAGCCGGCCTACGCGACGATGCCGGAGAGGAGGTCGCCTTTGGCAGCCTCGCCCAGGTGCGCGAGATGGTCCGGCGCGGCTACCTAGCGGGCGGGCTCGGTCCCGGGGGCGCCGCCACCCCGGCATTTCCACTTCCGCCGACTGTGCCTGGTGTCGGCGGAGGCGCCTACTTCGGGGACGCCGTGGCCGAATCGGCGGCGGCCGGCACGCGCTGGTACGAGGCAGGTGACCGTGACTTCCAGGTGCTGCGCCAACGGGTGCCCATGACTGAGCTCACGCGACTCGTGCAGCAGTACGCCGAGGCGACGATCCTGGAGTGGGAGTTGGCACTGCGAAGCAGGGCGCTGGCCTATGATGACCACCGGCGCGTCCAATGGGGCCTACGCGAGTGGTACCTGATGCTGTTGTCGCACGCGATCTGGGCAGAAACCAGCGAGCTTGAACACTTCGTCTACGCCCACGACTGCAGCATCGGCCACCAGCTCCTGCAGGGCAGCGACAACTGGATTGGCACACTTCACCTCAGCGGACGCCCCGCGCACGAGCAGCGCCGGTTCTCCGACCAGGCGCTACTCCAGTCGGCACCCTGCCCGCTCTTGAGCCACTGGAATCCCCAAATGAGCCGCCTCATCTACAAGCTGCTGCTGCCTCTCTCCGCCGCCGGGTACTTCCTGAACAATCCCGGGGTGCCAGAGCTGATCCCGACCTTGCTCGCCGCTGTGCTGTCGACGCCCGCTTCACCATCCCTGCACACTGCCTTCGGCGACGGCATCGGCAGCGAGGAGATGGTGGACCAGGCACTTAGCTGGCTCGCGGTGGAGACCCCGCAGGTGGAGCTGCCACCGGCTGCGGAGATGCTGATCACCCGTTACGCGTGGGACCAGTTGGGAACGCCTCCACGGAGCGTGCCGGGGTGAGTACCCGCGTCTTCGTGTGGCTCACCGGCCTGGCAGGGCTGGGCCTGGTAGTTCTCGTGTGCGTCCAGGCGGTTCGTAAAGACGAGAGCGGCGCGCTGGTCGCGCTGGCCCTCGTGGGAGCCGCGCTCCTGGCGATTCCGCTGCTCTACCAACGACTCGAGTCGCTGAAGGTCAGCGCAATGGCCGTGGAACTCACCCTGAGCAAGACCATCGTCGAGCTGGGCGCGCCGAAGGCCGCCCAGCTACTCGAGAGGAGCGGCCTCACCGGCATGGTCGAATCCTACGAATTCGTCCGCCGCGAACTCGCGAACTCAGAATACGAGAATGCGCGGATTCACCTGCAGGACGCACTTGTTAACCAGGCGGCCTCGCTCTCGCGCACCCAGAAGCTTGACCCCAAGGAGGTCCACCGCATCTTCCGCGACGGCTCACCACTTCTGCGCGTCCTCATGCTCGGCCTCATGGAAGGAGACCCCTCCCTCGCCGATACCTCGGTGGTGGTCAGCGCCATCGCGACGTCGCGGACCGCCAACGAGCAGTACCACGGCCTGGTACTTGCCAAGCACCTCTGGCGAAACTTCTCGGCTGGGGAGCGGGCCGCCGTACTCTCTGCCGCAGACGCGGACCCGCGGATCGAGCACGACCCCGACCGGAAAACCATCGTCGAGGAGCTGCGCGCCACACCCTAGCTGGGCGGAGTGCCGCGCACGGCGTTCGGTCAGCCGCCGGTGACTAGAGGCATCTTGCTGAACGCAGGGATGGCGAACGGCGTCGCCCCCAGGACAAGTCCGATTTAGCTGACAGCTCCGTACCTGTGGATGCCGATAACCTCTGCCACCTGGGCAGATGTTCGGCAGAACGGCCAGAGACTCCGGTCCCGGGATTGGTGGCGGTGGGCGGGTTCCGGTCCTGGCTGGCCCGCGATGATCTCCAGCCTGCGGGCGCGAAGCTGATCTTCCTCGTCGCCTGCCGTGCTGTGGTATTGCTGGGCTTGCGGCGGCGAGAGTCGTGGTGAAAGGACGCCGAGATCCTCGCGCTACGGCACCAGGTCGCCGTCGTCGTGCGCGAGCGGCCGAGGGCTCACGCCCGGCTGACGTGGCCGGACCGGGCGTGGCTCGTGCCGCTTGCCGGGACGCTGCCCTCCGGGCGCCTGGCGGGGATAAGGCTGATCGTGACCCCGGGCACGATCTTGCGCTGGACTGGTTCTAAGAGCAAGTCAACAAGTAGCCGATGAGCGTGTGCCAACTCGAGAAGATCAAAAAGTTCGTTCCTATAACTTCCGACCACGGTTTATAGTTCATTGCATTTCGTCGACAACTCCAGCGGCTCAAGATCCTTTTGCGCGTTCGACCAGTCGGAGCTGCTCGCGGGAATGCATAATAAGATTTGTCTCGTCAATTGCTTCTGCGAGTATGAGTGCATTCTTATAATTTTCGGCCGCGCTCAGGTAATCGGCTTGTGCGAGAGTAGCGTCACCCAGTCGTTTAAGGGCATTAGCTTGCCCGAGCCTGTCGCTAGCCTCTCGGGCAAGTCTGAGGGCCTTTTGATAATTGCCGATTGCGGTGGAGTAGTTGGCTTGAGCTAGGGCAGCGTCGCCCAGCCCGTTAAGAGCGTTGATCTGGCCGGGCCGGTTACCAATAGCTGCCGCAAACGAAAGAGCGTGCTGGTAGGTTCCGATGGCGGCGGAATAGTCACCTTGAGCTAGGGCGGCGTCGGCTAGCCCGTTAATAGCGTTAATCTGTCCGAGCTTGTTGTGGACCTCCTGGGCGAGACTGACGGCGTTTTGGTAATGGCGTATCGCAGTGGGAAGGTCTGCCTGTAGTCGGGCTATGTGTCCCAGACCGGTAAAGGCGTAAGCCTGGCCAATACGGTCGCGGGCCTGTTGGGCCAGCGTGAGGGCTTGTTGGTAGTGGCGTGTCGCGGCGGGATAGTCGGCTTGCAAGCGGGCAGCGTGTCCGAGGCCGTTCAACGCATACGTCTGTCCGAGCCGGTCGCCGGCCTGCTGGGCCAGCGTGAGGGCTTGCTGGTAGTGGCGTGTCGCGGCGGGATAGTCGGCCTGCAGGCGGGCAGCGTCGCCGAGGCCGTTCAGCGCACTGGTTTCCCCGATCTGGTCACCAGCCTGCTGGGCCAGCGTGAGGGCTTGCTGGTAGTGGCGTGTCGCGGCGGGATAGTCGGCCTGCAGGCGGGTCACGTGCCCGAGGCCGTTCAGCGCACTGGTTTCCCCGATCTGGTCACCAGCCTGCTGCGCCAGCGTGAGGGCTTGCTGGTAGTGGCGTGTCGCGATGGGGTAACGGCCCTCAAGGCGCGCAGCGTCAGCAAGGCCATTTATAGCATTGATCTGGCCAAGCCTGTCACCGGTCTCCTGTGCGAGCTGAGCAATTCTAGCAGATAGAGTTTGTGCTTGCTGAGTGCGCTCATCAAGGCATGCCCAACGCATGACAAGGTTGGTGAGTTCGACGGCGTGAGAATCACGGTTTTGAATTGCCGCATATGCAACGTTTTCGAGTTCAGCAGTAGCGCTGGTCAGCCAGGTCCTTGCGGTGTCCGGATCCGTGAATGAGCCTGTTGAACTAAGATCGCCTAGCGAGGGGTCCCTACCCACTATCTGGGTGAGGGCGCACTTGGCACTTGCAATTAGGTAAGCCGAGAGGTTCGCAACGGCTGTATTTATACTACTCTCACCCGGAATGATCCCCTCCCGCGTGTAACGCAGGAAAAGATCGTGGAGGTAATAGCGGGAGGCCTTGGTCAGCAACATGTTCCTCTGTGCGAGCCGAGTTAGCCGTACGGCTGCGACGGCAGGTGGGAGACCACTGACAGCGGCTATTGAGCCTTTGTCGAAATCGGGACCAGGATGAATGGCGCAAGAGCGAAGCACATCGCGAAGATCGTCTGGCAATCGTTGATAGGAGACTGTGAACGCGCTGAGCACGCCGGCTTCCACTTCTGGTATTTCGTACAGAGGATTAGGGTTGGCCTGCATGGCACTCAGTACATCGGTTTCGCCTATATCTCGAATCAACTGTGCCACTGGGCGTAGCGCCAAGGGAAGATAGCCACACAGATTAGCAATCTTAAGTAGGATCTCAATATCAGCACGGTTGGCTTCTGGCTGAAGTATCTGAACTGCATCGGCTGATGTAAGCGTTCGCACCTGCATGGAGTGCACTGAGTCGAGTTGTAGCTGGTTGCGGCTCGTTACCAAGACGAAGGAGAAAGATGTCTGGCCAGGCAACAATGGCGCTATTTGCTGTTCATCGACCGCATTGTCCAATATCAAAAGCACGCATCGACGCTTGAGCCAGCCGCGCCACGCTTCGGCCCGTCCAGCGCCCGTCGTGGGAATCTCTGCTGGGCGGAAGCCGATCTGCTGGAGAAGGTCAACGAGAACATCATCAGGTTGTCTCGGTTCCTTATCAGGCGTAAAGCCGTAAAGCTCTATTGTCACATGCCCATCAGGAAACAAATCGGCGCTTTGGTGTGCAGCGGCAAGCGCAAGAGTGGTCTTGCCTACACCTCCCATCCCATGGAGCACGCAAACTACGGGTCCAGACTCGCCGCTGGCGGCCTGCTTGGCAATCTGCAGAAGTTGCGCAAGCTCCTGGCCTCGGCCCACGATCCGTGAAGGCTGGCGTCGGAGATCGCCAAGCCGCCTTAGCGGTGTCGCGTCACGAGTACTCGACACCGACGGCCGCACCCATGCGGGATTGCGGGTTAGAATGATTCCACCACCTTGACCTCGTGTCCCGAATTGGGGCTGAGGCAATGTTGAGCTTTCGACCATTCGTGCGGCCACCTCGCCGTAGATTGTGGTCATATCAAGGAATTCAGTACCTCCTGGTATGCCCGTCGACAGAACGCGTATCAATTCTCCAGTAAATGCAGTAAACTGCGCGCCGACCGGAGCGATCGCTTCTCTGGTAGCCGCCGAAGCAGTTATCACGCAAACACCCTCGATGTCCGCCTTAGAAGCGATGAGCGTACTAATATCTGGCGAGGTTCTAGGAATGGCAGGAGAGTGCTGGGAACCCATTCTTCCTTCGAGGGCACGGCCGCTATAACAGCAGTCGAGAATAACCACAGTGCGTCTTGATCGGCGTACCGAAGGTCCGATTCTGCTCTGCAGCTTTTCATAGGATAGGCACTCATCACCCCATCGTGCTCCGTGCATTGCGAGATGTAGGCGCTCCTCTGTTCCTACAAGTAGGCCGTGACCTGCGTAGTACACGAGTAGTGTGTCCGTCGCTTCGACGGCGGCCTGCTCCAACTTGCGCAAGACTGTCCGTTCGGTACGGGGCTGGGGCAGGTAGAAGCAGTGTTCTGGTGTCAGTGACCATACGGATCCGTCCGTCAGGATCCGTCGCAACTCGGACAAGTTTCGCTCGACTGCGGGGAGATCCCCGAGCCCAAGCGCTCCCGTTCCTGAGTACGTGCCTATCAGTACGGCGCGTGAATTGGCCGGGTTAGGTGTACTCACGAGCTCGTGCGGGAACCCTCGCCCCCGCTTGGCCGATCACGCTGTTGTCCCAGAGCCCGAACGACGCGAGCGACCTCGGTCGAGTCTCCGCTCGTTATGATCACGCTTACTTCACCCCTTTCGAGACGCACCTGCGGCGGTGGATCGGCCCTCCCGCGGCGAGCATCGCGCCATGCCGCAACCGCTACGGTCAGCTCACCCAGTGCAATCGCGTTCTCGACGATCGCTTGAATGACGTCGCTGACCCCCATCTCGTCCTGACTGTCGTGTGCTGGTGAGAAGGTCGCGGACCTGGCTACCGGATCGTTCCTTAGCCAGGACATTAGGCTTGTGCTGCTGGCGCCTTCATCTACGTGAATCATGACTTGCATGCGCACTGCCTCTCCTCGCCGAAGTTCCGCGTCATCTCTGGGACTCAGCCTGGTCATCTCTGGGACTCAGCCTGCCGCAGATCGGTCAAGTGCGCTGATGGATCCTCCGGAGCGACCTGACGCGGTTCGTGTTGACCGACGATCTGTGCCGCCGCCTCGACTCGTCGCCTGGCTCCCCCCACGCTCGGACCACTGCGGGTAGACATCAAAGGTTCACGATAGTACCTCTGGCCAGGCCAGCGTCGCTGGCCATTGACTTGCGCGGCCTTTTCGGGTCACCCTGGTAGAAGAGCCGAGATCTCGGCTACAAATTAATCTCGAGCATGAGAGCTTTGGCTGAGCGGCCATACCATCGCCTTGAGGCAGGGAACATGACGCTGATCTCCGAGACCACAGATACAGCTGTGAAGGATCCGCGTGAACTCGTGACCGCGGACCTGTTCGAGTTGCTCGTCGAAGACATCAGGCGGCATCAACCACTTACGCAGAGCTATGCCGAGCGGATGATGGGGCAGGGTCTGGTCTTCCTCAAGGCTTACGGCACGACGCTGAGAGAAGCTCGAGTTGATCCAAGCCGATGGACAAGGCTTGTGCCATCCGTCCCAGTGGACCCTGCGTGGCATGCCTTCATCTTGCGCTCGGAGCCCTACCACGCCTTCTGCATGGAAGTCGCAGGCTGCTACATGCACCACGTCCCTGTGACTGACGAGGACATCCGCTCCGGTGCAGCTCTGGACCGGACGATTCCTTTGCTGGAAGCCACCGGGTACCTGGTTGACATGGAATTCTGGAACGAGACGGCGGCGACCAACGTGCTCCCGGAGTGTTCTGGGCTGCGTCCCGAGTGCTCAGGGCTTCCGCTGTTCTGACAGAGACGCCTTACATTCAGCGGGCACTCTGAATTCCGCCTTGGGGTAAGCGCAGGTGGAGCGGCAAGGTCATCCCGGTCGGTAGTCAGGGGCTTCATCGCGAAGGGGTAGGTGGCTTTGGTACCTTATGGCCGCCTCGCTGATGCGGGTGTTGATGATCTCCGCCGACCTAGGGCCCGGCGGGTCGTGAGCCCGCTAGCGCCGAGGGCTTCCAGTAGGCGTCTTCGACCTCGAGCTGCATCCCGCCGGGATCCTGGCAAAGACGTTCCGCCTCGGCGGATGATACCGGATCTTGGCCGCGACCTGCATATAGTGTGCTAATGAGCAGCCTGGTTGAAGAAGTTTCGGCAGTGATCTTTGACTTTTTCGGTACGCTGACACTAGGTGCGCCTGCCGAGCTATGGCTCGCTCATGCATCAGAGATCGCCGCATTGATGGGTGTGGATGGACCTGCGCTTTATACCGCACTGAACGAGACGTTCCCAGAGCGTGCTACTGGTGCCATGGGGGACCTGCCGCGAACCTTGCAAACTCTCGCTAGTCGGCTTGGCACTCGGCTAACGAATCAACAACTCGATGCCGCCTTGTTGATTCGTCGTCGATTCCTCCGCGAACGCTTTGCTCTCCGAGAGGACGCCATGCCAACTATTGAGCGGCTGAGAGTACACGGCCTCAAGATCGGTGTCATGTCGGATTGTAGCACTGAACTACCCGAGGTATGGAATGAGCTGCCATTGGCCGCCTCTGTAGATGCCGCAGTGTTCTCTTGCGTGGCGGGTATACGCAAGCCGAACCCTCGTTTCTATGGCCTGGTTATGGAACAACTCAGCGTGACCGCCGGAGACTGTCTGTACGTCGGAGACGGCGGCGGCTACGAACTCACCGGCGCGCGTGCGGTCGGTATGCGCGTTGCTCTATTGGCATCCGATGACTGGCAAACGAATGCAGTCTACAATAGGGAAGAAGACTGGGACGGCACGCGAATTTCATCTCTAGCTATGCTGTGCCCTTAGTATCGCGGCAACCGCGGACAACTGATTACTCTCATGCCGCTGCCAGCGTGCCGTGACGCCCAGCATGACGGGCTCATGCAGCTCCCGCCCTGAGGACTGTTGCACAGGCTCTTTGCTGACATCGGCCCGACGGTCAGGACGGTTTCTTGGGGGCCCAGTAGGCCACCTCGTTACGCAAGGTCTTCCGCCTGGCGGCGTACTGCCGAGCGCGCCAGCCATTGGCTCCGGATGGATGCGGGAATCCCAGCAGGCAGCGCCCCTGATCAAGGAGCCCGTCCGCTATGAGCAGCGCGACCGCATCTTGCGCGGCCTTACCCAGAGGGACCACCAGTGCTCGCGCTGCCATGCCCGCCCGGGCTCCCAGGCACGCTCGAACGAGCGAGCGCAGAAGCGGGTGTCTGGTCAGGGATGGGTTCGAGCCACCGTAATTCTCGCCGTTCACGAACACCGGGTAGCTGATGGCAGAGGCACTAGCAAGAAGATGGCGATCTGCGCCGAAGAGCTGAGCCGAGCTGCTGAGGCCGAGTGCGCCAGCCAGGCCGATGCCATCCAGCATGGTCACCAGGTTGGCGCGCATAGGCCCTGAGAACGAGCCCACTGTATTGGCACACCGCAGCGTTTCCTCGTTGGTCAGTCCCTCGCGGAGGCAGCGCTGGGCCTCCCGCAGGCCCTCAGTAGCCTGATGGAAGCCGGGCGTGATGCCAACCAGCATTACCTTCGCGGATGTGTTTACCCAGTCGCAGGCGTCGTAGAAGATGCTCAGCGACCCGTCCCGTAGCAGGCGCAGCTGAGAACGCCTCGCGTCGATACGAGCAAGACCCATCACCCGCTCACGCTGATACGACAAACACCAGGAATTCCCAACAGGGCTGTCCGCTAGGAGATCATGCTCCCGGGCCCATGCAACTGGGCAAGTGTGATCCACAACCACGAAGTAGAGCCTAAACCAATGATCACCCCCGATGGGATCTTCCTCGAAGTCCAAATTCCATGCACGTGCCCGGGCTCTATGCCGTCACGCGGCACACTCTTCTGCCGCCGACCGGGCGGCCGGAATCTGCGGCGCGATGCTTCAGTTTGGCCAACTGGCCTGCGAGACAGAGGGCGAGCGGCGCAGGCATGCCAGCAGGGGGACGTGGCGTGCACCGATGGGCATGGCATGGGTGTAGATCGTGGCGGTCAGCGAGCCTGAGGGCGCGCCTGGCCCGCGGAACCGGCGCACGTTCCCGGTCCTGGCCACCAGCGGGTCGCCAGCGCACCGCCGCAGGGCCGCCACTGCCATCTCCCGCGGAGTGCCCGCGCGGAAGATGACCTGCAGCTGATACGGCGGGCCGCACTGGCCCCCGCACGCCTGCCCGCAGCCCCCCACAGCCAGCACGGCTGCCAGCAGCACGACGGTGGCCGCCATTACGTTCGGATGCCATCGCATGCTCATCCCGCTCCCAGCCGCCAGGTACCGCAGTTTCCGCCATTGTGACGCAGTCCTGGAAGTCACTCATCTGACCCGAACCGGACGCACTGATCTGCCGCTCCTAGTGCGGGTTTACACGCCGGGCAACCTTGCCGGAAAGCGATGGTCCAGGCGTCGGGCTGCGAGGATCGCCGCTTGGACCAGGTCGCCGGAGGGGCCTTGCTGATCAGCGCATCGCCGGGGCCGATGGCCGCCGAGCACGAGTCGCTGAGACTAAGGTGCCGTGCTGATGCGGCTGGGCTTGACCGACTGGTTGCCCGGCTTCCGCGAATTCGGCGTATCTCAGGGCGAGAGTGGCGGAGGGACGGGTGCAAATTACAGACCGGTACCGATCCGGCGTTTGCTTGTGCGGCGCCTGGCCCAGGTACTATCCCGCCTGGGTAGTGGACCATGTGAACTACTGGCAACTGGCGGCGTTCGCGGTTACCCGGCGTTACAGTTGATCTTGTACGGTGCAGGTGGCCGATCGCAGCCGGGGAGGCCGGGATGGCACAGAAGATAACTGTCGCGCTAGAAGACGATCTTGATGGCGGCCCGGCGGATGAGACAGTGCGGTTCGGGATCGGCGGCGCCGAGTATGAGATCGATCTGAGCAAGAAGAACGCTAGGGCGCTCCGCCGGCGGCTGGCACCTTTCATGGACCATGCCCGCAAGGCTGGACGGGGACCGGGCCGCCGGGCCGGGCGCTCTGCCGCCAGCCGCGAGCGCAGCGGCGATATCCGGGCCTGGGCAAAGACCCATGGCATCACGGTCAGCGACCGCGGCCGCATCCCAGCAAGCGTCGTTGAGCAATACGAAGCCGGCCACTAAAGGAACCCTGACACACCGTCCCTTGGTCTCTTCACAACCGGCCCCAGACGAAGTCACCCCACGCGAATCTGCCGAATTGAGAGCGCCACCTAAGCCGCAAAGGGATGTGCAGCGGTTACCAATATGTGGGCGAGTTCCACCGCTCGGGTTGCTTCCTCAGGTGAGGGAACCCGGCCAGCGTGCGCAGCGTCATTCCGAATGCCAGCAAGGTTGGCTCTTACATTTCCTTGCGACACCGGCATAGCATGACCGAATGACTGATATACGGAGAGCAAGCCATCGAGCCCATTCGCGATCCGGATCGTGCGATCTATGAACTCGGGATTCAATCCCTTACTCGTCAACTCGTCGTATATCGCGGATGAAAGAGCGACCTCCGATGCCGTACCTGCGTCGATAGCAGCTCGCCGGTAATCAGTTTCGGCTAGTGCCATTATCGCCTCCATTAGAAGGCGGTGCTCCGGTGGCAAGTCGATTTTAGGCACGAAGACTGACCGGATCTGTGCTCCACCCTCTGTGTTGAGAAAGACTGCCAGACTCCGGAGGACCTTGGGGTCTACACTGCTCGCGAGAAGGCGTTCGATCTCAGCATTAGCCGCGCGAAGTACTTCCAGCCGTCCTGCGACGTCAAGCGCGCTGACCGGCCGTTGCTCCGGCTCGGAGGCAAGCAGACTGAGCACGAGATCCTGCAGCCCATCGGGAATACCATCCCGGTCAAGCGAGGGAGTCACGCCTGCCCGCCGCGCAGCCAGTACCTCCTCACGGGTTCCGCCGAAGGGCGGGTGCCCGGCTGCCATCTCATAGATCGTCCCACCTAGCGAGTACAGATCGGCGCGCTCATCGGGCACTGCGCCGTCTATCAACTCCGGAGCCGTATAGTTGATCACCGCGCGGTGTGAAAAGTCACTCACCGCACGGTCATCGAGCGATACTGCGGTGTCAAAATCCACCAAGTGGATCGTGCCCCACTCATCAAACAGGATGTTGCGAGGCTGCAGATCCAGGTACAGGATGCGCCGCAAATGGATGTGCGCGAGCCCGTAGGCGAGTTCTATTGACAACCGGAGCGTATCCTCAACAGGCAGGCCCTCCCCGGATTGTTCTCGCGAGCGCGTAACGAGATCGTGGAGGCTTCCACCGGTAAGGTAACGAGTGACCATCCCCGCCATTTTGTCATCTTCCCAGTGGTCAAGGACGGTGGCGATGTTGGGATGGTCGCCTAGCCTGCCCAGCACGTGAGCCTCCCAGGCGCTCACCGTTAACCCACTTGGCATGACCGAGTTATTAGAGAACACATCAAGAGCCACCAGGAAATCCAGCACCCGGTCGCGCGCGCGATAAACCTTCTTACCAGTAGCAGACCGCAGTAGCTTCTCGATCTCATACCGGCCGTCTCGCAGCAGGTCCCCTGCCTTCAGCGCCTCGTCCACAGAACGAGATTACCATGTAGATCACGCGAGGCACTATGACCTCGAAACCATTCCCCGTCAGCGAGTCCTTCCGAGACCTTTACGCTCGGTGTCTCAACCTCAATGGCAGACCGAGTGGACTCAATTCTGGTCTATGTCATCCTCACCCGAATCAGCGAGTCGGGGTTGGCCGCCAGAGGAGGTCACCTTCGCGGCCTCCCCCATGACGCCCTCTCTTGCCGCATGGAGTGCGGATTCGGTCCATCAGGGCTGCGGCCAGACCTGCAGGGCGCGGAAGGGGCAGCCATCCTGCAGGTAACCCGGATCCTCCCAGGTAAAGCGCACCCGCTGACCAGCACGCAGCTCGCGGTAACCACTGGCCGCGATGCTGGAGAAGTGCACGAAGCAATCCCCGGGCACCTCCGGCGCGACGATCACGCCCCAGCCCTCGTCAGCATCGAACCACTTGACCACGCCAGCCACACCGCTCTCCGGGAGCGAACGCTTCTTCGCCACCCGCCGATTCTGTCACCGGCCCGGCAGATACTGGCGACCTCTATTGCCGCAGACCGAGCGATCCGCTCGGACTGGTAGGTTGCCCAGTGTCGGCGGCAACCGCCCCTCGCAGCCGTGCCGGAAGCGTCTCCACAGCAGTCCTCTGGCGTCGAGGTGCGGGTGCGGGCTTGCGCTGCTCAGGCTGATCGGCTGCTGGCGCGGGCGGCGGCGTGGCCGCAACGGGTCTGGGCGGTCGAGGGCGCTGGCGGCTTGGGGCATCTGCTGGCCCAGCAGTTGCTGGCGGCCGGTGAGCAGGTGGTCGATGTGCAGCCCAAACTTGGTGCCCGGGTCCGGCTGCTGGCGGCTGGTGACACGAACAAGAACGATCCCAACGACGCCCGCTCTGTGGCCATCGCGGCGCTGCGCTCCCCGGCCCGCCGCCAGGTCGCACCCGATGATCACGCGGCGGTACTCAAGGTATGGTCCAAGCGCCACCGCGACCTGGGCCGGAGCCGGACCCAGGTTGCGTGCCGGCTGCATGCGATGTTGTGCGAGCTGGTGGCGGGCGGGGTGGCCAAGGAGATCACCGCAGGTCATGCCGCCCGGCTTCTCGAATCGATCACTCCGTCGGGCGCGGTGGAGGCAGCCCGCCGTGAGCTCGCCGTGGCATTCCTCGATGACCTGCGCCGCATCGACGCCCAGCTCCTTGAGACCAAGAAGAAACTGAACGCAGCCGTGCGCGCCTCGGGCACTACCCTGACCAGCATCTTCGGTGTCGGCCCAGTCGTCGCCGCCACCGTGATCGGCGACGTCCGCGACGTGGCCCGCTTCCCAGGCCGCGACCACTTCGCGGCCTACAACGGCACTGCACCGATCGAGGTGTCCTCGGGCCGCCGCAAGGTCTACCGGCTGTCCCGGCGCGGGAACCGGCGGCTGAACCACGTGATCCACATGGCCGCAGTCACCCAGATCCGCTTCCGCCACAGCCAGGGCCGCGCCTACTACGAACGGAAACTGGCCGAGGGCAAGACCCCCAAAGAAGCTCTCCGCGCGCTCAAGCGCCGCGTCAGTGACGCCACCTTCGCCCAGCTCCAGGCGGACGCCCGCAGAGCTGCAGCGAGCTCGCGCTGAGGAGCCCGGGAGGGCAGAAGGGGAACGACTCCATCGCCAGCGCGGCCGGCTCACACCCCAGGTGCCGGCTCTTCGGCCAAGCCACTCCCAGGCCCGCCCCCACCCTACGACCCGCAGCCCCAACCAGATCAGGCGCGTGACGAGAAACCCACCGAATCCGTTGACACAAAGAGGCTTCGCTATGTGCACCCAGGTGCTGGCTTATGTGCATGTAAAAGGCGTGTTCCGAAGGGTTAATCTGCTCGCATCTGGAGCTTTAGAGCACGACGCGAGGTCATAAAGCGGAGCGGGACGACAGCACACGTGTGGCCTTGGTGCTGCTTACGGCGGCCAGCTAGAGCGCCGGTCAAGTAGTCGTCATCCGGCTAGCTTGTAGGTGATCTGTTTTGTCGGGCACCAACCCGATGGCCGCGCCTCTCCCGATGAGCGCGCCGCTCCGGATGAGGATGTCTACCGTTCTGCCAAGTTCGGCTTCGACAGCTGAGGTCTACGCGGGTGCGGCCGGAAAGACAACCAGCGAGCCATCCCTGCTGCGTGCGATTTCGATCGCGACGTCACTCACGCGGTTGTTGACCTCGACCCCATTGCCGAGTTCGTGGATACGGTGCGAAGCCCGCAGCAGGCGGTCAACATCGCCCGGTGTGATCACGAGATCCTGCAGGCGGTGCGGCCGGGTGAGTTCCAGTGCTGATACGCGCAGGAGGACCGAAGCGATGTCTGACTCCAGCTTGTCGAGCCGATGCTGGTCGGCCTTGAGTGCCCGCACGAAGTTCTGGAACGGGTTGCCCGAGTCCATCTGGGCGTGCTCGACCGCTTGCAGGATGATGACGCGCCGTTTGAGCGCGACGGCGAGCGCCGCCAACTCGAGGTGCGCGCGGAACTCGCCACCCGGTTCGCCGATACCGGGGAACGTCCTGCTGAGCGTGCCCAGTTCAACCGGCTTGTTGTCCGCCATCTTGGCCAGCGCGTCGTTCCAGCGCTGCAGGCGCCGGTCGGCTGCAGCGAGCGCCTTGCTGATGGCGTGCACCGCCGAGTCGAGCCCGAGGGACACGCCGAGATTGCCTTGGTCGAGCAGGATGGCCGTCGCTTTGTCGATGGCGTCTCGGCAGCCTTCGAGCTCACCACGCTCGGCTTCGAGCTTGTCCTCGTGCAGCTTCTCTAGCAGTTCGTTGATGTGCTGGATGGCCTGCTGGCGCTTGTAGTCGGCGTAGGCACTCACGCCCACCGCCACGGCCATCAGGACGAGCGGGGCGGCCACAGTGAGCGCTGCACTGCCCCCCAGGGCAGCAGCTCCGGTGGCAGCCGCGCCACCCGCTGCGCCGGCTGCCGCCGCCTCGCCTGCGGGTACGAAGGTCGCTTGTGCCACGATGCCCGAGGCGTTCGTCAGTGCACCGTGAATGCCGTTCGCAGCCGCCCTTGACGTCATCGGCCGCACCAGCCCCTCGCCGAACTGGGCAGCCACCTTCGCGGGAACGACCATCCGGTACAGGCCCTCGCCGGCTGTTGTCAGCGTGGTCGAGGGTGGGCTCGCGGTCTTGGAGATGAGCTGCGAGAGGTGCTGGGCAAGCGGGCTCGCGGCGTCGAGCGGTATGCCCCGGGAGCGATCGAGATTGCCTGGCAATGGGTGGACTTCAAGCGTCGCGATAGGCGAATCGGCCAATGCCGCCAGCACGTTCCGTAGCTCGGCCAATCGCTCCGCGGTCATCAGGCCATTGCCCGCGATCGGCGGAACCTGAACGTCGCCGGTAGCCAGTGTCCATACCGGTACCAAGGCCTTGTTATCGGACATCGCGCCCCTCCTGGCCAACAGACTAGAGGGCGGCGCCGACAGTTCGAGCGCAGAAGCAGAAACCGACACCCCTACTTGACCAGCGCTCTAGCAGCCGAAGGTCTGGTTGGATGGCCCCGCGTATGGCCTGGTCACGGGCGACGTGTCGGCTTGGGACGCGGCAGAGCCCCTGGTAGATGAAGCGATCGACCAAGATCCAGTTTCGCGTTCCCGATCATCCGGTCGATCGCGTGCCTGCGGGCATCTTCGAGAACCACCGTGAACTGCGAGATCTCACCCTGGCGCAGCGAGGAGATCCCGCCGGTGATGGCTTTGCTGAAGTCCACGGCCCGGACGACGAGGCCGAGATTCCGTTCCACCACCATGCCCGGCAGCTCGAACGCGGTGGTGACAGGAAAGCAGCCGACACGGGCGCGGAAGTGCCTGCCGTTCCCGGCGTGTCCGTCATGCGGCCGAGTACGCAGCCACCTGCCACTGGCTGTCACGCGGGTCATCGGCCAGGCCCTTAACTCGCCGCAGCTATGGGCGCATGCGTCGCTGGTCGTGCAGGTACCGGAGCGCCGACGCCCTCGCGGCCAGGGACTACTCAATCCTCACGGTTGCGGTGCGAGGTTGAGCCGCCCACCGCGGTGCATCCATCGGCAGCACTGATTGACCGTCGGGTTCCACGTGACGACCAGCGCGTACCAGATCCGGACCATCTGCGTCTAGCAGCCGAAGCGGCTACGCATCAGCCAAGTGGTCATAATTGCCCGATTCGGCCACCTCGCAGTAGCAGTGGTCTTCCCCCGGAAAAGGTACCCCGTTGGTCCCCAGGCCAGCAGGACAGCCCGGGATGGGAAACGACCCTGTCGGCACCGGTTGTCATCGCAGCATCACCGCAGCCGCCCAGGCCGACCTGAGGCGAAACTTTCGCGCGGAAGGTGTACGCGACCACCACCGATCCCCTCCGTACAAGTAAGACTCCCGGCGGATGTCGCTGAGAGCAAAGGGGGAGGAAAACACCATGCCTGGTCCTTCTGGCTACGAACCGCTCCCCGGCAGCGAGCGTCCGCAGCTTCCGGGCTCGACTCTTGTCGGTCGGGTCGGGAAGTCCGAGCGGGTCGCGGTGACGCTGCTCCTGCGGGTGCGCCCGGACGCCCCGCCCGAGCCCGATTTCGAGCACTGGCAGAACACACCGCCTGGCCAGCGGGAGTTCCTGTCGGCCGAGGAGTACATGCAGACCTACTCCTCGACCGACCAGGACGTCCGGGCGGTCACCGAATTCCTGGAATCCAGAGACCTGCGGGTGACCGAGGCCAGCGCCGGGCGCCGCCGCATCGTGGCCGAGGGCGACGCGGCCAAGGTCGACGCGGCCTTCGCGGTCAGGCTGAACAACTACCGGGCACCCCGGACCCACACCCGGCGCCTGGCGCCCAGGCCGGAGGGCACGCCGGACCTTGAGCACACGGACGAGGACGTGGTCTACCGGGGCTTCGAGGGGCCCGTTCAGCTGCCGTCTGAACTCATCGGGGTGATCGAGACGGTCATCGGCCTGGACAACCGCCAGCTCGGCCAGCCTGGGGGCACCGGCACCGGCGACCCACCCGACGCGAACTACCTTTCCCCGGTCGCCGTAGCTCAGCTCTACGACTTCCCGAACACCGGCGCCGCCGGTCAGACCATCGGGATCTTCGAGGATGCCGGGGCCGGGGCCGCCTACAATCACACCGACATCACAGACTTCATCTCGAGCCTGCCCGCCGGATACAACACCCAGCCTAGCCTGGCGGACATCGGCCTGGCGGTTGGCGCGACGACGTACACGAACGACACGTCGCTGGTCACCAGCTCGCCGACCGGCGCGGTCGGCGAGTGCACCATCGACGTTTCCATCGCCGCGGCGGTAGCCCAGGGCGCCAACATCAACGTCTATTTCAGCGACGCCAGCGAACAGGGCTGGGAGGCGTTCTTCGATCGCGCCATCAACCCGCCCGCCGGGGACAATCCCCCGTCCGCCCTCACGAACAGCTGGTTTTCCATCTTCGGCGACGATCCCGGCCAGATCGGTGACCCATCGTCCTCGGGGTCGATCGCGCACTGGATGCATACGAAGCTGCGTAGCGCCCACACGCGCGGCATCAGCGTGTTCATGGCCATCGGCGACTGGGGTTCCGCAGACCAGATTGTCGACGGCAACTGCCACGTTGCCTACCCCCATAGCGATCCCGCGGTAACGGCATGCGGCGGCACGATCGTCGGGAACATAAGCCCGACCGGATTCGAAGAGTTCGTGTGGAGTGAGGCGAATACCGGCTCGCAGTTCCAGAACTTCCCGTACGAATCGACCGGCGGCGGTGTCAGCGATAACCCCGGCTTCCCGGTGCCGCATTATCAGAAGGCGGCCGGAGTCCTGCCCGTCTCCAAGAACGACGGGAACGCGCGCCGCGGCGTCCCGGATGTCGCCGGCATGGTCGCCATGGACGGCTTCTTCTTCGCCGGGCAGGGCGGGCCGGGCCAGTACGGCTTCTTCGGGACCAGCCTGGTCGCCCCTCTCTACGCCGGCCTGACGGCTGTCATCAACGCCTTCCTGGGTCGCAGCACCGGATTCCTCAACCCGACGCTCTACCGGCACGGTCCGGCCATCTGCCACGACGTCCGGTTCGGCAACAACGACTCCGGTAACACGCCGGACGCGTCGGCCTACGTCGCGGGTCCGGGCTGGGATGCCTGCACCGGCTGGGGCAGCATCGACGGATCCCGGCTCCGGGCGGCGCTGGCCCCGGCGCCGATCATCGTCACCGCGCTGAGCGGCGCCGGGGATTTCGGCCGCGTCTGCCTGAACTCCTTCGCCGACCAAATCCTGACAATCAACAACACCGGATTCAGCCTGCTGCTGATATCGGATATCACGTCGTCGTCAGCGGATTTCGTCCTGCCGTCGGTCGCCTCGTATCCCCTCGCGATCGGGCCCGGCGAAGCCACGGTCATCGTGATCCGCTTCCAGCCCACCAGCCTGGGCCCGAGCGGCGCCACGCTGACCATCTACAGCAACGACCTGCTCGGCCCGCACACCGTGCCGGTGTCCGGCGTCGCACCCGCGCCCCGGCTGGTGCTGGCCATGGCCGACAGCGGCAACATGGGCACGGCCTGCACCGGGTCATTCGTCGATGAGCCGCTGATACTGAACAACAGCGGGACCTGCCTGCTTTCAGTCACTGGCATCACCAGCTCGTCCGCCGAGTTCCAGGTGCCGCGGGTCACGTCCTATCCGCTGTCGATCGGGCCGGGAGAATCGGTGCCGGTGCCGATCCGGTTCGCGCCGACCAGCGTCGGTCCTGCTTCGGCGACCCTGACCATCATCAGCAACGATCCGGCCAGCCCGGCATCCATCGTGGTAACGGGTGAGGCGCCGTCGGGCCGGCTGGCCGTGACCGGCTCCACATTCTTCGGCGGCGTCGAGGTCTGCCGCAGCGCCGAACGTACCATCTCGATTTGCAACGTGGGTGACTGCAAGCTGCACGTATCGAGCGTGCGGTTCCGGCACCCCAGCCGTCACTGGGAACTGGTCCACAACCCCTTCCCGGCCGCCCTCCACCCGGGCTCCTGCCTGAGCGTGGTCATCCGCTACAGGGCCACCGAACGCATTCCGCGATCGTGCGACCTGATCATCGACAGCGACGACCCGGCGACGCCGGTCCGGATGCTGGAAGTGCTGGCCTACACGATCTGGCCCGACAGCTGCTGCCGCAGGTGCTGCGACAGCTGCCGGAAGGAACCGTGCCAACGGCGGCACTGCGAGCCTTCCTGCTGCCGGAACTGCTGCGAGGACCGCGATTTCGACGACGCGGATCTCGATCAGGCGGGTAGCCCCAACGGTAGGTGACGGGCATCTGATTGATGCCGTGGATCCAGCCGGAGCGCAACCGCACCGGGTCGCCGGGCGGCCGGATGCCGGGCATGGCGGCGGCGATCGCGGCGAAGATCAGCCCCATCTCCAGCTTGGCCCCCAGGCAGTAGTGGGTGCCGTGGCCCCGTAGCCGAGATAGGGGTTCGGGTCGCGGCGGATGTTAAATGGCTCGGGCTGGGTGAAGATCTCCTCGTCGAAGTTGGCCGACCGGTAGAACAGGCCGACCCGTTGATCCGCAGCCTTTGCAAGCAGCCTCTATCCGGTCACGGTTCCCCTTATCGGTTGCGTGTGCTGCATTGGGAAGCCACGATGAAGACGCCCAGATTTACTCCGGGAGATTCTCAGGTGAGCGGGACTAGGTGGGGGGACCATGGCCGTCGTGCGGGTGGAGAACGGACCCGGAAGGGCTGAGCTTCTCATAGAGGTCGACGGCGAGGTCGATGCAGGCTCGGCGGAGCTGGCGGAGATCTACGACGGGGAGGTCCGCGAAAGTCTCGCGGAGAAGGTGGTCAAGCTGAGTCGGCCGCTCTTCTCCGAGGCGCTGGATCTTGTGGAGTCGTGTGCCGCCGCTGTCGTGGACCGGCTCGGCAGCATGACTAGTAAGCCTGACGAGGTCGAGATGGACCTTGCCGTTCAGATGGACACCAAGGTGGGTGCCAAGATCGTCGAACTGTCGGGTGGAGCGCAGCTGCACGTGACGATGCGCTGGACCGGTTTGCGCTCATGACCGAACCGTCTAGGGTGAGCATCCTGCCGTACAGCTATGTGGTGGGCCAGCAGGCGCTGCGGACCGCTCTCGAACTCGCCTACGTCGCCCCTTCGGTAGGCGGCGTGCTGATTACGGGTGAGCGCGGAACGGCAAAATCAACAACCGTCCGGGCGTTTTGCCGAATGGTGCACCATGGAAAGCTTCCAGTGACCTTGCCGATCAACGCCACGGATGACAGGGTGCTCGGCGGCTGGGATATCGATAAGTTCCTCCATGGCGAGACAACGCGCCTGCCAGGGCTTCTTGAGCAAGCGGACGGCGGCCTGCTCTACATTGACGAGGTCAACCTGCTCGATGACCATATTGTGGACGTCATCCTCGACGTGTCAGCCTCTGGCGTCCTCGCGGTTCAGCGGGAAGGCTTGGATCTGCCGGAGATTCCTGTCACATTCTCCCTTGTCGGCACTATGAACCCGGAGGAGGGAGGGCTGCGTCCACAGCTCTTGGATCGTTTCGGCCTTGTCGTTCCGGTCTCCGCTGAAGCCGATGTCAGGCTACGGCAGGAGATCTTGCTTACTGTGCTGAGATTCGAGCGGGAATCCGCAACCGGCGACTCAACCTGGCTCGCCGAGGGAAGAGCCCGGGACCGTCGAAGGTCCGGGCAGTTGGCTGCCGCGCGTTCCGCCCGGCATGCCGTCAAGACCCCCCTGCCGGTAGTCGAGCTGTGCGCTAAGGTCTCGGCGGTCTTTAGGAGCGAGGGGCACCGCGGTGAGATTGTCATGGCCCTGGCCGCACAGGCCGTTGCAGCACTAGATGGGCGGACAGAGGTAACTGCCAGCGACGTCATGCAGGTCGCGCCCTACGCATTGGCGCATCGCAGGCCAGGGGATGCCTACGAGGACGGGATCGCCTGGACCGCGAAGGACCATGAACGCCTCACGGAGGTCATCGCCGAGGGGTGAGCATGCCGACTACAGCGGAAAAAGTGGCCACAGCACTGACGTGCATGGCACTCGATGACCGGCTAAACGGGGTCCTGTTCTTCGACATGCCTCCAGCCACCCTCGCGAGCGTGGCGCACAGCTATGCCGGGGACACGCGCCCGCTGGTGATAGGCGCAGGAACGGCAGACGACGGCCTGTGGACGGAACTCAAGCCCGCACCGTGGGGACCGAAAGTGGCGCCTGGTCCGCTCGTGGCGGGCGCTGCAGTGGTGGCGGTTCCGGATCTCGCTCGGCTCAGCCTTGCCGGAAGGCAAGCCGCGGTTTCGACTATTGGCGCGGACGTCGCTCACCTCGAGCGGGATGGGCTGAGCGTTGCCTGGCGCCCGGACGCCCGGTGGCTGGCCGCCTGCTCGCGTGCGGACATCCATCGCGTATCGCGGCACCTGCTAGACAGATTTGCGCTCCGGATAGACGTTTCCGGGCTGCCTGCCGAAATCGGGCACCTGCCAGTCCTGCCAGTACCGCCGGCACGCCCGACGCCGACGTTCCCCGCGGAGGCGGCGGCCATGGTCACGGAACTTGTGGATCATGGTGGCGCACGTCGTGCCCTGGCGCTGTCGCGGACTGCGAGGGCTTTGGCGATGCAGCGCGGTGAGGCAGCGGTTACACCCGAATCCGTCGCGGCAGCAGGACAGTTGATGGGGCTGATCAATTCCATACCCCAGGGCGAGCCTGAGCTGGAGGCCGACCGCAAGACCGAAGCGGATCAACGCCGAGGAATCGCTCATCTGGCCACGAACGTGCAGCGGGTGGACGTGGCCTTGCCACATGCTGCTACCGCCCTGCCGCCGGCCAGCGTGGCAGCGTCAGGGCGAACGACGATGCCCTACCCCGAAGATAACGATGCTGCCGATCAAGACGGGCCCGAGCCGTTGCGGCCACCGGGACGGCAGGCCATCCAGCCCGGGAACAGCGGAGTGTCGATCGGCAGCATGCCCGCTAGAGACCTGCGGGACATTGCCCTGATCCCGACGATGATGGCGGCCTTGCGCGCTCAGGGCCGCCGATGCCCAAACCACTTCCGGCAGCAAGGTTCCCCACATGGGCTGCATCTCAAGGCCACAGACCTGCAGTCGCACCGCCGCGCCGACACAAACGGCCACTTTGCGGTCTTGCTCATCGATCACACATGCAGGGCATCCTGGCATGAGTTGCTGCGCGCCTATCTTCAATGGCTGTACTCGGTGCGGGCGAGGATCTGCGTGGTAGAGGTCGGAATGGCTGGATCTGACGCAGAGTTGCGGGCCACGATGTTCACCACCCGCAACCTCCTAGACGCGCGCCTTGCTGACGCGATGCGCCGGCCACGCGGCAGGGCAACGCCGCTAGCACACGGGCTCGCCCTCGCCGCCCGCGCGCTGCAGCGAAACGCGGTCAGCAATGATCACTTGCAGTTCCTCGCAATCACCGATGGCCGAGGCAACGTTCCCCTCACGGCAAGCCAAACGGGGCTGCTGAACCTACCGGTCGGCGCCGAGGGTGTCGAGGACACGCTCAGGATGGCCGAGCGAATACGGTCCATGCGCGCAGTCCGCAGCCTGGTTCTCGACCCTGACAGCAACCCGGGTTCATCGCTTTCTCACAGGCTGGCAGCGGCTCTCGGGGCCAGCTTCCAGGGCCCGAACCGGTGAGCAGGCTCCAGGGCCGACTGGCCGACCTCTTCACACGGCGAGAAGGACCAGGCTCACCGGCTTTGACGTCCACGCCCGAAGCCACACCGTGGGCGGAGTATGCAGGAGCGGTCCTGCCGTCCGGCAACGCCGAAGGCCTGGGCACGGGCGTCACCGACGTCAGAGCGACGCTCCCTGCCGGGACCGCCGAACTGACAGTGAAGCGCGCTCTGCTCAGTGGCCCTGGCAGCGAGGTAGTGTTCGAGCTGACCGGCTTCTGCTGTTGCGGCGTCGACCTCGCCCCGGTCAAAAGCACACGCCATGGCCGTCCGCCGCGGATCGCGCTCGGCTCGCTCATCACCGGTCAGTCCGGCGGAGAGTCCCCTGCAGTCAGCCTGCACCGGATGCGCGGCTGGTCACGATCGAAACACGAGCTGCTTAGCTGGCTTGCCAGGATCCGGGCACGCCACGGCGACGACCTCCGCCTAATCATCTGGGACGACAGCCGATTCGACATCCCCTGGGAGCTACTCTGGCTGGCTCCCGACCGGAGCACTGACCTGCCCGGCGGATGGCTCGGCGAACTAGTGACCGTGAGCCGCTGGACCACCATCCGCACTCCCGCCGGCCAGACGCCATACATCTCCGGAAGATGCCGAGGCGAGATCGTTGGCTACATCGCCAGTGAGATGAGCGCGGATACAGATCTCCTGGCAGACGCCTCTCCCAGGCTCGCCAGCACCCTCCGCGAGTTGCTTGCCGAACTGGAGCGCCCAGGCGGCAGGGTCGCTCTTGTCTATGTCGCCTGCCACGGGAGCTTCGCCGAGAGCGGGTTCGAATTTACTCTTGATGGCGTTTCCGTTGGCGAGATCGACTGGCGGACCTTTGGCCGGATCGAGGAATCAGGCGGCCTGGTGTTCGTGAATGCCTGCCATTCGGGGCGGCTGATCGAAGACCCCGAGTATAACGATGACACCATCCGCGGATTCGCTGAGGTCTTCCTGCGCTCTGGTGCATACGGTTTCATCGGGACGGCCGGTGCGGTGCTGGAGACAGAGGCACGCGCGACCGCGAGCCGGCTAATCCAGTTGCTCCGCCAGCATCCCGACCGTCCTGTAGCCGTAGCGCTTCGCGACTACCGCAGAACTATGGCCCAGACATTCACGGATCTGCCGGCAGTACCTGACACCTCGAGCTCCAAATCCCTGCTGCCTTTCGTCAACGCCTACATGTACCTTTTCTTCGGAGGGCTGGAGACCACGCTGGCGCTGCACGGCGGGAGCGAATGAGATGGCCATCCGAGGCTTGGAGATAGAGCCGCTGGTCCGCTGGCCTCGCCGGATGACACCGGGACAGGCGTACCTGGTTGAGGTGGACCTGCGTCTGGGGAGCGACTTCGGCTGGCCGTATGAGGAGGAGGAATTCGCTTTCACGTTCCTGCTGGACGGAGGCCCGAAGATCACTATTGATGCCCTCGGTGAATCCACGGTGGTGCTTCACCGGTTCGGCGGCACATATGGCCCGGCCCGTTTCGTCGCTACAGCCGAGGATGCCACTGGAGACCAGGCACTCTGGCTAAGCCTGCTGACCCAGCGAGGGATCCTCGCGCGCACCGACAAGCTGGCCGTAACCATTCGCAGTCCTGCGGAGAAATCGGATGAGGACAGCGCGGCGCTTTCGGACTTCACCCGCCGCGTCCTCAGCACGGCCATGCAGCCAGACGCCCGGGTGCACTATTTCATGGTCAAGCTCGAACCTGGCGGCCCGCGGCAGGACCATTACTTCATTACTATTTGGTCCCAGCAGGACCAAGAGTACCCGGTACCACTGGTTATGGACGACCAACCACGGTACCTGGCGGACGTGCCTGGAATGCTGGGCCCCGCCCTAGGGTCTCTTACGCGCCGCTTGAACGGAGCGGAGATTAGCGTGGAGTTCATCCTGCCACGTTCGCTGCTGAGCCACCCCGTGGACCAGTGGAACGTCACCGGCGTGCCACTCGGCGTTGAGTATCCAGTCGTGGTGCGAAGCCTGGAACGGATCGGCTCACGAAGGCTCTATCCGCTGTGGCAGGAAAGATGGCAGCAGCTGCACGCACCGCAGCCGCCCCGGGATTCAGAGAAAGTAACGGTAACCAGCGATCAGGATGATTCCCCGCGTGACCGCCTTTTGCGGGATCCAGGAGTATGCTGCCTCTTGTTCGCGAGAGCCGACTCTGCGCCTTGGCTTCCGGCTGACCGGGCCACGCTTGACGCTGCGGTGGAGGCAGGAATCCCGGCGATACTCTGGCCCCGGCGTGACCCAGGATCAGATTTTCCTTATCGGCTCCTTCGGATGATCGATGACAGGGGGATCGGCCGGCTGCCCTCGATTGTGCGTGAATTCCGCGCGCAGGAATTCGCCGGCGACGTTCAGGCTGAACTAAGCCTGCTGTGGGATGACCCCGGCCGGCTCCCTTATGAACCTGAGAGATTCCTGGCACCCCGATAGCCGGAGAAGAGGTCAAATGAGCGCATCGGAAGACTGGCTGATTTACAGCGGCGGCCGGGAGCCGCACGATGGCATTGCGCGGCTCCCACCACCGCCCCCCTGGCGCAGTTTCAACGGCGGCCCCGTAATGCCTGTGCCTGGGGAGCCGGAGGATCTCAGCCGGCGGCGCCTTGGCACCTACAACCCCGGTTACTTCTCCAGCCCTGATCAGGTGGAGATGGTCAACGCCGCCTTGTACCTGCGCCGGCCTTTGCTGGTCACCGGCAGGCCAGGTACTGGGAAGTCGACCCTGGCCTTCAGCGTCGCCCGCGAATTGCGTCTAGGGCCAGCGCTGCGGTGGCGAGTCACTAGCCGGTCGACGCTCCAGGACGCACTCTACAGATATGACGCCGTCGCCCGCCTCCAGGATGCCAGCCTGGCGACGGGCCGGTCTTTCGCGGACGACCCGGGATTTGACAGGCAAACCAACATCGGCCGTTACATCCAACTGGGCCCCCTCGGTACCGCGCTTTTGCCGTGGAATGCACCGCGTGTCCTGCTCATCGATGAGCTCGACAGGAGCGACATCGACCTTCCCGAAGACCTGCTCGACGTGCTGGAAGAAGGTGAATTCCAGATTCCGGAACTCGCCCGAGTGGCAGGGGAGATACCAGAGGCGGACGTGGGCACGGCTGATGGCGGCAGCCTAGCTGTGGTTATGGGCGGACAGGTGCGCTGCGCTGCCTTCCCACTCGTATTGATCACCAGCAACGGAGAACGCAACTTCTCACCAGCTTTCCTGCGCCACTGCCTGCAGCTGGACATCGCGCCCCCAGATGCAGAGCACCTATTCCACATGGTTGAGGCACAACTAGGCCCGGAGGCCGCGGCTAGCGCAGAGCCACTCATCCAGCGATTTTTGGAGCGCCGGGAATACAGCGACCTTGCCGCCGACCAACTGCTCAACGCTCTCTACCTCACAAACTCCTGGCCCCACGAGGACAGCAGGCAGGAACGTCTCACAGAAGCCCTCCTTCGTGGCCTGTCAGCGGAGAACACCTAATGCAGAATTCAAGATCCCTGCAGCGGGCCCTAGCGGGAGCGAACTACGAACCGACCGTCAGGCAACTCGCAGACGCCCTGTGGCTCGCGCGTTACCTCCCAGGCTCCAGCCGGACAGCCGGCCACGCATCGCCCGGGGCCAGGGATGAAGCCACTCAACAGGTTCGGGGCACAGCAGAATCCACCTTGCTTCCCGCCTCGAGCCTCACGGAACCCCTGGCGCTCAGCCGCGCGCTGCGGCCATTGCGCCGCACGACCCCCTCCCGGACCACGATGGTCGTTGACGAGGCAGCCACGGCGGACGCCGTCATGCACGGTGGAGTTGCCATATGGCAGCCCAAGCTGCGTCCAGCAGCCGAACGATGGCTAGATGTCTCGCTCGTGGCCGACGACAGCGCCTCCATGGTCGTTTGGCAGTCCTGGGTCACGAACCTCAAGCAACTGCTCGACCGGGCTGGGGTCTTCCGCAAAACGCGCGTCTGGCTGCTTGATACCGACGCCGACCGGCAGCCCGCGCTAAGGTCCTACGCCCCCGGAAGACCGGCCCATGACCCACTGGAATTGACCGACCGAACCGGACGTCAAGTCGTCCTCGTCTTGAGCGATTGCGTGGGCAACGCCTGGCGTACCGGGGCAATGTTCAGGACACTTGAGCAATGGAGGCACTCAGGAACGGTTGCCGTCGTCCAGCCACTCGCCGAGCGCATGTGGAGAAGATGCGCGCCTGAGCTGATTCGGGTCAGAGTCACAACCCGGCCACAGGCCACAGGCCCGACCCGACTACACATCGTTCCCGAGGACGCAGCTCTGCAGGACGCTGCCATGCAGCTTCGCACTGACCCAACCTTGGTCATCCGGCTCGACCCCACCTGGCTCAACTGGTGGGCATCCCTGCTCACCAGCCCAGATGCCGGCGTGCATTCGGGCATTGCGTTGCTGCCCACCCCCCGGCCCGCACTAGATCAAAACGGACCCTCTGCGCCAGCAGAGGATTCTGCCGGGCCGCGGGAACGTGTCGGGCGATTCCGGGCTTCCGTGTCGCCGAAGGCCTTCGAGCTGGCGGCACACCTCGCCATCGTCCCAGTCAGCCTGTCAACCATGACACTCATCCAGTCACTCACCCCGGAAGCCACACAACTACACCTAGCCGAGGTCCTGCTCGGCGGGCTGCTCGCGAGGGTGGGCGATCCCACAGCCACCTCCACACAGAACGAGATGCAGTACGACTTCCATCCCGGCGTGCGAGAAGAACTTCTAGTTTATCTGAGCAGGGAAGAGATAGTTTCCCTCCTAAGGGCAGCCGGGGAATTCCTGCACGCACGAATCGACGCCCCGATGGATCACCGGATTACCACGCCTCTCGGGAGAATACCTATCCCAAACGGGTCCTTCGCCGCAGTCACATATCGAGTGCTGCAACACCTTGGCGGCACATACGCCAACGCGACGTCTGAGCTACCTGCCGCCCCGTAGTCGGCCTCGGCGATCAGCCCGAGGTGCCGCTGGCCGAGCCGACGCACGAGGACGGACGCCGGGGCCGCCCAGCTACCGCACCCTCTGGTAGCCCGCCACCCGGCGCACAGCCGAAGCTGGCGCCGCGCTGGAACTCCTACTCCTGGAGCACACCATCAGTTAGCACCAGGCATGCCACGGACGCCGATACCGCGCCCGTCCAGCTCATGGGGCTCTACCAGACCAAAGGACGCGAAGCTGACGCGACTGTGGCGGTCCTGCGCAGCAACGACTTCTTCGGCCGCGAACGCCCCCGTTCTCCGTCCGGTCCAAGCTGCTGTACCTCGTGCTCACCCGCGCCCGCCACAAGACAATCGTGATGCTGTTCGGAGACGAGCCACCGGCTCTGGCTGCGCCTCTGGCTGACACGGCCTGCTCTGCGGAATCCGACGCCTGGTCGCGGAGCCCGGCCGCTACCCGGCTGGCCGTTTTCGCTGGCGCCGCGTGCGCCCGGAACCGGCCCATCTCCAGCCGTGCCCGGGCGAGGCCGGCGCCGAGGCCATCCAGCGCCCACTGCGCCCGGCACGTCAAGTCTGTGACGGGCGGCTGGCCGACGGCGCAGCAGGCGGCGGTGTGCCCGCGGCCCCGCGGGACGGCCTGGCCAGGCAACGACGTCGGGGAGCCGACTCTCCGCCTTAGACGGCGCGCACGGGGGCGGCCCGCGCCCGTCCGGGGATAACCTGCCGACCACCGGATTGCTGGCCGCCGTGGGCGGCTACTCGGGCCACAAGGCAAGGCGCGGCATCCGGGTGACGTCGCTACCGGCTGTCCAGGCCGCGGGGCCATGAACCGAGACGGCACAAAGCGGAATGAGATGTAAGGGCATGACGGTGCGTTCATGCGGCTTCGGGTCCCACCTGCCGCGCAAACCGCTGACATCTCAGAAATCGGCTTTCCGGGCCTGGGATTCATGCCGGGGCCTCGTTTCACGCCTGTGAGAAGGCACACAGCCGATGACGCAGCTCCGGCCGGCCCTGTAGTCGGCCAGAACTTTGGTGGTCTTCTCGCGTGCTCCGTGTGCCCTTCCTGGGCGTCAACCAGGTAGACCCAGAGGAGTCCCGGCCATGCGAGTCATCATTGTTGGCATTGCAGTCGCAGCGACTGTCGTCAGCGTCGTCGCATGTGGTGCCAGCGCCGCCAACCACCAGCCGCCAGCGCACACCGCTGCTCAGGCAGCCCCGGTCGTCACGACGCAGGCGGCGCAGCCCACTGCCTCCGCTCCATCCCACGCCCCTAGCGCGCCAGCGGCTCCGACGTGTCCTCACAAGGTGGCCCATTGGCTGGCCAATGGCGGATCAGCGCAGGACAAGGCTGTTGACCGAGACCTGAATTCGTTGCGGCAGGCGATAGGGCAGAGCACGTCAGCGACTGCCCCGGCTATTGTCAGCACCGCGGGTCAGCTAAGCAGCGACGCCAAGGCCGCAGCCGTTCACCGGCCACCGCGCTGCACCGGGTCTACTCGCGACACGTACCTGATCGGGATGGCGGCATTCGCTCTAGGAGGACTCGACGTCGAGTACGGCCGCGACACGCAAGGCACCGGACTGCTGACCAGGGGCATCCACAAGTCCACCCAAGCGATCAACTCGCTGAACCGGGTTGCATCGGTCAATTGACTCGGAGGCGACCTGAACCGCCCTGAGGTTTCGAGGTTCCATCTTGCGAGAGAAAGATGGAGTCGTGGCACGTGGGATGAGCTATCCGCCGGAGTTGGGTGAGCGCGCGGTCCGGATGGTCGCCGAGGTGCGGCCGGACTATCCCTCAGACTGGCCGGCCATCTGTGCGGTGGCCGCGAACCTGGGCATCGGAAGTGCGGAGACGCCGCGCAAATGGGTCCGCCGGGCCGAGGTTGATGACGGCGCGCGGCCGGGTGTCCGCAGCGAGGAGTCTGCTGAGCTGTGCAAGCTCCGCGCTGAGGTGCGCGAGCTACGCCGGGCCAATGAAATCCTCAAGGCGACGTCGGCTTTCTTCGCGTCAATGTCATGATCTTGACCTGCCCGGCGGGGTTCGCTCTTTTTTTCGCCGCCCTGGCCTGCGCTGGTGGCTTGTCCTGATGTGCGGCCCCGCCGGGTTCTGGCCGAGTGGGGATGTGGCTTGATAGGAGCGCGCTCCCTGCCTGATTGACGCGTGCCCGCCCCACCCGGCCCGATCAACAGCTGACCGGGGTGTGAAAGGGACGTGCATGGGTGAGATCGAGGTTGTGATCGGTGTGGATGCGCACAAGCGCAGCCACACCCTGGTCGCGGTCGACGAGGTCGGCCGCAAGCTCGGCGAGCGGACGGTCCCGGCGACAAGCGAGGGACACCTGCAGGCGCTGGAGTGGGCGGCACGGTGGCCGGGTGCGCGGTTTGCGCTGGAGGACTGCCGTCATGTCACCCGCCGCCTGGAAGGTGACCTGCTGGCAGCCGGCTGCACGATCGTGCGGGTGCCGGTCCAGCTGATGGCCACGGCCCGGCGGGCCGGGCGGCAGCCCGGCAAGTCCGATCCGATCGACGCGCTGGCCGTCGCGCACGCTGCGCTGCGTGAGCCGGGCTTGCCGGCCGCGCGGCTGGACGGCCCGGCCCGGGAGGTCAAGCTGCTGTCTGATCACCGCCACAACTTGGTCACCGAGCGGACCATCTTGTGCAACCGGCTGCGCTGGCACCTGCACGAGCTTGACCCCGGGCTCCAGGTGCCCTCCCGCGGCCTGCGCCGTTACTGCGTCCTGGACGACCTGGCCGTGCGGCTGGAGGTCTTCGATGGCGTGGTCGCGCGCATCGCCGCCGAGCTCGTCACCCGCTGCCGCGAACTCACCGTGCAGATCAACGCGCTCGAGCGCGAGCTCCGCACCCTGGTGCGCGTCCTGGCGCCGGCGCTGCTGGCCGTCCCGGGCTGCGGCGTCCTGGGCGCCGCGGCAATCGTCGGGGAGACCGCCGGCGCCCGCCGGTTCCGGTCCAAAGACGCCTTCGCCCGGTTCACCGGCACCGCACCGATCCCGGTCTGGTCCGGCAACACCGCGGGGAAGGTCCGCCTTAACCGCGGCGGGAACCGGCGGATGAACTGCGCCTTGCACATGATCGCCGTCACCCAGGCCCGCGGCGTCGGCCCCGGCAAGGATTACCTCGACAAGGCCCTGGCCCGCGGCAAGACCCGCACCGAGGCCCTCCGGCTGCTGCGCCGCCGCCTCTCCGACACCATCTTCGCCGCTCTCCTCGTCGACGACCAGCCCGCCGCAACCAGCCACAGCCGGGCTCTGCCGCAGGCGGCTTGACATAGCATTAAGGAGACCCGGTGAACGTCTACCCGTTCATCGAGGCGGAGAAGCGGCGCAGGCGCAACGTCAAAAGGGCGTGCGAGCTGCTGGAGGTCTCCCGTGCCGCCTTCTACGCCTGGCTGTCCGGCCCGTCTGGGCGCGACCAGGACGATGCGGGCCTGGCCGCGGAGATCCAGGCCGTGCATGAGGAGTCCAGGGGCCGTTACGGCGCCCCGCGTGTGCACGCTGAGATGCGGCGGCGGGGCCACCGGCATGGCCGCAAGCGAGTGGCCCGGCTGATGCGCCAGGCCGGGCTGGCCGGCCTGGCGGCGAAGCGGTGGAAGAAGACCACCATCGCGGACCCGGCCGCCGCGGCGCGGGCAGACCGGATCCGCCGGGACTTTACCGCGGACGCCAGCCAGCTCAACTCCCGCTGGTGCGGGGACATCACCTACATCCGCACCTGGGAGGGCTGGCTGTTCCTGGCCACCGTCCTCGACATCGCCTCCCGCCGCGTGGTGGGCTACGCGATGGCCGATCACCTGCGCACCGAGCTGGTCGCTGACGCGCTGGCCAACGCCGTCGCCGCCCGCGACCCAGATCCCGGAGTGATCTTCCATTCCGACCGCGGCGCCCAAGTACACCTCTACCGACTTCGCCGGCCTGGTGGAGGACTACCAAGTCGTGCTGTCCCTCGGGCGGACCGGCCAGTGCTGGGACAACGCCCTGGCAGAAAGCTTTTTCGCCTCACTCAAAGGCGAGCTCACCGATCTGCGGCCCTGGCCTGCCCGGGCCGCAGCCCGCCGGGCGATCGTCGAGTACATCGGCTGGTACAACGGCACTCGGCTGCACAGCACCCTCGGCTACCTCAGCCCCGCCGAATTCGAGGCCACAACCGGAAAGGAGAACCTCGGGCAAGTAGCCTGACAAGCCATCAGCCCTGTCCGTCAAAGCGAGGCAACCCCACCCCTCGAATGCGGACGCAAGGCGTCCGGTGAGGCGCCCCCGGACTGCGATCCTGTACCTGGTCGGCTCCACGTGACCTCCGGTGTCTTATGGGTTGGCGCCCATCTTGAGCCCAAGCCGGATGAGCGGTGATCACTCGTGCGACGGAGTTCACCCACGTGAGCAGTTAGCAGGTAACGGTGCTCCTGGACCGCTGGTTGTTCTGTCCACGGGCCACAGCGGAGGTCGCAGAGCTACGATCGCCCGGTCGCCTGGCCATCGCCTCGGGCGGCGCTGCCGCTGCGCGCTATGCCGCTGGGGAGCCTCCGAGGTTGGCAACGAGGAAATGACGCGTGAGATCTGCGATCTGGTCGGCTTGCTCTTCGAGGGCGAAGTGGCCGCCGTCGAGCAGGTGCACCTCTGCGTCGGGCACGTCGCGTTTGTAGGCTGCGGCCTCCGCGGCCTCGAAGGACGGGTCGTAGCGGCCCCAGGTCACTAGCAGCGGCGGCTGGTGAGCGCGAAGCCACTGCTGCCATGCGGGGTAGCTCGCGACGTTCGTCTGGTAGTCGAAGAACAGGTCTGTCTGGATGTCGGCTTGGCCGGGGCGCCGCAAGAACGCGAGCTCATCGGTCCAGAGATCCGGGTCGTAATTCTCTGGCGTGGGGCTCGTTCCGACGTGACGCAGGCGGGTCGCGGCGGGCGAGAAGAAGTTCTCGCGGAGCGCCGCCTCATGTTCGGAGCGGTGAGCCCAGAATTGGCGGCGGGTCTCCCACAGCGGCCCCAGCCCGTCTTCGTGGGCGACGGCATTCTGCACGATCAGTGCCTGGACCCGGCCGGGGTGGGCCAGCGCCAGCCTGAACCCGATCGGCCCGCCGTAGTCCTGCAGAAACAGCACGTAGCGCGTGAGACCGAGCTTTCCGCTGAAGCCGTCGATGACCTCGGCGAGGTGATCGAACGTGTAGGCGAACACAGCGGGGTCTGGGGTGTCGCTGTGCCCGAACCCGGGATAGTCCGGCGCGACCAGGTGGAAGGCATCCCCCAGCCGGGTTAGCAGCGGCTCCCACATGCGCGAGGAGGACGGAAAGCCGTGCAGCAGCAGGATGGTCGGTGCACAGGCGGGGCCCGCCTCGCGGTAGAAGATCTCGATCCCGTCGACCTCAACCGTGCGGTACGTCGTCATCTGGTCTCACTTTCGGTCGGGGCTGTTCCTCGAACAGCCGTTTTTGCCATGCGCGACGGAGGAAGTCCCGAGTTCCGTGAAACTTCGGTAACGGTCGTGGCTGAGCAGGATGATGTCGGTGTTCCAGAGCACGACGGTTGAGATGGCATCCCTGATGGTCTTGCGGATGTACCCGTCGTCGCCGGGTAGGTCGAGAGCCGGGTCGGTGACCAGCCGGGTGCCGGCGATGCCGGTGACGGCGGCTGGGCCGCCGATGACCGCGGTGCCGAACGGTGGCAGTTCCACATGTGTCTCCTCTTTCTTTTCTTTTTCCTGCGGCTCGCCGGGCGGGCGGGCCGGAGGGTCAGGCGGCGGCGTGGCCGAGCGCGGCGACGACGGCAACGAGCCCGGCGCTGATCGCGAAGGTGACTTCCAGGCCGGTGGACGGGGGGAGGCCGGCCAGCAGAGTGCCGAACAGGGCGACGCCCAGGACGCTGCCGGTCTGCCGGAAGGCGGTGAAGGCGCCGGACGCGATCCCGGACTGGGCCGGGGCCACGCTGCCGAGCAGGGCGGAGGTAACGGCGGTGACGACCAGGCCGATGCCGAACCCGGTCAGCGACAGGCCCGCGATCAGCGCCGGGACCAGCGGGCCGACACGGGCGCCCAGCAGGGCGAGCATGGCCAGGCAGCCGGCTCCCATGAGCAGCGCCCCCGCCCACGCGACCGCGCGGGTGCCTCGCGCGGGCAGGATCCGCCCGGCGACCAGGTTGCTGACGACGATCAGGACGGTGACGGGCACGAACGCCAGGCCCGTGGCAAGCGGCGACAGCCCCTGCTGGCGCTGCAGGAACAGGCTGAAGGCGAAGATCAGGCCGAAGAAAACCAGGTTGACCAGCAGCCCGGCGCAGGCGGCGGTGCTGAACGCACGCATGCGGAACAGCGACAGCGGAAGCATCGGGTGCTCCCGGGCGTGCTCGATCGCGATGAACGCGGCCCCGGCCGCAGCCGCGAGGGCGTAGCCCCCGTAAACCAGCGGCAGGCGGCTGCCGGCCGAGCCGACCTCGATGGTGGACCCGGCCAGGGCGGTGAGCGCGATGATGGCCGCGACCTGCCCGGGCAGGTCGGTACCCCGGCCCGGGGCAACCGGGGTGTCGGTCGCGTACCGGCGGGTGAGCCACCACCCGAGTGCGCCCAGCGGCAGGTTGATAAAGAAGATCGACCGCCACCCCACCGTGGCGATCAACAGCCCGCCGATCAGCGGCCCGGCGGCCAGGGTCGCCGCGCCGCCCGCCGTCCACACGCTGACCGCGCGGGCCCGGCCTGCTGCGTCGGGGTAGGTGTGGTTGATCAGCGCTAGCGAGGACGCCCCGAGCGCCGCTGCGCCGGCGCCCTGCACGGCCCGGGCCGCGACCAGCTCGCCGATACTGGGGACCAGGCCGCAGGCCGCCGAGGCCAGGGTGAACACGGCGAACCCTGCCATCAGCAGGCGCTTGTGACCAGACCGGTCCCCCAGCGCCCCTGCCGACAAGATCAGCGCCGCGAACACCAGCGTGTAGGCGTCGACGACCCATTGCACGCCGCTCACGCCGCCGCCGAGCGCGGCTCCGATCGGCTTTACCGCGACGTTCACCACGCTGACGTCCAGCTGGATCACCCCGAAGCCCAATGTTGCGGCAGCGAGCACCATGCCGCGGCGCGGCGGCGGGCGGGTACCGGTCCCCAAAGTCGCCAAGGCCGACCGTCGCGCCACGTTCTGCGTCATCGTTTCCTTCCCTTCCGAGCCCGGGCTGCGGGCCGAGTTCGGCCCGGTCATCTCGCTTCGCGACGGTGATCGGCAACATGTGTAACTGTTCAGAACGCTTTGCACGTTCAGGTGTGCAGGATCTACGCGGCGGGATAAGCGCATGGCGGGTCCGTCCGTCCGGTCAGCAGGCCGCGATTGCCGCGCACGAGCAGCACACGATCCTTGACGGCACCGGTCGCGGTAGTACCTGCGCCGCCGTCGGACTCCGACGTCAGGTTTGAGGTGCAGCACGAGGGCGAGGCAGATGAGCCCGAACCCGGCCCACGGTACGAACCCGGCCAGCACGGCGGCGGACGTGAACAGCGCAAATGCCACCAGCGAGCGGTAGCGAGCCATCCGCCGCTGCTGGTCGGTGACCTCGTCGCTTTCTCGCAGGACGCGTCGTTCGAACACGTTGTAGGTGCCGTCTGCGCAGACGAACAGTGCTGCATACGCGACGACCGGGGTGGCGGTGAGTCTGGTCTGTGCGATCCAGGCGGTGGTGAACGGGAGCAGGGACACGAAGAAGAGATGCACAAAGTTGATCCAGATGATCGGCAGGGTGGTGGCCCGCGTCAGCCGCGACAGGTAGTGGTGGTTGATCCAGATGATGGCGATGAAGACGTAGCTGACCAGATAGCTCACGGCCGGCTGCCACAACGTGATCAAGGCGGAAAGACGGGCCGAGTGGGGCGCTCTCAGTTGCAGGACCATGATCGTGACGATCACGGCGAACACGGCGTCGGAATAGGCTGACAACCGGTCGGCGTCACGCGGTTGCTGCTTCATGGTCGGCATCCGTTACATGTCCAGGACGACGGGCCCGGCCGGCTCGCAGCTGCACAGCAGCACCTCGCCGGCCGACGGCGGCACCGGAGGGTCGTTGACGTAGCGGACCGAACCTGACACGGCCGGTGTCGAGCACACATGACAGACCCCGCTGCGACACGCCCAGCGGGTGGGCACGTCGCAGGCCTCGGCGAACTCCAGCAGGCTGGCGTACCGTTGCCCGGCCCACGGCACGCTGAGCCCACTGCGGGAGAACGTGACCAAGGGTCCGTCACCCACTGCGCCGTCGGGGACGTGCGGGTGATGGATGGGCGACTCGCCGACAATCCCGGGATTAATGGCGTCCGGACTGCCGAACAACTCTCTGCGGACATCGGTGATCCCCAGCAGCCGGCACCCGCTCGCGATCTGTTCCATGAACGCCCGTGGTCCGCAGGTGTAGACGGTGGCATCCACGGGCAGAGGCAAGCGCCCGAGTGCTGCACCGTCCAGCGGCCCGGCGATGACGCCGTCCTCAGACGGCCCGGACCGGCTGAAGTACACCTGCGTGTGCGCGTTCGGCAGACGCGCCAGCAACTCCCGTGCCTCGCCAGCGAAGGGATGATGCTGGTCGTCACGAGCGGTGTGCAGCCACCACACCACCCGTAGCGAATCGGTGGCCGCGAGCGCGTGCAGCATCGCCAGCACCGGCGTGACACCGATGCCGGCGGAGATCAGCACGACCGGGTTGCCGGGTCGGCTGTCCAGCGTGAACACGCCGCGCGGAGCGGCTGCCTGCAGCGTTTCTCCTACCCGCAGGTGCGCGTGCAGCCAGGAACTCACAAGTCCCCCCTGCTCGCGTTTGACGGCGATGCGGTAACCGCGCGAATCGGTTACCGCGCAGATGGAGTAGGAGCGGACGGGCGCCGGATCGCTCGCGCCGACGACCTGCAGCGTCAGGTACTGCCCCGGCAACGGCGCTGGAAGGGTGCCGCGCTCTTCCGCGTGAAGTTCGATCGAGAGCACCTGCTCGGTCTCCTGCGCCAGTCGCGTCACCGTCAACGGGCGGAACCCCTGCCAGCCGGGCTCCGAGCCGACCTCGATATCGGGGGGCGTCGTGCCGCTCTCGTGCGCGGCCAGTATCTCGGCGAAGGACTGACGCCAGCCAGGGCTGAGCGCGGGGACGTCCGACGCGTCCCGGACGCGGTCGATGTCCGGATCCGGCAGGTACAGCAGGCCGTCCACCTCTGCGACGGTGAGGGCGTGCGGTCCGCGGGAGATGAGCTCGAGCGTGTCGCCGGCACGTACGTGCCCCTCTCGGATCACGCGGAGATAGAAGCCGGGGCGGCGGTGCGCCACGAGCAGTCCGGGCATCTGTGGCTGGCCGAGCCGCACTCCGACGCGAAAGCACGTCACCCGCGGCTGGGTGACCTCGAGCGTCGCCTCGCCAACGCGGTAACGATCACCGATGCAAACCTGGTCGTCGGCCATGCCGGTGACGGTGAAGTTCTCGCTGAACGCGCCGTACTCGAGCGGTTCCAGCCCCAGCTGCCGTTCCCAGTACCGGTAGGACTCGACCTGGTAGAGCATGACCGCGCGCTGTTCGCCGCCGTGTCCGCCCGTATCGCCCTGGCCGTCGCCGTCCACGTTGAGCCGGCGCACCATCACCGGACCGTCGACCGGGTACTTCCAGATGCCGGTGTGCACAGTGCGGTCACGCCACTGCACATCACGGGGCATGCCGACATTGACCGACAACAAGGTTCCCCCCGTGCTGGCTTCGGGTGTGGTCATCGTCGCCGTCAACGCCCGATGAGCTGCGCGTAGTCGGCCGCCGACAGCAGGTCGGTGGTACCGGCGTCGGGGCCGAGTCGGACGTCGATCAGCCAGCCGCCCCCGTAGGGGTCGGTGTTAACCAGCTCGGGGCGCTCGTCCGGATCGGTATTGATCGCCGTCACGACGCCGGACACCGGAGCCACCAGGTCGTTGACGCTCTTCGTCGACTCGATGTCGCCGAACGCCTGGCCCGCGGTGACGCGGTAGTTCGCATCGGGCACGGAGATGTCAACGATGTCGCCCAGGGTCTCCTGCGCGAAGTCGGTCAGCCCGACCCGCGCGGTGCCGTCAGTGATACGCACCCACAGGTGGTCCCGGCTGAAGAGAACTCCATCCGGTCCGCTGGTCACTGCTGTCCTTTCGTGTTGTGCAGGCCGGAATCGTCGCCGTGCGCGATCTCGTCGGGTTGGAGGCCGCGATCCAGGCCGTGCGCAATCACCGTCTGGCCAGGCTCGCGCGCGAGTTGCTTCCCATCGAGGAACACGTCGACCTTGCCGGGCTCGAACGAGACCGAGTCATCGATGCGAGCGGCCTCGGGGAAGACGTCGCGATAGAACCACGCGGCATCGGGGATTCCGGCCACGCTGTAGTAGCCGGCGATTCCCTTGTACGGGCAGAAGGTGCTGGTCTGTGTCGCGGTCAGTGCGGTCTCGTCGACGTCCTTACGGGGCACGTACCAGCGCGGCGCGAAGCCCGATTCGTAGAGGACGACGGGTGCGGTCGTGTCGGCGATGGTCCTTCCTGCCGCGCGGACGACGAGGTGGCGGGAGCTCAAGCGGATATCGACGCGGTGGTAGTTGTCGGCCGCGTGTCCGAGAATGCGTTCGTCTTCTTCGTAGAAACCGTCCATCGCGCGCCATGCGAACGCGACGTGCCCGGCGAGCACCGATGCGTGCTCGGGCAGGTCTGTGTGGCTCCAGGCTGCCCGTTCGGCGCGGCGGCCGGGGCCGGCCACGGTGAACCACCGAGTCGCGCCGAGGTCGCGGTGGGTAGTGATGCGGTCTGTGGGTAGGAGTACACCCTCCGCTACGTGCTCAATCGGCAGGTAGGCGACCGGGTAGTGGCCTGGTTCGTGAAGCAAGGTCGCCTGTTCGCTGTCGGCGATCCACGTGTCGTCGAAACGGATCCGCATGCGGCGGCGAGCCGGCTCGGCGAACAGCAGCCGGCCGGGCAGGGGCTGGTCAGTGAGGAAGTGCCCGACTGCACCGGGTGCGAGTGGTCCTTGCTGCCAAGACAGTCCCATGTCGCTCAGCCGCCGAAGATGTCGCAGAGGTGGGTGGAGCAGGCTTCGGGAACCGCATCGGCTTCTTCGAGGGCGGAATGGCCGGTGTTCAGCAGGAACATGAGCTGCATCCTTCGTGTCGGAGCGAAGGCGGTTCAGGCGCCGAACGCTGTGCGCATGAGCTTGCTGGTGAGTTCGGCGATGGTGTCGGCTTCTTCTTCGAGGGCGAAGTGGCCGGTGTCGAGGAGCACGACCTTTGCGTCGGGGACGTCTTTTCGGTAGGCCTCGGCGCCGGGGGAGATGAAGAAGGGATCGTTCTTGCCCCAGGCGGCGAGCAGTCTGGGTTGGCGCTGGCGTAGCCAGGCTTGCCAGTCGGGGTAGCGGCCGGGGTTGTTCTGGTAGTCCCACAGCAGTGCTTTCATATATTCGGCGCGGCCGGGGAGGTCGAGTATGGCCTGGTCGGCCAGCGCCTGTTCGGGGTCGACGTGCTCGGGATCGCGGGCGCCGGCCTGCCACTGGAGCTGGGTGCCGGCCAGGCTGACGAACCCGTCGACGGTGGCCTGCCCGGCCGCGCGGTCCTGCCACCAGTCGGCTAGGCCTTGGACGCCGGGGCCGAACCCGTCGGTGTAGGCGTTGCCGTTCTGGGTGACGACGGCGCGGACCCGCTGGTCGTGCTTGAGGGCGATGCGGAACCCGACGGGTGAGCCGAAGTCGAACATGTAGATGGCGTAGTCACCGATGCCGAGCTGGTCGATGGCCTGGCCGGTGATCTCCGCGAGG
>Ga0335076_10000261_pt1 | contig 46370 bp, 40 predicted proteins | sample Lox_Sample_25_FD_206717 | JGI IMG/M metagenome (GOLD analysis project Ga0335076, IMG submission 206717) | Soil microbial communities from Loxahatchee National Wildlife Refuge, Florida, United States - Lox_Sample_2.5 | ecosystem: Environmental > Terrestrial > Soil > Wetlands | place: USA... | reverse complement strand
CGGCTATGGGCCCGAGTCGATCGCCGCTACGGACGTAAATGCAGATGGAAGAGTCGATGTACTCCTGGAGACGGGGGGCGGAATTGGTGTCTTCCTTGGTAACGGCGACGGCACCTTTCAGAACCCACTGAATTATGGTTCCGGTGGCCGCTACGGAACTCACGTTGCCGTAGCGGATCTGAACGGAGACGGGAAACTTGATGCCGCAGTGACGTTTCTTTGTAGTGAACTGTATCCAGAATGCGGCAATGGCGCAGTGGGAGTATTTCTGAACGACAGTGGCTTCCACAGTCCAACCGTCACGGCATTGGCGTCGAGCGCCAATCCCGCGGTTCCGGGGCAGCAGGTCACCTACACCGTCACCGTGACGAGCCAATACGAAGGTCCGGTGCGAGGTTCGGTCTACTTCGACGACGCACGGCATTTTCTCGGATCGGTGCCGCTGGTCAACCATCAGGCATCGTTTACGACCTCGTACGCCAAAGTTGGCGCGCGGACGATCACAGCTTCCTACACCGGCGACGCGGACAGCGAGTGGAGTGCGTCGCAGCCTCTGACGGAATACGTCAAGATACTGCCGGTCGGCTCGAAAACCGTCGTAACAACATCGGGGTCACCATCGGCCGTTGGCCAGCCCGTGACCTTCACTGCGAAAGTGACATCGCCGTACGGGACGATCCCTGACGGCGAACTGGTTGCGTTCTACGATGGAGCGAAGGCGATGGCGACGGTCGCGCTATCCGGCGGCGTGGCCACCTATACTACGGGATTTGCAACTGCCAAAAACCACGCCATCAAAGCGATCTTTTCCGGAGACACGACGTTCAAGCCAAGCACGGGACACGTCTGGCAACTCGTGACCCCGTAAGGCGAAGGCTTTTTCTTCAGCGCAGGTCAATCTTGTCGATGTTGTAGAAGTAGTAGAAGCGCAGGCCCAATATCTGTCCCGGAAATTCTTTCGGCAGGGGCGGGAACGGGTTGGACGCGGTAATACTGGCCCAGGCAGCGCGGTCGAGGGCGACGTCGCCGGAACTGGTGTGCAGCGTCATGCCGCTGACTTTTCCATCCTTGAGAATGACGAACTCGATCGAGAGCTTGCCCTGCTTGAGCAGCGGAGGATAGACGGAAGGCGGCATCACGTTGTACCAGTTACTGCGCACCACCTGCGTGATGCGGGCGAGGTAGGGGCCGAAATCCACTCCCATCGTGTCGGTCAGGATTTCTGCCTGGTCGAGTGCCTTGGCTCCGCTCTGGCCCTGACTCAGGCCATAGTCGCCGGAATCGCCTCCGCCGTAGTTACCGCGATTGGCGGCGGCCGCGCGGGCTGCCTGCTCGATTGCCGATCCGGCTGAGGTCGGCGTCGAGAAACTCGGACGCGGCTTAGCGGAACCGGCGGCGGGCGCGCGCAACGCGGCAGCCTGGCTGTTCTCATCTGGCTTGGAAAACCCAGAGGTCGGCGCAGGCTGCTGATTCTCTTGTGGAGGCTGTTGCGGCTGAGCCTGGTTCTGTGCCGTCTGCGGCGGCGGCCCCTGCGCCGGACCAGCGGGCTCCGGCCTGCCCGGTCGGGAACTCGCCAGTAGTTTCTTCAACTGCTCACGATCGATCTGTGGCGCCTTACTGGTTGCGATCCGGTCCTTGTCGGAAATGATTTTCGAATCAGGTTTGCGGGTCAGTTTCTGCTCGTCCGGAGGAAGCTCAAGATAAGTCGCTTCTCTCTGCTTCTCCAGATCTACCGCAGCCGGTAAGACCAGCGTCCTGTGCGGCAGAAGGCCCATGATCTTTTCGGTATTAATCAGAAGAACCACGATCAGCAGGTGCAGCACGACCGAGAGCCACAGCGCTTCTCGCTTGCGGGAGCGAGAGAGATCGTCCTGCAACTGGATCAGCAAGTGCGGAACGTGATCGGGATTGAAACTGCGGTAGGCCGTTTCCCAGTGCTGGGCCTCGAAGAGGTCACGTTGCTCCGTCGGGGGCGGCGGGGCTTGGGGATCGCGCGGCGGAATTTGCGTGACCGACATCGCTAACGACTATAAACGGTTAGAGACACGCGCAAGTCCCTGCGTTGCGTAAAGATACGTAAATGAGCGGGGCTGCGGCCGTTTACTCTTGTTCCTATTGTCGCACTTTTTGAGGGCTGGGCGGTAAGTACTTGTGGACAAGGTACTTTGGAAGGCAAAAGAGAAAGTCACGAGTCTTAGACTGCGCCGATTTTGCCGGCGTGGCGTTTGATGGCCGCGACGATCGCCAGCGCTACTTCGAGCGCATGCGCCCCATCTTCGATCGAAACCACCGGCTGGCTGCGGTCGCGGACGCAATTGAGGAACGACTTGATCTCCGCCAGCAGCGGTTCCTCGGCGGAGATGGCGGGCTTGTCCACGTGGATCTGGGGATTGATGCTGGGTTTGGCGGTCGGCCCAGCCGCGTCGCCCACCGAGAATACGAGCACCTCCTGGCGCCCGTAATCGACGGAGACGTATTGTCCGGGTTGAAAGAAGCGAAGCTTGCGAACTCGTTCCGTCGAAACGCGGCTGGCGGTGAAGTTGGCCACGCAGCCAGATTCGAATTCCACGCGCACATTGGCGATGTCCACCTTGCCGGAGAGAATCGGCAAACCAACCGCGCGGATCTCCTTCACGGGTGAATGGACGAAAGCCAGGACGATGTCGAGGTCGTGGATCATGAGGTCGAGGACGACGTCGACATCAAGCGACCGCGGCGTGAACACACTCAGCCGGTGCACCTCAAAAAACATGGGCTGGGTGATCAGCGGCAGGGTAGCGCGTACTGCGGGATTGAAACGCTCGAGATGGCCAACCTGGGCCACGCGGCCATGATTCTTCGCCACGAGCATCAGTTCGTTGGCTTCGGTCTGGCTGGTGGCGAGAGGCTTCTCGATGAGCACATCCACGCCGCCCTCCATGAGCGCGCGGGCGACCTCCCGATGGAGCACGGTGGGCACTGCGACGGAGACGGCCTGGACCTCGCTGTGCGTGGTGAGCATCTGCTGGACCGAACCGAATGCCTTACAGCCGAACTCGACTGCAACCGCATCGGCCCGGGAAGTGTTGGGATCGACGACCCCGACCAGGCGCACCTCTCCCTTCTGTTGCAGCTGATGATAGATGCGGGCGTGGTTGCGTCCGAAGGCGCCGACGCCGACGACCGCGACATTAATGGGAGACTGGGCGCTCAGACGCGTGCTCCGATAGGGGTACGGAACCGCTATTGTCGCAGTTTTCGCTGTGGGTGGGGAAGTGCAAATGCTGAGCTGTCGGGATCGCCGATCAGCGCGCTTTCTTGAGCAGCGCGATCTGGCCGGCATGATAGAGCTCGTGCTGCACCACGCCGTGGAGCATGTAGTAGAAGTTGTACCAGTCGGGCTCGTTGCTCTTGCCGGGCACTTTTTCGCTCAAGCGTTCATCGGGGAACGCGGCGACGGCCTCGACCAGCTCCTCATGCGCCTTCCTGGCGTGTTCGAGGGCTCGCTTCCAGGCGCCTTCGCTGGCGTCCACGACTGGGGGGAAGTTTTGCTCGTCGGATAGAGACACAGATTGCCCCGCCACGCGCCGGCGGACCGCGCCGTCCCAGGCCGCAATATGCAGCACCAGTTCCCAGATGCTATGAGCACCCTTGATGGGGTGAGCGGAGGCCTGCGCGGCGGCAATCCCATTCAGGATCTCGAACAGCGAGTCGCCGTGCCAGGCTTCTCCGCGGAAGGCGCGGCGGAGTTGATCGGCGATGCGCGTGGTTTCGGACATTGGGGACCTCCATAGTCTTGCGTGCTGTGTAGAGATGCGGCTAAGCCGAGACGATGCAAATCCGCGTCTGGTTGGCTGCTTCGATAGTTGTGTCACCATCGAGCAACAAACACCGTCCTGCATCGACCGCCAAACAACTCGCGCCCGACTTCTGCATAACTTCGATCGTCTTCACGCCGATCACCGGCACATCGAAGCGCATGTCCTGATTCGGCTTGGCAATTTTCACGACCGTGAGCGCTCGGCTCAGGGTGGAAGAATCGCCTTCGAGCGAGCGCATGATGGCGCCGGCGCGCTCGATCGTCGCATCCGTTCCTTCCATGGCTTCGACGGCGACACAGGCGGACTCGGCAATCACTACGGTCTGGCCGATATCGTACTGCGCTAGATTGCGTGCGACGGCGCGTCCGTAGTCAATATTTTTGCGTTCTTGCTCGGTGGGGACACGCTTCGTCAGAACGCCGGATTTTGCCAGCAGCGGCTCAAGCAGCGATGTCGAATTTTCAAGCACGATACCTTCGTCGGCAAGAACTTTGGCCACCGCGCCGAGCAGCGAATCCGTGTTGCGCGTGCCGAGCGAGAGCAGCAGCTTGGCCAGGCGCCAGTCGGGCTTGATGCTGGAGAAAATCTGCTTGTGCCGGACCTGTCCAGCCATGATGGCACGCGTGACGCCTTCGGCCTTGAAGGTGTCAATCAGCTTGGAAAGGTCTCCCAGAGAGAGCCAGTGAACCGTGGCCGCGCCTTTCGACTCGATTTCCAGGAAAGCCTCTTCTTTGATGGCAGCCACCACAACCTCGTAGCCCTGTGCGCGCGCCGCGTCAAGGACGAGGAAAGGGAACGTTCCGTTGCCGGCGATAAGGCCCAGTTTCACTTGATCACGCCTCGATCGGAACTCTCAATGAAGCGAATCAGAACATCCACGTCTTCCCCGCGATCCTTCTCGGCTTTCAGTTTCTCCAGCGCCTGCGACGTGTTCAGCTTCGAGGCCAGCAACACGCGATACGCATGATGGAGCTTCTTGATGCGTTCCTTCGCAAATCCGCGCCGTTCGAGGCCAATGGCGTTCAAGCCGTACGCGTGCGTGCCGCGTGCGGCAGAAGTCTTAGAAAATGGCAAGACATCCTGCGTGATGGTGCTGCCGCCGCCAATGATCGAATGCGTCCCGATGCGAACGAAGTGATGCACCGGACAGAGCGCGCCGACGTTGGCCCAGTCTTCTACGGTCACGTGTCCACCCAGCGTGGCGGCGTTGGCCATGATGATATGGCTGCCGATCTGGCAATCGTGCGCGATGTGAGTGTAGGCCATGATCAGGTTGTGATCGCCAATCTTCGTCAGACTTCCACCTTTGACCGTGCCGCGATTGATGGTGACGTACTCGCGAATCTCGTTGTGGTCGCCGATTTCGAGACGGGTCGGCTCGCCGGCGTAAGTCAGATCCTGCGGGGCCATGCCGATGGACGCAAATGGAAAGAAGCCATTGTCAGCGCCGATCTTGGTCGGGCCTTCGATTGCCACATGCGAGGCCAGGTGACAATTCTTGCCTAGCTCCACGTTCGCGCCGATCACGCAGTAGGGTCCGATTTTGCAGGTGGGGTGGACGCGCGCGTCCGAATCAATGATCGCCGTGGAATGGATCGACATACAGTGGGCAGTGGTCGGTGGTCAGTGATCAGTCAACCCTACGAAACCATATCGTGAGTTGCCTGACCACTGGCCACTGGCCACCGACCACTGCTACTCAGGCTTGCTGTTTCCGATGGCGCGCGGCACCAGGCGGCACGTCACCGTTGCTTCGGCCGCTACTTTGTCGCCGACGTAGGCTTTGCCTTCGAGCCTGGCGGCAGTGATCCGCCACGCGCGCACTTCGACTTCGATGCGTACCTGGTCTCCGGGAACGACCGGACGCCGAAAGCGCGCTTTCTCAATGCCGGTGAACACCATGAGCAGTTCGTCGCGATTGGGCACTTCGGTCAGCAGCAGGAGGCCGCCCGCCTGCGCGATGGCTTCCACGATCAGCACTCCCGGCATGATCGGCTTCTCGGGAAAATGCCCCTGGAAAAAAGGCTCGTTGATGGTGACGTTCTTCAGGGCCACGATCCGCTTCATGCGGTCGAGTTCGATGACCCGGTCAATGAGCAAGAAGGGATAACGATGCGGCAGGATCTTGAAAATCTCACCGATATCCATGGGCGCTTTGGCCGCTGTGGGTGGTTCAGTCGTGGTTTGGGCGGTATCGGTCATCGGAAGGTCGAAGCGAAAATTATACTGTAGGGCATGTTCAGAAGTGGATGAATGCTCCACAAACGCCGATCTGGGAGACAATCCGTACAACAGCCGCGGAACGGCGGCATAGTCAGCCCGGCGGGTCAGCGCTGGGGAAGGACAGAGAATAATGAGGATGAGTCCCGCAGGGACGACACACAGCAGCGAGGCCAAACGCCGGCTGAACTACTTCACCGGACGCTGCGACCAGATGGTGGCGACCATCCGCGAGCTGGTCGAGATCGAGTCACCTAGCGACAACAAGGCCGCAATGGACCGCTTGAGCGGCGTGGTGGCGGCCAGGTTCGCGGCGCTCGGGGGAGTCGTGAAAACACACCTGGTCCGGGATTTCGGCAACACCCTGCAGGTGGACTTCGCGGGCAAGGCTCCGGGCAAACCCGTCCTGCTACTGGGACACTATGACACGGTTTATCCGCTGGGCACGCTGGCCTCAATGCCGTGCCGCGAAGTGGACGGCAAGCTGACCGGCCCGGGCGTGCTCGACATGAAGTCGGGCATCGCGCTGATGCTCGCGGCGCTGTCCGGGTTGAAGGAGTGGCATGGCGGGCTGCCGCGTCCTGTGGCCGTGCTGCTGGTTTCCGACGAAGAGGTGGGCAGCGATTCCTCGCGCGCGATCACGGAGTCGCTGGCGAAAAAGTCCGCAGCCGTGCTCGTGCTCGAACCCTCCTACGGACCTCAAGGCGCGGTCAAGACGGCCCGCAAGGGTGTCGGAGAGTACCAGGTGAAGGTTACGGGCACGGCGTCGCATGCGGGGCTGGATTTCGAAAAGGGCGTGAATGCGATCGTTGAGCTGGCGCGGCAAATTGAAAAAATCACCGGCTTCACCGACCTGAAGAAGGGACTGACGGTAAATGTGGGCATCGTCAGCGGCGGGTCGCGGACCAATGTCGTTCCCGCGGAAGCCGTGGCGCAGGTGGACGTCCGGATCGCGCGTATGAAGGACGCCGCCGGAATCGAAAAGAAGATGCGCGGTCTGCGTCCGTTCAACCGCAAATGCAAGGTGGAAGTCACGGGCGGGGTCAACCGTCCGCCGATGGAACGCAATTCCGGGGTCGCCGCTTTGTACGCCAAGGCCGTCGGAATTGCCCGAGACCTGGAATGGAAGTTGAGCGAGGCGGCCGTCGGCGGAGGTTCGGACGGCAATTTTACCGCGGGCCTGGGCATTCCTACCCTCGATGGACTGGGCGGGGTGGGGGACGGCGCCCATGCCGTCCACGAGCATATTGTGATTTCTGAGCTTCCCCGGCGAGCGGCTCTGGTGGCCGGGTTGATCGAGGCGGTGTAGCCCGTTTTCGCCTGCAAAACGGCTCCCCAAGCCCCCTGTGACTGCGGTCACCGGAATCGGTGATTCGGGCTCCAGACGCGTCTTTGACTCGGGCCCTATACTCACCTAGAATCTAAACGGGGTCCTCTAAGCGACGGTGCGTGTGCTTGGGCGCCATGCAGCCCCTGGAGGTAGTCATGTTTGGTGGGAAAATTGGGTTGCCGGAGCTTCTGCTGCTCCTCGCTGTCGCGCTGCTGATCTTCGGACCGAGCAAACTCGCGGACTTGGGCAAAGGCCTGGGCGAAGGCATCAAGAATTTCAAGTCGGCCGTGAAAGACGGCGATCAGAGCAACGAAGAGAAGAAGTCGTAACTGCGTAGGGACAGCCGCCTCGGCTGTCCGGCGGCGCTAACCGCGCTGAGCATCGCGCAGCATCCGCGAAACCAGCGCGACCGGCAGTCCCACCACGTTGCTGTAGTCCCCTTCAATGCGCGGAATCCAGCGCGAGGCCATTCCCTGGATCGCATAGGCCCCGGCCTTGTCCATAGGCTCGCCGGTGGCGATGTAGTCAGCGACCTCTTTCTCGGAAAGTGCCGACATCGTGACCGAGGTGGTTTCACTGGCCACTGCGTACCGGCCACCAACCGCTAAGCACACACCTGTGATCACCTGATGTGTGCGTCCGGAAAGCATCTGTAACATGCGGGTGGCGTCGGAAGCATCGGCCGGCTTACCGAGAATCTCGCCATTTATGACTACGACTGTGTCGGCGCCAAGGACGGCATGGTGTGGCCGAAGGCGCGCGATGGCCAGGGCTTTTTCGCGGGCCAGACGCTCGGCACAGTCCTTCGCGCCTTCTCCGGGCAACGGATCTTCCGTGATGTGGGCGGGCTGGACCTCGAACGCGACACCAGCCTTGCGCAGCAGTTCCTGGCGCCGTGGCGACGCCGAGGCCAGCACGAGAGGTGCTCTGGGCTGTGGATTAAGGTCTGTCAATCAAATACGCGTTTGGATATACCGCGGCTCTCCTTCAGTTTCACACGTCCAAACGGTAATGGTCCACGCGTGCAACGAATGCGGTTTCGAAGGATAATGTCATAGTCAGGTGAGGGCGCTGGACCTGCCCGGAGCCACCGTCGACGCACCGACTCGGATTTCTCATGAATGGTGGAAGAACTCTGACGTTAAGCTTGCCTCCCTTCACCAAGGCGGTAAAGTGGCTCGTCCTGATCAATGCGGGCATGCTGCTGCTGATCGCGCTGTTGAAGGCAGTCAGTATGGACCCGGCGGGAATCATCGGACCCGTGCTGTCGTTGTTTCCGGTGCCCGTAAACCCAACGCCGGGGAATGTCCTCGAAGCCGCCCTGGCGCTTTTCCCAGTGCTCGTCGTACACGGGTGGATATTCCAACTGGTCACGTATTCTTTTGTTCATGCCGGCTTTTGGCATCTGGCCGGCAACATGTTCGGGCTGTGGATGTTTGGCTCGACATTTGAAATAGATTGGGGACGCAAGAAGTTTCTGGAGTTCTACTTCTTCTGCGTAATCGGAGCCGCGCTCACAACGATTGCAGTTTCCTATACGGGATGGGGCGGGATTACACCTCAAATACCGACGGTGGGTGCCTCCGGCGGCGTTCTGGGCATTCTCATGGCCTATGCGCTCATCTACGGAGACAACGAAATCATGTTGTTTCCCATTCCTATTCGGATCCGCGCCAAATATTTTGTTGCCGGCCTGGGGCTGCTGACCATTCTTGGCGCGCTCGGCAACGCCTCTCGACAGGGCGAAAGCGTAGCTTACTTCGCCCATCTTGGCGGTCTGTTGTTCGGATTTTTATATGTGAAGTTTGTCCCCCGCCGTGGCCTGATGTTTGGCGCGAGCGAGCGCTATTTTGGGCTGCGCAACTCGTACTATCGCTGGAAGCGGAAGCGGGCCGCAAGAAAGTTTGAAGTCTACATGCGCGACCACGACCGCAAAGTCACCTTCGACGAACACGGCAACTACGTCCCGCCGGATGACAACGACAAGACCAACGGCGGATCGAAGTCGGGCTGGGTGAACTAGCAGTTGGCACGCAGTTCCGCCCTTAGCAATCAGGCATGTTACCCCGATTGAGAGCTGGGGCATCTCGACTGCGCTCATGGCAAGATTCGCGCCGCTGGACCCTTCATCCGCGCGCTGCCCAATCCTGTTCCTATGCAAGAAGTGCCTCCTGTCGCGTTCTCATGTCGGTGCATTCGGTTTCGATGATCTGAGCCGAAATTCAGAAAGGGGAGCATGAGAAAACGGCGTTTGATCACAGCCGGGCTCGCAGCACTCGTTTCTTCAGGATTGGCTGCGACGGTAAATCCCGTTGCTTGCAAGCCGGTGAAGCATTACGGGGTCAGTGGTTGTGAAGTTCTCGCGGATCAGACTTGTCCAGTCGGGTATCACAAGCAGATAGTTGATCCGCCCAACCCGATGATGAAATCCCCGTCCTACATGATGTGTGTGGAAGACAAGCCACCCACGAAAACCCTGCCGTCGAAAGCAGTTCCCAAGCCGAACCATTAAACAGCAACACTGGATCTAAACGCAGCGACAATTCTGGCAGAAAGAGTTGGTGACCGCGACTTTCCCTTGAACCCCAGGTCGTGACCCGCACCCTCCACCTTCAGTAGCTCCTTCTTCGCCGGAATCAATGCTATGGCATTCTCCATTTCCTCGATGCTCCCGAACGGATCGCGCGCGCCGTGCACGAAGAGGCTCGGCGTCCGCAGGTTCGGCAAGTGCTGCGTGCGCATCTGTTCCGGCTTGCGTGGAGGATGGAGCGGATACGACAGCAGCAACAACCCGGGCACCAAGTCCGGTTCCGCAGCGGCGAGTATCGTCGACTGTCGTCCCCCGTAGGAGTGCCCGCCCAGAAAGACTCTCCCGTTTACCAGTTTTCGCACCGCAGTGACTGCATTTCGCAAACCAGCGCGGTCGCGCTCTGCGTTACCTGGGAATGGCGGCCCGGTCCGGCGTTCCTGTCGGTAGGGAAGATCGCATCGCAGCACCGCGTATCCGTGCGCAGCAAAGGCTCCGGCCAGTGCGATGAGCAAGGGGGCGTTGGAGTTCGAGCCGGCTCCGTGGGTCAGAATGAGCGCATCGCCGTTCGGAATGCCGGGCGTATGCAAGGATCCGCGGACCGCCGGAGTGAGCGAGTCATCGGAAAACGCGGCTGGGTTTGCTGGAGTTTCGGACACAAAGTCATTCGCTCTGAGCCGTCGCGGCTCACTTGTCTCTGACTACTGGGGATTGTAGGCCCCGACTCCGCACACATCTTCTCCTGCCTTTTGGAAGAAGGTGATCTTGGGTTCCATCTTGTGCGTCACAGGATTGAGCCACTGGTAGCTTACCGAGCCCTCACCTTTGCTCGTCGCAACGTCCCAACCCTGCTTGCCCACGGATTTCCCGTCCGCATCCTTGATCAGGTCGGCTGACGCACCTACATATTGCGGAAAGCCGCCGTTCGCCACGATGGTATGATCCGCGCCCAGGCAGACGACATACAGGTCACGATCGCCGAACGGCGCCTTCTTGGAGTTGAAATCTGCCAACGCCTGCTTGCGTCCCACCGACTTGTAATGGGCGACTGCCTGTTGCAACATCGCCTTGGCTTCAGCCGGCGTTCCCCGGTCCGCCGCGACGAGATGAACACTCCCACTCAGCAGAATCGCCGCGACAACCCAGCAGGACTTCCGCATGACTGATCCTCCCTCCACACCGAACTCTCGCGAAACGATACAACTTCAGCGCCGAAACCTTCGATTACGCTTCCGTGGACCGTCGCTCTCCCCGACTGCGTGAAGCCGCAGAAAATTCGTCGCGCCCTCAGTCAGGCGGGTGCCGGCCACCAAACCCAGGACGTCGCCCTTGCGAATCGCGCCCCGGGCCAGCAGCTCCTTTTCCGCAGTCTTCACCATCTCTTCCGCCGAGTTCCACTGATTCTTGTGAATCGGATGGACGCCCCATAGCGCGTTCATACGGTTGCAGACCTCAAGATCGCGGCTGAAGGCACAGATGCAGACCTTGGGGCGATGCTTGGATAGCATTCTGGCTGTGTTCCCGCTTTCGGTAAAGACTGCGATCGCCGCCATGGGCAGATCGTCGGCGGCGCGGGCGATCGACTCGCAGATGGTCTCAGCAATCGAATACTGGTGATTCTCGCGACGGCGCCGGGAAAACTGGGACAACTGCGCCAGGCTCGATTCAGCTTCGACGACAATCCGGGCCATCATGGCGACCGCTTCGCGCGGGAACTTGCCGCTGGCGGTCTCGCCCGACAGCATGACGGCATCGGTGCCGTCAAGGATCGCGTTGGCGACGTCGCTCGCTTCCGCCCGCGTGGGACGCGGGTTCTGGGTCATGGATTCGAGCATCTGCGTCGCCGTGATCACCGGCCGCCGCCAGATGGCCGCGCGCTGAATGATGCGTTTCTGAATGATCGGCACCTGCTCGGGCGGGAGTTCTACTCCAAGGTCGCCGCGCGCAATCATCACACCGTTGGCGACTTCGAGAATCTCTTCCAACCGCTCAATCGCCTGCGGCTTTTCCAGCTTGGCAATGATGGGGACGGATTTGCCGTAGTCCTGCATCAGATCCTTGGCCATGCGGATGTCGTCGGCCGAGCGCACAAACGACAGCGCAACAGCATCCACGCCGTGTTGCAGGCCGAATTTCAGGTCGAGCTTGTCTTTTTCGGTGAGCGCGGGAATAGACAGAGCCACGCCCGGAAGGTTGATCCCCTGCTGCTCGGCGAGCGAGCCTCCGTTTACGACTTCGCACTCAATATCGTCCCCGTGGATGGCGATCACTTTCAATTCAATCCGGCCATCCGAGAGCAATACCCGTCCGCCCGGCTCAACTTCGCGCGCCAAGCCGGCAAAATCCGTAGAGATCAGTGACGCTGTGCCGGCCACTTCACGCGGGGTGACGGTCAAGCGCGAGCCGGACTCAAGCGTCACGGGCCCGCCGTCCTTCAGCCGGCCGGTGCGAATTTTCGGCCCTTGCAGGTCCTGCAGAATGCACACGGTCCGCTTGAGGCGCCGCGCGATACGGCGGAGGCGCTTGATACGGCGGGCGTGCTCGGCGTGTTTTCCGTGCGAGAAATTCAGGCGCGCCACGTCCATGCCAAGCTGCATCAAATCGCGGATGCCGGACTCAGAATCGCAAGCTGGCCCAATGGTGCAAACGATCTTGGCGCGCCGGAGGCGGAGAGGCTCGCCGTTAGGAGAGGTGGGAGCGTTCAGCAGATCGCCGGCGACCAGATCGGGCTTCCGTGGTGACAAGGTAGGGCTTTCCTTTCGATTGCGGTTGCCGGAGCCAATCGTCGGTCGTCATTGAGGCGTCGGGTCCAACACCGACTACCGACTACCGGCTTCCTGGTTTTCCGGCGGCTTCAAGGCTTTCTTGAGTCCCCGCGGAAAAAGCATGGCGTTGAATTCGGCGCCGATCAGCACCACCAGCGAGATCAGGTACATCCACACCAGCAGCGCGATGCTCACTCCGAGCGATCCATAGATGATGCTGTAGTCGGCATAGCGTTGCAAGTACCAGCCGAAGAGGGCCGTGGCCCCGAGCCAGAGGCCGGTGGCCAGCGCGGCGCCCGGCAGAACGCTGTGCCAGGGCTGCGTGCGGGGAACGGCGTTGTGGTAGATCAACTGGATGACGGCAATGCTGGTCAGGATGGCGATGGTCCAACGAATAATGACCCAAAGCAGCAACACGAGCGGACCAAGCTCGTGGTCGATGTGAAACAGAATGCGCGTCTCGATCCGAGCGCCAAACGCTACCAGAATGGTCGCAAACGTCAGCGGCAGGCCGGCCATCAATACCAGGGAGACGGCAATCAGCCGTTCCTTCACCAGTCCCCAGGTCTTGGGCAACTGGTAGGCGCGCCGGAAGCCTTCCATCCAGGAGATGATGACACCGGAGGCGGTCCAGATGGTCAGCAGCGAGGTGGTAATCAGCAGGCCCACGGGCCGATGCGCCGCTCCCTTCAGATAAGCGAGAGCGCTTGCCGCTCCCGCCGGCAAAATCCGTCCCAGGGCGTAGGAGATTTCGCGCATATAGACTTCGCCGCGGCGAATGGTCGCCAGCACCGAGCCCAGCACGAGAAGCGCGGGAAAGAACGTGAGGATAGAGGAATAGGCGGAGGCCTTGGCGATGGCGAACGCGTCGTGCTCGAAGGCACGCCACACCGAAAGCCGGAACAGGCGCCAGAATCGCCCGAGAGCCGGGGCCACGATGAGTCCACCGGGAAAGGGTTCCGGAGGTGCTTTCGGATCCCGCGGCGGCTCGATCAGGTGCTGTGGTTCAACGGCGAGAGCCATGGTGTTAGAAGAGTAAGGGGCGACTCACGTCGCCCCCTGGATCGTTACTGTGCCCGTTACTCCGCGGCCAGCTCTTCTGTTTCACCTTCATGCCGCATGAGTTCGAGCGCCCGCTCAGCTTCTTCATAGGCCTGCGAGACTTCCTCCTGCACCTTCTGGGCAGCCTCTTCCATTTCGGGAGAGAGCCGGACATTGCGATAGTACTCCATGCCAGTGCCGGCAGGAATCAAACGGCCTACGATCACGTTCTCCTTCAGACCGCGCAGGTGATCGACCGCGCCCTGGATGGAGGCTTCGGTGAGCACGCGCGTGGTCTCCTGGAACGATGCCGCCGAGATGAACGAATCGGTCGACAGCGACGCCTTGGTGATGCCGAGCAGCAACGGACGCCCGGTAGCAGGTTTGCCACCCTGCGCGATGACCCGTTCGTTTTCCTCGCGGAAGCGGAACTTGTCGACCTGCTGTTCGAGCAGGAACTGCGTGTCGCCCACGTCCTCTACCTTCACCCAGCGCATCATCTGGCGCACGATTACCTCGATGTGCTTATCCGAGATGTTCACGCCCTGCAGCCGGTAGACTTCCTGGATTTCGTTGACCAGGTAGGCTTGCAGCTCTTTTTCGCCGAGCACGGCCAGGATGTCGTGCGGGTTCAGCGGACCGTCCATGAGCGGTTCGCCCGCCTTAACGCGCTCGCCTTCCTGCACGTTGATGTGAACGCCGCGCGGTACGGAGTACTCCTTCTCCGTGCCGTTGTCGGCGGTGACGTAGAGTTTGCGTTGGCCCTTCGAAACCTCGCCAAAGCGGACCAGGCCATCGATTTCGCTGATGACGGCCGTCTCGCGCGGCTTGCGGGCCTCGAACAGTTCGACCACGCGCGGCAGACCACCGGTGATGTCCTTGGTCTTGGTGGTTTCGCGCGGGATCTTCGCCAGCACGTCGCCCGGGAACACGGTATCGCCGTCCTGCACCATGAGGTGAGCACGCGACGGCATCAGGTAACGCTTGCTGGCCTTGCCCTTAATGACGAGAGCAGGCTGGCGTTTCTCATCCGGAGAATCTGCGACCACGTGACGCGACAGGCCGGTCACTTCGTCCACTTCTTCGTGGAGCGTCATGCCTTCCTGCAGGTCTTTGAACTGCACCGTGCCGCCGATTTCCGTGAGGATCGCGAAGGTGTACGGATCCCACTCGACCATGACCTGACCGAGCGTGACCGCATCGCCTTCGTTGACCTTGACCTTGGCGCCGTATACGACCGCGTAGCGCTCGCGTTCGCGGCCTTTTTCGTCCAGGACCGCGATTGAGCCCTGGCGGTTCATGACTACCAGGTCGCCGGTTTTCGATTTGACCGTCTGCAGTCCGACGAAGCGCACGATGCCGTTGTTCTTGGCATCGAGACGCGACTGTTCGGAAACTCGCGATGCCGTACCGCCGATGTGGAAGGTACGCATCGTGAGCTGCGTTCCGGGCTCGCCGATCGACTGCGCGGCAATGACTCCGGTCGCTTCACCAAGTTCGACAAGACGTCCGGAAGCCAGGTTGCGGCCGTAGCACATGACGCAGACGCCGCGCTTCGACTCGCAGGTCAGCACGGAACGGATCTTCACCCGCTCGATGCCGGCTGCCTGGATCGCGCCCGCCAGGTCTTCGGTGATTTCCTGGTTGATGTCGACGATCACATTGCTGTCGTAATCCTTGATCTTCTCGAGCGACACGCGGCCGACAATTCGGTCGCGCAGCGGCTCGATGATCTCGCCGGCTTCCACGATACCGGAGACGAAGATGCCGTCCACGGTGCCGCAGTCGTACTCGCTGATGATCACGTCCTGCGCCACGTCGACCAGACGCCGCGTCAGATAGCCCGAGTCGGCGGTCTTGAGCGCCGTATCGGCCAAACCCTTACGGGCGCCGTGCGTCGAGATGAAGTACTGCAACACGGTCAGCCCCTCACGGAAGTTGGCCGTGATCGGGGTCTCGATGATTTCGCCCGACGGTTTCGCCATCAGGCCGCGCATACCGGAGAGCTGGCGGATCTGCTGTTTCGATCCGCGGGCGCCGGAGTCGGCCATGACGTAAATCGGGTTGAGCGCGCCGGCCTTGTCGGCCTTCTGCATCTCCGAGAACATTTCGTCGGCCACTTTTTCCGTAATGCCGGACCAGATCTCGATGACCTTGTTGTAGCGCTCGCCGTTGGTGATGGCGCCGTCCAGGTATTGCTGCTGGACGTTGACCACATTCTTCTCGGCTTCGCGGACCAGGACTTTCTTGTTGTCCGGGATGACCATGTCGTCGATGCCGATCGAGAGTCCCGCGCGCGTGGCATAGCGGAAGCCCAGCGACTTGATTTCGTCGAGCATCTTCACCGTGGTCTCAAGTCCGAACTTCAGGTAGCCGAAGTTCACCAGCTGCCCGATGCCTTTCTTCTTGAGCAGGCCGTTGATGTACGGCATGCCCTCAGGCAGATGGTCGTTCAGGATCGCGCGGCCGACGGTCGTGTTCAGATACTCACGCTCGTATTGCACCGGCTCGGTGTGCGTGACGTCCTGATCGTCGTAGGCTGCGGTAAGGTCGAGTACCTCACCCGTGTAACGCAGCCGAATCGGCGTAAGCGTCTCGACCTCGCCCGTCTCGAGCGCGATGATCACTTCGTCGATGTTCGCGAACGAACGGCCCTCGCCCTTCGCTCCCGGCTTCGCTTTGGTCAGGTAGTAGAGGCCCAGGACCATATCCTGGGTGGGTACAGTGATCGGCTGTCCCGACGCCGGCGACAGAATGTTGTGCGACGACAGCATCAGAACGCTGGCTTCGACCTGCGCTTCCGGCGACAGCGGAATATGAACCGCCATCTGGTCGCCGTCGAAGTCGGCGTTGAACGCCGTGCACACCAGCGGGTGAATCTTGATCGCCTTGCCTTCCACCAGTACCGGCTCAAATGCCTGAATACCCAAACGGTGAAGGGTTGGGGCGCGGTTCAGCAGGACGGGGTGATCCTTGATGACTTCTTCGAGGATGTCCCACACGATTGATTCCTGCTGCTCGACCATCTCCTTTGCCTGCTTGATGGTCGTGCAGTGCCCGGTCTGCTCCAGCCGGTGATAGATGAACGGCTTGAATAGTTCGAGCGCCATCTTCTTCGGCAGACCGCATTGGTGCAGCTTCAACTCGGGGCCGACCACGATGACCGAGCGGCCGGAGTAGTCCACGCGCTTGCCGAGCAGGTTCTGGCGGAAACGTCCCTGCTTGCCTTTGAGAGTGTCGGACAGCGACTTCAGCGGGCGGTTGTTGGCGCCGCGCAGAACGCGGCCCCGGCGTCCGTTGTCGAAGAGCGCGTCCACCGCTTCCTGCAGCATGCGCTTTTCGTTGCGCACGATCACTTCCGGCGCGTGCAGGTCCATCAGCTTCTTCAACCGGTTGTTGCGGTTGATTACACGGCGATAGAGATCGTTCAAGTCGGACGTCGCAAAACGCCCGCCGTCGAGCGGAACCAGGGGGCGCAGCTCCGGCGGAATCACCGGGATCACGTCCAGGATCATCCACTGCGGCTTATTGCCGCTCTTGCGGAAGGCCTCGACTACTTTCAGCCGCTTGGCATACTTCAAGCGCTTCTGCAGCGAGGTCTCGTGCTTCATCTTCTCGCGCAGTTCGTTGGAAAGGGAATCGACCTCCACCCGCTTGAGCAGTTCCTTGATCGCTTCCGCGCCCATCATGGCCTTGAAGCCGGCCGGACGATATTGCTGGTCGAGTTCGCGGTACTTGGCTTCGTCCTTGATGACCTCGCGCTCTTTCACCGGCGCGTCGCCGGGTTCGATGGTCACGTAGGCTTCGAAGTAGAGAATCGCCTCGAGATCGCGGAGCGAGATGTCGAGCAGATGCCCAATGCGGCTCGGCAGGCCCTTGAAGAACCACACGTGCGAGCACGGCGAGGCCAGTTCGATGTGGCCCAGCCGTTCGCGCCGGACCTTCGACAGGGTCACTTCCACGCCGCACTTGTCGCAGATCACGCCGCGGTGCTTCATACGCTTGTACTTGCCGCAGAGGCACTCCCAGTCCGTGACCGGGCCGAAAATACGGGCGCAGAACAGTCCATCACGTTCCGGTTTGAACGTACGGTAGTTGATGGTTTCCGGTTTGGTTACTTCCCCGTGGGACCAGCTCCGGATCTTCTCCGGCGACGCCAGACTGATGCGAATGGCGTCAAAGTCCGCAATGGGGTTTGCCATATCAAAGGGGCTCGAACGAAACATGTGCCTTCGCTTTCCTCGGCTGTATCGCCGCCGCGCGCGGCTCTCGACTCCAGTTCTCAGTTCCCGGTTCTCAGAAAACCGGTTATGAGCCTTTGGCCCCGAAGCGCCGAGAGCAAGCACCGCGGTGACCGATCATCAAAATCTCTTTTGACCTCCGGACTGTCTCCTCCCGGCCAGTGCTTCACTGAGAACTGAGAACCGGGAACTGAGAACTAATCCGCCGCTACGGCCACGGGCTTCTTCTCCATGGCCTTGATCAACTCGACATCCAGGCAGAGCGATTGCAGTTCGCGAATCAGCACGTTAAACGATTCCGGAACGCCCGGCTCCATCGCGGCCTCGCCTTTGACGATAGCCTCGTAGATTTTGGTGCGCCCGTACACGTCGTCCGACTTCGCGGTCAACAGCTCCTGCAGGATGAATGCCGCGCCGTAAGCTTCCAGCGCCCAGACTTCCATTTCGCCGAAGCGCTGTCCGCCGAACTGCGCCTTTCCACCCAGCGGTTGCTGAGTGATCAGCGAGTACGGCCCGATCGAACGAGCGTGAATCTTGTCGTCCACCAGGTGCGACAGTTTCAGCATGTAGATGTATCCGACCGTGACCGGCTGTTCGAACTTGTCGCCGGTCATGCCGTCGCGCAGATTCGTCTTGCCCGACGTGGGCAATCCGGACCGCTCGAGCAGCGCCTTGATTTCGGTTTCACGAGCGCCGTCAAACACGGCCGACCCCATGAACACGCCTTTGGCCAGCGTGGGCGCGATCGCTTCGAGCTCGTCTTCGCTCATGTCGGCAATCGTCTCCGACAGTACCGTGTCCTTGAACAGAGCCTTCAGATCGCGGCGAATCGCTTCTGCGCGCGTGTTTTGCTGCAGCAGTTCGCTGATCTTCTGGCCCAACTCGTGACCTGCCCATCCCAGGTGGGTCTCGAGAATCTGGCCCACGTTCATACGGCTGGGCACGCCGAGCGGGTTCAGAACGATTTCGACCGGCGTCCCGTCTTCGAGGTACGGCATATCCTCTTCCGGCAAGATGCGCGCGATTACGCCCTTGTTCCCGTGGCGACCGGCCATCTTGTCGCCGACGCTCAGCTTGCGCTTCATGGCGATGTACACCTTCACCAGCTTGATCACGCCCGGCGGTAGTTCATCGCCCTTGGTCAGCTTTTCTTTCTTCTCGTTGACGATCTTCTTGAGCACATCGATCTGGCGCGAGGTCATTTCCTCGATCTCGTCGATCTGCTCGTTGACGCGCGGGTCTTTATCGTTGTACTTGATGCGCTTCAGGTTCCGCGTCGAGATGCGCTCGATGGTGTCGCGGTCGAGGAACGCACCCTTGGTGAGGAGGCGCTTGTTCGTCCGCTCGTCGTGCAGGTCGGCCTGAACTTCCTTCCCGCCCAGAATGCCTTCCAGACGCTTCAACCGCTCGTCGGTAAGAATCCGGATTTCGTCCGATAGGTTCTTTTCCAGCTTGGCCACCTGATCGGCCTCAATCGCCTTCGCGCGCTCGTCTTTTTCCTGGCCCTTGCGCGAGAAGATCTTCACGTCGACCACCACGCCTTCGATTCCCGGCGGGCAATAGAGCGAAGCGTCGCGCACGTCGCCGGCTTTTTCGCCGAAGATGGCGCGCAGCAGTTTCTCTTCCGGCGTGAGCTGGGTTTCACCTTTCGGCGTCACTTTGCCGACGATGATGTCGCCCTGTTTCACGGTCGCGCCGATACGGATCACGCCCGCTTCGTCCAGGTTGCGCAGCGTGGTCTCGCTGACGTTCGGAATGTCGCGGGTGACTTCTTCCGGCCCCAGCTTGGTGTCGCGAGCTTCGAGTTCGAACTCCTCGATGTGGACGGAGGTGTAGTAGTCCTCCTTCACCATTTTCTCGGAAACGAGGATTGCGTCTTCGAAGTTGTAGCCACGCCACGGCATGAATGCCACGAGCACGTTGCGTCCCAGCGCCAACTCGCCGAAGTCGGTGCAAGGACCGTCGGCTATGACCTGGCCCTTCACCACCCGTTGGCCTTTCTTTACGATCGGCTTCTGGTTGATGCAGGTGTTCTGGTTCGAGCGCTTGAACTTCGTGAGCTGATAAATGTCGCTGCCGACTTCACGTGAGAGCTGCGTCGGATGGTGCTCGCCCTCGACGCGCACGATGATGCGCTCGGAGTCGACGGAGTCGATGATTCCGTTACGGCGAGCCAGCACGACCGCGCCGGAATCACGGGCGGTAACGCCTTCCATCCCGGTTCCCACGATCGGAGCTTGCGCGCGCAGCAATGGCACCGACTGCCGTTGCATGTTCGCGCCCATCAGTGCGCGGTTCGCGTCGTCGTGTTCGAGGAAGGGAACCAGTGAAGCAGCCACCGAAACCAGCTGCTTCGGACTGACGTCGACGTAGTCGACTTCATCGCGGCTGACGAGCACGAAATTGCCCTGTTTGCGGGCGTTGACGAGTTCGGCGGCAATCTTGCCTTTCTCGTCGAGTTCGATGTTCGCCTGGGCAATGACGTGGCGGTCTTCCTCCCACGCCGAGAGATAGAACGAGTGCGGCTCCAGATCGATGGGCTTCTTGCGCCGCTCTTTCAGGTCCGCATTGATCTTCTCGATCTCGCTCTTCTCGATGTGATCGCCGACCTTGTAATCGCTGTCGCCGGAGTTGACCACGGTCACGTAGTCGACCACACGCGAGTTCTTCACTTTGCGGTACGGCGACTCGATGAAGCCGTAGTCGTTGATCCGCGCAAAGCAGCTCAGGGATGAAATCAGTCCGATATTCGGACCTTCCGGCGTTTCAATCGGGCAGATACGGCCGTAGTGCGTCGGGTGCACGTCGCGGACTTCGAATCCGGCGCGCTCACGCGACAAGCCGCCCGGCCCAAGGGCCGACAAACGCCGCTTGTGCGTGATTTCCGACAGCGGATTGGTCTGGTCCATGAACTGCGACAGCTGCGAAGATCCGAAGAATTCGCGGATCGCCGCCATCACCGGCTTGGCGTTGACCAGGTCGTGCGGCATGGCCGTCGACATTTCCTGGTACACGCTCATCTTTTCCTTGATGGCGCGTTCCATGCGCACCAGGCCGATGCGGAACTGGTTTTCCAGCAGCTCGCCGACCGCGCGCACGCGGCGGTTGCCGAGGTGATCGATGTCGTCCACCGCGCCGATGTTCTTGCGCAGCTTCAACAGGTAGCGGATGGTCGCGTAGAAATCCTCGGGATCGAGCGTGCGCTGCTCGAGATTGGTTGCTTCCTGGTTCTCGAACAGCTTGATGTTGAACTTCAGCCGGCCCACGCGGGAGAAGTCATACTTGCGTGGATCGAAGAACATGCCCTGGAACAACGCGGTTGCGGTGTCCAAGGTCGGCGGATCGCCAGGACGCAGCTTGCGATAGATTTCGATCAGCGCTTCCGATGGCGTCTTGACCGAATCGCGCCGCAGAGTCTGGCTGATCACCGTCCCCACGTCGTCGCGCTCGGGGAAGAACACGGTCATCTCGACCACGCCGGCGGCCTCGAGAATCTTGGACAGCTTGTCGGCGGTGATCTCGGAGTTCGCCTCGAGCAGTACTTCGCCGGTCGTCGTGTCGACGATGTCGCTGGCCGCCCAGGCGCCTTCGAGGTCGGTCGTGTCGACTTCGATCTCGGTAATCCTCGCCTTCTGAATTTCCTTCAGAGTGGCAGCGTTGATCTTCCGGCCGGAGTGCGCAATCTCGTCACCCGACTTCGACTTGATGCTGTGCGCCAGCTTCATGCCCAGCAGGTTCGTGGGCTTCTCGCTGGATGGGTCGATCGTCCACAGCAGCTTCTTGTCGCGAATCGCCAGGCGATCGGTCGTGTAGAACGTCTTGAGAATGTCTTCGCCGGACCGCAGGCCCAGCGCGCGCAGGAAGATCGTGCCCAGGAACTTGCGCTTGCGGTCGATGCGGACGTAGAGCACGTTTTTCTGGTCGTACTCGAATTCCACCCACGAACCACGATAGGGAATGATCTTGCCCAGAAAGTAGGTGCGGTTGTTGGCGGTCTCGAAGAAGACGCCGGGCGAACGGTGCAGCTGGCTGACGATGACGCGCTCGGTTCCATTGATGATGAAAGTCCCGTTCTGCGTCATCAAGGGAACATCGCCGAAAAACACCTCCTGCTCTTTGATGTCGCGGATCGAGCGGTTGCCGGTCTCGGGATCCTTGTCCCAGATGGTCAGCCGCATCGTGACCTTGAGTGGAGCGGAATAGGTCATCCCACGCTCTTCGCACTCCGCCACGTCATACTTCAGCTGCAGTCCGACCGGGTCGCCGCACTTGTTGCAGAAGTCGGGCGTGTTCGCGTTATACGTGCCGCACTTGTGGCAGAGCACGTCGCCGGGATGGAACGGGTCAGTGATGACCGTGGAACCGCAGTTCTTACAGGTCGTGCGCAGGTGGTGCAGCCCTTTGAGGTGACCACATTTGCACTCCCAGTTACCAATGGCGTAATCCACAAACTCAAGTTGTGATACGTTGCGGAAGTCAGTGATCGGGAAGACGGACTGAAACACCGCCTGCAGCCCGCCGTCTTCGCGCTCGCTGGGCAGCTTGTCCATCTGCAGGAAGCGGTCGTAGGAGCGCTTCTGAACCTCAATGAGGTTCGGGATCTGGATGGTGGCCGGAATTTTGGAAAAATCAAAACGCTTGCGGAAGGTGTTATGCTTTGCCATTCGTCGGGACTCCTGCTTTCAGGCAGCCTGGGGGCTGCGATACAACGCGGATCGAAAAGGACGCACCTAAGCGCGTCAAAGTACTGCTAGCGGGCGGTCTTCGCGGAAAATGGAAGCGGGCACCGGCAGGGACAAGTCTGTCCCTCGGCGCCACACTCGACGCTTAGTCCTGAATCTCTTGTAAAGTTCCGCGCCAGTTCAAAAGGCCTGTTCCGTCCCGCCGCCCGCGGGACCGGCTGCCAAACTCGTTTCAACGCACCGCTTCCAAGCTCGATTTTTCGGAGTGTCGGGTCGCTGCCACCTCAGGTCAGAATACCGGGTGAGTATATAGATACTAACACCCCCACCCGGGATTCATCTACTCTTTCGCTACCCCGAGAACCAAATTATTTCACTTCGACAGTAGCGCCGGCTTCGGTGAATTTCTTCTTGATCGTCTCCGCTTCGTCCTTCGAAACGCCTTCCTTCACGGTCTTTGGAGCGCCGTCAACCAGGTCCTTCGCTTCTTTCAGGCCCAGGCTGGTGACTTCCCGTACCGCCTTGATAACATTGATCTTATTGGCACCAACGTCCTTCAGGACGACGGTGAACTCGGTCTTTTCCTCAGCCGGTGCTGCCGCTGCGCCGGCGCCTGCACCGCCACCGGCAACCATCACCGGGGCCGCTGCCGCCGCCGAGACGCCGAGCCGTGATTCCAGCTTCTTGACCAGTTCGGCTGCTTCCAGCAGAGACAGGCCTACGATTGATTCTTCCAACTGCGCGAGATCCGCCATGATGTTCTCCAATTTTCTGCCGAGACGGCGCAAATCCGTCTCTACCAGCATTGATTTGCGATTTCGCCACCGTTTCGCCAGGTTTCCAGTGCGACCAGGCCTCTGTCCCGCGCCAGACAACGCGTGAACTTCAGACCGCGCAACCCCGAGCTTGCGATGACCAAATCTTTTTCCGGTGGCGTCAGCCGCCGGGAAACTCTCAAGCCTCTAGCTGCTAGCCACTAGCTACTGGCAAGCAAAATCTCGTTCGCTAGAAGCCAGCAGCTAGGAGCTAGCAGCTGCATCTTTGAACTTCTTCTCCGCCACGCCCTGATTCACCACCACGGCCAGGTTGCGTCCGACGGTATTCATGACCGTCGCCAACCGCTGCGCGGGCGCATTGAGCAGGTAGAGAAGCTTCGAATAAATCTCTTCCTTCGACGGCATGGTCGCCAGCGCCTCAATCTCCTTGATCGAGATCACGCGGCCTTCGACCACGCCCGCCTTGAAGGTAAATTCCGGATTGTCCTTGGCGTACTTCGAGAGCACCTTCGCCAGCGCGACAGGGTCGCCCGCCGTGTAGGCGATCGAAGTTACCCCCGCCAGGTTCTTCAGGCCCTCTTCGACCTTGGTCCCTTTGCTGGCCCGCTCGACGAGCGTGTTCTTCACCACTCGATATTTTGCCCCGGTCGAGCGCAACGCCTTACGCAACTCGTAGTCCTGGGCCACCGTCTGCTTGGTGTAGGTCGAGACAATCACGCTGGTAACGTTCTTCAGCTCAACGCTGAGCTGATCCACCAGCTCTTTTTTCTTCGCTCTGGTAACCGCCATTTTGAAACCTTCCTAACCTTTGAGTGGACCTTTCAATTTGGCAATCGGGAAATTTGAAATTTGGTAATTGGAATCTCAGGGGTTTTGAAATTACCAAATTGCCCGATTACAAAATTACAAAATCGCATTACGCCTTTGCCGCCGCCTCGATTGCCGACGTGTCCAGCGAAATCCCCGGCCCCATCGAGGAACTCAGGTAGCAGCCCTTGATGTACTTGCCCTTGGCCACCGACGGCTTCGCCTTCACCACGCTGGTAATCAGTGTGGTGGCATTGTCGATGAGCTTGTCAGGTGTAAACGACATCTTGCCCACCGGCACATGCACGAGCGCAGTCTTGTCGGTGCGGAACTCGACTTTACCGGCCTTGACTTCCTGCACCGCGCGGGCAACGTCCATGGTGACGGTGCCGGTCTTCGGATTGGGCATCAGCCCCTTCGGCCCGAGAACCTTACCCAGCCGGCCCACCGACTTCATCATGTCAGGGGTTGCGATCAGCGCGTCGAAATCGGTCCAGTTCTCTTTGGTGATCTTCTCGACCATATCTTCGCCGCCGACGAAATCCGCACCCGCGTCTTGCGCCTCGCGAAGCTTCTCGCCGCTGGTAATGACCAGAACTTTTTTCGACTTGCCCAGCCCGTGCGGTAGAACGACCGTTCCGCGCACCATCTGATCCGCGTGCTTGGGGTCGACTCCCAGCCGCAACGTGACTTCGACCGTCTCGTCGAATTTTGCGAATTTCACTTTCTGCAGGAGAGGAACCGCTTCCTGCAGAGTGTAAGGCCGGGTCTCAACCGCTTTCCGCGCCTTCTCGATATTCTTTCCTGACTTCTTCATTTTTTCCTCGTCTCCCACCGCTGAACATTGCTTCGATCAGCCGTGGTGAATGTGACAACAGCTACTAGCTTCTGGCTACTAGCTCCTGGCAATCGCGCCACCAGCTTGCTAGAAGCTAGTAGCGATCCACTACCCAACTACTTCAATTCCCATGGACCGCGCGGTCCCGCGCACGCTCCGTACCGCTGCATCCACCGAAGCCGCATTGAGGTCTGGCATCTTCTGCTTGGCAATGTCCTCGACCTGCTTGGCCGTCACCTTGCCGACCTTGTCTTTGTTCGGCGCGCCCGATCCCTTGGCGATCCCCGCAGCCCGTTTCAGCAGCACCGATGCCGGCGGCGTCTTGGTGATGAATGTGAACGAGCGGTCGGAGTAGACCGTGATCACCACCGGGATAATCAGCCCTTCCAGTTCTTTCTGCGAGGTGCGGGCGTTGAACTGCTTGCAGAACTCCATGATGTTGATCTGCGCCTGGCCGAGCGCCGGACCAACCGGAGGCGCCGGCGTAGCCTTGCCCGCCGCAATCTGCAGTTTGACTGAACCTGTAACTTTTTTTGCCATTTACAGCTCCTAAGCTTCTAGCTCTTGGCCACTAGCCAAGGCTTCTTGCTGCTGCTGATGGGCGCTACAAGCGCCAGTCCAATCGTCGGAGTCAGCTTCTTCTGCACCGGATCCGCTGCCAGACCTAACCCTTCAATCGTGTGAGCGCCGATGACTTCCATGTCGCTGCGCTCTGCCACCACCACGGTATCGGGACCGCTGAAGCCGTCGCTCGCCACCCAGACGGCTGCAGTCTCGCGCTCAATAATGGAGCCGTCGATTGCACGAAATCCCATCTTCCGCAGCATCGTCGCGCCTAACCGCTCCAACCGCTCCCGATGAACCCAGGAAAATGCGGCCCCGGTGTCCACCATGGCTTCAATTTCCTCCGTCCTGTCGGGCGAAGCAGGATTCCAAATCCGCAACTTAGCACTGAATGTGCCCATTTCCTACGCTACCTTCTCTACCTGCCCGAACTCCAACTCCACCGGCGTCGACCGTCCGAAAATCGTGACCATGACTTTCAGCGTCTCGCGATCTTCGTTGACTTCGTCGACCACCCCCGTGAACGTCGCGAACGGACCCTCGGTGATGCGCACACTCTCGTTCTTCTCGAACTTGACCTTGAGCTTGGGCTTCTCTTTGCTGTCGGCCACTTTGTAAACAATGTGCTGGACTTCATCTTCCGACAGCGGAGTAGGCTGCTGCCCGGTACCGACAAATCCAGTCACGCGCGGCGTGGCTTTCACCACATGCCAGACGTGATCGTCCATGTCCATCTCTACCAGCACGTAGCCGGGATAGAACATGCGCTCCGAGGTGTACTTCTTGCCGCCGCGGACCTCAGTGACCGACTCGGTCGGGATCAGCACCTTGCCGATTTTGTCTTGCAACCCGAACGCCTGCACGCGCGACTCGAGCGATTCCTTCACCTTGCGCTCAAATCCCGAATAGGCGTGGATGATGTACCACTTCATATTCGGATTCTTGGGCGGCTCTCCGCCGGCGACTGAGTCCGACGGAGGCGGTTGCTCTCCATTGCCCCCATCCGCGGTGCTCTGATTCTTTTCTTCGTCCTGCATAGTGACTTCTTTCGCTCGCCTACTTGCGCGAGAAATAGTGGAGGAACTTGTCCAGACTGCTGCTGATCGCCAGGTCCACCACCCAGAAATAGAACGCAAACAGGAACACGGTGATGATCACAACCGTCGTCGTGCCCTGAACTTCTTTACGCGACGGCGAGGTGACCTTCCTCATCTCCGTGCGGACGTCGTTGTAGAAACTCTTGATCCGCTCCGGCCAGGACCTGATCGTCGTCGTGATCGCGTTTTGTTCCACTGCTGTTGCCATACCTTCCCGCTTTCCTCGACTGCTTCCAAAACTCTGGCAGGGGCGGAGGGATTCGAACCCCCAAGTCCGGTTTTGGAGACCGGCAGTTTAACCGTTGAGCTTACGCCCCTGTAAACCAGCCGTCAGCTGTCAGCTCTCAGCCGTCAGCGAAAAACGCTGACTCCTGACTACCGACTCCTGACTACTTAACCTCTTTATGCGGCGTGTGCTTCCGGCACCGGGCGCAAAACTTCTTCTTCTCGATCCGGTCCGGTGTCGTCTTGCGGTTCTTCATGGTCGAATAGTTCCGCTCTTTGCAATCGCCGCACTGCAACGTAATAATCTCTCGGGGCATACTACCCAGCTCCTAGCTGCTAGCTCTTAAGCTTCTAGCTCAAACCAATACCGATCGCAGAACGGGGTTCTCACCTCTGCAATCTGACCTCTTACCTCTGACCTCTACTGAATAATCTCCGCAATCGTTCCCGAACCCACCGTGTGGCCGCCTTCCCGAATCGCAAACCGTAACCCCTTCTCCATCGCCACCGGAGTAATCAGCTCGATCACCAGCTCCACGTTGTCCCCGGGCATCACCATCTCCGTGCCCGAAGGAAGTTCTGCGACTCCCGTCACGTCCGTCGTCCGCAAGTAGAACTGCGGCCGGTATCCCTTGAAGAACGGCGTGTGCCGCCCGCCTTCTTCCTTCGTCAGGATGTACACCGTCCCCTTGAACTTCGTGTGCGGCGTAATCGACGCCGGCTTCGCCAGCACCATCCCGCGCTCCACGTCGTCCTTGCCAATACCGCGCAGCAACAGACCAGCGTTGTCGCCCGCCATCCCCTCGTCCAGCTGCTTCTTGAACATTTCCACGCCCGTCACGACCGTCTTGCGTGTGTCGCGGAACCCGACAATCTCCACTTCCTCGCCCACCTTGACCTTCCCGCGCTCGATTCGGCCGGTCACAACAGTTCCGCGGCCCGAGATCGAGAAGATATCTTCGATCGGCATCAGGAACGGCTTGTCCAGTTCGCGCGCCGGTTGCGGCACGTTCTTGTCCACCGCTTCCATCAACGCGTCGATCTGTTTCTCCCACTTCTCTTCGCCGTTCAGGGCTCCGAGAGCCGACAGCCGGATTACCGGCGCATCGTCTCCCGGAAATCCATAACCCTTCAGCAACTCGCGCACTTCCAGTTCGACCAGATCCAGCAACTCCGGATCATCCACGGCATCGCACTTGTTCAGCGCCACCACGATGTACGGCACACCCACCTGACGAGCCAGCAGCACGTGCTCGCGCGTCTGCGGCATCGGACCGTCCGTCGCCGCGACAACTAAGATCGCGCCGTCCATCTGCGCCGCACCCGTGATCATGTTCTTGATGTAATCGGCGTGACCGGGGCAGTCGACGTGCGCGTAGTGACGGTTGTTGGTCTCGTACTCGACGTGCGCCGTCGCAATGGTGATTCCGCGCGCTTTCTCTTCCGGCGCGTTGTCGATCGAGTCAAACGACCGGAACACGATCTTCGGGTTGTGCTTCTGCAGAACCTTGGTGATGGCCGCCGTCAACGTCGTCTTGCCGTGATCGATGTGACCGATCGTCCCCACGTTGCAGTGCGGCTTTGTTCTCTCAAATTTTTCCTTTGCCATAATCCAGCCTCTAGCTCCTAGCTGTTAGCTTCTAGCTCAAAACCTTCAAAACCCGTCATCCCGAGGCGCCCTCAACGGCAGCCCAACGACCAACGACTCCCGACCAAGGACTACTTCGTCGTCGTCTTCCCCTGAGTCTTGGCGATAATCTCCTCCGCCACCGACCTCGGGGCTTCTTCATACCGTGCAAAATGCATCGAGTACTCGGCGCGGCCCTGGGTTGACGAACGCATATGCGTCGCATAGCCGAACATCTCGGCCAGCGGCACGATTGCCTTGATCACCTGCGACCCCGCGCGATGCTCCATGCCCTCGATCCGTCCGCGGCGGGCGCTCAAGTCGCCCATGATGACGCCGGCATAGTCTTCCGGTGTCACCACTTCGACGGCCATCACCGGCTCGAGAATCACCGGACTTGCCCGGCGAGCGGCTTCCTTGAAGGCCATCGAACCGGCGATCTTGAACGCCATTTCGTTCGAATCGACTTCGTGGTAGCTGCCGTCATAGAGCGTCGCCTTGATGTCGACCATGGGATAGCCCGCCAGGACGCCGCCTTCCATGGCTTCCCGCATTCCCTGATCGATCGGCTTGATGTATTCCTTGGGCACCGAGCCGCCGACGATCTCATCGATGAATTCGTACCCCTTACCGGGCTCGTTCGGCTCCAGGCGAATTTTCGCGTGACCGTACTGGCCGCGGCCGCCGGTCTGCCGGATGTATTTGCCCTCGGCTTCAGCGTGCTTGCGAATCGTCTCGCGGTACGCGACCTGAGGCTTGCCGACGTTGGCCTCAACCTTGTACTCCCGCATCATGCGGTCGACGATGATCTCCAGATGCAACTCGCCCATGCCGCTGATGATCGTCTGTCCGCTGTCGGGATCGGTGTGAACCTTGAAGGTAGGATCTTCCTGCGCCAGCTTCTGCAGCGCCATGCCCATCTTTTCCTGGTCAGCCTTGGTCTTGGGCTCAACCGCCACGGAAATCACTGGCACCGCAAACTCGATCGACTCCAGCAGGATCGGGTGCTGCTCGTTGCAGATGGTGTCGCCAGTTCCAACGTTTCTCAGTCCCACCGCCGCGCAGATGTCGCCCGCCAGAATCTCCTGAATGTCTTCGCGCTTGTTGGCGTGCATCTTCAGCAGACGCCCGATGCGCTCATGCTTCTGGGTACGGGCATTCATTACCGAGTCGCCCGACTTGAGCTGTCCCGAATACACGCGAATAAACGTCAACTGGCCCACATACGGATCGGCCATGATCTTGAATGCCAGCGCCGAGAACGGCTCTTTGTCATCTGCGTGGCGGGTGATCGGCTTGCCGGTTTCCGGGTCGACGCCGTGAGTCTCAGGAGTGTCCAGAGGAGAAGGCAAGTAGTCCACGACCGCGTCCAGCAGCGGTTGCACACCTTTATTCTTGAATGCTGTCCCCACGACCACGGGGAACAACTTCAACCCGATCGTCGATTTACGCAGCGATGCTTTCAGCTCCTCAGCCGAAATCGCCTCGCCTTCCAGAAACTTGTGCAGGATTTCGTCGTCGTTCTCGGCAATGGTTTCGACCAGTTGCGCGTGGAACGCTTCCGCTTTCTTCTTCAGATCGGCGGGAATCTCTTCCGTGTCGTACTCCGCACCCATGGTCTCGTCGTTCCAGACGATCGCCTTCATGGCAATCAGGTCGACCACGCCTTTGAACTTGTCTTCTTGTCCGATGGGAATTTGGATCGCGACGGGTCTGGCATTGAGGCGTTTGCGGAGAGTGTCGACGGCATGCTCGAAATCAGCACCCATCTTGTCAATCTTGTTAATAAAGCAAATGCGCGGGACGCCGTACTTGTCAGCCTGGCGCCACACTTTTTCCGATTGCGGCTGCACGCCGTGCACTGCGTCAAATACCGCCACGGCGCCGTCGAGCACGCGCAGCGACCGCTCCACCTCGGCGGTGAAGTCCACGTGGCCGGGCGTATCGATGATATTGATGCGGATGTCGCGCCAGGTGCAGGTCGTTGCGGCAGAGGTGATCGTGATGCCGCGCTCCTGCTCCTGTTCCATCCAGTCCATAGTCGCAGTCCCCTCGTGGACCTCGCCGATGCGGTGCGTCCGTCCCGTGTAAAACAGGATGCGCTCCGTCGTCGTGGTCTTCCCGGCATCGATGTGCGCCATGATGCCGATGTTCCTGCAACGTTCTAATGGGACTGTTCTAGGCACTGTCTTTCTCTAAACTTTCTGGGGCTCCAAAAAACTAGCTTCTAGCTGCTGGCTCCTAGCTAGTAGCTAGAAGCTAGTAGCTGCCTTACCACCGGTAATGCGCAAACGCCTTGTTCGCTTCCGCCATCCGGTGCACGTCTTCCTTCTTCTTGATGGCGGCGCCTTTGCCGTTGGCGGCGTCCAGCAACTCGTTCGTCAACTTGTCGATCATTCCCTTTTCGCCGCGGCCACGCGAGTAGGTCACAATCCAGCGGATCGCCAGCGACGTTCTCCGGTCCGGACCCACTTCGATCGGCACTTGATAGTTCGCGCCACCAACGCGCCGCGTCTTCACTTCGAGCAGCGGCTTGGCGTTTTCGACGGCTTTCTTGAACAGCTTCAGCGCTTCGTCGCCGCCTTTTTCCTGCAGCTTTTCCAGCGACTTATAGAAGATGTTCTCGGCCGTCGATTTCTTGCCCTGCCACATCATCGAGTTGATGAACTTTGTGACCAGGTCCGACCCGTACACCGGATCCGGCTCAACTGTCCGCTTGGCGATATATCCTTTTCTTGGCATTGCTCGTCAGCTCTCACTCCGCCGCGATCACTGACCACTGGCCACTGACCGCTGGCAACTGTTCTTACGCTTTCTTCTGTCTCTTCGCGCCGTACTTCGACCGCCCCTGCTGCCGGTTCGCGACGCCCGTAGCGTCAAGCGTTCCGCGCACTACGTGATAGCGCACGCCTGGCAGGTCCTTTACGCGACCCCCGCGGATCAGCACAATCGAGTGCTCCTGCAGGTTGTGGCCGACGCCCGGAATGTAGGTCGTCACTTCGATCCCATTCGTCAACCGGACGCGCGCCACTTTCCGCAACGCCGAGTTCGGCTTCTTGGGCGTCTGGGTATACACGCGCGTGCACACCCCGCGCTTCTGCGGACACTGTTGCAGCGCCGGACTCGCGGTCTTATACCGGGTCCGCTCGCGCCCTGTCTTCACCAGCTGATTAAACGTAGGCACTCTCGCAGCTCCAGACGCGGCACGCCGCGTCACACATTCGCCTGAAGACGAGGCTCGCCTCGTCCCGAATCTGGCACAGGCTTGATGCCCGGCCATACTCTCCCGTCCGGGCTCTATCGATGACAGCCGGCCGGTGAGGAATAAGTTCGGTTTCCCGTTCTGACAGTTGCCGGCGACGGTGACGCCAAGCCATCAACTTTGGGACATTCCTGCCCGCAAGGTTCGGAGGCGCTCCGTTTCGTCGGTTCTCCCCTGCATAGCCTCGCGTGACTCCTCGACTGCAGGCGCAGAGGTTTTTCGCAGGACGTTTCAGCGAGGGCGTCCTCAGTCTTGTCTTCCAGACCGAGGCCGTGTTTCTTCAGAGCTCAGCCAAGGTTTTCCCGGAGCCTGCGGATTCAACTCCGAATCAGGCCCGTATACACAGGCAAGCCAGACTTAACTCGCGGAACCTTTTGATAATAGCAACCGGCTTGCACATCGTCAACCATTACTGGTGGCATCTGAAAAAGGATAAGGTGTCAAGGCTCCAAGGTTGTACCACATTGAAACTTTGAAACCCGGAAACCTTGAAACCTGTACTCGCTCCTTCTACACTGACAGTTTTCCACTTGGCACTTATGCTCGCGCCCCGGTGAACGGCCCGCGAGGAGGGTTCATGCATCATCGCTGTTCCGGTTTACTTCTGACCGTCATCGCTGTCGGTTCGCTCGGACTCATGTCAGGCTGCATCGGCAAGGGCACCACCGGCCAGGGCGGCAGCGGAGTGCAGACTGTCACCCTGAGCCCCACGGCCGATCTTTCTCTCGAATTCGGGAGTACGCAGAACTTCACCGCGGTCGCTCGCAACAGCGCCGGTGGCACCGTCTTCAGCCCAGTTCAGTACACCTCCGATAACAACGCTTCGCTCACAATTTCCACCGGCGGCGTGGCTTGCGCCGGTTCCTGGGATTCGTTGAGCAACCCTGTCGTGTGCACTCCTGGGGTCGCCGGGATCGCCAACGTCACTGCCGTCGTCGACGGGGTCAGCAGCGCTCCGACGAAGGTGTATATCCACCAACACGTTCAAAACATTGCAGTTACACCCGTTAGCGTGCACCAATGCGCAAAACCTGGGATTACTTGCCCCTGTTTTTCTCAGGGCGAGATCTTCGACTTCCAGGCGACCGCCTTCAGCGCCAACAACGTCGACGTGACCAACACGGTGGGTCCTTTCAATTGGGCCACCAGCAATGCCAACGTTCTCACCATCGACACCAATAAGGATCTGGCCAACAACCAGGTCCAGGTCACAGCTAACAATCCCGGTGTTACCAAGATCGTTGCCACCGTCTCCGGTACGACCAGCACGCCTATCGATTACACCACGTGTCTGGTCAAGTCGATCAAGCTCCAGGTACAGAACGGGTCAGGGAATTCGGTGACCATCAATGCCGGGGGCACCAAAACGATCGTCGCGGAGGCTGTCGACACTCTCGACGTTCCCTTGAGCAAGCCACCCCTCACCTGGAGCACTTCCAATCCCGAGATTGCCACCGTTAGCGGCGGGGTTGTTACGGGCCGGCAGGAAGGCGGCACGGCTAATATTTCCGCTTCATGCACTCCTCCAACGTGCAACATCGGCGTCTTGCCCGGACTCCCGATTTACTCCACCGGAGGCACAACACAGAAAGGCCAGCCCGCCTTTAGCGTGATCACGACTCACGTCACGCAGAGCAAGCCCCCGACCGGCACCGCCTGGACCGCCACCACCGACTGCGCCGACAACTTCAATTGCACCAGTGTCATGTTTCCGGTCACACCTGGAAACACCCCAATCGGTAGCAGTGTGACGCTGCCCTTCACGCCCAACGCGATGCTGTTCACCCCGGCGGGAACCCGCGTCTATTTGGGTAGCGACCATGGCCTGATGTCCGTGGATGTGACCGTGAGCCCGCTGACCGTGAGTATGGTCTCGGCGCAGACGACTCCTTGCAACGTGGCGGTTTGCGGAAAGCCGCTCGCGATTTCGGACGACGGCAATAAGATCGTTGTTTCCGACACCAAGTCCAGCCCCAACCAGGTTTACATTTTCGACGCCGCCCACGTCGCCAACCCGCCGGTGGACCTGTTGATCGCCGGCGCCACCGCCGCCGCGTTCTCACCCGACCAGATGAAGCTGTTCATTACTACCAGCGATGGCCGTCTGTTCGTCTACTCCACCGTCGATGCCCTTCACGAGGTGACCGTCGCCGCACCTGCCAGGGGTGTGAACTTCTCTGCCGATGGGAGTTTTGCCTACGTGGCCGGCACGCCGGCGAATGCCGTCTCGGGGTATGCGACCTGCAATCTGAACAATATGGGCGCGAGCACATCGCTCGCATCGAATCCACTTCTGATCTTCCCACTGCCGGATATCGCCGAAGATCACGTCGTCATCACTCTGGGAAATGGCAACGACCCCACCGAACATTCGGTAATCACCCAAAATCTAATCTCGCTCGAACCTCCCAACCTCCAGTTTCTGACGGCGCAATTCACTCGCGACGAACTCGACAACCCGAGCCAACTCGTCTGCGACGGCACGCAGCCCAAAACGCAACATACGTCTCCCGTGTTCTGGCCCAACACTTCCAACGGCTTCACCGCCGGGAACTCCGTTGACCTCGGCCAGGGTAATTTCACTCCGCTTTACACCAAGCTTATCGGCGACGGTTCCCAGGTCATCGTGGTCGCCAGGAATATCCCCGCTGTGCTCCTGTTCAATGTTGCCAGCGGCACGACGTCTTCTTTCCCGCTGAGCGATGGAGCGCTTCCCCGCGCGGCCACCGCCACAACAGACGGGACGCAGATATTCGTGGCTGCCTGCGATGCGTTTCAGGACAACGACCCAGGCAAACCCTGCACGAACGGCTCCGTGCACATCGTGAATGCCCAACAGGGAGGCGACATCCAGCAGGCCATCTACACCAACGTCAACACCGGCGACAGCATGTGCACGAATCTTCCGGGGATCCCGTGCCTGCCGAATCTGATGGCCATCCGGCCGCAGTAGAAGCTTGTTGGACTGAGAGCTCAGAGCGCGACGCAGAGCTGTCTTTTCACTTGCAATTTGACTTCTGCCTCTGACTTTACCCCAGCTCTTTCCCCACACTATCGAGCACGCCGTTGATAAACTGCACCGATTCCGGCGTGGAGAACTTCCGCGCGATTTCCAGTGCCTCGTTGATCACCACCGCCCGCGGTGTCTGTGGGTATCCCAAAAACTCGGCTACCGCCTCGCGCAGGATGTTCCGATCGACCGCCGCCATCCGGTCCATACGCCAGTGTTGCGTATGCTTTTCGATCAGGCTGTCGACTTCCGCCGACTTCTCGCAGGCCACGCGAAACAAGTCTTCGGCGAAACCGCGCGCTTCTTTGTCCACGTTCGACCGTTCCGCCCAGAATGTCTTGCGGACAGTGTCCGGCTCCTGCTTCCCCATGTCGGCCTGGAAAAGCATCTGCAGAGCCAGTTCGCGGGATTTTCTACGGGTTCCCAATGTCGTCGCTCGTCGTCCGTCATCGGCGGTTCGCTCTTCGTCGTTCGCTATTCGCCTGCACCACACAGAAGCCGACGCAGCTGTTCCACGCCTCTCGGACTGGTCTCAGTTTACAGGTTGGAGTGGGAGTCTTCGCGGACATTCAACGCTTCGAGTTGCGTTTGGAGGTTGACCCGCCCTTGCCTTTGCGAACAGCGAACGACGAACGACGAGCAGCGTTCTTCCTGACCCCTGGCCCCTGAGACCTGACACCTGTCTTCAGATTCGCCATCTCCACCGCCGCCAGGGCCGCCTCGAATCCCTTGTTGCCCATCTTCAGTCCGGCGCGATCGATGGCCTGTTCGAGCGTGTCGCAGGTCAGCACACCGAACGCATGCGGAACACCCGTCTCCTGCGCCGACTGCCCGATTCCGCGAGTGACCTCATTCACAATCACGTCGTAGTGAGCCGTGCCTCCGCGCAGCAGGCAGCCAATGCAGATAATCGCGTTGTACTTCTTGGTCTCCGCCAGGGTCCGCGCCGCCGATGGAATCTCAAACGACCCCGGCACGCGCATCACGACGATATCGTCCTGTGCCGCGCCCGAACGCCGCAGACCATCGAGCGCTCCCTGCAGCAAACGGTCGGTGATGAATGCATTGAAGCGCGAGACGACAATCGCAAAGCGCTTCCCCGTAGCGTCCAACGCACCCTCCACGGCTTTCACCGCTTCTTCCGGCTGCCCATGAATCGTAACCACAATCTCGCCCGGCAACTCCAGCGAGAAGCTCCGCTCTCCAGTCTTGGGGTGGGTAGCGTCAGCCAGCAACTTGAACTTGCGTTTCGCGGCAATCTCGAACACCGTGTCCGGATTCGTGACTTCAATGACCAGCAGCCGGTTCACGTCCTTGAGCCGCTCGCGCACCTCCGCCGGATACTCCTTGGCCAGCGAATTCAAACTCAGCAGTCCTAAAGGCGCCGACAGAATCGCCGACCGTCCATCCGCTCCAGCGATCGTCTCAAATCCAATCGCCTGCAGGAATTCCGTCAGCACCCGCAGGTCTTTCGGATCGCCCACATAGCGCCCGATATGGAGAGATTTCAGCATGGATTTGGTAATTGGGTAATTCTGTAATTTGGTAATTGAGACCCTTTCCTTGATCTGTTTGTCATCCCGAGCGCAGCGAGGGATCTGCAGTTCTCGGCGGATGAACCGACTGCAGATTTCTCCCTCGCCGTCGGCTCCGGACGGCTCACGGAATGACAAGTCTGATCGTGCGATCAGCCGTCCAAATTACCAAATTACCCGATTACCAAAATCCTTCACTTGCCTTTGAACTGCGGCGGCCTCTTCTCCAGAAACGCCGTCGTCCCTTCCTTCTTGTCCTCCGACGAGCAGGCCACGCTGAACAGTACGGCTTCCAGGTACAACCCCTCGCCCAGCGTCATTTCCATGCCCTTGTTGACGGCCTCCATCGCATACTGCACGGCCAGCGGCGCGTTGGCGATGATCTTGTGCGCGATCGTCTCTGCGCGGGGAACCAGATCGGCGGGGGCGGTCACCTCATTCACCAGTCCCATGCGATGCGCCTCCTGCGCCGTGATCATCTCGCCGGTGAGCACATGTTGCATGGCCAGGCCTTTCCCCACCAACCGCGGTAATCGTTGCGTCCCGCCGTAACCCGGAATAATCCCCAGCTTCACTTCCGGCTGCCCGAGTTTGGCATTGTCGCTCGCCAGACGCATCGTGCAAGCCATGGCGATCTCGCATCCGCCGCCGAGCGCGAACCCATTGATGCAGGCAATCACCGGCTTGCCCAGGTTCTCGATCAAGTTGAGAACGTTCTGCCCGCGATGCGTGTACTCCTTACCCGACACGGCATCCTGCTTCGCCAGCTCGCCGATGTCCGCCCCGGCAATGAACGCCTTCTCTCCTGAGCCGGTAAAGATGACGACGCGAATCGCCGGATCATTCTTGATGTCATGAAACGCTGCCCGCAGTTCGTCCATCGTCGCCATGTTGAGCGCGTTGAGCACCTTGGGACGGTTGACAGTGACATAGGCAATGGCGTTCTTCTTCTCGACCAGAATGTTTTCGTAGGTCATGAAGAATTCCTTCCGTGGATGGTCATCGATCGAATTATCTCCCTGAATGTCCGCATATACTGGCGTGCATGGAAATCGTAGGCATCATCCTATCTGTGCCGATTGCCTTCGTGTGCAGCATGTTGTATTGCCTGTTGCTCGCCAAAGTGATCTCGAAATTCCAACGGCTCAGCTACATCCTGCAGTCGCTCTCCGTGTTCGCGCTGATGGTGTTCGTGTTCGAAATCGTACTCCTAATCACAATCGGCCCAGTGAGAAGTCGCGCAATTCTTGGACCTAGCTTCTACATCGCGCACATCAGCCTATTCTTCCTGGGTCCACCTGCACTGGCAAATGTCTTGGTCTTAAGAGCTGGACCTCAACTTTTTCGCAAGTGGTACGTCGCTGGTCTGCTCTGCACTGTCTTTGCTTTCTTCCTCGTGCTGCTACAGTACACCGTCTCGGAATCGCTCTATGGAATCGATGGTGAAGGTGGGCCTTACAGTTCAGCTCCGTGATGATCCGACCCTCGCATCCGCGGAAACCAAGCTTCGCCCGATCCAGTGCGCTTCCAAGGCGAGTTGTTCTAAGCTGTGAGCGCGGCCTGCGACGAAGTCCAGAAGAACTTCCTCACCACGGGCAGCAACAGCAACACCAGCGGCACCACGAATCCCAACGTCAACACCAACATCTCGGCATCAATCTCATTGTCGTCAATCATGCTGTAGACGAGGACCGCCACCATCCCCACATCGGTCGCCAGCGAAAGTACCCAGCCCCATAGGCGTCCCTTCCACAATCCGACTACCGCGATCAAAGTGATCACCGCCGGAATGCCGATCACGAGGGCTCCGATCAGCAACCCGCGAACCGCATCCGCCGCATCCGGCTCCGCCAGCGTCTCCTTCGACTTGGTCAGGACGATCAGATATATGGTGATCCCGGCCAGCATCAGGCCAAGCAGCGTCTGCACGACGTTCACAAACGTGACCAGCGCAGGACGTTTCATTTCGCGCCTCTCTCTGTGCCTCTGTGTCTCCGTGGTGAAATGGCATTAATCCAGGTCCGTTGATAGAGGGGTTTTCACTTCTGCAATCTGACCTCTGCAATCTGCAATCCTAGAACGTTCCTGCCGCCGGCTTCTCCGGATTCGAATAATCATAGAACCCGCGGCCCGTCTTGCGTCCATACCATCCCGCCATCACCATCCGCTTCAGCAGCGGAGGCGACGCGAACCGCCGCTCCTTGAACTCGTCATACATGACGTGCGTGATGTAGTAGGTCGTGTCCAGGCCGACAAAGTCGAGCAGCGTGAACGGCCCCATCGGATACCCGCAGCCGAGCTTCATGGCGTTGTCGATATCTTCAATCGATCCCACGCCCTCTTCATACGCCCGGATCGCATCCAGCAGATACGGCACCAGCAGCCGGTTCACGATGAATCCGGTTTTGTCTGACGTGCGCACCGGCACCTTCCCCAGCTTTTTGCCGAACTCGTAGGCGGTCTCGTAAACGTCGGGCGCGGTGGCAATCGTGCGCACCACTTCGACCAGTTTCATCAGCGGCACGGGATTGAAGAAGTGCAGCCCGATAAACCGCTCCGGCCGCTTGGTCGCCGCCATCAGCTCAGTCACCGAGATCGACGAAGTGTTCGTGGCAAAAATCGCCTCGCGCTTCACGATCCCGTCGAGCGAGTCGTACATGTCTCGCTTCTGCTGGACGTTCTCGATGATCGCCTCGATCACAATGTCGCAGTCGGCGAGCTCCTGCCGGTTGGTCGTCCCTTTCAGCCGCGCACGCGCCGCGTCTTTCTGCTGTGCCGTGATCCCGCCCTTGTCCACAGGGCGCTCGGCAAACTTCGCCAGCGACTTCTCAATCCCGGCAAAGCCCTTGTCGAGATACTTCTGATCGAGTTCAAGGACAGTGACGTCGAACCCAGCCATCGCCGCCACCTGGGCGATGCCGGAGCCCATGAGACCGCAACCCAGTACGCCGACTTTATTGATTTCCATAAGAGTGCCTTCTTTGGCAAAAAATGACCAAGAGCAGATATTGCTAACGATATCAGACGTATTTCACCGCAACTGCCAGCGCCTCGGATTGCGCCTGCCGTGGAAGCAAGCGATTACCACGATTCGATGCTCCTGAACCTCGAAGAATATTCCATAGGGAAAGCGCCGCACTCCCGCACGGCGACGGCCGCGGTGGACCACAGGGAATTGCAGCGGATGTTCCGCAATGGCTTCAACCGTGGCTTCGACCGCCAGTGCAAAACGTTCCCCAAGCGCTGGGCGGATGTTTTCATACCATGCCCGCGCTTCCAGCAAATCCTCATTCGCCTCTGGTATCCAGACAACCGGGAGTGTCACGGTTTCTTAAACAGGCCTGCCCTGACCTGCTGCCACGGGATGACATCGGATGGGTGCTGCTCATGCCGAGCGATTCGGTGGTCGAGTTCCGCCCGTTGCGCGTCTGTGAGTAATGCAGCGTCCGCTTCCAGGCTCTCCCAGACCGCATCCAGCAATTCTGCTTTCTCTGCAGCGGACAGGTTATTGATCTGGCTTCGCAGGTCGTTCATATGCTCAACCCTAGCGCGGTTTCTCGGCTCTGGCAAGCTTGATACGGACCCTTTCTCGACAGACCCTATGGTGGTCTGCCCTTGTCAGCCGCTCGGCAAACTTCGCCAGCGACTTCTCAATCCCGGCAGAGCCCTTGTCGAGATACTTCTGATCGAGTTCGAGGACCGTGACGTCGAACCCAGCCATCGCCGCGACCTGAGCAATGCCGGAACCCATCAGACCGCAACCCAGTACGCCAACCTTTCGGATTTCCATAAGCATCCTTACTCGTGTGAATTCTGAACTTCGATCTCGACGGGAGTGCCGCGTGCAGCGATATCGCGAATCAGCTCCACGAAGTCGACAGCCATTTTCTTGGCGTCCTCGCCGATCAAGTCAAAGTTGCGGATCACGATCCTATAGGGAACCTCGATGGCGTTGATCTGTCCACCAGCGATGCTGTCATTGATCGCATCGAAGTTCCTTCCATGCCAAGAGGGCGCCCCGGCAGCCTGGAAGAAGCAGTCGTAGACGTCGTCCCTGGTCTCCCAAGTTGCTCCGTCTAGTACCAACTGCTTCATTTCAGTTATCCCTAATTCTTGTCATTCCGAGCCCTTCGCAGCCGCGCGAGCGGCGAGAAGGAGCGAGGAATCTGGAGTCGTATGCGTTGCCGATGCCCTGGACTGCAGATCCCTCGCTCTGCTCGGGATGACAATCCGTGAGAGGCGACTCTTCCGTGCTCCTCTGTGCCCCCGTGGTTATCGCTCTTCTCGTTGCCTCTGTGTCACTGTGGTGAAAAGACGTTTACTGGAACCCTTCCACCACCATCGCAATCCCCTGGCCGCCGCCAATACACGCCGTCGCCAACCCATACTTCTTCTTCCGCCGACGCAGTTCGTACAACAACGTCAGCACCAACCGCGTACCGGTCGCGCCCAGCGGATGTCCCAGCGCGATCGCCCCGCCGTTGACATTGACCTTCTCGCGATCGAGTCCCAGTTCTTTCTCGACTGCCAGATACTGCGCGGCGAACGCCTCGTTCACTTCGATCAGGTCGATGTAGTCGAGTGTCAGCCCAGCGCGTTGCAGCGCGACTTTCGTTGCCGGCACTGGACCGCGTCCCATCAGCTTGGGCTCAACGCCCGCGATCCCCCAGTTCACGATCCGTCCCAGCGGATTGATATTTCTCTTGGTCGCCATCTCCAGCGACATGATCACCAGCGCCGCACCGCCGTCGACGATCCCACTGGCATTCCCCGCCGTAACCGTCCCATTCTTCCCAAATGCCGGGCGAAGCTTGGCCAGCCCCTCCATCGTCGTCTGCGGACGCCGGTGATCATCCTCGGTCAGCATCTCGCCCGTCGGTTCGCCTTTCGAATTTCGCAGGGGCACCGGTGTCAGCTCTTCCTGCAGACGACCTGCCTTGTACGCCGCGTCCGCCATCTGCTGCGAGCGCAGCGCCAATTCATCCTGCGCCTGCCGCGTAATTCCCTGCTGCTCGCCATACAACTCAGCCGTGTTCGCCATGTACAGGCCGCAATAGGAATCGAGCAGCGCCACCATGAGTGAATCTTCGAGCTTGCCGCCCGGCGCCAGGGTGAACCCGTCACGCCCGCGAAGCACAAACGGGGCCTGCGACATCGACTCCATCCCTCCCGCCACGACGACCTTCGCTTCTTCGGTCTGGATCATCTGCGCCGCGGAAACAATCGCCTGCATCCCCGACCCGCACAGCCGGTTCACCGTGAGCGCCGGAGTCTCAATCGGAATCCCCGCCCGCAACCCAACGTGCCGCGCCCCATAGAGCGCGTCGCCCGTGGTCTGCTGCGCGTTGCCAAACACAACATGGTCGAAGTCAGCCGCCGGCACGCCCGAGCGCTCAATCGCCGCTTTAGCCGCGACCGCGCCCAGTTCCTGCGCGGAATAGTCTTTGAGCTTGCCGCAATAGCGTCCAAAGGGCGTGCGCGCCCCACTGACGATTGCAATATCACCAGGTTTCAGCATGAGAGCCTGCTAGATAGAAGAGATGGCTGGCCAGAAGCCAACTAGTGAGTGTAGCAGCAGGAAAGGAGGTGCATCAAAAAGCCTGGTTCGTGGATAGTTGCTGGTTTGTGGCGAACGATTCGTGTTTGGCCGTCGTTTTGAGTCAGACTTGCAACAACGCAATCACGAACCGCCTAACAGTCTTTTCCGGGACCACCACGTAGCAACCAGCGCCGCCGCACCAGCTCCAGCGAAAAAGAACCCCAGCTTGAGAGTCGAGGAGGGAGTGTCTCCCACAGTGAGATGAGGCACATCCCCAGGCGGAACCTCAACTCCGGCTGCCGACATCTCTCTCAAGATGTAGTCGCCCGCGCTCGGTTCCAGCATGCCATCATAGGCCCTGGCGGCTGAGGTATCACATGCTCCATCGTAGTCAACGACGAAAACTGCTTTCTTCGTCTCGTCGGTCGCCGTATAGAGGATACGGCTCACTCTGTCATTCTCCATCTCGCGGACCGGCTTTGCGCAATCGAGCTGAAGTCCGGTGAGGTGTACCCAGTGCTTGCCGCTTCGGGGATCGAGTGCAGCCGCTTGCATTGCAGTCATGCTTTGGGGAGCCGAGCCGGCGCGGCTGTACTCGTATCCTTCCGCGAGCCCGATGAGGATGAACATGACGCTGGCAAAATAGAAACTCTTTCCCGGCACGAACTTTCTCTTTGCAAAAGCACCCATCGAACTGCTCCCTCTACGCCACTGCCGCACTTGCCGCGAACTGCGGCGCCAGGCTGACAATCTTGCCGAGTCCCTGCCCGACCGCCTGCTCCAAGGCCACGTCCGCGCGGTTGACGACTTCCGTCACGATATCCACCGGATCGAAATGCTGCCGCATCACTGCCTGCGCGAGTCCAGCGCTGAACTCGACGCCCGTATTCTTCCCCGGAAACTTCACTTCCGCCAGCAGCCGTCGCAGCTTCTCCACCGCCATCAGCGCTTCTTTCTCTCCCGTATCGCCAAGAATCAACGCCACGGTGGTCGCTTCGTATCGAAACGCCAGATCGTTGGTGCGGATATTCTGCGAGAACAGTTGCCCGATCTGCTCCATCACCTTTTCGACTGCCTGGTCGCCATGCTCTTTCACGAGCGCTCCGCGCCGTCCGAACTGCATCAGCAACACGGTCACGGCGGTCCCGGTCTGTAACCCACGCCGCGTTTCAGCCTGCAGCAGATCAAGATACGATGCCCGTTTCAGCAGTCCCGATTTTTCATCCGTCACCGACAGGTTCTTGACCAGTCGCCGCAGTCCGGCATTGTTCAGCGCAATCACGACCTGATCCGTGAGTGTCTTAATGACCAGCACTTCTCCCGGATTCCACACCCGAAGCCCATTCTGGGCCAGGATCATTACCCCCAGCTGGTCGTTGCCCTCGAACAAGGGAAGCGCCAGCAGCGATTCGATCTGCAATTCTTCCAGGGCCGCGCGCACTCCCAGCAACTCAGGAGCGTTGCCGACGCCATTGATCGTGACCGTCCCTCGCGCTATGGCCAGATCCTGCAACGTTTCCACCAGCTTGACCATCGCCGAAGAACTGCCCGGAATGAGTCCGTCCGCGTGATATTCCTGCACGCTCGAAGGCGGCAAGCCGGGCTTCCGCATGGCCGCGATGCAGCGGCCCGCCTTCCACTGCGCTCCGATTTCGTTCACTGCCGTCTTCAAGACCGCTTCGGCATTCCCCTGGCTATAGAGCTTGCGAGTAATCTCCGCAACCTTGGTCAGGCTGCTCATGTCGGCCGACTCGTGCGCGGCCGCAGGCACCGCTGCGGGCGGTGCCGCGGCAACCGGTTGCACTGGCGCCGCTGCCGGAGCATGCGGCAATGCGCCATATTGCGGTTCCATTCCCGCCGCAATGTAGAGCCGTTGCAGTTCCTGATTGCGTTCTTCCTCGCGCGGAAACAGTTCCTGAATCCTCTGCAACCTCTCGACCGCCTTGGACCGCATTCCGTACTGCACCAGGATTTCCGCCTGCAGCATCAGGTCCTGCAGCGCGGCCGCACCCAGCGTCGGCTCTTCGATCTTGACGGTCTGTTCCTCCTTCTTCACCGCCTGGAAGCGCGACGCGATCACGTTGAAGCGCTGGTCATCGATTTTCCCGCGCAGCATTTCCAGTCTCTTCTGATGACCCGGTTCGTACGGGTCCACTTCCGCTGCCCGGTCCAGGCACTCCCCGGCTTTCTGGAAATCGTGCTTCGCGCAATACAGATCAAACAGTTTCAGCAGTGCCTGCGCGTAATCCGATTCGCGATTGGAGGCGTTGTATAACTCTGCAAGAAACTCCAGCATGTCCGTAGACGGACGATGCGATGTCACCACTTCCTGAATCGTATTGATGAACGATCGCCGTTCACCCCGTCGTCGCTGGAATACTTCGAGCTTGCGCGCCAGCGCGACCGCTTCCACATCCAGCTCCGCATCCAGCATCTTCCCGATCAGGTTCACGACCTGGTGCATGCGCGCCGGATTCTGCTCGAACATCTGCCAGATCAGGGGCTCGCATTCCAGACACCGTCCCGCCGCCAGAAGGGCCTGCGCATACAAATCACGCAACTCCAGCGACGTGTTTCCCGACTGCACCAGCGGCTCAAGGATGAAGATCGCCGCGCCAGCCTCGCCCTGTCCCAGCAGGCTCTTGCCATAGGCGATGGCGTTCTTCGCGTCGCTGGGGTTTTCCGAGTACGCGCGCTCAAACCACTGCGCGGCGCTACCCCCCGCCGCTGCCGTAAGGTCGGCCAGCTTTAGGAAGAATTGCGCCGCCACCACATGCTCCCCTAACTGGGACGACGCTTCCGCCACCCGCAGGTGGTTCTGTTGTGTTGGTTCCAAATCGACGATCCGACGCAGCACCAAAAGTGATTCTTCTTTCTTGCCTTGCTTGTTCAAATCCTCGAGAGCGTTTTCGTAGGTACCAATTGCGAGTTTCTTGTTCGATTGCTCCAGCAGTTGGCCGAACCGCACCTTCTGCTCCCAGCTCGGATTGGTATATCGCGCCAGCTTCTTGTAGGTCAGGCTGGCACGGGTTGCTTCCGCAGCCGCCACCTGGCGCTCGAACAACTCACCGAGAAGTCCAACCGCCTGCGACCCGCGATTCAACGACAAACAGAGATCGGCAGCCATCTGCCGCACATTGTCGTTTTGCGGATCTTCCTGCAGGATCTGCAGGTATTCAGTCAGGGCGTCCGCCGTTTTGCCCTTCTGCAACAGCTTTTCCGCCTTGTCAACGCGGCGGGCCAGTTCGACACGATTGGGATTTTCTGGCATCGGCAGTCCGGGGCGGAGAGACCCTCTTTGATTCTAGGTTTGCCCCCCAACCCCAGCAACGCGGTAAGGGGTACACGCGATTACTAAGGTCACGCCATTTCCGTCGGGATTAATCGCAAGGCTCCCCCGAACCTGAAGCCATGCCGAGTGGCTGCCGATTTCTATTCCATCGACACGACATATCGGCCTTCAACTATGGTCACGTCACAAGAGATGGCGCTCCCTGCCGAGGAGACTGCTTCCCGGCTTGGTCGTCGATTTCGCGACCTCCGCGGGCCGCATTTGGCCGCCATTCTATTTGCTCTCTTGATGATGCTGCAGACCGTAGGTTACCTGATCCTGGGAACCGGTCGCGCCGGCATGGGTCTATCCGAATTCGTCATCGTTCTCCACAATCTTCTCGCCCTCGCGTGCGCCTGGATCGCTTTCCGGCGCGCACAGGGTGCTGCTGCCTTGTTCTGGCTCCTGCTCGGGGTCACTCTTCTGGTTTTGTTGCTTCCCGCCACGATCCTGACGCTCAACACGATCTTCCACCGCGAGTTGGTTTCCGCTGCAACATGGCGCGTGCTCTACAGCTTCTACGGCACCCCCATCCTGATGATGCTCTTCCTTCCGTCGTCGGAACGGGAGCGCCTCAAGACCGAGATTTACCTTGACCTGTTTCAGGTGACGATCGTCACCTCGCTTGGCTTCTATACATTCTTCTATCTGCCACTGCAGCACATGCTGCCCAGCGACGCCCTTCTGCGCAATCTGGACCTCAGCAACCTGGAAAGCGTCTTCCTTCTGGCCGCAATCGCCATTCGCCTGCAGTCGGTGAGCGTTCAGTCCCGTAGGCTCCTTCTCCGACTCGCTCTGTTTGTGCTCTTCTGTGCAATCGTGACGTTCATTGGCAACTGGATCGACGCCCACCATTTCTCGACCCTGTCCGCCTGGTGGGACTTGGGCTGGGCTCTTCCCTACGTTGCTGCCGGCCTTGTCGCCGTCACTTGGATCCCAAAGTCAGAATCCGAGACTCCCGTTGGGCAGACAAATTTCCGCAGCTTCCTCGGCAAGAACCTCACGCTTGTCGGCCTCCTGGCCGGTATTCATGCGCTCACAGATTTGTGGCAGGAGGAGAATGGCGTGATCCTGACCAACCTCGTGGTCGCCGCGTCCCTTCTCGCTTTCAGCGTTCGCTTGGCCCTCACCCAGTTCCACCAGCACAAGGAAA